>Ga0172375_10005411_pt1 | contig 18454 bp, 15 predicted proteins | sample LakKiv1m_FD_114537 | JGI IMG/M metagenome (GOLD analysis project Ga0172375, IMG submission 114537) | Freshwater microbial communities from Kabuno Bay, South-Kivu, Congo - kab_092012_11.1m | ecosystem: Environmental > Aquatic > Freshwater > Lake | place: Democratic Republic of the Congo...
AACTGGGGGCAAAAATAGAAATAGCGAACCAATAGAATATATAAAATAACTTTTTTAAAGGCGTACGCCCTTTAAAAGCATTTCATTTAGCATAAATCCTATTAGAAATCTCCTGTTAATTGAGATTTCTAGGAGGAGGGGTAAAGAGCTAATTTATTTAATTTCTAACGGGATGAACAACACTTTACAAAAAGCATATCCCGATCTGGCGAAACGACTCGGCTTGCCGGGTCTTTGGATCAAGCACGAATATCTCAACGAATCCGGCTCGCATAAAATAAGACTGATGGCCTATCTTTTAAAAAACCATTTGCGACGGAATAAAAAAGACTTCGTTATCTCCTCCTCCGGCAATGCTGCCATCGCCGCCGCCCACTACTTGAACGGCTGCAACCGAAAATTCAGATTGACTATTTTCGTTTCCAAAAATATTTCTCCGGAAAAGTGGCAGAGACTTAAGTCCGGCGCGGAAAAAAGAAAAAATATCGTTATAAAAAAAGTCAGTCGGCCCAAACAACAGGCTTTTTTATCCGCTAAAAAAAATAAATCTGTCCTGCTGCGCGGCTCTTTGGAAAAAAAATCCCCTCATGCTTATGCTTCCTTGGCTGAAGAACTGGCGAAAATTCCCCTCCTGAAATCCGTCTTCGTCCCCACTTCATCCGGCATCACCGCCTTGGGACTGCACCAAACGTTCAAAAAAATTGGGAAAAAAATAGAGATCCATATCGTGCAGACGGAGAAGATCCACTCTTTAGCCCAAGATTTCGATCACGACTTTTTGCCGAAGCAAAAATCTCTGGCTACCGCCATCGTTGACCGGACCGGACTGCGAAAAAAAGAAGTGCAAAAAACGATAAAAGAATCATTGGGCTCGGGCTGGATAATCAGCGACCAGGAACTGCGGAAAGCGGAGAAAATATATCATCAGATTGACCCTCATTTCCGGGGTTATGATTCTTTTTTATCCTTAGCCGGCGTCATTAAGGCAAAACGGAAAAACTGGCCTTTTACCGGCCGGATCTGCTGCCTTTTCACCGGACACTGACGACTTGTCTTAAATTATTAAATTGCTAAAATAACAATATGACAGACCAAGAAAACAAAATCCCGGGAGGCAAGGAATTAATTAATTCTTTTAAAATACTCGAAAAGCTCGGCGTCGAAGAAAAAATGCAAGTGGCTGATCTGGGATGCGGCCGAAGGGGATATTTCAGCCTGCAAGCCGCCAAAATGGTCGGTGAATTAGGAAAAGTCTACTCCGTAGACGTGGTTCAATCCGCTCTGGAAAACGTCCAGAGTATGGCTAATCTTTTTGGCGTGAACAATTTGAAAACGATTTGGGCCGACCTGGAGGTTCCGGGCGGGACTAAAATACCCGACCGCACCGTCGATCTGGCCATGATTAATAACGTCTTCTTTCAGACCGATAAGGATGATCTGATTCTTATGGAAGCGGCCCGGATTCTTAAGACCGGCGGTAAACTGCTGGTAACGGAATGGAAAAAAATCAAAACCATTTTCGGTCCGCCCTTGGAAAATCGCGTCAGTCCGGAAGAAATAAAAAATAACGCGGGAAACTGCGGTTTGATCCTGCGGGAAGAATTCGAAGCCGGACCTTATCACTACGCCCTGATTTTCTTAAAAAAATAATTTACCTTGCGCTTTTTATCCTATCTGATATAATAAACACGCTAGCTTAAAACTTAAGCTAGTTTAATTTGTCTAATTACGTTAATCCAATAATATGAATAAAAATCCTGGCGGAGGGAGCACAATCTTATCCGCCATCGAGCAAATTTGCCAAGAAAAGAAACTTTCCAAAGAACAGGTGCTGGAAGCGATCGAGCAGGCCCTTGCTTCCGCTTATCGCAAGGATTTCGGCAACAGACTGCAGAATCTCAAGGTCGAATTCGATCCGGAAACGGGGAAAATGAAAATTTTCGACGAAAAAACCGTAGTGGAAGATCTTCCTGAACCGCCGCCGGAAGAGCTGAAAGAGGAAATGATCGAAGAAAAAATCAATGAACAAGAGGAAGAAATATCCGGGGAAGAAGGGGAAAAGAAGAGATTCAATCCCAAGACGGAAATCCAGATTTCCGAAGCTAAAAAATCCTCTTTCGGAGGGAAGAAAAAAATGAAAGTCGGCGACGTCATCCGACAGGAATTGGAAATTCCTTCCGATTTCGGTCGCATCGCCGCCCAGACCGCCAAACAAGTGATCATTCAAAGGCTGCGAGAGGCGGAGAGGGAAACTATTTACGAAAAATACAAGGAACAGGAAGGATTAGTGGTCAACGGCGTGGTCCAAAGACAAGAAAGACAAATGATCCTCATAGATCTTGGAGAAATTTCCGCCGTCCTGCCGGCTAGCGAACAAATAAGAGAAGAACGATACCTGCCGGATCAAAAAATAAAAGTCTACATCGTTTCGGTTGAAAAGACACCTAAAGGGCCCGAGATTATCGTCTCCCGCCGTCACCCGGAAATCCTGAAAGAACTTTTCAAATCGGAGATTCCCGAAGTGGCCAACGGCGTAGTGGAGATAAAAGCCATTGCTCGCGAAGCCGGCGCCAGATCCAAAGTGGCCGTCTGGACCAAAGAGGAATCAATCGACCCCATCGGCGCCTGTATCGGTCAAAGAGGTGTGAGAATCCAAACCATCATCTCTGAAATCGGAGGCGAAAAAATAGACATCATTGAATACAGCGAAAATCACGAAAAATTCATCGCCAACGCTTTGGCTCCGGCAAAAGTTTCCTCTTTGGAAACGAACGAAAAAGAAAAAATCGCCGTGGCAAGAATAAAAAACAACCAACTCTCCCTGGCTATCGGACGAGATGGACAAAATGTCAGACTGGCTGCCAAACTGACGGGATGGAAAATCGACGTTAAAGAGGAGATAATCAAAGAAGAGCCCTCTTCTCCAACTCCATCAGAAGCAACGACGGAAGAACAACCGTCTCTGGCGCCAGCTACGGAAGATAAAAAAGAAAAAAACGAAGAGGAAAAAGGAGAGGGAAAAACCGAAGAAAAAACCAAAAAAACAAAAAAACGCGTAAAAAGCGAAAAGGATAAAAAATAAACTAATTTTATGGCTTATTTACCTTTACTCGTTTCGTTATTCGGTCTCTTGACCGTCGGATTCTTATCAAGACAGATAAAAAACATAAAATCAGACCATAAAAAAGCCGATGAAATCGCGGCTATGATTAAAAGCGGCGCCATGACTTTTTTAAAAAAAGAGTATGGAATCCTGAGTATCTTCATAGTTTTGATTGCCGTTTTACTAATGATATTCGTGGACTGGCGGCTGGCCGTCACTTTCGTCTGCGGCGCCACGTTTTCTGCCATGGCTGGATACGCGGGTATGCGCATCGCCACTTCGGCCAATGTTAAAACCGTCACCCAAGTACAGAAAAACCTACTCTCTGGACTAAAGGTCGCTTTCAAATCCGGTTTAACCATGGGATTATCCGTCGCCTGCCTCGGTCTACTGGGTGTTGGCATCTTCTACCTAATTTTCAATGACCCTCAAGTCATCTACGGTTTCGGGTTTGGCGCTTCTCTGGTCGCCCTTTTCGCCCGCGTCGGCGGCGGAATCTACACCAAAGCGGCGGACGTAGGCGCAGATCTGGTAGGCAAGGTTGAAGCCGGAATTCCCGAAGATGATCCCCGTAATCCGGCGGTTATCGCTGACAACGTCGGTGACAACGTGGGAGACGTGGCCGGTATGGGGGCGGATCTTTTCGAAAGCTACGTCGATTCGCTGATCGCCAGTATGGTTTTGGGAATGACAGCGGTTTCTGTTTTTGGCATCTGGGCCATCCTGATTCCCTTGATATTATGTTGCCTGGGCGTGATTGCCAGCCTGATCGGCGGATTGTTCGTTCTCAATTCCAAAAAAGGCGAACCCCAATTTATCCTAAATAAAGGAATCTGGCTCGCCAGCGGATTAATGGTGATTGGTTCGTTTTTTATTTTAAGATACGTCTCCCCGGCCGGATTAAAAATATTCTGCTCTTTGATGGCCGGTCTGCTGGCCGGATTAATTATCGGCTTTATCACGGAATATTTCGCTTCGCATAAATACGCTCCGACAAGAAAACTTTCCCTTTCCTCGAATACTGGTTCTGGCACTAATATCATTGCCGGATTGGGATTGGGAATGCAAAGTACTTTGTTCCCCGTCCTGATCGTCTGTGCCGCCCTTCTGGTCTCGTATAAACTGGCGGATTTTTACGGCATCGGCATTGCCGCCATCGGCATGCTTTCCACCTTGGGAATAACTTTAGCTACTGATACTTATGGACCAGTAGCTGATAATGCTGCCGGCATCGCCGAAATGGCCAAAATGGGCGAAGAAACGAGAAAAAGAGCAGAACAACTTGATGCGGTCGGAAATACCACAGCCGCCGTCGGCAAGGGCTTCGCCATCGGCTCGGCTGCCCTGACAGCGATTGTCCTTTCCGTAAGCTATGTCAAAATCGTCGGTCTAGAAGTTCTGGACATTAATCAACCCTTAGTTATGGTTGGGCTTTTCATCGGCGGATTAATGCCCTTTTTATTCTCTTCCCTAGCCATGCAAGCTGTAGGTCAAAGCGCGGAAAAAATGGTCCAGGAAGTAAGAAGGCAATTTAGAGAAATAAAAGGAATATTGACCGGTGAGGGAAAACCTGACAGCGACCATTGCGTGAGAATAGCCACCACGGCAGCCTTACAGAAAATGATTCTTCCCGGATTAATGGCGGTTTTAGCTCCTGTTTTAATCGGCTTTACCTTGGGTAAAGGGGCATTAGGAGGATTTTTGAACGGCACTATAATCACCGGTTTCCTTTTGGCTGTCATGATGGCTAATGCCGGAGGGGCCTGGGATAATGCAAAAAAATACATCGAAGAAGGAAACTACGGAGGCAAAGGATCGGAAGCGCACAAAGCGGCCGTCGTTGGAGACACGATCGGGGATCCGTTCAAGGACACGGCGGGACCGAGCCTGAACATCTTAATCAAATTAATGTCCATTATTGCCTTAATTATCGCCCCTCTTTTGTGATATGAACATCCAGACAAAAAAACTACCAAAAAATCTGCTGGAAATCACCGTAGAAATACCATTTTCGGAAATAAAACCGTTCTATCAACGAGCCTTGGAGGAATTCGGGGAAGAAATCAAAATACCAGGATTCCGTCCTGGTAAAGCGCCTCTTGAAATGGTTAAAAACGAAATTGGGGAAATAAAAATTTTGGAAGAAGGAGCGGAAAAAATGCTCAACGACAAATATCCCGAAATTATGGAAAAAGCCCTCCACTCTGATCAAGGAAAAAAATCGATTCCGGCCGGACCGCCACAAATTCAGATACAAAAACTGGCTATGGATAATCCCGGCATCTTCAAGCTGACCGTCCCCTTAATACCGACGGTAAAGCTGGGAAATTATCGCAGAATAAAGATTGAAAAAAAAGAAAAAATAGAAATAAAGGATGAAGAAACGGAGAAAGTAATCGACGAGCTCAGGCACATACAAGCGAAGGAATCCGCCGTCGATCGGGAAATCCGAACACAGGATAAAGTGCAGATTGACCTGGATTTATTCATCGACAAAGTTCCTTTGGAAAACGGTCAGATAAAGGATTTCCATTGCCTCATCGGAAACGACCAATACCTGCCCGGTCTTTCGGAAAATCTGAAAGGCCTGCGTCGGGGAGAAGAAAAGGAATTTTCTTTCACCTATCCGGCAGACCATTATGATAAAAAACTCGCCGGAAAGAAAGTCGACTTTAGGGCGAAAATAAAAAATATCTATCAGGTAGATTTGCCTGAGTTGAATGATGAATTCGCAAAAAATGTCGGTCCTTTCAAAACCGTTTCCGAATTCAAGGAAAAAATAAAGGAGAATCTTCTGCGAGAGAAAAAAAATAAAGAGGAACAGAAAACGGAAATGGAAATTTTAAATAAACTGATTGAAGTTTCTGAATTTGAAGAATTACCCGAAATCCTAATTGAACATGAACTGGATAAAATGCTGGATGAATTGCAGGATAGTATCGTAAATGGACAAGCAGGTTCATTCAAATTTGAAGATTATTTGAAAGCCATTAAAAAAACCGAGGAAGATTTACGGAAAGACCTTGTTCCTCAGGCTGAAAAAAGGATAAAAATCGCTTTAGCCATCAGGGAAATTTCTTTGACGGAAAAAATTGAACCGGAAAAAAAAGAGATTGACGAAGAGTTGGCAAAGTTAAAAAAAATATATCAAAATCAGGAACAAGCCATAAAAAACCTTGAATCAGAGACGGGAATAATTTATGTGAAAAATCTTGTTGTCAACCGTAAGGTCATTGAATGGTTAAAAAATAAATTGAATGTTAAAGCTTAAATGTCAAGTTTCCAATCAACGTCAAATGACTAAATGTCAAAAGAAAGTTTGGGTCTTGGATTTTATTTGTTATTGAAAATTCAGATTTTAACATCATTAATTATGCATCTCGCCATTATCTCTGATTCGCACGACCAAATTCATAATCTAAAGGAAGTTTTGAATTATTGCCAAAAAGAAAAAATCAATACGATTATTCATTGCGGTGATCTGTGTAAAATTTCCTCCCTGATCGAAGCCTGGCCAAAAGATTTTGACGCAAAAGTACATTTCGTTTACGGAAACGCCGATATTCCGGAAGAATTAGACAATAAAGCCTTTCCCTGGCTGAAAATTTACGGACAAATCGGAGAAATTTTTCTGGAAAACAAAAGAATAGCTTTTACCCATTTCTCCGATCAGGCAAAAAAATTAGGCGAAACGCAAAAATATGATTATGTTTTTTACGGACACAGCCACAAACCTTGGGAAGAAATTTTAGAAAAAACGAAACTGGTTAATCCCGGAGAAACGGCCGGCATGTTCTATCAGGCGAGTTTTGCCGTTTTAGACCTTGAAAAAAACGAATTATCCCTTAAAATATTAGATAAGCGGGAGTAGTTCAGCAGTAGAATGCTTCCTTGCCAAGGAAGAGATCGCGGGTGCGAATCCCGTCTCCCGCTCCCTGACTCGCCGGGGTGGCGGAACAGGCAGACGCGCAAGACTTAAAATCTTGTGAACGCAAGTTCGTGCGGGTTCGATTCCCGCTCCCGGCACTTTTCACAATAAACGGATTTACCGCCGTTTTTTTGCCTCTGCAAACAATCTTGTTCATCGGCCGCATTTATGATATGATTAAATAAATCGAAAGGCAATGAAAGAAAAAATATACAATATCTTTCTGAAAGGATGGCATCCTTTTTTCTGGCTAGGACTGATCGGTATCCTGCTCTACATCAAGACAGTCTCTTTCGGTTTCGTCTACTTGGATGATAATCGTCTTATTCTTGATCTGAAAGATTTTATAACTAACCCCGTAAATATCATAAAAAGTTTCCGTGAGGACGTTTTTCTGTCTTCCCCTGATGCTTATTACCGTCCGCTTCTTACCATATCCCTGACCTTAAACGCCTTGGTGGCAGGGGTCTCGCCAGCCGTCTACCATCTGACGAACGTTATTATCCATATTCTGGCCGCCTACCTGTTTTTCCTTGTCCTGATGAAGATGAATTACCGGAAAGAACTTTCCTTTGCCGCCAGCCTGATTTTTATGGTCCATCCTGTTCTGACACAGGCCGTAGCCTGGATTCCCGGACGAAACGACTCTCTAATGGCCGTATTTTTATTTTCTTCTTTCTATTTCTTCCTGCGTTTTTTGGATGAAGGTCGGGAAAAAAACTGCCTTCTCCATTCGTTATTTTTCCTATTAGCCCTCCTGACTAAGGAATCGTCTCTTTTTCTGCCCTTATTGTTAATTTTCTATCTCCTATTCATCCATCAGAAAAAATCTCCGTTTCGCCATAAAATCCTGCTGATTGCCGGCTGGCTGATTGGAATTGCCGTCTGGTTTTTACTAAGGGAAAACGCCTTTCAATTTCCCCTTAAGACGGGATTGATTGATTTGATCAGGTCCGTTTGGAATGGTCTGCCTGCTCTGCCCCAATTCATCGGCAAGACATTTTTTCCTTTCAATCTTACGGTTCTGCCGATTATCCAGGATACGACGTTCCTTTACGGAATTTTAGCTGTTGCTCTGCTTTCCGGATTAATTTTTCTCGCTAAAAACAAATGCTGGAATTATATCTTTTTTGGATTTTCATGGTTTTTGATTTTTCTTTTGCCGTCTTTCATCCGGCCGAACGCGGACATCGTCGCCGATTTTATGGAACACCGAATGTATGTTCCCCTGGTCGGATTATTAATCGTTCTTTTAGAAATCACGGGTTTGAAAAAGGGAATAGGTAAAAAATGGGCGATTATCATTCTCCTTGTCGCGACTTTTTTCTCAATCACTTTCTTCCACAGTAATAATTTCCGGGATCGCCTGGTCTTTTGGCAAAAAGCCGCGTATGATTCCCCTCGTTCCCCTCTGGCGCAGAGAAATTTGGGGGCTATGTATTTTCTAGACCAACGATATAAGGAAGCAGAACAATATTTCAGAAAATCAGAAACCCTAAATCCATTTGAACCAATGGTTCACAACAATCTCGGTTTGATATACTTCAATAGGAACGAACTTGATAAGGCCGAAACTGAATTTAAGGAAGAAATAAGAATAAATCCTGATTATGACGACGTTTATTTCAACTACGGCCTGCTCAAGCAACGGCAGAACAAGAGCGATGAAGCAATCGCTCTTTGGGAAGAAACCATTATACTGAATCCTTATTATCTCGACGCTTACGCCATGCTGATAAACATCTATCAGAAACAAGGTGATGAAGACAACGTGACGGTGTGGCGCGAAAAAATGGGGATGATAAAATAGAAAAAATCGGAAGACGACAAACATCATCTGCCGAAGTGGCGGAATCCGGTATACGCGCATGGCTTAGGACCATGTGGGGTAACCCTTGTGGGTTCAAATCCCACCTTCGGCACCATCTTATTTTATCCACGGTCAGTACACGCCCATGGTCTTTAAATTTTAAGACATCATGGAGTATGTTTAGGACCGGCAAGCTCTCTGATAGTGAAGGGAGTTTTTTTATTTAAATTAACAAAATCGTCCCAAATTGAAATTTTCTTTCTACAACCCTCTATTGATAAGGATTTTACAAGGGATGTTTCTGGGGTCAGACCCCAGAAATAATGCAAAAAAACGGGCAAAATTTTGCCCGTTTTTCCTTTTAAAATCTTATTTTTCTATAACCCCGCCGCCTAAAACTTCATCTTTGTCATAAAAAACCGCCGACTGTCCGGGAGTAATGGCTCTTTGCGGTCTTTTTAATTTTTATGTCCGGTCTTCCGTTCCGCCGGCGAAAAAATTGGCTATTCAATTTCTCCTATCCATACTCTTACCCCGAATTACCATACTTCACCCCCTATATTTCATATATCACCACTTATGAACATTGGCGCCGCGTGGCCAAGATACTCGGGGTAAGCAAAGAGGCTCGCTTAAGACTGGAATGGATTATCCATTATTACCATGACCACAATGCTTCGCAAACCTCAAGACGTTTCGGGATTTCCACCAAAACCCTTTACAAATGGTTCAGGATGTTTAACAAAGACAATATTTATTCCATGTACTGATTGCAAGACAAGTCCCGGGCTTCTGACCATGTTCGTCAAAAAGAAATCACCCCTGTTCAGGAACAAAGAATCGTTTGTTTAAGAAAGGATCTGATCAGATACGGCAAGATTAAACTAGCCAAGATTTACCAAGAAATATACGGGGATACATCTCTTCTTGGTATGTTTAAAAGGTCATAGAGAAACACAAACTTTACGCTCAGCCCGTTAAAACGGCCAGAATATCAAGAAAAAGGCAAAAAGCCAAAAAAAGAAAAGAGTCGCCTAACTGGGCAAAATACCCTGGTTTAAAAAAGCGGGACATTATTTATCTGGATACCGTCACCTTATATTGGAACGGGCTTAAAAGATATATTTTCACCGCCATTGATAAATACGGGAAATTCGCTTTTGCCCGAATGTACGGAACCAAAAGTTCTTTGAATGGAGAAGACTTCCTTTACAGATTACATTACCTCTTGAAAGGAAAAGTTCCCTGAGTGGGTCATGGCAACGGAACGGAGTTTGCCAAATACTCTAAAAAGGCTTATCAAAGATTGAAGATTGAGCAATACTACAATCGTCCTCGGACTCCCAAAAACAATCCGGTGAGCGAAAGATTCAACCAAACCCTGCAGACGGAATTCATTAATCTGGGGCATTTCACTCCCATCTTGAAGAGTTCAACAAAGATTTGACCGAATGGCTCATCGAATACAATTTTAAAAGGCCTCATGAGACCCTGGGATACAAGACTCCCATGAAATTCTCAAAAGTGTTACCGATGTACTCATCCTGTACATTATCTTGACAAAAAGGCAATTTTGTGACAGGATAAATGTAGAAAACATTACAATCAATTAAATGGAGGTAAAAATGAAAGTAAAACTGTGTTGGTTATTATTATTGTTATTGGCCATTGTCGTTCAGGGACAAGATCTTGGCGTAATCAGGGCTTTCACCGAACCCGCATGTCCTGGAATCGGGGGTGAAGGGCATAGCGATCTCTTTCTCCTTCCTGGAGAAAAATGGTGTTTACGTCAATATATTGACGTGGGACTGGACACTTCTACGCCTTGTGTTGTAGCCTTGGCGTATGGTACAGATTATTCCAAACTATCATTCTTCAAGGATTGGAGTTTTTCTCCTCACTCCTCAACGCTACCCCCGGGAGGAACGTGGCAATATAGTGATAGTAATGGAGTTTGCTGTTTTTCCTATCTTGCTGACGAAAAAAGGGGAATAAGGGGTATACTTCTTTTATCAGAAAGCAATGGGGTGAGCCCCAAAACTGGTTGGAATTATTCCTACTGGAATTCGGATTTAGTTGCCGTGGTTTATGATAATTCATACGTAGCTGAATACAGATATCGCTACTCAGTAAGCTTCTGGGGTACAGATGGAATCCGAGGAGATATCAATGGAGATGGTTGTGTTTCCATTGATGATATCCAAATATATAGAGAGTACCTCTCCTCCGGGCTAGATGGTTCCTATATCTGGCAAAATTTTTTTAGAGACAGGTTCAGCGGAGGCGAGACCAATTATGGGCGAGGCATTATTTTGTTTAACAGCCCAAATTGGGTCGATCTATGGCTTCTTAACCTGTGGCTGAACAATTCCACCGATCCTCTGGTTCAAAATTTAGGGATTGGCCTGTTAATGAGTATGGAGTTAACAGAAACACCTATCCCAATCCCTACTACGTCAACATTAGTAGGGAGTAAATTAAACATAAGGATTGATCCTGGGGCTCCAGTGGCGGTAAACATTACTGCCTCTCTGCCTGGAAAATTCTGGCAAAAAACGGAATTCGTGGAAAATGGGGAATTGACCATTCAAGTCCCTGACGCCACAGCGAAATACGACATTGAAGCCGTAAAACTAAACTCGAGGTTGGCGTCTGCCTTGAAAGAGGAGGGGAAGAGGCCACTCGGTTTTATTCTTGGTCAGAATTATCCCAATCCGTTCAATGCCACCACGACGATTCCGTATTCCTTGCCAAAAGACGGGGAGATTGAAATCGCCGTTTATGACCTGCACGGAGAAAGGATTATAACACTGGTGAAAAATTACAATTACAGAGTAGGAAGCCATTCTATCTCTTGGAATGGGCGGAATGAGCGCGGAGAAATAGTACCCAGCGGAATTTATTTCTACCGACTGACTTCTCCGGACGGATCTATCTGTAGGAAATTATTATTGCAAAAATAATTTAAAACAAGGCTGCCCTAAAGGCAGCCTTTTGATTTTATAATGGTCCACTTACCTAATTATAATTCCCCCTCCCAAAACTTGGTCTCTTTGATAAAAAACCGCCGACTGGCCTGGAGTGACCGCTCTTTGCGGTCTTTTTAATTTTATATCCAACCTTCCTCTCCGTTGCCGGAAAAATTCTACTGAAGCAGCAGGGTGACGATATCTTATCTTAATCTTGATTTCCTTGCTGTTTTCCGTTTTTCCCTTATGCAACCAATTAACGTTTTCAATCGTGAATTCTTTCCGATATAAATCATTTTTCCGGCCGACAATTAAAGTGTTATTTTTATAATCGATCTTCGTCACGTAAACAGGTTTTCTTTCGCCATTAAGCAGGCCTTTCCTCTGCCCGATGGTGTAAAACGGCAGTCCCTGATGTTCTCCAATGACCACGCCTCTCCCATCTTCGATTAATCCCTTCTTTATCCCTTTTCTCAAGTTATCTCTCAAAAAACAACGATAATCATTATTGGGAATAAAACAGATTTCCCGCGATTCCTTCTGATTATTGATTATTAAATTATTTTCCATGGCAATTTCTTTGACTTTATTTTTAGTCAAATCACCTAAGGGGAAAATAATCTTTTTTAGCTGACTTTGCCTTAAGCGGTACAAAAAATAAGATTGGTCGCGAGTTTTGTCTTTAGATTTCAATAGCCGACATATCGTTTCGGATTTTGTCCGCCGAAAGCGGAGACGAGCATAATGTCCAGTCGCTAAATAATCTGCTCCTAATTTTTTTGCCTGACTCAGCAATAACCCGAATTTTATCTTGTTATTGCACCAGATGCAAGGATTAGGCGTTTTCCCTTTTAAATACTCGCGACAAAACGGCCGAATTATTTCTTTTTTAAATTCTTTCTCCAAATTAACGACATAATGATGAATTTTCAATTTTCGGCAGATTATTCTAGCGTTTTTCACCGCCGTTTTACCGAAAGGACCTGGATACATAGTCAGGCCGAAAATATCATACTTCTTCCTTAATAAAAAAGCGGCAACGGACGAGTCGACTCCGCCCGACATCGCCACTGCCACCTTTTTTTTATTTTTCTTTCTTGTCACTTTTTTTCTGATAATCCTCAATTGCTTCCTTTAAGGCTTGTTCAGCCAGGACTGTGCAATGATATTTATGCTGAGGCACTTCACCCAATATTTCCCTGATTTTCTTGTTGGATATCTCCAGGGCTTGTTCGATGGTTTTCCCTTTCACCAACTCGGTCAACACCGAGGTTGAAGCGATAGCCGCAGCGCAGCCGAATGTTTGGAATTTAACATCTTTGATTATATTATCTTCTACTTTAAGATAAATTTCCATAATGTCTCCACAGACGACATTTCCTACTTTCCCCGTCCCGTCAGGATCAACGATTTTCCCGACATTGCGGGGATGGAGAAAATGATCCATGAGCTCGTTATTTTTATCAAATTGTCCCATATGATATATAATTTTATTTTTTCAATTAAACGACTTTTAGGGGTGATATTCCCCTCAATCTTTCGATTACCGATTTCAAATGTCTGATTGTATAGTCCAGTTCTTTCTTTTTTGTCCGCCGACCGAGTGTAAAACGTAAAGAAGAATGTGCCAATTCCGGTTCCAGACTCATAGCCATCAGGACATGCGACGGCTCCAAAGTGGTTGAAGAACAGGCTGATCCGGTAGAGCAGGCGATGCCGAAGTGATCCAGGTTAATCATCATCGATTCTCCTTCGATTCCTCTAAAACTGACGTTAACGTTGTTCGCCAGACGCATTCTGGCATGTCCATTCAACTGGGAATCGTTTATACTATTCAGTATTTTATTTATAAGATAATCTCTCATTTCCGTCAGTCGTTTTTGTTCTTTAATCATCATTTGATCGGCCAATTCCACCGCCTTGGCAAAACCGACAATTCCAGGGGTGTTTTCCGTAGAAGCCCTTCTTCCTTTTTCATGTTTTCCTCCATGGATCAGCGGTTCTATCCTGATGCCTTGTCTGAGATACAGCAGTCCTATGCCTTTCGGACCGTAAAGTTTATGAGCTGAAGCGGATAACATGTCAATTTTCAGATTATCGACATCAACGGACAAATGTCCGAAAGTCTGAACCGCATCGGTATGAAAATATATCGGAATATTAATCTTCTCTTTTTTTCTTCTTTCCTTTTCCGACTGGACAATTTGACCTATCTCCTTAATCGGCTGGATCGCACCCATCTCATTATTGGCATGCATAATGGAAACTATAATTGTCTCATCTTTGATTGCTTCTCGTAATTTTATCAGGTTAACTAAACCGTATTTATCAACTGGCAAATAAGTGACTTGCGCTCCCTGTCGTTCCAAAAATTGACACGGTTCCAGAACGGCATGATGTTCTATTTTTGAGGTAATAATATGTTTATGCGGCAAGTTGGAACCATAAAAAACTCCTTTAATGGCTAGATTATCCGCTTCTGTTCCTCCGGACGTAAAAATTATTTCTTCCGGATGGGCATTTATAAATCCAGCTATCTTCTTTCTGGCTTGATCTATAGCCCTCCTGGCTTCCTGGCCCGTTTCGTGCAGGCTGGAAGCGTTCCCATAAATTTTGGAAAAATACGGCTTCATCACCTTCGCGACGCGCGGATCTGTCGGCGTCGTGGCGGCATAATCGAGATATATTCTTTTCATAGTTATTTTAATATATTATCTTCTAGATTTATCAATTAAAAAGGCTTTTTTGTCCGCGAGGTATTTTCCTTTTTCCTGATGATTCTTTCTGGTCCGCCGGGGCTGTAAAAATGCCAATTTCCCCGTAAACGCCATCATAACCGGGGTGGATAAATAATTTTTCCTCTCTGACGTTGCGTATGCCCGCGACAATCCTTTCATCAACTTTGCTTTCTTCTAATTCCTTTAAAGGTAGATTGATCAAAATGTCTAATTCGCTACCTAATCGCTTAATCATTTGGTGATAGACGTCCATGACTTTTTTTGATTCCCTGTTTTTCACTTCCATGGCCTGAGCGATTATCTTATCCAACTCAATCAGCCTTTTGTATCCCGGCTTGTCAGGGGGGATATAGTCCTGTTCTCTGTCCGCCAATTGTTCCACGCGGTAACTAACGCCCACAGTTAACGGTTTCTTACAGACCGGGCAGATGTTTTTATGTCTGATTGTTTCTTTTGGATTGAAAACCACTTTACAATTTCGGTGTCCGTCAAAATGATACCTGCCTTCTTCGGGGAAAAATTCTATAGTATAAAGAAATTTTTTGATGTCTTTTTCTTTTAAAATTCTGATTAATTCTTGATAAGAAAATTTATTTTCCTCTATTTCGAAAACATTCGCCTCCCGGCCGATATTTTTCAAAGAGTGCGAATCAGAATTGGATATTAAAATATAAGGGTCAAGGGCGGAAACGCGCCAGTTCATAGGTGGATCAGAGGAAAGGCCTGTCTCCAAAGCGAATATGTATTCGCTCATGTCCCCGAAACAATCTTTTAGACCGTCATAGCCTGATTTTGAACCGAAAAGAGAAAACCATGGCGTCCAAATATGAGCCGGGATTATTTCGATCCTTTCGTCCACATTCTTCGCCAACTCGACGAAATCTCTGTCTGAAATACCTAAGATAGGTCGTCCGTCAGATTTTAAATTGAAACCTCTTGATCCCAGGACTCTATTAAATTTTTTCACCGCTCCCAGGTTCGGAGCAAAAACGATTTCATGCACTCTTCTGGTCTTGTCTTCTTTTTTATAGATAAAGGAAAGCTCTGTAGTAAAGATGAAATGAACTCCGCTTTTGCTTCCCTTTAATACATAAAATCCATTTCCTTCCGATTCTAACTGTTCTTCACATTCCTTTATCCAAATCGGATGGGTAAAATCGGCCACTGTCAATAAATTAATCCCTTTAATCTGCGCCCATTTATCCAGATTAGGCAAAGTTAACTGCGGAGAACAAGCGCGTGAAAAACGAGAATGATTGTGTAGGTCCGCAATGATCTTCATAAGGTATATTTTATCACATAATTTTTAAAAAAACACCTCCAGAAACTAAGCAACAGGCTGTAAAAGCCTGTTCTTAGTAATCCTGCCTCTCATTAAAGAAAAAATCGAGGGCAGAATTCTCGGCACCGACCTACTCTTGCCTAAAAGACTACCATCGGAGCTGGAGTGCTTAACTTCCGTGTTCGGGATGGGAACGGGTGTACCCACTCCGCTAAAGGCACCGAGAATTCTATCCTCGATAGAGGATAAATACTGAAAATATAGACTAAATGGTGAATTAGAGGTTCAACTAATTAGGACTTCTTGGCTAAAATCGTCACCGATCTTATACCTGAAGCCTATAGACCTGGTATTCTTCCAGGAGTTTATAGCGAAATCTTATCTTGGGGACGGCTTCACGCTTATATGCTTTCAGCGTTTATCCTAACTAAACGTAGCTACCCAGCTATGCCCTTGGCAGGACAACTGGTACACCAGAGGTTTATTCTTCGAGGTCCTCTCGTACTATCGAATAGCCCCCGCAAATTTCAACGTCCATGGTAAAGAGGAGACCGAACTGTCTTACGACGTTCTGAACCCAGCTCGCGTACCGCTTTAATTGGCGAACAGCCAAACCCTTGGGACCTTCTCCAGCCCCAGGATGCGATGAGCCGACATCGAGGTGCCGAACTTCGCCGTCGATATGAACTCTCGGGCGAAACCAGCCTGTTATCCCCGGAGTAGCTTTTATCCGATGATCTTTGCGCCTACTATGAGGGCGCATCGGTTCACTAAGTTTGAGTTTCCTCTCGGCGCGACTTGTCAGTCTTGCCGTCGGGCTGGCTTGTGCCTTTACACGTCCAGCGCGATTTCCATCCGCGCTAAGCCAACCTTTAAACGCCTCCGTTACCTTTTGGGAGGCATCCGCCCCAGACAAACTACCCACCAGATACTGTCTCCCCTTTGTTGGGGGATGAGGATTAAAAACATACAAGGGTGGTATCTCACTGTCGCGCCGATATAATCGGCGCTCCCACCTATGCTGAACAAGCATATTCTCAATCCAATATCAAGCTATAGTAAAGCTTCACGGGGTCTTTTCGTCTAACCATGGAAAAGTCGCATCTTCACGACTATTGCAATTTCATCGAGTCCCTCGTTGAGACAGTTGTCAAGTCGTTGTACCATTCATGCAGGTCGGAACTTACCCGACAAGGGATTTCGTTACCTTAGGACGGTTATAGTTACCGCCGGCGTTCATCAGCGCTTAAGTTCAAAGCTCGATCGTCGTAAAACGACGACGTCACTTCTCCCCTTAACGTTCTGACACTGGCCAGGCATCAGCCCCTATACATCACCTTACGGTTTGAGCAGGGACCTATGTTTTTGTTAAACAGTCGCCCGACAACTTTCACTGCGAGTCCAATAAATTGGACCAGTCCTTATCCCGAAGTTACGGACGCTTTTTTGCCGAGTTCCTAAACGAGGGTTATCTCGTACACCTGAGGATACTCACCCCACCCACCTGTGTCGGTTTGCGGTACGATTAATGCCAGCTTAGCCTTAGAAGTTTTTCTTGGCTTCTCCTTCCCTTAAATTTCCTCTTGCGAGGATTTTATTCGTAACAAATTTTTGTTTTCCGGATTTTCCTGGAAAACCCATTTGTTACTTAAACGCGTATAGCCAGAACGCGCTTGAAGTTTTAAGAAGCGTCACTCCATCAGAAACTGACATCAGGGACGAAATATTAATCGTCTGTCCATCATCATGACCTTTCGGTCAAAGACTTAGGATCGCCTAACCCTGGGTTGACAATCAGTGCCCAGGAAACCTTGGGTTTTCGGTGGGCCGAATTCTTATCGGCCTTTTTATTACTTATACCAACATTCTCTCTTCTCTATAACATTCCACCGAACCTCACGATTCGACTTCTCTTTATAGAGAATGCTCCCCTACCACACCTTATGTAAACATAAGACGTCCTCATCTTCGGTACTGAGTTTAGCCCCGATATATTTTCGGCGCAAAATAACTTAATCAGTGAGCTGTTACGCTTTCTTTAAAGGATGGCTGCTTCTAAGCCAACCTCCTGATTGTCTAAGTCACTTCACCACCTTTTACACTTAACTCAGATTTAGGGACCTTAGATAGAGATCTGGGCTGTTTCCCTTTTGACATATGGAGCTTAGCCCCCACAGTCTGACTCCATTCCATTGAGCTTTGGTATTCGGAGTTTATTTGGACATAGTAGGATTGCTCCACCTACGCCCATTTAGTGCTCTAACCCCAAAGTTTACGGAACAGGCTAGCCCTACAGCTATTTCGGGGAGAACCAGCTATCACCGGGTTCGATTGGCTTTTTACCCCTATCCACAGATCATCCCATAGTGTTGCACGGCTAACGGGTTCGGGCCTCCTCCGCCAATTAAGGCGGACTCACCCTGTCCATGGATAGCTCACTCGGTTTCGGGTCTTTACCCACTAATTATAAACGCGCTTTTAACGCTCGCTTTCACTGTGGCTTCGTTTGTATTCAAACTTAACCAACTAGTAAGTAAAAGTCGTTGGTTCATTCTTCAATAGGAACGCCATCATCCGTCAAATGACAGACTCTGACTCCTTGTTAGCATATGGTTTCAGGTACT
>Ga0172375_10005412_pt1 | contig 18448 bp, 18 predicted proteins | sample LakKiv1m_FD_114537 | JGI IMG/M metagenome (GOLD analysis project Ga0172375, IMG submission 114537) | Freshwater microbial communities from Kabuno Bay, South-Kivu, Congo - kab_092012_11.1m | ecosystem: Environmental > Aquatic > Freshwater > Lake | place: Democratic Republic of the Congo...
GATGCTAACGTGATTTCCCCCGAAAACTATAGGTACGGGCAAGCTTGATTTAATCTGCCTTGCCAGATCCAGCGATTGCAAAAACGTAAAAGTCATATTCGAAATGCCTATCAGGCCGGGCCCGATCTTCCGTATCGTATCGATAAATTCTTGATTCGAAAATTTCTCCACGTTTAAATCGATTATCCGGACTTTAAAATTATTCTTGCGTAAAACAGCGGCTATATAGCAAATGCCCAGATGAGGATAAACGCCGAAGTTCTTGCTGATGCTTTTCGGCATCCCGTCATTCAGCCCGCCTGACAAACTGTTCCTGATTGATGGCGCAATTAATAATATGTTCATTTAAATCCTGACATAGCTCAACCACTCCTGATACTTTAGGTCTTTCCCGGTTATAATATTAATATACTTGTCGCGTAAAATTTTTACCCGGTTTTCTTTGTTCCGCTCAAAGATTTTCTTTGAGCCTATCCTGGAGATCGGTATGATTCCAGCCGCGGTATTCGTGAGAAAAGCTTCATCCGCATCAAGCAAGTCTTTTGTCTTGATATCTTCTTCGGCTACGGAATATCCAAAGTCTTTCGCAATCCTCATCACTGAATTTTGAGTAATCCCGTTTAAAGTATTTTCACGGCGCGGAGTCTGCGGCAGAATTTTTAGACAAAGAGCTTGCCAAGGATGGCGTAAGTTATAAAATTATGGCTGATTACAGGATGCCTGTTTATTATTATTTGGCCTACATGCGCGGCGATTACAGCAGTCGTTTATCCAAAAGCTTTATAAGATTAAAATATGACGCTCCCGAGCAAGGCCTTGCTGAATATAAAAATCAGCTCACAAGCGGCAATGATGGTATAATCTATTTGTGCCTATGGTCCCCGGAAAGCCGCATAAACGACTGGGATTCCAGATATTGCAGATTATACAAAGCCTTTAAACAATCATATCCTGACCATAAACCTGAAAAAGTAATTTATTACCCGGACGGGAAAAAAGCCATAGAAGTCTTTAAGTTATCAAAAGGAAATATACTATAAATGCTGGCTCCTTTTTTAAGAAAAACCTTTAACAGTTGCTCGAAATACCTTACTCCGGCGATTATCAGGATAAATCCGGTACCGGATCATATTACGCTTATATCTATTCCCTTGAGCTTTTTTGCATCCGGAGCAATAATAAAGCAACATTATCTATTAGCGGCTGTTCTCATCGCGTTATTCAGCGTATTAGACAATCTTGACGGTCTAGCCGCAAAAGTTCTTCTAAAGAAAAGCCGATTTGGAGACTACCTGGATTCAATGGCTGACAGATACAGAGAAATAATTTTTTATCTGGGGTTTGTTTTCGCAGGCTACCCTCTGGAATCCAGCTTGACTATTTCGGGAGCGCTTTTAATCAGTTTTTCCAAAGCCAGGACAGCTATGTGCATCAGCATGGATGACCATGACTGGCCTGCCATAGGCGATATGGCTGATAGAATAACTATTTTAATAATCGGCTTGATAGCAGCTCATGTAAAGCCTTATATATTGACTTATAAAACTATCTCTATAACATTATTACTCATAGCCCTCCTGACGCATATTGGCACAATACAGCGCATCTTTTATGCCAAAAATTTGATAAACAAAGTTTCCGATAAAACAAGCTAAAAAATCTTCAGCCATATTAAAACGCTATGCGCTTGAGTTGCTGGAACCTATGCAGCTTCCCGTTAGCGGGATTTAGAGAATAAAAGTTAGAATATTTTACATTTTATCAGAAAAATGTCAAAAAAACGGCCAATTTAACCTTTACCTTTCAGGCTCCGCATGTTAAACTATTTTTAGTTTAACCCTTTAAGCTATTTTTATTTACTGAAAAATGAAGATAAGCGATTACCATGGTTTCAAGTTAAGAGATCAGTATAAAATATTATTCATTGTCATTATCTCCTTTTTTTTAAGGGCTTACGGCCTGAATTTCGGCCTGGGTTTTGCGGAAAGCCGGCCCGATGAAACAATAGCCATGCACAACGCGCTGCGCTACGGAACCGGCGATTTGAATCCCCACGATTTTCACTGGCCCTCGCTTTTTTCCTATTTGCTCTTTATCTTATACGGCGCATATACGGCTCTCGCATTTCTATTCGGACATTTTTCTTCCTGGGAGGGCGTAATAAAAGAAATAACCTTTGACCCGGTTAATTTCCTGCTTATCTCCCGTCTTGTTTCGGTTATCTGTTCCAGCATAAGCGTATACTTGATTTATAAAATAGGGGTATGCTTCTATAAAAACAAGCTTGCCGGTATTATTGCAGCAATATTCCTGGGATTTACTTATTTAGACGTCAGGAATTCCCATTTTGGGACTCCGGACAGCTTAATGGTTTTGCTGGTCATGTGTACCATCTATTTTATATGCCGCACTCATGATAATCCCGCATTAAAAAATTATCTTTGTACGGGGGCCGCATACGGATTGGCTGTAAGCGCCAAATATAATGCGGTTTTTCTGGTTGCGCCTCTCATTATTATGCAATATCTTATATGCAAAAAAAACCAGGCCGGTTATTTTACTAAAAATATTTTTTTCTTGGGTTTTTTCACCCTGATAGCCTTTACCTTAGGTACACCTTTTTGGATCATAGATTTCCCCGCCTTCTTTTCAGACGTAACTTTTGAAATCAGGCATCTTATTAATGGCCATGAGGGGATAGTGCTGGGAAGAGGCTGGTGGTATCACTTGAAATTTTCCTTATGGTATGGGATGGGGCCGGTTCTTTTGGCTTTATCTCTGGCCGGATTAATCCGCTTATTCCTGCGAGATGTAAAAAAATCCTTGCTGGTATTTTCTTTCCCCCTGGTCTATTATGTTTTTTTCGGTTACGGATATACCGTCTTTGTCAGGCATATGCTGCCTATCCTGCCCTTTGCCGCGCTTTCTGCGGCGCTTTTAGTTACGGGCTTATTTAAAAAACATCGCTTCTTCGCTATAATACTAGTGGGTTTAACCGTGCTTTTCCCTCTTAGCAACGCGATCCAATTCGATAATATAATCAATAAAAAAGATAACAGGGTAATTGCAGCCCAATGGATAGAAAAAAATATTCCTGTCGGATCATCTATCGGCTTTGCCGGATCCAAATACTCCCGGATAAAGCTGCCGGAAGGATACCGCTTAAGCCAGATATATGAAAGCCTTTCCGGGCAGGAAACCGAGGTTTCTATAAACCAGCCTATTTATTTAATCGTAGAAAGATCTCCTTTGTTTTTCTATAGTTATATACCGGACAATTTGAATAATATAATTAAAGAAAAATACAGAATACTTAAAGCATTCTTCGCAGAAAGCGGAAACAAAGGTATTTACGACCAGCAGGATGCTTTTTATATTCCCTATGCCGGATTTTCAAAAGTTATCCGTCCCGGCCCGGACATTTTAATTTATATCAGGAAATAAGTTATGAGAAATCTGAAAAATAAATGGGTCTATATTCTGGGCACAGTGCTGATATCGGCAGGGCTACTGCGTTTCTGGAATATCGGCGTCGCCAATTTCTGGTTAGATGAAGTGGTCAGCATACACATGGCCATAGCCTCCTCTATGGCGCACAAGAATATAAGCTATGAGCCTCCTTTTTATTATTTCATCCTGGATATCTGGATGAAGCTTTTCAGCAATTCGGAGACAGCATGCCGCAGCCTTTCTGCCCTTTTCGACATCGGAACAATTTATTTAATATACCGATGCGGCAAAATCCTGCTCAACCGAAAAACCGCTTTACTGGCCGCTGTATTTTATTCTCTGTCGCCTTTAGCCATATGGTACAGCCGGGAAGCAAAAAATTACACTTTTTTGGCGTTTCTATCCCTGCTAAGTTTTTTCTTTTTTATAAAACTTGTTAAAGATAAAAGATATCGCTACTGGTTATTTTTCGGATTATCGCTTTTTTTCAGCGTTTATACAAATTATTTTTCTTTTTTTCTAATCCCAATATATTTGATCTTTCTTTTTGCCATACCCAAATTCCACAAATATCAGAAAGTTGGGTTGATAACTCTGCTGTTAGCATTGTTTGCCTTTATTATTACAGATATTGGCCATTTCTGGAATTCCTTTAAAGAAGTATCCTACGCCTTCTGGATACCCAAGCCAACCCCCGGATCTCTAATCATCACCCTGGAAAATTTTAATCTGGGTTATACGATAACGGACAATTTCGTTTATCTTATTTCTCATATCTTTTTTACCCTCCCTTTCATCTTAGGCTTAATCGCTTTAATGAAAAAAAAAGAAACCGCAAGATTTTTCCTGATAGGGATCTTATTTATGCCTATATTAATCATATATCTCGTTTCTCAGCGCATTCCTCTATATATTGACAGGAGGCTGCTAATATTCCTCCCTTTTTACTGTCTCATATTAGCCTATGGCATAGATTCCCTAAAATCTTTATTATTGCGGCTAACTTTCGTCATCCCCGCCATACTCTTAATCCTGATATCTCTTTCAGGGCTTTACAGGGGGGAGTTGAACAAGAAAATCGACCATCATATGGGAGATTATATCAAGAAGCCTTTTGTTAATGCGGTGAACTATGTAGACAATAATTTCAGGGAGGAAACGGATATTATTGCCCATACAAACTACGGTACGCCTTTACCTTTTCACTGGTATGGCCTTAAAGCAAAAGGGCCTCTCGGTAATTACCTGCGAGATAAAAATCTAAGTTATTTCCTTTATTCAAGCTTAAATAAGCCAAAGTCGGATTACATCTTAAATATCATAAAAAAAATACCCGAGATAACCCTTGATGTGTCCATTTCCAATAATTTATTACGCCTTCGCAACAAAAGTATCTGGCTGCTTCAGGCAGACTGGGCGCGCAGCGGAAACATAGACTCCGATTCTCAAATAGTCAAAGACATATTGTCGGCACACTGTTCGCTGGTTAAGGAAATATTAATCGACGGAATCCAGATAAGTTACTACCGATGGGAAAAAGATTAAAATATTTTTAGACGCAGACAATCCGGTATTTGAAACAATAGCGCAACCTGCCAAGTAAAACAAAAAGCCCTGCCGATGCCTTAAAGAAAACGAGAGGCGCCAGATAATGCCTGCCTGACAAAAATAATCCCAGCCCCGTAACGCAAGCAATAAAAATCATAAAATATATTACACTAGAATACGTTAGACTTAAGATCAATATACACAGCAGCAGCTTTGCATAATCAAATCCTATATAGACTGTGCATAGCGGATTCGCCCAATGAATATTTCCCGCATGCCTGCCGCCATATAGCGGCCTTAGATCAAGTGTAAAATTCCCGTGGAAAAAATCATGATACATCACTACGTCAACCTTTCCGTATCTATAACATTTCCGGATCAGTAATCCCAAAAGTTTCTCAGTATACAGGTGAAAAACTTGCACTCGTGAATCAAAGCGTATTTTTTTATGCACCTTAAGAAAAGCGTAGAACAATCCGGTATCATCGCCTAAATAAGAATATTTCTGAGGCAGCACATATTTCACATAATCACTTTTCCTCACTGCCATATTGGCCGTAACCAGGGTATTAAACGGACTGAATTCATACTTGGAAAAATAATGACTTTTCTCTCTGTTGGCAGCCGAATTAAAATACTCATTAAGTATTTTCCAAAATGAATTTTCGCTAAATTGAAGAATCAACGGCCCTCCCATCATAGATAAATCGTCATCGCCTCTAAAAGCCTGGCTGATATTGCTTAGCCAATCTGGTAAAGCCATACAATCGTCATCAATAAACGCAAGGATATCGCTTTCTGCGCGCATTCCGCCGAAAATCCTGGCAGCCCCGGGACCGGATGCAGGTGTAATAAGATACCTTATATTCTTACACCCGGCATGCGCGATAATTTCCCTGTACTCTCTGACACAGGAATCCTGCGAGCCGTCATCTACTATTATTATTTCGTACGCTTCGCCAAAATCCTGCTTTAGCAGGGAATCCAGGCAACGCGAGAGCCGCTGCGGACGATTGCGTGTTGGGATAATTACGGAAATATAGGTTTTATTCATTTCATAAGGCGAAAATTTATTAATCTCAATTTCATATTTATATTTTTCTTAAGCGTAAAAAATAAATGCGCGAAATTCCAGATTATTGCCTTTCCGACTATCCGCAGAAAATCAGCATAATCTACATTTCCTTCTATTCTACCTCGGCACAGCATCTTAAAATAATAGACAAACATCCCCAGTCTAACCGTATAATTTACCGGAAAAATAAAATTAAGCGGAAAAAATTTTATGATTGCATAAAGGGTATTGCGGCATTCCATGTAAAGCCGCTTCCTTGACCATAGCTGATTATCGCATTCCCTCTGCACGTGATAAGCTGTAATATCCCCGGCAGATATGGAAATAACCTTAAAATAATAACAACGCAAAAATAGGTCGGTATCCTCATAATATATCCTGTAGGTCTCATCGAAGAACTCATCTAACCTGCTAATCGCGCTTTTTTTTATAAGAAAACAGGCTGAACACAAGGGATAATTCCTGGCTTTTCTGCTGTAGATATTGCGGTAGCTATATTCCGGAGAGAAATCCCGGCCATCCTCATATAATATCTTCGGATAAACTAATTCGCTCCCTTGAGCCAACCTGTTTATCTCTTTTAGAAAACCCGGGGGCAAAAATACATCGCTATCTAGAAAAAGCAGCTTCGCCTGCGAAGCGCGCTCCAAGCCAACATTGCGGCTATATGCGCTTCCCCTGTTAACCGTATTTTTAACTATCTGTACCGAGCTGAAACAACTGATTTTATCCAAGGTATCATCTCTAGAGGCATCATCCACACAGATTATTTCTTTATTAATTAAATCCTGGCTTAGGACGCTATCAATACAGCGTTTTATAGTTAAGGCAGAGTTATAACAGGGGATAATGATGCTTATTCCGTCTTTCATTTAGTTTATTTTTTGTCGAAAAGCTAATACCTTTCTAAATAAATCAAAATCCAGGCTCTGATAAATAAAACATCCATGCGAACAGGAACAACCCCTGGCGCCTCTTCTTGCTGCTTCAGCGGCTTCAGAATGCCAAAGTTTCTTAAAGTCCAGACCAAACGCGGATAAATTGGCAAAAGGCTTTTTCTGTTCGCATATAGCCACTTCGCCGGAAGGATATAAAACTCCTATTATCTTTCCAGCCAGGCATCTCATCCTCATCCGGTTATCCATTTCTTGCAGAAGCTTTCTCCATGACCAATAATAGAATTTGTTTTTTTCAGGTTGAAGCAGCGAATTTTTTTTATAGATCTGCCTTAAACCGGATTTCATCCCTGCTAATTCTCCAATCAAAATACTATCATTCCGGGATATATCATTATATGGCGACTGCCGTATGAGCTCAAAATCCACAGTAATCTTAATTTCCTCCTGGATATATTGCGCAAGTCCAAGTATTTCCTTAATGTTTTCAGGCAAAATAAGTATTTGTACAGAAACACTCAGATTCTTATGGTTTGCCTGAGTTATTTTTAATTCCCGAAGAGTATTAACAGCCTTCTCCCATAGGCCCGGCTCCCCTCGGATAACATCATGGCTGCTGCCAAGGCCATCTAAAGAAACGCCGATATTAAGGCTTACATTTTTCATCTTCAGCATCTCTCCAACCTTATGCATTATAACAACGGTATCTTTGCCGTTAGTAGGTATGGCAAAATTGTCAGTAATCCTACGATACTCTCTTGCAATATCAACCAGGTCCTCTTTTAAAAAAGGCTCTCCTCCGGTAAGTATAACCAGGTCCATTTTTTTGTATATAGGGAGCGAGGGAATGATTTTGGATATCTCTTTACAGGTAAGCTCTTCTGCGAAAGTGTTGATTTTCTGGCGGATACAGCAGAAGGAACAGGAGAGATTACATTGATAGGTGATAAAATGTATCAGCGAGCTGATAAAATTTCCCTTGAAAAGCCAAAAACGTCTTTTTTGGGCGGAAATTTTTTTCAGCATTCTTTTATTTTACTATAAAACAACTGCCTATTCAATTTAAAAGCAACGACATTTGTATTATTTGAATAGCCAGATAATACGATAGGCTTTTGCCAGCCTGGCAAGCCCGGAGAAAAACCTCCCTAGTTCGAGCGGACTCTCCTCGCTTCTCGGACAAAGCGGGCATAGTGCCTTTGGCTGGGCTGGGACCTGAGGCGCATTGGAAAAATTTTGCCAAATGTCCGCGAGGAGTTACGGCGAAGTTTTTATACCGTCAAGACTACCTGCGGTATAAAAAATGAGCCGTAAACCGAAGCGGGCGGTAAAATTTTTCTTGCGCCGAACGGCCCCAGCCTGGCCAAACTCGAGAACGACATTAATTTCCTTGAGGGCAATTGTAGATTATGTTATAGTTTCTTGTATGAAAGACGTATCCGGACATAAAGGCGCTCCTAATAATTTTTTCGCTTATCTATTAATTTGCACAGGAGTTATCGAACTGCTCTCCTGCCTTGCAATAAACCCCTGGATAGGCAAATTCTGGTGGCATAAACCCATGATCCAGGTTTATAATGTAATGCTTTCGTATTTTTTCTGGAGCCTTTGTTTGGGAATTTTAACGCTATTAGTCGGATTCCTGGTTATAAAAACAAAATTTGAATTAATCAAAAATATAGCCCTATCTTATCTAATAATTTCTGCGCTCCTTCTATCCGACAGACTTCTTCTGGCTGGTATTGGTCTGCCTCTGTGGATTCCAGACGTCAAAACTCACTATCGTAATCGCCCCGACACATTGAAGGACTGGGGTGAAAAATACCAGAATAAATCAAGTTGGACAAACCGATACGGACATTATGACGACAACTTCCCTAAACAAAAACCCAATAATGAATTCCGGGGGCTAATACTGGGCGATTCGGTCAGCATGGGCCACGGATTAACCTCTAGCGAGGCGTTCGCCAATCAACTCGAGAAAATCCTGAGAAAATATGGCGCTGTTTACAATACTTATCAGATTATCAATACTGCTGTTCAGGGTTATTCCATCTGGCAAGAATACCAGATATTTCTGGCGTCTCTGGAATTTAAACCGGACTTTTGCGCATTGGGTTTCTGCATGAACGATGTCACTGAGCCGTTTTCGGTAAGCAGTAATTTGGGTGGGCCTGGCATAGATTATCAAGGAATCATGCAGATACCTAACGCCTTTTTCGGCTATCTTGTAAATGAAACCGGATATGGCAGGCTGGTTCTTGGATTTATAGCGCATTCAAAGTTCAGACAAGTTGAAAAATTACGGGAAACATACAACGTGAACTATATGATATCCCATTCCTTCAATGATCCAAAAATAGAGGAAGCATGGGAAGCTATTCTCTCTGACCTAAGCCGGATTCATAGGCTGGCTGATGGCAATAATATCCCGTTTGTTATGCTTATATTCCCTTTTACTTCACAGTTATTTGACGAAAGCATGGATACCCCGCAGAAAATTTTAATTGCGTATGCTCAGAAAAATAATATTGATGTTATCGATTTCACTGAGATATTCCGAAATGTGATCTTGGACAATATTGCCGCAACAGCCAAAGATAAAGACGCGAAATTAAAAAGTCAGGACATACCAAAACTTTATCCGGAATACATAAATAGGTATTTCCTGGATGATGACCATTTTACCGCCGAAGGACACCGGATTATAGCCCTCAGGCTATTTAAATACCTCAGGGATAAAAGATTGATAAAAGCGGTTATCGAAAAAGACCGCTGAGATAGCGGGGTTAACTATCCTTATAATATTTCAGATTTTTTTAGAGGCTGCATTTACTTCTTCCCACTTCGTCTGCATAGTCTTTATCCGCGGATGAGAAACTAAAAGATGCCAGATAGCGGACTGGAATGACTCCGTATGCATAGTTACAGTATCGCTTGATATAGCAGGAATAATTACGCAAACATCGGCCACCTGCGCCGTATATCCGCCGTTTCCTCCCACTATCCCTATTATCCTTGCCCTGTTTTCCTTTGCGTATTTCAACGCGCGGATTATATTTACGCTTACATTATTTTGGGCATCTCCGCCGCTTACAGAAAAAATAAACACCGCATCTTTATCATTAAGCTTACATTCTTTTAACCAGTTAACAAAAACATCTTCCCACCCTTCGTCATTAATCATTGCGCTTAACTCGCAGACATTATCTGTAGGCGTATGCGCTTCAATCCCGGCAAGCCTGCGAAAATCTCCTACAGCATGGCTCGAATTGCCAGCCCCGCCGCCTAAACCTAAGAAAAATATTCTTCCTCTTTCGGTACGCAATCTTAAAAGAATTTCCAAGGCTTGCTCGATCTTTGCGACATTCAGACCCTTTACAATAACTTCCATTTCCCGTAAGTATCGACTTATATAGGCATCCATAAATTAACGCTCCTTCTTTTTTATTATACCGCCTTCATCCCAAAAAACCGCTCTTCTTACTAATGCTCTCCTTTTCAGAATTTCGAAAAACAGTTGAGCCTTCAAAATTAAACATGTATTTCATTGGCAATAAACCTATCTTTTCCATTTTTTCAGTAAATTCAACATGCTTGTTTTCTACATAAAAAAGGAAAAAACCTCCGCCTCCTGCTCCGCAGATTTTGCCTCCCAACGCGCCTTGCGCTTTACCAATTTCATAAATTTCGTCAAACTGGGGACTGGATATCTTAACGGCCATCTTTTTTTTATTCTGCCAGTGCTGGTCAAATAACAACCCTATATTTGTAATATTTCCGCTTTCTGCCGCGGCAAGAATCTGGTAACCTACATTCTTAATGGAATGCATACTTTCTACAGTTTCTGGGTCATCTTTTTTCAATCGATTATTTTGTTCCAAAAGTATAGCGCTGGAATTGCGTCGAAAATGCGTGTAAAACATAAGCATATTACGGTTTAAATCACGCGCAACATCCTCTGTTACTGCGGCCTTCCTCACCTTTATCTTTCCTCTTTTCTCAATCTCCAAAACAGTCAAGCCCCCGAAGGCTGCCATATACTGGTCCTGCTTACCAACCGGCAATCTAAGCATATCAATTTCTAATCTACAGGCATCTTCGGCTAAGTCATAGGAACTCTTAAATATCCCCTGCCAAGCGTAAAGTGCGTTTAAAAGTCCTGTCACATAACAACCCGAGAAACCCAATCCTGTTCCAGCCAGAATATCAGCCAGAGAGATTATCTCCACACCCTTATCGATATCTGCCATCCTTAGCGCTTCTCTGGTAACATCATGTTTTACCTTATCCCTATGCCTGACTGTTTCCGAAGCAAAATGCCTGATTCTTAGAGAATCGTCGGAAGTTTTATCGAGGCTTATATTCATATACTTATCAATCCCGGCTGCAAAAATAAATCCCCCATGTTTCATATAATAGGCCGGTAAATCCGTTCCGCCGCCGCCTAAAGTAATCCGAAACGGGGTTCGAGTGACGATCACCGTATACCCCCTCTTTTTTCTATAAAATTTTCAAAATCTCTTAACCCCTGAACAGAGCCAACTTCGTAAAAACGCCGAAAAACCTCATAACCAGCCAGCCTATTCTTTTGTGCCAGATCCTTATATAATTCCGTCAGATCACAAAGAGTATCTTCCGGTATGGCTGCGATTATTTTTTTGCTAAGCATAGCCAGGCCGTAATCAATAAATTCCATCCCGGGGATTTGAGCTCTTTTATCATACGCCTCTACCATTCCTTGCTGAAAAACCACATTGCTTCTGTCCCATTTATTTTCATTTTTATATACAGTCAGTAATGCCGGAAGTCCTATTTTTAAAAAATAGTTATAAATATGCGCATAGTCTGTATCAAGATAAGAATCGCCGTATAATACAAAGAATTCATCCTCCAGCAGAAACAGGGCATTCCTGAGCGCTCCACAGGTGCCCAGCAACTCTCCGTTCTCATAGCTGTATTTAATCGGTACTCCGAATTTTTCCCCGTTTCCGAAGTGAGCCTCTATTTGCTCTCCCAGATGGCCAATACACAATATTATTTCATCTACATTTTTTTTCTGCAACAACTCGATTTGGTATTCCAAAAACGGCCGATCTTTTATCCTTAACATTGATTTCGGAACATTCTCTGTAAGCAATCCTAACCTTGAAGCAAAGCCCCCGGCCAAAATCAGACACTGCATATTCACGCCTCTTTTTGCAATTCCCGAAGCGATAATTTAATCGCTTCCAGCGAATTATATTTTGCCTTCCAGCCAAGCCGTAAAATTTTTGTCAAATCCAGCCTCACTACCGGTACGTCACCTCTCCAGCCTCTTTTCCCGCCTGAATATGCAAACTTTACATCCTTCAGGCCTGCCTCTTGTACGGCTAACCTGGCAATTTTATTTACGCTTATATGATCACCGCTCCCAACGTTAAAAATAAAGACGTTACCGCTGGTTTCCTTTTTCAGGTAAGTTGCTTTATTTTTATATTTTTCTATGGCAAACAACATCGCCTGGATTGCATCGCTGACATAGATATACGATTTGCTCTGCTTCCCGTCACCGGCTATTTTCAATTTATCAGGATTATTTTTCAATTTCTTTATAAAATCGAAACAGATGCCGTGCGTCTGCCTGGCTCCTACTATATTAGCAAATCTGAATATCCATGCCCGCATATCAAACATATGACAGAAAGCGCCGATAATGCTTTCTGCGCCGAGCTTGCTTGCCCCATACATTGAAATCGGCAACAATGGGCCGAAATCCTCGTTCGTCTTTATCAAACCGGCGTCTCCGTAAATCCCGCTTCCCGAAGAATAAGCCATATCTTTTACGCCTTCCGTCCGCATCGCTTCTATGACATTATAAGTGGCCGATATCCCCAGCTTCAGATCCAAATCCGTATGGATCAATCCTTTTGCGATATCCGGATTTGCGGAAAAATGAAAAACAAAATCGTGCCGCCGGATAGCCTTTTTGAGCAGCTTCAGGTTAAGTATGTCTCCTTCGATTAATTTAAATCTTTTGTCATTGAGATGGGCTTTGATATGAGCCATTTTACCTGAGGAAAAATTATCGATAACGGTTACCAGGTTCTTCTTATCTTGCAGCAGCCTGTCTGCCATGGAAGACCCCAGAAAACCGGCTCCTCCGGTTATAAAATATTTCATTTGTCTCTCCTGAAAAATTGTCCCGCCTTATTCAAAAGCTTACACATTTTTTTTAAACCCAGGTAATGAACCGGCTGGAAGAGAAGCCAATCCTCCTTTAAATAACGCCTTTGAAGGCCGCAGGAAACCACGTGACGCTTTTTAATAACCGCGGGTAAATTAAAAAACGCGCTAAAGACAGCCTTTATATAAAAAAAGAACGCTCCTTCCCGCACAGACGCATAAAGAAAAGGGATTATTATTCTTAAAATCCCTATCGATAGATTTTTACCGGAAAAATATTTCATTACAAACCATAAGCCGTTTCTGACTTTAAAAAAAATAAGCCTTTTATTATTCCGGTTTAAAGGCGACCATTTATGATAAGCGATAATCTCCCTGGCATAAATAATATCGAAACCTGCCTCAAGCGCCCGGATAGATAAATCATTTTCATTTATATAGGTAAAAAAATCCCGGGAATAAACTCCTGCCCGGGCCAGGACAGAACTCCTGATCCCGGCAGCGCAACCGTTAAAAGTTGTCATCTTAAAGGGAAGATCCTTTGTCCAATCTATTCCTTCTGCTGTAAAAATATGGAAAGTTATAATCCCCACCTGCGGATTGTCCAGGAAGAGCCCGGCCATTTTTTTCAAGGCATCCTTCTCAATACAGGAATCATCGTCTAACACGACAATATATTCCCCGGACGCGTTTGCAAAACCTATGTTCATCGCTTCGCATGGGCCATATTCGGATGCGGGCATAACAATAATTCTAACCGAGGAGAACTCTTTCCTTATCATCTCAACGGTGCCGTCTGCAGAATGATTATCTACGATAATAACTTCATAATCCGGATAGTCTATGCCTTGAATATTCGACAAAATTTCCCGAAGCACAGTCTTTCTGTTCCAGGTGGTAATAACAATAGAAATGCGGGGATATTCGTTACTCATCGATGGCCCACAAAAAGGTTTATTTTTTATTCGCAATAAACATCACGTTTTCCGCAAATCTCTCCGGCGGATAATTTTGATACCGCAAAAAGAAAAATCTTACTTTTACAGAAAAAGGCAGTTTCCGTATTTGCCTTCCGCTTACATGAAGAACGGGATTTATACCTGTGAATTTATTTCTCGTCAAAATTTCTTTTACAGCATCTACATCGATACCTCTTTTGTCCGCTTTCAGGAATATATTATGGTATTCCGTTTTCTCATATAAATTTTTTATCTCCGGTCTGGCCTTTATCAAGTCAAATACCGCGGTTTTTTGTAAAGCGCGCATTGTGTTTTTCAGTTTTTTGCCTAAAAACTCTAACAGGACAAATATCCGCCAACTCAGCTTTTTTTCATTTATTTTGGGCTGTTTCTGGGGGTCCCAATCGGTGTAAATAAATCCTCCATATTTTAAAATACGCCCGGCCTCGTTGAAAAACTGTCTATAATCAAAAAGGTGGTGCAGAAGCGAAAAAGCTGAAAGCGCATTAAACGTATAAGGTTTAAACGGTAAACGCAGCGCATCCGCCTGGATGACCTCATAACCCCTGTCCCTGGCAATCTTAAGCATATTAAATGAGATATCAACGCCTATGGTATATTTGAAAAATCTTTGTCCGAATCTTAATATATTCCCTGTGCCGCATCCGATATCGATAAAATAATCATTCCCTGCTTTATGCGACAGGTCGAAAACTATGTCTTTTATCCGGTTCTGGTTGAAGCTATCTTTAAGATACCACCTTTCCCCGTCTCTTTCATAGTCCGTATATATTATATCATGATATTCGGCATTGGCCTGCGCTATCTCTCGGTGTGCTTCGCTTAATCCCGAAGCTCCCGCTACCATTCGGGCTATCCCTTCATTAATAGGATAGATAACTTTGCAAGAGGGGCATTGAAGCGCACCCTCGATTATTGCTTCCTGCCGTGTGTCGATAACATCCAGCTTCAAAGGGGAATATCCGCAATCTGGGCAGATAAGAATTTTAAGTGTCTGTAATTTCATATGCCTTCTCCCGGCAAGAATATCCGGGAGTGATTTTGTTAAGCCTGTCCACAACCCTTAATGCCCTTTCCACACAGGCATCCATATTAAGATACTCAAACTCGGCAAAGCGGCCACAAAGTTCTATGCCTGAATCTTTTACAAAACTTCTTATCATCGCAATGTTTTTGCGGTAATCTTTGTCGTAGATTACATATGCATACCTGGTCCTGGCGACCCGGCAATGGCAAATTTTACGCTTGTCTATGATTTTTATCCTGTGTAAATCATTAACCACCTTATTCATGATCTCCCTGTCTGTTGTCCGGTAAAGCCTGCTTTTAAAAGACGCCGTAATTTCCGCAAGGACCGCAAATTCTCCCTCCGGCGCATTGTTGCGGCTGAATGCCTGAGGAAATGAAAGGCGGTGAAAAAGAAACTCCTTTTGCGGAAAATAAGTGGCAAAAAAATTCGAGTTTTTTCTTTGTCTGGTACCTATCATCACAGTGATCAAAGAATTGTACCTCAAATCCCCTAAGGCCTTTTTTATGCCCGGGGCAACCGTGCCCAGACAGGATATTAAATCAAAAACAGGTATAGTCGAAACCAGGACATCGAAGGCTTTCTCTCTCTGTCCGTCGGAAACTATCCATTTGTTTTTCTTTTTTTGTATTCTTTTAACTTCAAAATCTGTCTCTATGCTGCCAAGGGTTTTCTTTTTAAGCGAATCAACCAGGGCCTGGATACCTCCCCGCAGCGGGTAATAAAAATCGGCTTCGCGCGAATCCCTGCGTTCCGACATAAACTTCGCGGTTTTGCTGCCGTTTTGCTGATACGGTAGCGGCACTCTTTCCTTTGCCCAGAGGAAATCCATTTTTTCAAGAGGATGTTTCCAAATCTTTTGATTGTAAGGAATAAGGTAACGCTCGGCTATGCCTTTTCCGAAAACACTGTAAAGCCATTCTTTGAAATTACCGGGTTGCGAATAATTATTTTTCAGATAAAAATAAAGGCAAGCGGCATTATCTTTCTCATCAAGCTCGTGCAAGCTGTTTTCGAAAGGGTAATTAATAAATCTTTCTTTAAAATAGATTTTGTTGGATAACTTTTGCCTGGAATAATTACCGGCGAGTGCTCCCAGGATACAATCAAGCGCAGGTATGTTTTTCGAATAAATTATGTGGGAACCGCCAAAATCAAAGGTAAAGCCTTTGGCTTGGTAACTGCGGCAGAGCCCGCCGCATATATTTTCTTTTTCCAGGACTTCGTTGGCTAACCTTAGATTCGCGGAAATAGTCAACCCGGTTAACCCGCCGCCTAAAATGCCTACTTTTGTATTTTTTTTAAGCACTTTCGCTCCAAACAATGCGTCAAAGATCTGCCGATCCAATAATCGATCCGGCAGTTTGCCCCTGAATATAAGGGAAATATCTTTTAATAAAATAGCGGATATTAGTTTTGATATGACAATTTATATTGCACTTCTTCCCTCTTATCTCTCCGCTTCTTATCGCATGACAAGCTTTCGCGGGATCAACGACAGTATCCAGCGTTTCGCACTCTACCCAGGCATTACCAATTTCTTTTATATAATGCGCATCGCTTCCCGCGACAGGGATTAATTTTTTATCGAAAGCAAGCTGTCCGGCATAGAGATTTGATACCTCGAATAAGTTTCGCGAGTTAAAAATTTCAATCATATCCACCTGATCTATTTCACGCATCAACTTCGAAATATTTATACGCTTACTTCTGACCCTATCGAAAGGGTGAGGGATACAAGTTATCCCGCCTTGACTTTTAATTCTCTCCAGGGTTTTTTTGATGCCTTCGCCGCCGGAGATATTTTCATGCAGCCAATAGCCGATTATCTCCCCTTCCCCCGTATCAATCTCCTCTCCAATAATTATTTTATCCGGAAAATTTCTACTTAACTTTAAACCTGCTTCTATGCAATTATGATCGGTAACGGCGATGGCATTGATTATTTTATTTTCTGCAAGTATTTTTTCTATATCTTTCAGCTTAATACACCCGTCTTGTGAATATTCGGTATGGACATGAAAATCGATTCTCATGATAACCCCTTTTTCTATTCATATATCTACGCCGGCGCATTTATAATTCTAAATTTTTATATATAAACTTTTTAAAACCGGCAGGAAAAACCTAAAACAAAAAACTGGCTATTGAGGGATGGTTTTGAGGCGGTCTTCAACATCCTTGGCGCTTTGATAATCTCCTTTGTCTTGGAATAAATCCTTTGCCTTCTTAAAACTCTCTCTAGCAAGAGAAGATTTCTCTGTTGCATAATAAACTTTGCCGAGATTATCATAAGCATCGGCATTTTTGGGAGAAATCTGGATAGCCTTTTTAAAATAACTTATGGCATCCGGATATTTACTAAGGTTGGAATAAACTACGCCAAGATCACAGTAAGCCTGGGCATAATCAGGATCGGCCTGGATAGCTTTTTCTAGGTAGGTTACAGCACGCTGAAAATCATTCAATACAAAATGATTAATCAGGCCTAGATTAGCATATGCCCTGGCATGTAAGGGATCAAGCTCAATAACTTTTTCCAGGCAGGCCATTGCCTGCTTAACCTGACCTGTCTTACCGTAAGCGTTGCCTAAATTAAAGTATGCCTCCGCAAAAAGGGGATTAAGCTGAATACTCTTTTCCAGCTCAACTATTGCCATCTCATTATTGGCGCTAGTCAGATAGTCTGTGCCTTTTAAGAAAGAGAATGCGCAATCCTGCGCTATTGCGCCCTTGTTTAAATCATTTATAGTGTTTAAAGATTGCTTAAGGTTATAATTTAGGTTGTCTATATTAAGGCCTTTCTCAAATTCTTCTTTGGCCTTATCAAACTTAGCTGCCAAAGCATATTCTATCCCGGTTTTCAAATAAGCCGTGGCGCTTTTTGCGGCTGGAGGAACCGGCTTAGAATTGTTTAAATCCTTGCTGCCCGAGAATACGAGAGCCGGAAAACTTAAACCTACCAGTAACAATAATAATATATTTATCTTCTTCAACATATTATCCCTCCTTGTTACCACTCGTATTTTAAATTTTATTATAGTTAAAGAGTATTGTTTAATCAAGCATAATTTGTAATTCCTTTTGTATTATTTGAATGGTCAGGTAACATGATAGGCTTTTGCCAGCCTGGCAGGCCTTCGAAAAGACGCTTGGACGCCCCAGCATGGCGTCCTTCGCTCCACGCCAATTCTCGCTCGCCCTTGGCCAGGCTGGGGTCTGAGGCGCATTGGAAAAATTTTGCCAAATGTCCGCGAGGAGTTACGGCGAAGTTTTTATACCGTCAAGACTACCTACGGTATAAAAA
>Ga0172375_10005413_pt1 | contig 18445 bp, 18 predicted proteins | sample LakKiv1m_FD_114537 | JGI IMG/M metagenome (GOLD analysis project Ga0172375, IMG submission 114537) | Freshwater microbial communities from Kabuno Bay, South-Kivu, Congo - kab_092012_11.1m | ecosystem: Environmental > Aquatic > Freshwater > Lake | place: Democratic Republic of the Congo...
CATGCCCGAAATTTTTAATCGGGCATCCATTTCCTTTGTATTCTGGATTCCCACTTAAGGACTGCGGGAATGACAGATTAAATACGGGTCTGTTTATGCAAACGATTAAGATGACTTATCAATCATGGAGATTAGGGAATCAGCATCTTTATAGCCAGGGATAACGCCGCCGTCAGGAAGAATAATCGCAGGGGTTCCTCTTATACCAAGTTTTTCACCGAGTTTTATGTTTTCATCTATCTCTGAGGTTTTACACTTTGGCTCTGGAAGGCTTTTCCCTACAAAACTATCTTCAAGCAGGTTCATTGACTTCTCACAGACTATCGCCGTTGATTTTTCATATGCCTTTGGATGTAATTTTGCTAAAGGAAACATTTTTATATAAAAGGCAATATCTTTCCTTTTTTCTAAAATCTTTTTTATTTCCTGATGGAGCTTCCCACAATATGGACATTCAGGGTCAGTAAAAATAATAACTTTCTTTGATGCGTCTTTATCGCCCATTAACAGGGCGTTATCGAGAGGAATTTGTGATGTGTCAATTTTATTAAGGTTATAAAGTTTTTCTCCTGTTAAATTTGTCTTTGTTTTAAGGTTTAATATGGAACCGGATACAACGTATTTCTTAGAAAAATCAACATAAGCTATCCCCTTTTGTCCCCTTGATTCAATTGCAATCTCCCATAATCCTTTAACCGCAACCGGACCAACTTCGAGAACTTTCACATCAGGGATGCCTTCCTTAAGCAAATTCAGCGCCTCTTCATTCGTTATCTTGTGGCACTTTGAACAATTGTGATCGCAATTTTCAATACTATATGTATTATGAATGAGAAGAAAAATGGCGATAGAGATTACCACAAAAAAGGTTAGTATAAATTTCCGCATAGGTTATGATAGCATACTCTTGAAATAAATCAAAGAAAAAAATCGGATTCCTTTATACCTGCTTCAAAGATTTGTCAGGTTATGCCACTCAAAGCTCCTTAAGCCTTTCTGCCTGATAGTGAGTAATCAGGTTGTCAATTATTTCATCGAGGTTTCCCTCAAGCACTTGATCAAGCTTATGAAGTGTAAAACCAGTCCTGTGGTCACTGACGCGGTTCTGAGGGAAATTGTATGTTCTTATCTTTTCGCTCCTGTCGCCAGTTCCAACCTGTGATTTTCTTTCTGTAGCTCTGTCTTTCTCTTGTCTTTCCATTTCAATCTCATAAAGCCTTGATCTGAGAACCTTCATGGCCTTTTCTTTATTCTTGATCTGTGAGCGTTCGTCCTGGCACTGAACAATAAGTCCTGTTGGGATGTGAACAATCCTTACGGCAGAATAGGTTGTATTGACTCCCTGACCTCCGGGTCCGGAAGAACAGAATGTATCTACTCTAAGTTCTTTTTCATCAACCCTAATGTCAACCTCCTCTGCCTCAGGAAGCACTGCAACTGTTGATGCAGATGTATGGATTCTTCCAGATGCTTCTGTAACAGGCACCCGCTGAACTCTGTGCACGCCGCTTTCATACTTGAGTTTGCTATATGCATTTTTCCCTTGTATGGATGCGATTACTTCCTTGATACCGCCAAGTCCTGTAGAATTCAAATTTATCATTTCTACTTTCCATCTATTATGCTCAGCATATTTCAAATACATCCTGAACAATGTAGAGGCAAACAGGGCAGCCTCTTCACCCCCGGTTCCAGCCCTTATCTCAAGTATTACGTTCTTTTCGTCCCGAGGGTCTTTAGGAAGGAGCATAATCTTAAGCTCTTCCTCTATTTCAGGTTTTTTTTCTTTTAGTTCGTTGAGTTCCGCAAGTGCAAGCTCACGCAAGTCTTCGTTGCCTTCTTTTAAAAGTTCCTCTGTGCTTTCTATATCAGAAAGTAGCTTAGTATATTCCCTTATCTTCTCGACAAGTGGCTTCAGTTCCGCCTCTTCTCTTGAATACTTTTGGAGTTCAGCTGGCTTTGCTAGCACCTCAGGGTTTATCAGCAAACCTGTCAATTCTTCATATTTGCTTTCTATTGCTCTGAGTTTCTTAAGCATTTGTCCCCTCTATTGTAAGAACTTCTTCGAGTGCTCTGACTGCGACCTCAATTTGAGAATCGTCAGGTTCTCTTGTTGTAAGCCTCTGCAGTAATAGTCCGGGCTGTATCAATATCCTTATTATTATGTTGTTTTTCATTTTAGAAGAGAGTTTTAAAAATTCAAAGGAAAGTCCGGCAATTACAGGGATGAGGATAAGCCTTGCTAGAAATTTATAAATGAAGGGCCAGGCCTGCGGGATAAATGAAAAAGTGAATATACTCACGACCATGACTATGAGGAGAAAGCTTGTACCACAGCGAGGATGTAAAGAGCTATGTAACTTTATATTATTTACCGTTAGCTCTTTGCCATTTTCATATGCATGGATTACTTTGTGTTCTGCACCGTGATACTCAAATATCCGCCTCATCTCTTTCCACATGCCGATTGATACTATATATGCCACGAAAAAAAATATCCTGATAACACCATCGACAAGATTAAATGCAAAGGAGCTTTTAGATACAGATACGAATACAACTCCCAGAAGCTTTGTTGCATATAAAGGTAGTAATATAAAGAGTGCTATCCCGAGGACAACGGACAATCCGAGGGTAAAACCAATAGCAGCAGGATTTAATTTTTTTTCTTCTTCCTCTTCATAGGCCTTGTTTGCAGAGAACTCTATAGCTTTGATACCGATGAATAGAGCATGAAACAATGCAATTACACCTCGTATAATAGGAAGCCTTAAAACCTTTGGTAGTTCTGTCAATTCTTCTCTTTTTACGTGAATGTCCCCCTTTGGACCTCTGACTGCTACTGTCCAGCCTTTTCGGCCCTTCATCATAACACCTTCTATAACTGCCTGTCCGCCTATGTTTTTCACTGTAAAATACTCCTAACAAATGATTTATTATTTTTAGTAATCTCCCCTAACGCCCCTCTTTAAAAAAGAGGGGAATAGATTGCCTTCCTTTTATAAAGTCTCTCCATTTTAACTCCCCCTTTCCTAAAGGGGGGTTGGGGGGGATTACAATTTTTCATCATCCTTTGTGTCTCTTTGAGACATGAGTGTTTCATATGAAGATTTCAAAAAAAAGCCGTTAGCCTCGAAAAAAACCGACTAACGACTTTTACGTGTTTGGGTATCTACTTCTTAGCGTATTTTTTCTTAAACTTCTCTACCCTTCCTTCAGCATCAACTATCTTTTGTTTCCCTGTGAAGAACGGGTGACACTTCGAACATATATCTACCTGTATCTGCGGTTTTACTGACTTTGTTGTAAATGTCTCGCCGCATGCGCACGAAACTGTAACCTCATTATATGCCGGATGAATTCCTTCTTTCAATCTTTCCCTCCTGAAAATATAATTATATGAGGCTCTTGCAAAAGTCCCAAAACAAGACAATTTGTCATTTCGAGTGAAACGAGAAATCTTTTATAATCAATGGGGTATAAGATTCCTCACCTTCGTTCGGAATGACAATCTGTGACTTTTGCAAGAGCCTCATATATAATATTAAAAGATTTATAGTGGTTTTGGCAATAGGGCGAATAGGCGCATAAAAAGTTTTTACAAATCTATAATAACGATGCTTGATTTAAAGTAATTTATCCTTTATCCTTCGTATATATGAAAAAAGAAATGGTGGATTTTCTTATTATAGGCAGTGGTGTTGCGGGTCTGAGGGCCGCGATAGAGCTTGCAGAACACGGCAAGGTCCTTGTCGTCACAAAAGACAGACCTGCTGAAAGCAGCACCGAGTATGCACAGGGTGGAATTGCCGTTGCCCTGAGTGATGAGGATGAGGTAGGGATCCATTTTGAAGATACATTAAAGGCAGGTGATGGCCTCTGCGGGGAAGACGCCGTAAGGGTTCTTGTTGAGGAAGGCCCTGAAAGAATACTTGAACTCATATCATGGGGAGCCGAGTTTGATAAAGAGGGGACAAAACTGGATTTCACATTGGAAGCAGCCCATTCGAGGAAAAGGATACTTCATGCCCACGGAGATTCGACAGGCAAAGAACTTGAGAGGGTTCTCCTGAACAAGGTACGTTCATTCCCGTCAGTCAAAAAATATCCCTTTGCCTTTGCAATAGACCTGATTGTAAGAGATGGAAAATGTCTTGGGGCATACATAGTGAAGGGAGGGGAGATTATTGCCATGTTTTCAAAGGTGACAATACTCTCTACAGGAGGCGCCGGTCAGATTTTTTCGAGAACAACAAACCCTGCTGTGGCAACCGGTGACGGGATGGCCATTGCATATAGGTCATGCGCCGTACTTGAAGATATGGAATTTGTCCAATTTCATCCCACTGTCCTATTTGCTCCTTCTGCTCCTCAGTTTTTATTAAGCGAAGCAATGAGGGGGGAGGGGGCGATTTTGAGAAATATAAATAAAGAACCCTTCATGAAAAATTATCATCCCGATGCTGAGCTTGCGCCAAGGGATGTAGTTTCAAGGGCGATTATATCACAGCTGGTACGGACAAAAAGCGCCCACGTTTACCTGGACCTCACCCATCTCAACGGTAATTTTATTAAAAATAGGTTTCCAAGGATTTATGCAACATGTCTCCAATATGATGTAAACATAATAAAAGATTTAATACCTGTCTCACCAGCAGCGCACTACATGATGGGCGGTGTGAAGACAGATCTTAACGGTGCTACAAATATAGGAGGCTTGTATGCAGCGGGTGAGGTTACATGCACAGGTGTCCATGGTGCAAACAGACTTGCATCAAATAGCCTTCTCGAAGGCCTTGTTTTTGGCGCAAGGGCGGGCAGGGCAGCATTAAATTACTCCGCTGGCAGTAAACCGATAGATTTTGGCAGTAGTAAAATGGATCGTTATTCCCCTATCCCTGATTGTGAAGAAATAAGGCATTCACTGAGGAAATTGATGTGGGAGAAAGTCGGTATAATAAGATGTGAAGAGTCTCTCAGTGAAGCAAGGACGAAACTTGAGGGATGGTCATTTATCCTAGATAAAAACGTTGTAACAAGACGTGAACTTGAACTTAAAAACATGCTTACAGTGGCAAGATTAATTACAGAAGCAGCCAGTTTAAGAAAGGGGAGTGCCGGGGCCCACTACAGGTCTGATTTTCCACAAAGAGGTAATAGATGGCAGGAGCATATAGCATTTAAGAAGGAAGAAAAAGGTTTGGGCTATGAGTTCACTAAGTGATAGGAAACATAGAAAGGCAAAGATAGTTTGTACTATCGGACCCTCATCGGCCAATAAGGAAGTTATTCTAGCTCTCGTAAAGAATGGGATGGATACCGCAAGGTTGAATTTCTCACATGGTGACCATGACACTCATAAAAAAAGCACAGAGCTTATACGTTATATTTCAGGTAAATATAACAGGCCTGTCGCAATCTTACAGGATCTTCAGGGTATAAAGATCAGGGTTGGGCTTATCGAGGGCGGTGCAGCCGAATTAAAAAAGGGCAGGACAGTTCTTTTAATACCCGGAGAAGATATTGGAAATCAAGAAGAGATATTCATCTCCTACCCTGCGCTTCTCAGGGACGCCAAGAATGGAGATAAGATCCTCCTCGATGATGGCCTGATCCAGCTTTCTGTTATTGGCAGGGCAAAAAAGGCCCTCAGAGCAAAGGTGCTTGAAGGTGGAATATTAAGAGACAGGAAAGGCGTCAATCTTCCCGGCGTAAAGATATCCGCCCCATCATTTACAGAAAAGGATGAAAGAGACCTGTTGTTTGGAATAGATATGGGTGTCGATTATGTTGCAATATCCTTTGTGCGGGATGCTGGTGATATCATGACAGTTAAGAGATGGCTTAAAGACAAGGGGCAACAGATTCCACTCATTGCAAAAATAGAAAAACCAGAGGCCCTGTCCAATATCGAGGAAATCCTGTCCGAGGCTGAAGGGATAATGGTAGCAAGGGGTGACCTTGGTGTTGAGATCCCTCCCGAAGAGGTTCCGTTAATACAGAAGGAATTAATTAATAAGGCAAATAAAAAGGGAAAGATTGTAATCACTGCAACACAGATGCTTGAGTCCATGACCGAGCACCTGAGGCCCACAAGGGCTGAGACTACAGATGTCGCCAACGCAGTACTTGATGGGACAGACGCGCTGATGCTTTCTGCAGAAACAGCAACTGGAAGGTATCCTGTTGATGCCATAAAGATGATGGACAGAATTATAAGACACACAGAATTCATAATAGAGGGTGAATCTGCATATATTCGTGGAAACACATTTGCAGAGGCCACAGCAGATGCGGCATGCAGAGCTGCAGAGGATATTAAGGCAAAGGTACTTGTTGCTTTTACACAGTCGGGGTTTACAGCCAGGCTTGTGTCAAAGTTCAGGCCCGGGGTTCCGATAATCGCTTATACACCTGATGAAAAAATAAAAAACAGGGTGTGCCTTTACTGGGGGGTTACCCCAAAAATTATGAAGCTACCGGCAACCACCGATGAGATGATAACAAATGTGGAAAGATCTCTTGTCGAAGAACGCATTGTGAAAAAGGGTGACGGTATTGTAATCACCTCAAGTTCTCCTTTATCAACCCTCGGGAAGACAAATTTTATGAAACTACATAAGATAGGGGAGTAGATATTGCACAAAAATCAGTATTATTTATGTTTAACTATTTTTGGCGAGCGGTGACTACGGGTCCAAGTACTGGGTTGAGATTTGTTCCCAGGGCGTCAGGACATGCAGTTGCAATTTATTCGGAACAGATAGTAAGGTAGCTTTTATAAACATTTTTTACCTTGACATCGCACTACTATATGGAAAGTGTATTATGTTCAGCTTTGTAAACATATGTTTATATTCTAAAACATTGAAGAACAGGTGAGTTTATGAGAGGGCACAACCCATTAGATAAGATTTTAAGCAGTGAGACGAAGGTTAAAATCTTGCGTTTTCTTTGCAAAACAGAGGTAGAGTGGAGCGGGCGTCAGATAGCTAAAGAAATAAAAGTGAGTCCTGCTGCCTGCCATAAGGCTCTTCGAGAGCTTAATAATGAAGGGGCACTCTTACTCAGAGGCATTGGAAAGAGCAATCTTTACTCTTTAAATAAAGAGAACCTTTTTGTTTCAGACCTGCTTAAACCTCTATATGAAAGAGAAAGCAAAATCCCTGACGAGATATATGAGGGTATAGTAAGAAATATCTCCTCTCTTGTAATAAAGGATATACCTGAATTCCACCGTATTTTTATACACTAGGTTTTGAGGAGATTTGGGTTAATGCATTTGAGAATCTCCTCTTGTTTTTTTGTCAAGGTGACTATCCGAGAAATCTTAAATTGTTTTTTGGTATCTTTCATATACACCTTATACATTGTGCTCAGTTCTCTTAATGCTTCTTCTGGTGAAACCGAAATTTGTCTTAAATGATATTTTAACAATGAGAGCAGCAAATAGGACAAATAACAAATAAAAACGTGTGCAATCACCCTATTATAGAGCCAGTGTCGAATCGGCTGAAGGCGCGTGACTCCTTTCAATGTTCTGAAGGCCTTTTCAATTAAATCTTTGTCAAAATAGAGGTGCACCATGGCTTCTTTTGATAAGTCTCTGCTGCTGAATATGCATGAATAGCCGTCGAATTCTTCAGCTTCAGCAACAAGTGCGTCCACTATTTGACTGCGGCCGTCAAAGAATTTTCCAAGCCCTGCTTTTATCTTCTGCCCTTTCGATAATAACCTCTGTGCATTTTCAATCTCGTCATACCGTGATTCCCTTAAATCCTTTCTCTGCTGCTCATTAAAACAGAGCGCCAATGTTCCTTTGACGCCGTCTATAGTATGTGGAAGCAGTACAACATAAAATATCGTTTTATTTAAATGCACCCTATTGCTGAAGTGTATGAACGTATTTTGTGCTATCGTCTTCCGCAGTATTTTCTTTAAGCCCCTTCTGATAGGCAATCCGCAGAGGGAATCACATTGCAACTCCTTTATATCCCTAATATTTTTGGATGATGATATTCCACGATCGTAGACAAACAACCTGTTTTTCACCTCATAATATTTCAATTGAAAAATAAGGTCTTGAAGGGTTTTGGAATCATGCACGTTGCCGTCAAAGACCTTATGAAACATAGGGATGCCATGCTCCATGGTCACTCCAAGGCCAATCTGCACTACCGGCCTCCCTTTCACCCCTTCCTTATCGTGTCCCGGTTTCCCTAATGGACAGCGCGTGCCGTAGAGATACGTGTTGGTTACATCATAGATGACCCCTGAACAGTTCAACTGATACTTTTTTTGAACCGCCTCGAATATCTTTCTCTGAAGCACCTCGATATTTTGCTCCTCCAATGAATTCAATGCGGTCAACAATCGCTTTTCCGTCACCCTGTCAATCTCCAAGAGCATGTTTAAGTCGGTCCGTTCAAACCATTGCTCCATCTTAGTGACGCTCTGATAGTCCAGGCAATGAGCATAGACCAAACTGAGAATTTCATCACCATAATGCCCTATACATTGTGACAATCCGATTTCCGTCGCTAAATGGTGGAGTACTATGAGAGGGCCGTATATCTTGACGTTCTCTATTTCGAGGTCTGAAATGGATGAGGCGAAGACGGTTTTACCATCGACTTCCTTGCCCACATATTTAATATGCTTTTGAATACACCTGCCGTTGACCCATTTGTTTTCAACCTCGGCAAGGTAGACCTTAGTGCCCTTCTTTATCTTGCGGACAAAACTCATAGTGTATAAATTATACACTATACAAAAATAATTACAACAACTTTTTTTATGTCCCTGGGAAAAAAGAATATCGGGGAATCCTTGATTTTAGTGACTATTATGCTAGACTATATGATAGGTTCGTGTGTTGTTAATCACATAGTGTATAAAATCTAGGACGAGGTTAGGGATATAGTTTCTATAGCAGTTTTTGGAAGCGTAAAGAAAAGAAAAGAACGACCTACAAGCGACATAGACCTTTTAGTATTAGTAAAGAATTCAGAAAACAAAGGAGAAGTCGAGGAAGACTTTGGTAAGGTAAATGAGAAGATTATAAGCAGATTTGGTAATACAGTCTCTCCCTATATCCAGACCGTCGAAGAGTTTAATTTAAAATACAGAAAGGGGCTCTCCCTGATAAAGAATATACTGAAATCTCATAGATTGCTATTTGGCACGCCCTTGGAGGAATTGTTGTAAAATGGCAGCCAAGAAGATTAAATCAAAAGTAATAGAAAGAAGTGAATATAAAACCTACCTTAAAAAAGCCGGTGAATTTTATGATATAATGCTTCAGGCTAAAGAGAGGGGAAAGTGGAATGCTGTGGGTTTAAATGCAGTTCACTGTGCGATATCCTCCTCTGATGCAATGCTTGTATTTTATGCAGGCATTCGCTCTACAAGCGATAGCCATCTATCAGTAATTGATTTATTGTCTAATTCTGTGAGATTGCCAGAAGTTAAATCTAAGTGCGAGACTTTGAGAAAGATTTTAGTAAAAAAGAGCATAATTGAATACGAGAATAGAGATTTTACTTAGAAAGAGGCCTTGGAAATACTAAAACTTACAGAGAGATTCTATATTTGGGTTGTTTCTAAAATAGGATAACCCTTTTATAAGTTTCAAAAGACCAAAATATGAACCCGTCCCTGCTTTCAGCAACGTCATGTTTGAATATTTTCTGACGCTGATTACCACGGGCAAGTACATAATACAATGCCCCTTCAAACTCGATTCTCGGTTTCCTTGCTATGTTTCAGTGTAGCAATCCTGATCTTTAAATTGCAATAAGCAAGTCTGACCCTTTAATTTCCAGTGCTTAATTTCTTCATGAGATCCTCATAATTAAGAACATGTCGGCGTGCCTCTCCTCCATAGCCCATATTAAATTGTCCCTCTGGATTATGCCTCCACATCCCTTTAAAACATGTTCTATTGAGATATAGATTTTGAGAAAGAGGGAGACGTACTTGACTAATTCAACTTTACACTTTTTCTTTTCAGTATATTGAATATTGCCGATGTTGTAACCTCTAAATTCCGCGCAACCTCAGAAAGGAGCGTGTGATGCCACACCTTGACTTTTCGGGCGTGTGAAGAAATCATGCGTTCCTTGGTACATTCTACTATAATGCACTCCGACGGGCAGCCGTTCAATATCGCTTCTGTTATGATGTTTTCGAAGAAATTAAGATAGAAAGAAACAGAACATTTCTTTGCCACCCTCGGAAGAACGAGAGCAGGAAGGTTTCGGAAGGAATACAAAAGGGCAGGGGGAGAGTCATATTTGGGGTTATAACTTTTTCAATGTGTATGTAATGCAAGGTCTTCGAGGGTTACTTTTTTGAAGACGTCTTTAGTGCCAAATCTCTTTACAGCGTCTAATATCTCAATGCCTGCTATTTTGCCTTCAGCATCATAGTCTACTGCAATCCCTTCAGCAACATGCTTTGTTGTCACAGTTGTCTCTATGAAACGGATATACAGGGCATCAACTTCAGAATCATATGTTATTCTCATTTTTATCCCTCCTTCTCAAAGAAATAGGTATATACCGTCACAACAACAATCTCATCGGCCTCTTCAACAAAAATCGGCCTTACCTGTTTTATTTTATAATACTTCTTATTCCATTCTTTTTCAAAGACAAGGTTCTTTTTGGTTTCAAGCCTTCCCAATTCCGCTTGCTGCCATGGAGCAGTCCTTATCGTTTCAATAACTTCTTCCTCGGTAGTCCCCCTGAAAAATAATTGATCTTTCGCATGTCCTGATAACCTGATTGGTTTCATTTATTCCTCTTTAAGTAAGCACATTTTATACTAAATTATACATATACAATTTTTCATACTATCGAATTGCTATACATCAGCAGAACAGGCACTCTACCCTATTTGCCCCCCTTAAGTTATAATTTTAGAGGTCATGGCTCGAAGAAAAACAAAACATAAAACAGGGTTGCCACGAATAAAGGGCATTGGCAAAAAGGAGGAATAACGTTCTTGACTAAATGAACTAAAGTGTTAAAAGAGCCCTGCGGTGTCGCACCTTGACTTTTCGGGCGGGTGAAGAAATCATGCGTCCTTTGGTACATTCTTTAATGCATTTCGACGGGTAGCCATTCAATATCGCTTCTGTCAATGGTTAAAAAGTAAGACAGTGCTGCAATGCTGTATAAAGTGAATTTAAGCCTTGCTGTTTTCCACCACAATATGGATAATAAGAGCATGAAAGTGGTGGAAAAAGATAAAGTTATCAGTGGCATGCTTCAGGACGAATTGGATCGCTGTCAGGAAATGCTTAACAGCCTTGAGAAATCTATTTCTAAGCTTCCGAAAGGCGTAATAAATGAGCGAAAGAAACGATATAAGGACAAAATATATTCTTATTACTACTTGAAATATCGTGAAGGCAAAAAGGTCATCAATGAGCATATACCAAATAATCACGTCAAAGATTTATTGAAAAAGCTTGAATTGAGAAAAAAATATGAGAAAGAAATTGAGTCTTACAGGAGCAAAATCACTTATCTGAGCAAAATCATGCGTGCTGGTAAAGGACGAAGACATGCATATCACAGTAAAGAATAAGGATATCTTCCCTGCTGAAGTTCGGGAGCTTTTGCAAGCTTTCCACTCGGTAGGTTTCTTTGAGGAGTCCATGCTTATTGGTAGCTGGGTTATGCCTTTGTATCAAGAACTGTTTGGCATAAACTATACACTTCGGACGCTGGACATCGATTTTGCAGTCAAATTTATTCATCCGGGCAGGGATAGAAAAGTGGATATTGAAAAACTTGTTACCGATCTCGGATATATCCCTGTCGTCATGCAATCGGGCATTCGCAGGTTTACCCGTGAAAATTTCACTATTGAATTTGTCATTCACAGGAAAAGCGGAAGAGATGATGACGTTGTGTCAGTCAAAAGATGGAATATTACTGCTTCTCCCCTTCCTTTTGTTGATCTCCTTCTCAGCTTCCCTTTTATTGCTGACTTTGGAGATTTCGAGGTGAGGGCGCCGATTCCTGAAGCCTACTTTGTTCATAAAATGATTACGTCACAGAGAAGACGTGGTGAAAGCAAGAAGGATAAAGACCTTGAGCAGTGCTCCGTCATTGCCCAGCAGATTGATCCGGACAAACTAAAGGCAGTATTTGAAACATTAAAGATTAGCAAGAAGACTCAGAAAGCGATTCGAACCTCATGTGAAGCGATCGACTTTCCACCACAAAAACTTGGGTTATAATAGTCCTGTGGTGTAAAACATAAAATATCCCTGCGGTGTAGCACCTTGACTTTCGGGCGGGTGAAGAAATCATGCGCCCTTTGGTACATTCTATAATGCATTTCTAAGGGCAGCCGTTCAATATCGGCTTTCTGTTATTAATGTTTTAAAGAAACGGAAAAGGAGTACGCAATGGCAAAGCCGATCAAAGAAACACCAATTTTTAAGGGAGAAAGAAGCAGAACATTTTTTTGCCATGGTTCGGAATAAAGAGAGCTGGAAGGTTTCCGACGCGGGGCGATTGCCTATTGTGTAAAGGGTTGGAATTATGTTTAACTATTATTGGTGGGCGATGACTACCGGTCCAAGTACTGGGGTGGAGATTTTTTCCAGGGCGTCAGGACGTGTTCTCAAGGAACCTTTAATCCCGATTATCGGGAGCGCCAATCTCATTGTAGCACGCCCACCTTGGTTATCTTCATAGTTTATAATATACTTCTAACATACTGAGGTTAGTAGCTCTGTTTATCATTTATAAGCAATTAACTAAAAACATTGTATCTGTCACAGTTAAAGATACAAGGGGGAGAGGTTGCTATGCTCAAGATTCTTAATGCATTAATTTGGGTATTCAATTGACTCCACTTACCGCTATGGGTTGTGGTTGCTCGCATATAGTCTAATACTACATGTTGTAGCAGGTGGAGTCAATTGAATATCCAGATGCATTAAAAAGCACATCTGAAGCAATTGCGACATCTATTGGTACTCACAAAGTCGATATCCTCAGAGAAAATGACCCCTTGCTTACGGTAATAGCAAGGAACAGTTATGATCTCATCTTGTTTGAAGGTGAGAATAATCTTATACCCTCGATTAAAACCGTTGATCCGCGTGTGGAAGTAATTCTTTTTAGAAAGGGAGCAGAAGAAGTATTCGAATTGATGAAACAAGGCGCCTACGCCCATTTCTCATCCCCTGTTGATGTTGGAAGATTAAAGGAGACTATTAACAGTATTGACGATATGGTTGCACTAAAAAAGGAAAGTGCCAAATTAGAAATGCAGCTGAGTACAAATTATACTTTTCTTAGTGGAGTAGTGGGTAGAAATCCTAAAATGTTGGATATCTTTAATCTCCTCAGACGGATAGCTCCATACTATAAAGCAATAACTATTATGGGTGAGACGGGGACGGGCAAAGAAGTTATAGCAAAAGCCCTTCATTCCTTGAGCCCGGTTTCTAAAGAACCATTTGTTGTTTGCGACTGTGGGGCGCTTGTGGAGACTCTCGTCGAATCAGAGCTTTTCGGTCATAAAAAAGGTTCCTTTACTGGTGCAATCGCAGATAACACAGGTTTTTTTGAAACTGGGGGTGAAGGGACTCTTTTTTTAGATGAAATAGGCGAACTTCCCCTTCCATCTCAGGCAAGTCTTCTCAGAGTGCTACAAACCGGAGAGTTCAAACGAGTTGGTGATCAACGGGTATTAAAAGCAAAATGCAGGGTTATCTCTGCTACAAACAAGGATTTACAAAACGAGGTGAAAAAAGGAAATTTCAGGGAAGATCTTTATTACAGGATTACACAATTCACAATAAATATACCTCCCCTTCGTGAAAGAAAGGATGACATACCACTTATGGTTCGATATTTCCTTAAGAGATTTAGTGACGGAACTGGGAAGAAGGTTCTTGGAATATCGAGACCTGCCCAGATCATTCTAATGTCTTACGACTGGCCCGGTAATGTAAGAGAGCTTGAAAATGCCCTTGAACGGGCAGCTATCCTGACTACCGAATCGTTCATAAGAGTAGAGGACCTCCCGGAATACATAACAAAGATATCATATAAACAGTCTCATCTGGATATTCAATTGACTCCACCTGCTACAACATGTAGTATTAGACTATATGCGAGCAACCACAACCCATAGCGGTAAGTGGAGTCAATTGAATACCCAGAACAGTCTCATTATTCTTCATCCCTCGATGACGTTGTAAAGAAACATATTGAAGAAGCGCTTATAAGATGTAAAGGCAATAGAAGTCATGCATCAAAAATACTGGGAATCAGCAGAAGGTCTTTATTACGGAAGATTGAAAAATACTCAATACAAACTTCCGGTTGAGCATACCTATACCAAAAACGCACACCTGCTACATTAATCATTTTCAAGTCCCCTGTATACCCCTAATTATTAAGGAATTATCATAAGTTACTTTTGGAAACAGTTTGAAAGAACTATCTCTTCATGATTTCAATATGCCAAAAGCGCCCACCCATTTTTTACCCACTATTTGAGGAAATCTTATTTTCCTTTATAAATCAAAAAGTGGGCGATAAAACTACTTCTGGCATGGTACATGCTTTGTAATAATTACAAGCGATGCTAAAAAACTATGAGATAACCAAGACAAACATGATGAAAAACAGAGTTCCATTTTGAGGGAAAATTAAAATTTAAATGGACAAAAGAAAAGACAAGAGGTTTACAAAACTTTATGTCAAACTTAATTCAGGAACAAAAACCTTTTGGGGTGCATTGGATGATATCTCAGAAAATGGTCTATTCATAAGAAGTAATCAAGGATTCACATTAGATGCGGTAATCGATATTGAAATATTTATATCAGACAATATTATTATTCTTCTCAAAGGTGTTGTAAGAAGGATCACCGAATTGCCTGAGCAGCACAGAAAATTTGGCATAGGAATTGAATTAATAAAAAAGGATACGACCCATAAAGACTTCCTGACATTTCTGAACGGACAAACTAAACAGACTTATGCAGCTACCAAAGAAGCTGTTTTTAAAAAATTGGTTTATTAGGGAGAGATTAAGAGTGATGAGGAATTTTCAAAGATTATCTGAAAATAAGGTTTTTTCGAAGATAGGATATTTGTTTATTTGCGAAATTTCATTAACGATTATTTTTCTATTTTTAATGGCGTGTGCCTGCTGGGCTTTTGAGGAAAAAACTGATGTGACAGAGTACACCATCGAAGAACTCATGAATGTGCAAGTTTATGGAGCTTCCAGGTTTGATCAAAAAATTATTGAGGCCCCCTCATCAGTGAGCATAGTCAGCTCTGATGACATTAAGAAATATGGGTACCGTACCCTCGCTGATATCTTAAGAAGTTTAAGAAGCTTTCTTGTCGCCAATGACAGAAACTATTCCTTTATCGGAGCGCGCGGATTTGGACGCACAGGTGATTATAACTCGCACATCCTTATTGTTATCGACGGGCACAGAATTAACGACAACGTCTTTGATTCGGTATTGGTAGGGAATGAGTTTATCCTCGATGTTGACCTCATCGACAGAGTGGAGGTAATACGCGGACCGGGTTCCTCTCTCTATGGTAACAATGCATTTTTTGCTGTTATCAATATCATCACAAAAAGTGGAAGGGATTTGAAAAGTGCTGAGTTGTCCGGTTCGGCAGGGAGCTATGATACATATAAAGGCCGCCTGAGCTTGGGGCACAGATTCGAGAACGGACTGGATATAATCGCCTCAGGTTCAATTTTAGACAGTAAAGGCCAGAACCTATTTTTTAGGGAATTTGATAGTCCGGCTGCCAACAACGGAATTGCAAAAGACTGTGATTTTGAAAGGAACCATAACCTGTTTTCCAAGCTGTCTTTTCATGACTTCACCCTTGAGGCAACCCATGTTTCCAGGACGAAAGGTATTCCCACAGCTTCTTTCGGTACCGATTTCAATGATCCACACAACCGGACTACAGATGAGCAAAGCTATGTTGATCTGAAGTACGAACATCGATTTGAAAATGGGTTATCCGTGCTGGCCCGGCTCCGTTATGACAGGTATCACTATGACGGCACATATGTCTATTCAAAGGTTTTGAACCAGGATATTGCAGAGGGGGAATGGTGGGGCAGCGAAGTGGTAGTGAATAAGGAGATGCTTCAAAAGCATCATATTACTGCCGGTGCAGAGTATCAATTCAATACAAAACAAGAACAACGCAATTACGATGAAAGCCCGTATTTTTTGTATCTCGATGACAAACGAAATTCAAAGAAATGGGCTTTATACATCCAGGACGAATTCAAGATACTGGACAATCTTATCCTTAACGCCGGAGTCCGATATGACCACTATGATACCTTTGGTGAAACGACTAACCCGCGATTGGCCTTAGTATATAAACCTTTTGAAAGAAGCATATTTAAGATTCTCTACGGCACTGCTTTTCGGGCACCAAATGTATATGAGCTTTACTATGAAACTGCGGCAGGTGAACAAAAATCAAATCCTGATTTAAAACCTGAAAAGATTAAAACTTATGAGCTGGTATATGAGCAATACTTTGGCAATAACTTTCGGATAACAACTGCTGCATTTTATAATAAAGTAACACAGCTTATCTCTCAATACATTGACCCTGTTGATGGCCAGTTAGTCTTCAAAAACGCTGATGAAGTTGAGGCAAAAGGTTTTGAGTTTGAACTCGAAATACGGATGGAAAGCGGGATACAGGGAAGACTCAGCTATACCTTCCAGAAAACTGAAGACGCGCTAACCGGTAATGCCCTGGTGAATTCTCCAAAACATCTTGCGAAATTCAACATAATAGTACCGGTATTCCAAGACAAGCTATTTGTGAGCATGGAAGAGCAATACGCGAGTAAGCGGAAGACCCTTTCCGGCAAGAATATAGATCATTCCCTTGTCACTGACTTGACATTGCTCAGTCAAAAGCTTACAAAGGGACTGGAGATGTCGGCCAGCATTTATAACCTCTTTGACAAAAAGAATGGCGACCCTGGCGGAGAAGAGCACAAACAGGATGTCATTGAACAAGATGGAAGAGCTTTCAGGGTGAAGATTACTTTTGCATTTTAGAAAAAGATAGAGATAATGGAACTTAACAATCTACATAGTGTTCTTTCAGGACTAAAATCTTTTCGACTTCTTGAAATAGGGTGGCGGCATATTTAATGAGAAATGAAGTTACAAATTTGGGAGAGATAAATGCACAATTTTCGATACATTATCTGGAAATCAATTTGCTAAAAAAGGTTTTTGTTTTATTTGCAGTTATTGTACTTTACGTTCCAGCAACTGACATTAAGAAGGCCTATGCAAAATCTTCAGCTTTACAAGAATACCAGGTCAAGGCTGGCTTTTTGTATAACTTTGCAAAGTTCATCGAGTGGCCCGCGGAGGCATTCAAGGATGCCAACAATTTTCTAATCATCGGCATCATAGGAAGGGACCCCTTTGGAGATGCGCTTGATGTGCTTAAGCAAAAATCGATTGCCGGCAGGAAAATATTAATCAGACGATTTGCAAGTGTAGAGGATTTACAGAGATGTCATATTCTTTTTATTAGTAATTCAGAAAAAGAGAATTTACCGGACATTTTCAAGGCTATCAGAAAGTGGCACGTATTGACCGTGGGAGAGATGAAAGGCTTTCCCCAATCCGGAGGCATGGTCAATTTTATTTTAGTTGACAATAAAATCCAATTTGAAATAAATGTAGATGCCGCTCAACAGGCCAATCTAAGAATCAGCTCACAACTTCTAAAACTTGCAAGAATTGTTAAGGCAAAGACATGATGCGTTTTCGCGATTTTCCCATCAAACGCAAACTAACGATCATTATTATGTTGACAAGTATCTTCGTTCTGTTACTAACTGCCGCGGGATTTCTCATCTATGAGATTATCGGATTTAAAAAGACTATGGTCAGTGATCTCACAAGCTTGGCGGAAGTTATAGGGCGTAATAGCACCGCTGCGCTGTCATTCAATGATGGATCATCAGCACACGAGACTTTATCAGCGCTGAGTGCAAAACCTAATGTCACAACAGCCTGTATTTATACTAAGGAAGGTCGAATATTCGCTAGATTTCAAAGTCCGAAGTCAAATGGCACCACACCACCAGATATTTCTCAAGACGTTAAGAGGCAATCGTCCCGTTTTCCGAGTGGAGGCTTCAATATGCTGCATAACTACTTGGACATTTGGCACAAAATCATTTTTGCTGGTGAAACAGTCGGCTTTGTGTACCTGCAGTCCGATCTCGAAAATCTATATTTTCGCCTATGGCAGATTTTTTTTGAGAGCAGTTAATTTTTCATTCACGCTTACTTTTTCGCAAAAAGTTTCATGAAATTCTCAACATTTGAGTGTATTTTTTGTTTTTATGACAAATAAAATATGGCGAACAA
>Ga0172375_10005414_pt1 | contig 18445 bp, 14 predicted proteins | sample LakKiv1m_FD_114537 | JGI IMG/M metagenome (GOLD analysis project Ga0172375, IMG submission 114537) | Freshwater microbial communities from Kabuno Bay, South-Kivu, Congo - kab_092012_11.1m | ecosystem: Environmental > Aquatic > Freshwater > Lake | place: Democratic Republic of the Congo...
CCGGAGTCCAGTCTTGGCGCTGCGATTAAAGCTGGATTCCGACTTTCGTCGGAATGACAAATCGGGTGTTTGGATTTGCAGTGTTGATTATCGTTACCCACACAAAATAGCGAAGAACCTATTAAATTAAAAAGCGACCCACCATGCGCCGGGCGGCGCACAACAAATCAAGAAAATATGGTATCTGTCAGGTCTCCGCTTCGCCAAAGACCTGACAGAGTATCAGCATGCTGTCAGACGCAGGCGGCTGACAGCGCCGTTTTTCCTTTCGACTTTCGACTTTCGACTTGTAGACTTGTAGACTAATTAATTCACCGCAATTATACCAGTTCTAAAAAATAATTTCCGATGTAGGGGCTTGATTAATCAAGCCCCTACGCAAAACATGCGAAAAAACTTTTTAGCATTATTATAATTTCACTTTATATATTTATAATTTATTCACTTAAAGAGTCAGAATATGACTGCTATAATCGGTTTAGTCGTAGTCATAGTGATTGTTCTGGGCGGATTTGCTATGTCCGGCGGACATATCGCGCTGATTTTCGAACCCTGGCACGAATTTGTCATCATCATCGGCGCGGCGATTGGAGGACTTATCGTGAAAACTTCCCCGCGGACTTTAAAGCTGATGATGCATCAGATTGCAAATGTATTCAAGGGGAAATCGCCTAAAAAGGAATTATTCTTTGAATGCATTAAAGTCACGCACGACATTTCCAACTTTACCCGTAAAGAAGGCGTAATTGCGCTGGAATCACACATCAAGAATCCGGAACAATCCACCCTTTTCCGCGACCACACTTTGATTTTAGCCCGGCCGGAAGTGCTGAATTTTATCATCGACAATATCAAGCTGGTGCTGATGGGAGTTTCCCCGGAAGAAATGGAAAACGCCATCGACACGCATATTGAGACTTTGGAAGAAGAACATCATGCTCCGCAGTCGATTTTGGCTAATACCGCCGATGCTTTACCCGGATTGGGAATTGTAGCCGCGGTGCTGGGGATTATCAAAACGATGGCTTCGGTTTCCGAAGGCCCGGAAGTAGTAGGGGAAAAAGTGGCGGCGGCGCTGGTGGGAACTTTCCTGGGAGTGCTGCTCAGTTACGGTATTGTGGGACCCATCGCCACAAATATTGAAATTGCGCTGAAGGAGGAAGCCCGGATTTACCAGGTGTTGAAACAGGGACTGATGGGAATCGCCCGGGGTGTCAATCCCAGTATCAGTTCGGAATACGCCCGCCGGGCGATTTACGAAGGTCAGCGTCCCGAATTCGAAGAGTTATCGCTTAAATTGAAAGGCGGCAAATGAGCGGAAAAAAAGATCAGCCAAGCTTTGAACCGCTGCCTATGCCCAAAAAGAAAATTATCAAGGGGCATGGCGGCGGGCACGGCGGTTCCTGGAAAGTTGCTTACGCCGATTTTGTCACCGCCATGCTGGCGCTTTTCATCGTCTTGTGGATTTTATCGCAGAACGAAGAAGTTCGCCAGGCGGTCGACGCTTATTTCACCGATCCGGTGGCATTCAACAAGGAAATGAAAGCGCGGGGAGGGATAATGCTAACACCGGATTCCACTAAAACTATGCCTTCAATGGAAATTTCCAAAGAGGAATTAATAAAACAGGAAGTGGATAAATTAAAGGAAACTCTGGAAGAAAACAATATCCTATCGTCCATTTCCGATCAAATCACGGTAGAAATTACCGGAGAAGGGATTCTAATCGAAATCAAGGATGCGGAAAAATTCGATTTCTTCCCCATCGGTTCCATCAATATGAATCCTGAACTGCAGGAAGTGATCCGGACTATTGTGCCGGGGATTATTCAAGTAAACTATCCGGTGGTGATTACCGGGCATACCGACGCCCGTTCTTATGGGACTGAGAAATACAGCAACTGGGAACTTTCCGCCGACCGGGCGAATGCGGTGCGGCGGGAGATGCTGGCTGACGGATTGCCGCAGGAAATGATGTCGGAAATCCGGTCTTACGCCGCTACCAGGCTGAAGAACCCTGCCGATCCTTTCGCTGCGGAAAACCGGCGGGTCAGCATATTATTGAAGCATCCATTTGTGGAATATCAAGCCATAGTTGGCACTGACAGCGTCCGGCAAGTTACTCCTCAGGAAAACGGAGTGACACCTCCGGTAAAAAGTGAATTGCCAAATCCGGCGCACGAAATCAAAGGACATTGATTTATTACTGTGATCAAGATTATTAAAAAAGAATGCCGGCAATTGCTGAAGGAATCAGCCGCCGCCCGGAAAATGATCGTGTACGGAGGCGTGGGAGGAGCGCTCTACTCTTTGACGCAGTTCGGTGAAGTCATCGCCCGGAAATCGTTAGGGGCTACCGGATTGGAAGTCACATTGCTCTCGATGTCGATGCCCATCACGCAATTGACTTCGATGTGGTGGGGGAAAATCTTGACCGGGCGGGATCAGCGGCGGGTGTTGTGGATCATCGGGATGGCAGGAATATTGGCGGTGGCGACGGGGGCGGTTATGGAAACCTACGCCCATTTGTTGACCATTTTCGTCATTTTCTTTATGTCGATGGCCTTATTAGCTACGGCGCAAAACCGGATATTTCAACAGCATATCCCCAATAAACAGATGGGGGGATTATTCGGGCTGTCGCAGGGATTGCGGATGGGGATTTCAGCGGCGGCGGCGGCGGGGATAGGCTGGTGGCTGGAATATATGGACAAAGGCTGGCAGCAACTGTTCCCGGCGGCGGCTTTGACCGGAGTAATTTCCCTGTGGGCGATCGCCGCCATACCGACCGGGGAGGAAGGTCAGGCGGCGCCGCTGCATTGGCGCTATTGGCTGTTAGGGCCTTTGAAAGAGACCAGCGCTTTGCTCAAACGCCGCCCGGATTTTCTGCGCTTCGAAAACGCTTTTATGGTCTACGGCGCGGCGTTTATGATGACCCTGCCCGTAGTGCCGATCTTTTTAGTGGATGATCTGCAGTTAAGCTACAGCGAAATCGGGATGACCCGAGGGGCGGCATTCCAGCTGATAATGCTGGCGGGAATACCGTTTTTCGGACGGATTTTCGACCGCTCGACTCCGCACCGGATGTCGGCGATTGCCTTTTCTATTTTGACTCTTTACCCTGCTGTATTATTATCCGCAAAATATGTAACCGGGGAATTCAGATTCATCTTGGTAATGCTGGCTTTTCTCATCTTCGGATTCGCTTTAAGTTCTGTGCATGTGGTATGGAATTTAGCGTCTATCAGGTTCACCGGGCCCGGTGAAGATGCGGGGGAATTTCAAGCGGTGCATATTGCGGCGACGGGAATTAGAGGGATGATGGCGCCGCTGCTGGGCTATCTGATAATGTCCTGGTTCGGCCGGGAAATCGCGCTGGTCTGCGCTTCGATAGTATGGATATTGTCGGCGGGGGCGATGATCTGGGCGAGGCAAGTAGACAGGAAGCGGGGAGAAGCGTATTCGCTCAGAGCTAGTGGCTAATGGCTGGTGGCAGGTGGCTGTCTGCTTTTCACTTGAACACTTGAACACTTGCTCACTTGAACACTTCATAACAAAGGAAGGAAAATGCCTGAATTACCAGAAGTGGAAACTATTGTCAGGGAATTACGCAGTGAAATTGTGGAAAAGACCATACTCTCCTGCCAAATCCCGAAGGAATCGTATTTGCGCGGGCAGGAAGTCGATACCTTCGCTGCGGCGGTAACGGGGAAAACGGTAACCGCACTCGACCGGCGGGGGAAATACATCATCTGGCGGTTCGCTGAAGGCGGGGGAACACTTTCCCATCTGGGGATGACGGGGAAATATGTCAAACTATCCCCGGAAACGGAATCTCCCAAACATACCGTAGCGCGATTAGGTTTCGGCGAATTCGATTTGATTTTGGAAGATGCCCGGCGCTTCGGCAGATTGCTCTATTTCGACCGGGAAAGTGAAGTCCTGCCTTTGCAGAAAATGGGGGCGGAACCGTTTTCACCGGAGTTTAACGGCGCATATATCCTCGAGCAGTTCAAAAACCGGAAACGGGCGGTCAAAGAATTGCTGTTAGACCAGACCATTATCGCCGGATTGGGGAATATCTACGCTTCGGAAATCTTGTTCCGGGCTAAACTGCATCCGCTGAAATCCGGGGAAACCATCGACGCTTCGCAGGCGGAAGAGTTAGTCAGCCATACCCGAAAAGTCCTGGAAGAAGCTATTGCGCATAACGGAACTACTATATCTGATTATAAGCGGGTGGACGAAAAATCCGGTGAATTCCAAAATTTCCTGCAAGTCTATGACAAAGAAGGCCAGCCTTGCCCGATATGCGGCGACTCTATTAAAAGAATAGTTACCGGGGGAAGAAGCGCCTATTATTGTGAAAGATGTCAAAAGAAGCAGCAGTAATAAGCTGCAAGCAGCAAGTAAAAGCAGCCTAAAGTCCAAAGTCTAAAAGAATGAAAGTCCTGTTTATCGTCAATCCCTATTCGGGGATAAAGGATTGGGAGAAGGTTTTCCGCTATGTGAAACGGTATTGGGGGCCGACGCGCAACCATTACGAAGTAGCTGCGGTGTGGAAATTGGGCGACGGGGAAAGTTTGGCGCGGAAAGCGGCGCAGGATGGTTTCGATATGGTGGCGGCGGTGGGCGGCGACGGCACGATCAACGAAGTAGCGAGGGGGCTGCTAAATACCGAAACGGCGATGGGCGTGGTGCCGGGCGGTTCCGGCAACGGATTTGCCCGAGTGTTTAAAATCCCTTTGTCGCGCAGAATCGCTATCCAAAAATTACTGCAGCCGGAATTTAAACGGATGGATGTAGGTGAAGTCAACGGACGGCTGTTTCTAGTGACTTGCGGCGCGGGGATGGACGCTCAGGTCAGCCATATTTTCAGCGAAGGCCCGAGAAGAGGATTGTTCGCTTACTATGTCGCCGCAGCGAAAATATTTTTCGGCTACAAACCTCCGCTGATGAAAATATTATATGACGGCAAGACTAAGGAAGTGCGGCCGATATTGATTACCGCCGCCAATTTGGAACAATACGGCGGAGGAGTAAAAATCGCGCCCGGAGCGGATCCGTTCGATGGATTTTTAGATTTGGCGATGGTAGATTTTATGCCGCCCTGGCTGATGCTTTACCATCTGCCGAAACTATTATTCGGAGTGGTGAATCGAGTGCCGCAGACTACTATTTTGAAGGTGAAGGAAGCGACCATCATCACCGAAGTGTTCAATCCGGTGCATATCGACGGCGATCCGGTGGAACCGTCGAATACACTGCATATCAAATGTCATCCGGGGGCGTTGAAAATTGCGCTGCCCAAGAGATGAAAGTTGATTAATTCGGATAAATTGATTAAAGTATCAAGTATCAAGTGCCAAGTATCAAGTAAAAGCACAGACGGCGGAGAACAGTGAACAGAGGAAAGAAAACAGAAAAAACACAAGCGGTCACTTTCACCGCCCATCGAATACTGACGACCGACCACCATCAACCATCGACCATCGACCATCAACCATCTACCATCGACCATCGACTATGAACTTTCGTTCGCCTTATCTGGAATGGATTAAAGCTCTGGAATTCCCCAAATACAATTTAGGGATGTCCGGGCTCTATTTTACCGGCAGCATCAAGGATTTAGGCTTGAAAGCTGCGGATATTAAAGTCAATCAGCCGGGGATGTACGGCGCGCAGTGTATGATTGAAGCTTTAAGCGCGCGCAATCAAATCCCGCCGGAAAATATTTTCATTACTCAAGGGACTTCCGGCGTCAATTACCTGCTGTTCAAAACCCTGTTCCTCCCCGGCGATGAAGTACTGGTGGAAACACCGGTCTACGACCCTCTGCCGGCGGCTTTGCAGGCTGTCGGCGCGATCCCGGTATTCCTGCCCCGGCCGCTGGCGAACGGTTTTCAACTGGAAGAATCCTTAATCGGTAAACTGCTTACTTCCAAGACTAAAGCGTTATTGCTCACCAATCTGCATAATCCCACCGGAGTGGCGATTTCCGAGGATAAACTGCAGTCGATGGCCAAGGTATTGAAGGAACGGCATTGCTGGCTCATCGTGGATGAAGTGTATTGGGAATTTTTCTTTGGGAAGCAGCACCGGACGAGTTTCCATTTGGGTGATAATATCATCGTCACTTCCAGTCTGACTAAAGCTTTCGGTTTGGGCGGACTGCGGGCGGGATGGAGTTATGCTCCGGCGGATATAGTGGAGAAAGTCCAGCGGGTATATAATTTGACCGTAGGCAGCGGGCCGGGGATTACGGAATACCTCGCTTCCCGGATAATTTCCCAGGACGATTTATACAACAATTTCGCCGATAAAGCCCGGCGTTTAATGGAAAATAATCTGCCGCTGGTGGAAGATTTTATGGAATCTCAGCCGGATTTGAAATGGGTGAAACCGGACGGCGGCATCGTCTGTTTTCCGATGCTTTCCGACAGCGAAAAAGTCGATAAACTGCATAAGACGCTCCTGCAGGATTACCAGACTTTAATCATACCGGGTAAATTCTTTTCTTCGCCGACCGGATTTAGGCTGGGATTCGGCGCTAAAGAGGAGATTTTGCGGCAGGGATTGAAGAATTTGTCCAAAGCGCTGGACGCGCTGGATTTCAAATTGACGGGGAATGGTTAGTCGGTTAATCGGTCAATTGGTTTTATAGGAAAAAGCCGCAGAGTGCGGGGACTCTGCGGCGCGGGAAAGTACAATAGGCGGGTTTGAAATCCGCCCCTGAAAGCAGGATTTGCTTTTACTTGCTACTTGCTACTTGCTACATGCTGCTTGTAACTTGCTGCTTCAGTTTTTAAACAGATACAATTACTATGAATGAAATAAAAGACCGTGATCTGGCGTCGAGGCAGGAAGCGCGTGAATTAGCTCAGCGCGCTTACGCCGCCGCGCAAATTTTACGGGGATTTTCCCAGACCGATATCGACCGAATTTGCCGGAATATGGCGGACAAAGGTTTCGCCGCCGCGGAAGTGTTAGCCAAAGCGGCCTCGGAGGAAACCGGTTTCGGCAAATGGCCGGATAAAAAGATCAAAAACGAATTTTCCACCAAGGCGCTTTGGGAATACATCAAGGATATGAAAACGGTGGGATTTTTGGACGGTGAAGGCACTGTGCGGCGGATTGCGGAACCGATGGGAGTAGTGGCGGGCATCATTCCTTCCACCAATCCCACTTCGACCGCGATGTATAAAGCGATCATCTCGTTAAAATCGCGGAATTCCATTGTATTATCGCCGCATCCGGCGGCGGCGGGATGTATTTTGCAGGCGGCGGAAATAATGCGGAAAGCGGCAGTGGAAGGAGGCGCGCCGGCCGATGCCGTCCTCTGTATGACCATCGCGGAATTGCCCGGAGCGCATGAATTGATGAGTCACCCTAAAATAGGAGTGATTTTAGCCACCGGGGGAACGGGGTTAGTCAAAGCCGCTTACAGCGCCGGCAAACCGGCTTACGGAGTAGGACCCGGCAATGTCCCGGCTTTCATCGAAAAAACCGCCGACGCGGAAAAGGCGGTAAAAGACATCGTTTTGTCCAAGTGTTTCGACAACGGCACCGTCTGCGCTTCCGAACAATCCATCATCACTGACATTTCACTTGACCAAGCCGTGCGGAAACTGCTTATTGAACAAAAATGCCATTTCTGTTCCCCGGAGGAAATCAAAAAGCTGGAAGCGGTGATGCTTCGTCCGGGGCGGGGCATCAATCCTACAATCGTGGGGCAGCCTTCGCATAAAATTGCGCAGATGGCGGGATTTGCCGTCCCGGAAGATACTACGATGTTGATCGTGGAAATCAGCGGTGTGGGCGCGGAATATCCTTTATCGGTGGAAAAATTATCTCCGGTCATCTGCTATTATACGGTGGATGGCTGGGAACAAGGCTGCGAAATGTGCCTGAAAATTATCAATTACGGCGGCATCGGGCATACGATGACTCTGCACACCAACGATAACGCCATAGTGGAAAAATTCGCTTTGGAAAAGCCGGTGATGCGGGTGCTGGTAAATACTCCCAGCACTCACGGAGCGATAGGCTATTCCACCGGATTAGCTCCGGCGATGACTTTGGGCTGCGGCACTTGGGGAGGGTCGATCACTGCGGACAATGTGACCCCTATGCATCTGTTGAATATCAAGCGGCTGGCTTACGAAACTAATCCCCTGCATCCGGGGAAGAATCGTTTGACCTATGGCGGCAAGACTAAATGGCGCTACGACGAACAATACCGCTACCGTCCGGCGGAAGATGATTCGGTCAAACAAAGACCGGCGCCTCCCCCTCCCAAACCGGAAAAAGCCGTCCCGGCGAATGAAACTTACGGCGAAGGGATTACGGAAGCGCGGGTGGCGGAGATAATTGGCAATTTCCGCAAGCGTAAGTAAAAGCAAGGAAAAGGGATTAGCTGTACTGCTGTAGTGTCAGACATCCTCGTCTGACACTACATTAGACTATAGTAGAAAGGTGTCAGGTGAGGACACCTGACATCACTACCAATATTATCAAATATCTGGATTCCCGCTTTCGCGGGAATGACAGATTTGGAGCTTTCTCAGACAGACTGTTTCACGGGAATGACAAATCTGGGACGCATTGTGGGACAGAACAATGAGCCTGTCCCTACAATCGGAAAATAATTATTAGAGCCGGTATACTTGAACACTTGCCCACTTGAACACTTGAACACTTCTTTCGACTTTCAGACTCATTTTCACATCAAACACTATGTCATCCTTGATTAACTGGATCGATTCACAGCAGGAATTTTGGGTGTATCTGGCGGTGGGACTATGTTCGCTGGCGGAAAATCTTTTCACCCCTTTTCCGGGGGATACCTGCACCGTATTCGGCGCGTATTTAGCGGGATTGGGGAAAGCGCATCCGGCGGGGATTTACCTTGCTTCCACCATCGGCGGGACTATAGGCTTTATCGGACTTTACCTTACCGGCAGATTATTCATTAGGAAGATGGAGGGTAAAGACCGGCTATTCGGAATGAACTCAGATACTTACGCTAAAATCAGCCGGTCGTTCAAAAAGTGGGGATATTGGGTGATTGTCTTCAACCGTTTGTTGTATGGATTGAGGTTCGCTGTTGCTCTGTTCGCCGGATTCGCCAAATTGGATTTGCGGAAAACTATCGCGGCGGCGCTGATAGGGACGGCGCTGTGGAATATCATCTTAGTTTATCTGGGGATGCAGTTAGGGGAAAACTGGGCGGTTTTTAAAGAGGTATTGTGGAAATATAACCGTATTATTTTAGCGGCTGTATCTGTGGGATTGGGCATTTATTTGCTGTGGAGGATTAGAAGGAAGGTGATAGCATAGTATGCATTCCCACGCCGGAGCGTGGGAACGAGTATTATTGTGTCAGGTGAGGACACCTGACACCACTTCAACGAGTAATATGGTGTCAGGCGGGGCGCCTGACACCACACTTTATTAAGTAGTGACAGAACAGTGTTCTGTCACTACAAACGCAGACTTAACCTAAATACAGAACTATATAATGACGGAAAACACCGAAATCAGAGTTCGTTTTGCGCCGTCGCCGACCGGGTATTTACATTTGGGCGGATTGCGGACGGCGCTATTCAACTATTTATACGCCCGTTCGCTGGGTGGGAAATTCGTTTTGCGTATCGAAGACACCGACCGCTCGCGCTTCGTGGAAGGCGCTTGGGAAAACCTGCTGGAAGTATTCGGCTGGCTGGGGATAGATTTCGATGAAGGGCCTCATCTCGGCGGCGTTTTTGCGCCTTACATTCAATCGCAAAGGCTGGAGATTTACCGCCGCTGCGCCGATGAACTTCTCGCTTCCGGCAAAGCTTACCGCTGTTTCTGCACGGCGGAACGCTTGGATGAGATGCGGAAAGTTCAAACTGCGGCGGGCGACAATCCGATGTACGACCGGCGCTGCCGGAAAATTCCCCCGGCTTCAGCGGAAAAACGGGCGCAGTCCGAAGCTTATGTCATCCGGCTGGCGATGCCGGATACCGGAATTATTAGTTTCAATGATGGCGTGCGGGGCAATGTAGAATTTGAAGCTGCGGCGGTGGACGATCAAGTGCTGGTGAAATCGGACGGATTCCCCACCTATCATTTGGCGAATGTGATCGACGACCATTTGATGCAAATCAGCGAAGTGATTCGAGGCGAAGAATGGCTGACCTCCACTCCCAAACATATACATCTGTACGATGTTTTCGGCTGGACCGCGCCGAAATTCTACCATCTGCCGCTGCTTTTAAACCAGGACCGCAGTAAATTATCCAAACGGCAGGGTGATGTGGCGGTGGAAGATTATCGGGCGAAAGGATATTTGCCGGACGCGCTGATCAATTATTCCGCGCTGCTGGGGTGGCATCCGGCGGATGACCGGGAATTTTTATCCCGCAGCGAAATCATCGAAAGATTTTCCCTGGATCGGATCAATAAAGCGGGCGCGGTATTCGATATTGATAAGTTGAATTGGCTGAACCGTCAGCATTTGAATCTGTTAAACTCTGATGACTTTTTACTTAAAGCCCACGATTATCTCCCGACAGGAATGGAATTTGCTTCCGAAAACGGGCAGAAATTGTTGATTTGGCTGAGGGAAGGCATCGATAAATTTTCCGACATTCCTGCGCGGCTGAAACCTCTGCATTGGGATTGGCAGGGCGAATTGGATTCGGAAGCTGAAGCAATGATTAAGACTCCTGCGGCTAAAACGCTTTATATGACTTTGTTGAAATATCAGGAAACGCTTTCTCATTGGGATACCGAGGTTTTCAAAGAAATGATGAAAAACGCCGGAAAAGATGCCGGGGTCAAGGGGAAAGAATTGTGGATGTCGGTGAGGGCGGCGGTCAGCGGGTCAATTCACGGCCCGGAAATGGCGCTGCTGGTGGAAAGGATGGGGAAAGACCGGTTTTTTGAATTTGTCAGAAAGGCATTGGAATATTAGTCTGCATTCCCACGCCGGAGCGTGAGAACGAGTTTAAAATATTTTCCGATTGTAGGGACAGAACACTGTTCTGTCCCTACCTAAACATGTGAAAAGACTTATAAGCGTTCCCACGCCGGAGGGTGGGAACAAGTTTAAAAATCGGGCGGGTTATAAATCCGCCGCTACATCTACTTGCTACTTGCTACTTGCTGCTAAATTTTTAAGGACATATAATGCGTATTTTAGTTTTAATGGGCGGCAGTTCTCCGGAAAGGATGGTGTCGCTGAAATCGGGAGAAGCGGTGGCGGATGGATTGACCCGCAAAGGACATCAGATATTGAAGATGGATCCCTCACGCCCGGAAAAAGTTCTCACTTCGGAATACCGGCTTTATGAAGGTCCGGTCGGTGAAACTCCTGTCGGTGAAAACGAACCTTTGGATGCGGACAAAATTGAAGCGCTGCTGCGCTGTATAAAAAAGTACTCGGTGGATTTGGTATTCCCGATGCTGCACGGAGGCTGGGGGGAAGACGGACGCCTGCAGTCAGTATTCGAGTTGGCGAACATCCCCTTCGTAGGTTCCGGCAGCGCCAGCTCGGCTTTGGCGATGAATAAACATTTGACCAAGCGGGTGGTCAGTTCCGAAGGCGTGACCACACCGGAATATTATTTTATCCCCCGCGATTCGCTGAATAAAATCCCCGATATCTGCCGGGAATTCGGCTATCCGCTGGTCATCAAACCCAATGCTTCCGGCTCCACTGTCGGAGTCAGTATCCTGCAGGACGAAACCGAACTCGAGGAAGCGATCGCCTTGGCGGCGGCTCAGCAGGACGACGCGCTGGTGGAACGCTATATTCCCGGCCGGGAATTGACCGTGGGGATTTTGGAAGGTCAGGGATTGACCGTGGTGGAAATTGTGCCGCAGGAGGGGTATTACGATTATAAGCATAAATATACTTCCGGACAGACTAATTACATCTGCCCGGCGAAATTGGAAACTAAAATTACCCGCAGATGTCTGGAACAAGCGTCCATCGCCTTTCAAATACTGGGATGTCAAGTTTATGGACGGGCGGATTTTCGTTTGACCGCCGACGGTAAAATCTATTTCCTGGAAATCAACACGATTCCGGGAATGACCGAACTTAGTTTAGTCCCCAAATCGGCGGCGGCGGTAGGCATCGATTTCGATGAACTGGTCAATCGTTTGGCGGTGATCAGTATGAATTTGCCGCGATAATAGAAATGGCCTTAGGCATTAGGCACTGGGCATTAAACACTGGTTCGATGCACAAGTTTTTGGCGTTTAACTTTCGACTTTCGACTTTTGACTTATAGACTATTTTAATCTCTGTTTTTCGAAAATATTCCCTGGCAATTTGAATTAAAGAAAAATATAAATTAAATTATAAGATTGTGATTAATGCGCAGGGATAAAGTTTTTACGCTTGAAATATATTTACTCAAGTGTCAGGCGGGGACGCCTGACACCACTTCCGTCGAAAATGGTAATTAATACGCAGGGATAAAGTTTTTACGCTTGAAATATATTTACTCAAGTGTCAGGCGGGGATGCCTGACACCACTTCCGTCGAAAATGGTAATTAATACGCAGGGATAAAGTTTTTACGCTTGAAATATATTTACTCAAGTGTCAGGCGGGGACGCCTGACACCACTTCCGTCGAAAATGGTAATTAATGCGCAGGGATAAAGTTTTTACGCTTGAAATATATTTACTCAAGTGTCAGGCGGGGACGCCTGACACCACTTCCGTCGTAAAAATGGTAATTAATGCGCAGGGATAAAGTTTTTACACTTGAAATATATTTACTCAAGTGTCAGGCGGGGACGCCTGACACCACTTCCGTCGTAAAAATGGTAATTAATACGCAGGGATGGAATATTTGCGCTTGAAATATATTCAGACTGATGCAGTCATTCGTGGTAATGTAATGTATTGTATAATATATCTAACAATTTGATTGAGGATGATGAAAAACAGATTATCCGCCAAATTTTTATTCCTAGCGGCTGCTTTAATGGCGGCCGGATGCTCCTCCACCCTGCGTCCTCCCGCAGTCTCCGCCGATGCCAATGCGCAAAAAGCGCCGGATACTCTTAAATGGGTTACAGCTAAATCCGATACCACAGTTTTAGAAGAAACTATCCTCTACGACGAGGCCGACGCCGGATCGGCGGAAAATTCCAATGGCGATTGGTCGGTTCTAAGCGGCCCGGCGAAAATCGATTCCGCCGCCAAACTCATCGACGCCGCCTTGACTTTACAGGAAGAAGGCGATTTGATTGTCGCCGAGTATTATTACAATCAAGCGCAGTCGATGCTGGAATCGGTCGATACGGCGGATTTGGAAATCAACCTCGAACAATATAATTCACTGATGGATAATCTGCGCAATTTCCATCTGGATTATATTCAGCAGTTTGAGGAACTACCGGAAGAAATGACGCCGGAAGCGGTGCTGGCGGGAGTGGAATTTGCGGAAGGAGATACGGGGGCGGTCGATTCGGAATTGGTGGAATATCAGGAGATTGAATTCGATACTACCAGTTTGGCGGCTATATTATCTGCGGGAAAGCCTTTGCCGCCGGTACCGCTGGATTTGGAAAATCCCAAAGTGATTAAAGCGGTGGAGTTTTTTCAAAATCGCGGCCGGAAAGTATTCATCAAATGGCTGGAGCGGGCGGAATTTCAAGTCGGCCCTATGCAGAAAATCCTGCGGGAGGAAGGATTGCCGGAAGAATTGGTGTTTCTGGCGATGATCGAATCGGGCTTCAATGTCAAAGCTTATTCCTACGCTCATGCCAGCGGACCTTGGCAATTCATCCGTTCCACCGGTAAAATTTTCGGTCTGAAAATATCCTGGTGGTACGATGAACGGCGCGATCCGGTGAAATCGACTTATGCGGCGGCGAAATATCTGAAAAAGTTATATTACGATTTTGAAGACTGGTATTTGGCGATGGCTTCTTACAATTGCGGAGAAGGCAAGGTCGACCGCCACACTCGCCGTTACAATACCAAAGATTTTTGGAAGCTTAGCAAACTTCCCCGGCAGACCCGCAATTATGTGCCGACTTACATCGCGGCGGCGGCGATTGCGATGAATCCGCGGGAATACGGTTTTGAAGATTTCGTCCTGAAAAACACTCCGCCTTATGATTCGGTGTTGGTCAGAGAATGTATTGATTTGAAACTGATTGGGGATTTGGTCGATACCACTTTCGAATGTATCAAAGAGCTGAACCCCGCTATTGTCAGATGGTGCACACCGCCGGATATGGACAGCATTTGGGTCAAGATTCCTGCCGGCAAGCAGCAGCAATATTACGCTAAAATCGACAGCATCCCGGCCGATCAGAAAAGGGCTTGGGTGCGGCATAAAGTCAAAAGGGGCGAAACTTTATCCACCATCGCCCGCAAATACGGCACTACCGATAAAGCCATCAAAGATATTGCTTCCAACAATATCGGCCGTAAGAACCGAGTCAGCGCCGGGCAATACTTGTTAATCCCAGTGCCGCCGCAAAAATATCGTTCCGAATGGACTTCCGGCGAACCTGAAGAAGCTTATTCCGCGCCGGAAAAAGGTGAAAAGACTTACTATACGGTTCGGCGGGGAGATAATTTATCCGACATCGCCACCCGTTTCGGGGTGACGGTCAGCCGTTTGAAGCAATGGAATAATTTATGGGGGAAACGGTTCATCTATCCCGGTCAAAGGCTGGTAGTTTGGGGAGCGGATGACAGCAAGGCGGAAGCTAAATCAAGTTCCGGTAAAAGCGCCTCATCCGGCAGCGGCGTCAGTAAAAACTCCAATTCGAACAGTCCCAAAGTTCACCGGGTAAAATCCGGGGAATCGCTGTGGCAGATTGCGGAAAAGTATGGGATTTCCGCCGATGAATTGAAGCGCATCAACGGACTTTCCGGCAAATGTATCATCAAGCCGGGCGATGAATTGCTGCTGACTGCGGGAACTTCGATAAAAAAACATTCCGTCCATATTGTCCGCCGGGGAGATACTTTATGGGAAATCGCCGACGCTTACGGCGTCAGAATCTCCGACTTGAAGCGGGCGAACGGTTTGACCAACACCAGCGTGATCAAACCGGGCGACAGGTTGAAGATACCAAGTTAATAGGAATTAGGAATTAGGAATTAGGAGTTAGGAATTAGGGAAAAACAACAACTTGGAGTCTTTACTTTTACTTGTAACTTGTTACTTGTAACTTGTTACTTCTTTTTGGCTTTCGACTTGCAGACTTAGTATAAACAGGAAAAACCATTAGCAGAAGACGAGACATATTCGCGTTCGTCATCATCATTGGTTTAACAGTGTTATTTTTAATGATGATGTTGTCCTTTTTCGATATGGGCGGCGGTTCGCTGGATATCGCCAAGGGTGACCGGGTGGGAGTGTTGGAATTGACCGGTGTGATTTATAATGCAAAGCCGTTTATCGACGATTTGGAAGCTTTCACCGCACTGTCATCGGTCAAAGCTTTGGTCATCCGTATCGATTCGCCGGGAGGGGCGGTGGCGGCTTCGCAGGAAATCTATTTAGCGCTGAAACGAGCGCGGGAAGAAATGCCGGTCATAGTTTCGATGGGGAATGTAGCGGCGTCGGGAGGGTATTACGCTGCTTTAGGCGCTGATTCCATCGTCGCCAATTCCGGGACTACTACAGGCAGTATCGGCGTGATCGCTCAGCTCACGATTTTCCGCAAATTGATGGATAAAATCGGCGTCGAACAGGAAGTAATTAAAAGCGGGCAGTTCAAGGATACGGGCAGTCCTTTCCGGGAAATGACTGCTGGCGAGCGGGCTATATTGCAGGAATGGGTGGACGATACTTACGAACAATTCATCGAAGCGGTCGCGGTGGAACGGGAAATTCCTTTGGAAGAAGTGCGTAAAATCGCCGACGGCCGGGTTTTCACCGGGCGGCAGGCGTTGAATAACGGTTTAGTAGATGTGATTGGGGATTTCGACGATGCAGTCAATATGGCGGGGAAAATGGCGGGCATCAAAGGCCGGCCGAATATCATTGAAAAGAAGAAGAAAGCATTCACCATCTTGGATTTGCTGTTCGGCGATGTGGAAGGAAATGCCAAGAGACTATCGGGACAGCAGATGGAACTGATGTATGTTCTCCCGTAAGTCGAAAGAAGTGTTCAAGTGTACAAGTGAGCAAATGTTCAAGTGGAAAACTACGAAGTAAAGACATTTGAGATTGGTAAAATAAATCCTTCCGAGCCTTGGCCGCATAATTAAGGATGAAATTTTTACTATCAACCTGTTTTGATTTTTTCCCCGAAGGGGAAATATGTGAATAGCCGTGGGTGTAAACCCCCGGAAATGAAGTCTCGAAAATTACCGGCGCCTTGACGGCGGCCGAGATTACCCCTTTATTATCAAGACAAAAAATATAACAGGAAAAATCGTAATATACCATAAATAACCAGTAGAATAACGGAGCGCCTATGCCCAGCGGCAAGAAACGGAAAAGAAAAAAAATCGCTACGCATAAGAGAAAAAAACGCTTACGCAAGAATCGTCATAAAAAGAAATAATTTTGTGACCTTTTAGGGGATGGGTTTCCTGAGATTGCCCATCCCCTCTATGCTTAAAAAAGGGGATTAGGGACTGGGGGCTAGGGACTGGTAAATTCAAAAGCGAACCGCAGAATATTGAACAAGGAATAGCGAATTTCGAAATTGATGCTGCAGAGTACGGGGACTCTGCAACACGGTGATGGAGTTTCCCACACCGGTTGTTTGCTTTTCACTTGAACACTTGATTACTTGTACACTTGAACACCGGAGAAAACACATATAAAGGTGCGAAGGTCTATTCCGTAGCGGAATTGACCCGCACCATTAAATCGATATTGGAAGATTATGTCCCGGCTTGTTGGGTGGAAGGGGAAATTTCCGATTATACCATGCACCGTTCCGGGCACCACTATTTCACCATCAAGGACGCCGATTCGGTACTGTCGTGCGTGATGTGGAAAGGGCGGACCGGCGGATTGACTTTTAATCCCGAAGCGGGGATGAAGGTTAAGGTGTTCGGGCGGGTGACGGTGTTTGAAAAAGGGGGACGGTATCAGTTCGAAGCGTGGGAACTTGCGCTTTCCGGCGAAGGCGAACTCGCCGCCGCTTTTGAACAATTGAAACGGAAACTGTCCGAGGAAGGATTATTCGACGCAGCGCATAAGAAGCCGATACCAAAATTCCCCCGGCGCATCGGATTGGTGACTTCGGATACCGGGGCGGCGATCAAGGATTTGGTCACCGTAGCGCGCAGAAGAAACCCGGCGGTGGAACTGATATTGTATCCCGCTCGTGTACAAGGAGCCGGGGCGGCGGAAGAAATCGCCGCCGGGATTAGAGCGTTCAATAAATGGGGGCAGGTGGATTTGCTGATAGTGGGGCGGGGCGGCGGCAGTATGGAAGATTTATGGCCTTTCAACGAGGAAATAGTGGCGCGGGCGATTTATAATTCTGAATTGCCGGTGATTTCGGCGGTGGGGCATGAAATCGATTATTCCATCTCCGATTTAGTGGCGGATTTGCGGGCGCCGACGCCGTCAGCCGCGGCGGAACTCTCCGTCCCCGATGCAGGGGAACTGATAAACGGATTAACTGATGCACGCTACCGAATGCAAGTGGCTTTGGTCAATAGAATAAAGGCGCTCCGGGAGCGCTTGGAATGGGCGAAACGGTCGCGGGCGTTCAATCGGCCGCAGGAATTGTTGAAAGAATATTACCAGCGTGTGGACGAAAGCCGCAGAAGGATGGAGTTATCTCTGATTACTTCTATCGACAAGAAAAAGAGCGCTCTTGGCGCAATGCAGTCATCCTTGAGAGCTCTAAATCCGGCGGCGGTGTTAGAACGAGGGTATGCGATTTGCCGGAAATTGCCATTGGAAACAGTGGTGCGAGATGCGGGGGAACTGGTGAAAAATGACCGATTGGCGATAACTTTTGCGAGAGGGGGGGTGGTTAGTAAGGTGGAAAAGGTGGAAGAGAGGGGACTATTCTGAAAATCCCTCTTCTCTAATGAAACAATCACACCACTTCATCATTATCAATCCCCTCCACCCCCCTTTTAAAAAAGGGGGGAGACAAGCAAACAGCTGTCCTGCCCCACTTTCCCCCTTTTTGAAAGGGGGAATTAAAGGGGGATTTTAAAAATCCCCTCCAAATTAGCTCGGCAGGAGACGGAGGAATTTAGGGAAGTAGGGCGGGCGTTTAGAGTGGAAGGATGAAGGGAAAATTAGCAATCAATATTATCAAAACAGCATGGAAATAGACTAATGTCTGATGAAACAGATATTTATATAGAATATGCGTAACATTATAGTTCTTTTCCAGATTCCTTTTTTTCGGGAACTTTTTTCAATTTGCCCGGGTATATCAAAAGAACCTATTTTGAAAAGAGTCAGCCTTGATAACTTGGGAAAAAGCGGAAGC
>Ga0172375_10005416_pt1 | contig 18444 bp, 17 predicted proteins | sample LakKiv1m_FD_114537 | JGI IMG/M metagenome (GOLD analysis project Ga0172375, IMG submission 114537) | Freshwater microbial communities from Kabuno Bay, South-Kivu, Congo - kab_092012_11.1m | ecosystem: Environmental > Aquatic > Freshwater > Lake | place: Democratic Republic of the Congo...
CAGCAAAATGAAAGGAGTCATAAATGCTTGAGTTGGAAATCATTAGCTGGTGGCGAGAGTCGGGATCGAACCGACGACACACGGATTTTCAGTCCGTTGCTCTACCAACTGAGCTATCTCGCCATATGCGCTCTGCTTCCTGCAGTCCGCCTTAAATTCGGAAAGGCTGGCATACTATATATACCGGGCTGATGAATCAAACCATTTTTAAGACCGAAGTAAGACCGGTCATCAGGGCAATGCCCGCCTGCGCGATTACAGCGTCGAAGCCACTGCCAGCAACAGGAAAACCATCGCAGAAGAACCAGGCGATCATATATAGTAGCCAAATACAGGACGATAAGAGGTGATAACAATGGCAGAGACAAAACAGGACATATGGTCCTTAAAAACCTGGCTTCTTGCCGTCAGGCCATGGGCATTCAGTGCTTCAATAGCGCCGGTGGTGCTGGGCATGGCGCTGGCCGTCTACTCCGGGCACAAGATTAACTGGCTGCTGTTCGTCCTGTCTGTCGCCGGCGTAGTGTGTTTCCATGCCGCGGCCAACCTCCTGAATGACTGCTTCGACCACATGCGGGGACTTGATACGGAAGTCTATTCTACAAGCGGCGCTATTGTTCGAGGCCTGTTGGACGAGAGACACGTCTTCCGTGCAGCGCTGGTATTTCTCGGGGCGGGAACAGCCTGCGGCCTTATTCTTGTTTATGCCTGCGGCTGGATGGTGCTCCTGTTAGGCGCCCTCGGGACCCTGCTGGTTCTTGCATATACACGTGCTGGTGTGTGTCTGAAATACGCCGGACTGGGTGACCTGGCAATATTCATCTCTTTCGGTATTCTGCCGGTGCTGGGATCATACTGGGTACAGGTCCGGGAACTCAGCTGGCTGCCGGTAATGTGGAGCCTTCCGGTCGTTTCGTACACCGTGGCCATTCTCCACGCAAATAACTGGCGCGATATGAGTACTGATACGGCGAAGAGCTGCAGGACCATGGCCTCAATGCTCGGGCCACGGGGCTCGGGGATATACTACACGATTCTTCTTACCGGCCCATTCGTGCTGGTCGTTGCATACCTTGCCCTGGAATTCATTGCCAACCGGCCGCATTTCTCCCCGCTTACTTCACTGCTGGTTCTTGTCTCACTGCCGATGGCAGTGAAATTGACGAAGGTTCACAGGGATAAAGACGCAGCCTTATTGCTGGTACTCGATGCAAAAACCGCGCAGATGGGCCTTGTTTTTGCAGTGTTGTTGACCATAGCTTTCCTCACCGGACGCCTGTTGGAGAAGTTCATCTGACCTGACTGCAGTATGAATCCTTACGGGGTGAGCTCAAACTCAATAATCGCGGCACCATCATCCCACCGCCGGAGGGATTTCAGGTCATAAGTTAGCTGGCGGCGGCGTTCGTCGCTGTTTTCGCCGGGGTTCTTTTCTATCTCGCTGCGCTCTTTCTCAAGCTTTCTGCGCCATATGTACAGGATCAGGTCCTTTACCGCTGCCTCATGCGAAGTATCCTGGCCGGTAATCTTCGTTGGGGACATGAATATCCTGGCCGCAAAACTCTGCAGGGCACCGGATTTATCGTCGGCATCAATCATGACATCCTGAATGGTTCGTCCGGTCTCCACTGATTCAATGCATCCCCTGATAAAAGTGCGGCAGACGGGATACTGGATCATTTCCAGGGGCAGGTATTTCTTCACCAGTTCGGCGATCTCCGGCCGGTCGGTTACGTTTGCCACGTGTTCGCAGAGCTGCAGTTCCTCTTTCGGGATGTCTCCTTTGTGGTCCACCGCCGCTGACGGTGTATCGCGGTTGACCGGCTGTCGCTGTGTCTGATTCAGGAGAAAACGCAGGTCGTCCTGCAGGGCTGTTGCCGGAATGTTGAGCCGCTCGGCTGCCTCCTGGATCATCTTTGACCTCTGCACGGCGTTGGGAGTATGGGTCATGGTCTGTAGAACGGCCTTGCTGATGCGCATTGCGCCTATCTCGCTCTTTGCGTCCTCCCTGGCCGAAAGGACGCGTATCTGGTAGGCGACGGCCGATCCGGCCTGCTTGATTACAGCGGCAAAACCCTCCGGGCCCTTCTTCCTTATGAAGGAATCAGGATCCTCCTTTTCCGGAAGAACACCAACGCGGACCGCCATTCCTGCATCCATGAATTCCATCGCGGTCCGGATGGAAGCGTCCTGGCCGGCCTTGTCCGTATCGAAAACGATAACCACGCTGTCGGCATAGCGTTTCAGGATGCGCACGTGATCCTCGGTGAAAGCCGTTCCCTGCGACGCAACGGCGGTCGTGAAGCCGGCCTGGTGGCAGCGGATGACATCGATCTGACCCTCGCATATGATTGCCTCGCGCGATTCGACGATGTGGCGGCGCGCCTTGTCCAGGGCATAGAGTACCCGGCTTTTCTTGAAAAGAAGTGTTTCCGGGCTGTTTATATATTTCGCCGTCTTGTCTGCGTCGTCCATCGTGCGACCGCTGAAGCCGATAACCCTGCTCTGCTCGTCGAAGATGGGGAACATGAGCCGGTTCCTGAACCTGTCATAGAATTCATTGCTTCCGGCCGCTACCTTGTCCTTATGCAGGATGAGCCCGGCTTTCTCCAGCAGGTCGGTGGTGTATTTCTTCCCGCGTGCCCAGTCGATGAGGACCTGCCAGCCTTCCGGGGCGAAGCCGATCTGGAACTCCTGCACTGTTTCCCGGGAAAGGTCACGTTTGACCAGGTACTGCTTTGCCGCGCCTGAAGTCCTGCCTTCGAGCAGTTCATGGTGGAAGAATGCGGCAACGTCGGAATGCAGCTGGTAAAGGGCGGCCTTGTCCGATCCGCCTTCTTCGCCGTCTTCGAGTTCAACGGTGATACCTGCGCGGTGGGCCAGGATCTTGATGGCGCCGATGAAGTCCACGCCTTCGTGCTCCATGACAAACCTGAACACGTCTCCGCCCTTGCCGCACCCAAAACAGTGGAAGATCTGGCGCTGGGGATTGACGTGAAATGACGGGGTTTTCTCCTTGTGGAACGGGCAGTTGGCCTTGAATGCTGATCCCGCGCGCTGGAGCTGGAAGTACGATCCGATCACATCAACGATGTCGTTGCGGAACCGTATATCCTCGAGAATGCGTTTTGGAATTACTTTTGACATTAGCACCTACAGCGCAGATGTAACCACAGATGAACACAGATGAACACAGATAAAAAACTGAAATGAAGATTATTTTATTTCTTCCGATATCTTCTCCTGGATCGCTTCAACCTTTTCTTTTATGGGCAGTTTTTCGACCTGTCTTGTTGCCGAAGGCAGGTGTTGTATGACAACGGTGCCGATTACGGACTCTTCGCCGAAGAAGCGGTTGAATGGTTCGTAAGGCCACAGGTTCATTGCGATAAAGACGACAAGCACGAGGGTCACCGCCCTCAGGAAGCCGGCAATGCATCCCCCGGTTTTTTCTATCCTGCCCTCGAATGAAATCTTCATGATGTTTCTCAATATGAACCGCAGTAGAAGTGTGATGAGAAGGATGATTGCAATCATAAGGATAAACGACATCACGTTTGCCGCTCCTTCGCTGAGTTTTGTGTGCCCGGCAATCCACGAACCGCACGGCTTGTAAAAGAAGAGCCCCAGTGAAAGGGCGGCTATTGTGCCCAGGAAACGGGCAATCTCCCCGGACAGGCCGCGTTTGAATCCAATGGCTGTCCCAAGGACGATGACAACCATTGCCGTGATATCAGCCGCATTAGGTGTTGGAAAAGTGTTCATCTTTGAAAACCGTTAATTGCGGGATTCAGCGCCCGGCCGGCAGGCTCTTGTTGATAATGTCCAACTGTTCCTGAACATTTTTTACCACAGGGTCATTCGGCGCCAGCTTGAGGAATTTGGTGAAATGTTCCTTTGCCCCCGAGAGATCGTTCTCTGCCTGCATTATGCTGCCCATCTGCAGGTGTGCCTTGGCGTAATCCGGGTCAACCCTCAATATCCTGTTCAACTGTTCAACGGCCTGCTTGTTCTCGTTCAGCATGCTGTGCACTACCGCCAGCATGTACCTTGCCTTTGAGGAATTGGGATCCATTTCCACGGCCCTGACGAATTCCTGTTTTGACCTGGCAAGGTCATTCTTCTCCTTGTAGACAAACCCGAGGTTATAGGCCGCATCGGACATGGTATTGTCGAGTGTAAGTGCCTCGTTGTAGAAGGCAATGGATTCATCCCATTTCTGTTCTTTCTGGCACTTGTAGCCTTTGCTGAAGGCCTCCTGTGCGGCAGCCGTGTCCTTTGGTTTGGCCTGGACCGGCGCGGTGGCTGTCTTCGGCTGGCCTGATGGCTTTTTTACCAGCGGCTGTAATTCGGCCGCACGTTTCTGTGCCGCTGCAACACGGGGATCGCCGGGGAACTGCTGGGCAAATTTGCCATATGCCTCGATGGCTTTCTCCGGATTGTTCAGGTTCTTGTCGTACAAGGCTGCCAGTTCCCACTGCGGATTCGAGTCGCCGGGGTTCTTCCTTATGGCCTGTTTCAAAAGGTCCAGCGCGCGATCAAGCTCCATGGCGTCTATGGCCTTCTTTGCGTTGGCAACCAGCGGGTCGCTGTTCTGGGGCTTTGGCGGTTTGGCTGCCGGAGGTTGTGCTGTTACGGCCGGAGGAGGAGTCCTGTTCAGGAACTGCGGAAGATCCCTCACGTGAGGGTCACCAGCGGCAACCTTGATGTACCGGTTGAAGAATGTGGCAGCCGCCTCGCGGTTGTTGAGCCGGTCCCGGTGGATAACCGCCATGTTGTAAAGTGCCGGGGCATATGTGGGATCCGTGTCGAGCGCCTGGGTCAGCCTCGAAATGGCCTGGGCGTTATTGCCGCTGTTGATTTCCACCAGTGCCATGGTTGTCAGGATCCTTGAAGAAGAAGGCAAGCGCTTGTCGGCCAGGGCCAGGGCGCTGCGCGCGTCGTTCCAGTTCTGCATGTCCATCATTACCCTTGCCAGGAATTCCAGGGGGCGGGGATCGTCGGGGCTCAGCTGTGCGGCTTTGCGGAAGCAGAAGATGGCCTCCTTGTGGCGGCCGGTTTTCCAGCAGGTGATGCCCAGGTTGCAGTGCGCGGCAGGGCTGTCAGGCAGCAGCTTTACCGCCTTTTCAAGGTGCCTGGCGGCGGACTTGTAATTATTCTCCTGCAACCTGGCTATTCCGGCCTCAAGGCTGGATTCCCCTGATCCGCATCCTGAGACAAGCAGGGCTGCCGCCATTAACGGTGCAAGCAGAACAACAGTATATTTGGGCCGGTTGATGTTCATTTCTTTATCGAGTGCTGAATATACAGTATATCCGGCCTTAATCCAACAGCAAATACCCCGAAATTAACGCTTGCTTTCCATGGCGCCCGGTTGTAGTTTTCACGCCCGCTGAGAAGATATAAGGTAAGACGATGAAAAATGATATACATCCTAAGTACGAAGAAGCGACCATTACCTGTGCGTGCGGGAACGTCATAAAGACGCGCTCCACGGTCAAGGAAATGCAGTTGAATACCTGTTCATTGTGCCATCCTTTCTTTACCGGACAGGCCACGCTGATTGACGCGGAAGGCCGCGTTGAGCAGTTCAAGAAACGTTACAGCCGCGCCAAGAAGTAGCTTTGCTGATCACGGACCGGGTTGAACCTGTTTGTTCTATCCGGTCCGTTTTGTTTTTCCGTAAGGCACTTCAGAACGCAATGTTTCCTGCTGCACTCGAAGCTTCAATATGATTGACATGGCATATATCGGGAAGAGGATCGGTCGTCTCGCCGAGATCGAGACCGAACTCGGCAATCCAGCCGTTTCCGCCAACCAGAAGAGATTCCGCGAACTGCTCCGCGAGCACGCCGCCCTGAAGAAGCTCAAGGACAAGTCCGACAAATTCCTCCGCATGGAGGGCGAAATGCGGGAGTATCGCGAGCTGAATGCCTCGCAGACATCCGACGCAGAATTGAAGGAGATGGCAAGGGCTGAAATGGCCGTTCTCGAGAAAACCCTGCCCGTTGCGGAACACGAACTGCTTGTCGAACTTCTTCCTCCCGACCCGAGTGACAGCCGTAACGCTATCATGGAAATCCGCGCCGGGACTGGCGGCGACGAAGCCGCGCTGTTTGCGGCCGACCTGTTCCGCATGTACAGCCACTACGCCGAGCGGAAAGGCTGGAAGATCGGGATGATTGACGCAAGCACCAGCGAGATCGGCGGATACAAGGAAGTTGTGTTCTCGGTCGAGGGCCAGGATGTCTACCGTTCGTTGAAGTATGAAAGCGGCGGACACCGAGTCCAGCGCATACCCGAGACCGAGGGCTCGGGGCGAATCCACACTTCGGCTGCGACCGTGGCGGTTTTCCCCGAAGCCGACCAGGACGACGAGATTGAAATCAAGCCGGATGAAGTGCGTATAGATATCTTCTGTTCATCCGGCGCAGGCGGACAAAGCGTGAATACAACCTATTCTGCTATCCGCATAACACATCTGGCCACCGGCCTGGTTGTGCAGAGCCAGGATGAACGTTCCCAGAAGAGGAACAAGGACAAGGCCATGTCTGTTCTCAAGTCGCGGCTGCTGGACATGAAACGGCGCGAAGAAGACGCGAAGAAGGGCGAATTTCGCCGTTCCCAGATAGGGTCCGGTGATCGAAGCGAGCGGATACGCACGTATAATTTCCCCCAGAACAGGCTCACGGATCATCGTATCAATTTCACCCTTTACAGCCTGGACAAGGTTGTTGATGGCGATCTCGAGGAGCTGCTGGCAACACTGCTTGAACACGATATACAGCTGCGTCTTGAGACAGAGATGAAAAGCATCGGTGTTGTCGGCAAAGAAAAGACATGAGAAGAAGAGTTGACCACGGATTACACTGATGGCACTGATGAGGACAGAATAGTCGACCAGATTAATTACCTCTTATATCAGTGGTATCCGTGCCATCCGTGGTGATAATCTTCATTAGAAGAAAGCATGGAAATTACATCCAAAACTGTTAAAGATGTGCTGGCGGCGGGAACTGATTATCTCACCGCGCACAGTGTCGAACAGCCGCGCCTCATCTGTGAACTCCTGGCCAGCCGGCTGCTGAAGTGCAAGCGGCTTGAACTCTACCTTAAGTACGATACGGTTCTCAGCGACAAGGTCATCGACGCCATGCGCAGGGGGGTTAAGCGGGTGGGGGGCGGTGAGCCTATCCAGTACATAACGGGCCAGGCCGAGTTCATGGGCTATATTTTCAAAGCGGACAAGCGCGGCCTGATACCCAGGCCCGAGACCGAGACGCTTGTGACGCAGGTGCTGGAATGCGAGCCGCTGTGGAAGGATGGGAAGCCGGTGATTGTCGATGTCGGAACCGGCAGCGGCTGTATTGTGATAAGCCTGGCGTTGAGCAAGCCCGATGCGCTTTACATAGGACTTGATATCAGCGAGGACGCGGTGGCGCTTGCCCGCGAAAATGCCCTGGCACTTGGCGTTGCACAGAAGATAGCGTTTTCCTGCAGCGAACTTCCGGACGCGGTTGAGCCTGGAAGCCTGTCCGCAGTTGTTTCAAACCCTCCCTATATTCCCACGGCCGCCTGCGAGAAACTCCCGGTGAATGTGCGTTCGCATGAGCCTCGGGTCGCGCTTGACGGCGGACCGGACGGTCTCGGGGTGATAGAGGCTGTTGTACAGGATGCGGCGATAGCACTCAAACCGGGCGGTTATATCTTCCTCGAGATCGGAGAACCGCCGCAGGCAAAAACCGTGCCGGCGATTCTTTCCGATGCTGGTTTCGATAATGTCCGCGTTGTCAAAGATCTTGCCGGCCGCGACAGGGTAGTCAGTGGCAGGAGAGAAGCTGAATAATGAATGATGAGTAATGAACACTGAATTTCGAAGTGAAGCGGTAAGAGTGTAACCGCCCGCGCTCCGCCATGTCATCCGCTCGACTTGTCCGCCGAAGCAAAGGGCAGAAAAGGGCGAAGGAGGATGCCCGGGATGAACACAGATTGCCGTTAAGCACTGGGAAGATGTAGACTGTGCATTGTGAACTGATTACTGACTTATTCCGCCACAGGCGGATCAGCCTACGGCTGAGACTTCTGGATTCTGACAAATGATCGACCGGTTCATAGGCTGGATGGCGGGAAAAACTTTTGCAAAGCGAATGGTTTTTTCGGGTGACGGGCCGTCGTCTCCTCCTGTCTTCAGCTCAGGCCGTCCCTGCATGCTTTATGTCCATGTACCTTTCTGCGAGAAGCTCTGTCCTTACTGTTCCTTCAACCGCGTGGTTTATGACGCAGCGCTGTGCCGGGAATATTTCGGCGCCTTGAAGAAAGAGCTCAGGCTGTACCGGGAGAGAGGTTTCGATTTCCAGGGAATGTACGTGGGCGGGGGGACACCCACCATCATGATCGATGAACTCACCGAACTGCTGGCCGAGGCAAGGGCCGTTTTTTCCGTAAAAAAGATTTCCGTTGAGACCAATCCGAACCATCTGACCGACCGGAATCTCGAAATGCTGAGGAAAAGCGGGGTGAACCGTCTTTCCGTAGGTATCCAGAGTTTTGATGACGGGCTGCTCAGAGCGATGGACCGGCGTGAGAAATACGGCAGCGGGAGTGCGATTGCGGCAAGACTCAGGGAGATTGCCGGCGTGATGGATACGCTGAACGCCGACATGATATTCAACTTTCCTGGCCAGACGGAAGAGATCCTTGACCGTGACATTGACGCCCTTCTTGGAACCGGAGTTGACCAGGTGACTTACTATCCGTTGATGGCGTGTTCCGGCGTCCGGCGCGACATGGAGAACAAGCTTGGTCCGGTACCGGGTGAAAACGAGAAGGCTTTCTACAGGAAGATAACGGCCAGGCTGATTCCTCCATACCGTTATTCATCGGCGTGGTGTTTCTCCCGGAAAGATGACATGACGGATGAGTATATTGTGGAATATGAGGATTATGCGGGGCTGGGAAGCGGCTCAATCGGATACCTTTCCGGAACATGTTATGCGGGCACGTTCAGCATCGGGCAGTATATTGAGCGCGTAAACAGGGGTGAGATTCCTGTCATGGCCTCGAGGGTGTTCTCGCAGTGTGAGCAGGCGCGGTATGACTTCCTTATGAAGCTGTTCGGCCTCAGGCTGGACTTGGCCGGAATGCGACGGAAGTACGGCGGTAAGTTCGACCGGCATGTAATGTGGATGCTCCTTGCGTTACGGCTGGCCGGTGCTGTCTGTTATGACGGTAAAACCGGAGATTACTGCCTTACCGAAAAAGGGCGTTATTACTGGGTAATAATGATGAGAGAGTTCTTCACGGCAGTGAATAATTTTCGCGAGTTCTGCAAACAGGACACGTGAGAATCGCGAAAAAATCTAAACGGGCACTTGATAATACGCAGCCTTGAATATAGATTGTGCTTACTTATTTGAGTCGCTGTTAACAACACAAGGAAAGGGTAACGGCATGAGAAGGTTGATCGGCTGTGCAGTGGCGGTGATTCTGGCGGCGGGAATGTCCTATGCAGGTCCGACACTGGAAATCGGCGGGGACTCAAACTGCTGGATACAGGTTGGCGCACTTGGCCAGCCGCATTTCCTGTACACTGAAAATGGAGCCGATAAAGAAGATTTCTACATGAGACGGGCCAGGATAATGCTGACCGGCCAGGTCCAGGACGGGGTTAAGTGGTTCCTCGAAACTGATGCCCCGAATGCAGGCAAGAATGGAATTCCGACCTCGCACGTTGATATCCAGGACGCGTTTCTTGATGTGCGCCTTAACAAGAGCGATTTTGGTGAGCAGTGGATCAAGGCCGGCTTGATACTCCTCCCGTTCTCGTTTGAAAACCGTGCGAGTGCGGCAAGCCTGCTTGGCGTGGATTACAACACCGAAGTTATCAAGCTCGTAAACACTTTTGTCTGGCGTGATTACGGCGCTGAACTGCATGGTAATCTCAGTAACAGATTCTCTTATATCGTAGGAGTATACGATGGTTACGATTCCGCCGAGGGTTCGAAGAATCCGGGTGCAGCGTTGCGCCTGACTGGGCACGTGGCATTCAACATTATAGGCACCGCCGAGACTGGATGGTTCTTCAGCCAGGAACGCCTTGGGAAAGGTGCGCCCTATCTGTCGATCGGCGCCGGTGGCGACATGCAGGACAAGGCCACCCTGACGTATAATACGGTTACAGGAACAACCAACAAGACGGCAGTTGTAAAGGATTCCGAAGCCTGGGTCTTAGACTTCCAGTCCGGATTTGTTAAGAAGGATGTGCCGGTCCTCGGGGACGTAGGCATGACCCTTAACGGCGGTTACTATAACTGGGACAACGTCACGTTCAAAGGCGACACGATGAGCGTTGAGGGCGGAGTGATGGCCAAGCAGACGATGGTTACACTGAAATATTCCCTGCAGGAACCTGACGGCGGGGCGAGCACGGAAGACTACACCGCTGGCCTGCACTATTTCCTGAAGGGCCACAATGCCAGGGCCGGAGTGGAATACCGCTGGGGTGACAGTCCGACGACAGTCCTTGCAGGTTTCCAGTTCCTGCTGTAACAGTCATTACGTTTGATTAGTGCGAAAGGGGCTCCGTTTCCGGAGCCCCTTTTTTTTGTGGCGGTTTCAGCCCCTCTTCCGCGTCATCCCGCAACGTGACAAGCGGCCACTTGGCCCAAGTCCGACGTGGCGCCAAGGCTGCGCCGGGCACGCCAAACTGCCCTGCCTCGTTACTTCAGGATTGGTTATTTTCAGTCACAGGTTGATGCACACCTCTAGCACAGGCGGACAAACGTGGCACAAGAATTCAGTATTCGATATTTTCACCCTCACCTTAATCCTCTCCCCTCAAGGGAGAGGATGCCTGGGCTCTTTCCTCGCCCCTTGGGGGTGCAGCCTTCACCGGAGAGGTATGGCTAGCCAGGGAGGATTAAGGTGGGGAGATTGATTTTGTCTCAGAGAATCTAAGTGTAATCCCTGCCTGCGGTGTGGACAGGGCATGGCGTCGGGAATTCAGATTGTTGTTATCTGTATTTATCGGCGTTCGTCAGGTGTCTTATGTAGTCGCTCTTAGCCGTGGTCAGCGCTTCGCTCGTAGTCGGTGAGAGGAACCCGTTGTCTGATCAATCGGCCAGCCTTACCGCCCACAGTACTGCCTGGACCAGGCTGTTGGCCGATGCTTTGCCCTGCCAGGCTATGTCGAAGGCTGTGCCGTGGTCAACCGATGTCCTGACGATAGGCAGGCCGAGCGTGATGTTTACCCCGCTGTCAAAGGCCAGCATCTTGAAAGGAATAAGGCCCTGGTCGTGGTACATGACCACGTAGGCGTCGGTTTCCCTGCGTTTCCCCGGGAGGAAGGCGGTATCCGGCACAACAGGGCCCGATACTCTCAGCCCTTTCCTCCGCGCTGCCCTGATTGCCGGCTCTATTATCCTTTTCTCCTCGGTTCCGAACATGCCGTTTTCGCCGCCGTGCGGATTGAGACTGCAAACTGCGATAGAGGGCTTCTTTATGCCGAGCCGCTCCATAGCTTCTGCCGTAAGTTCAATTGCATCGGTTACACCCTGTTTCGAAAGTGTTGACGGGACTTTTGCGATTCCGGTGTGGATAGTTGCAAGGCTCACCCTGATCTTGTCAGATGCCATCATCATGCAGACGCGGCGGGCGCGGGTAAGATGGGCGAGAATCTCGGTGTGACCGGGATATTTTATTCCAGCGAGGTTGAGCGCTTTCTTGTTTACAGGGGCTGTCGCGATTCCGGCGATGCGGCCGGTCATGGCGGCTGTGACCGCCGCTTCAATATACCTGTAAGAGGCGCTGCCACAGGCGGCGCTGATTCTGCCCGGGACAACACTGTCGAACTCGATTGTTCCGCAATCAACAACTTCCGCGTTGGCGGATGTTCTCGCCATGGTGAGCCAGTCTTCAACCGGAATAATATGTTTTGGCAGCGAGAGTCCGCACCGGCGGGCCACACGGATAAGAACACCGGAGTCCCCGAAAATCACCGGCCGGCACCTGGAGAGGACCTTTTTATCCCTGAGTACGCGAAGGCAGAGCTCAGGCCCGATGCCCGCAGGGTCGCCCATTGTGATTCCTATGATTGGTCTGGCCATGGGATGATGTTGAACAATTGATGATCTCTGATCAAACAAAAAAGTTTATAAGGTTCCATTCTTGAGTGCCATGGTAGGGCGGTTTGGCCTGCCCTGAGCTTGTCGAAGGGCCCAAACCGCCGCTGAAGATAAGACGATCCTCGAACATTCGGGGCCCGGTCCACCCTGCTTATTTTGGTTGCGGCAAACAGGCCAGGCACGGCAATATGCAGGTTAACAGGCACTGGACGAAGATGAAGCTAATTATTCGGCCTCTTGAAACGTTATCTGGGTAGACATGACCACGGAAGGCGACAACAAAAAAGCAGTCAAACTGGCGGCGTTTGACACCATTGTATCCGAGTATGAAGGTATGCTCCTCCGTTACATCTCCCGCATAGTGCTGTGCCATGATTCGGCGCAGGACGTTGTACAGGACACGTTCATTAAACTCTTCAAGAACTGGGAAAAGGAGCTGGTGCCTTCCTCCGAGCTTCAAAGCTGGCTTTACCGCGTTGCCCATAACTGTGCCGTGGACCATCTGAGGAAGGAAACCAGGCGGACGCTTCTGCACAGGCGCGAGGCAACCGAGCACGAGGAGTTCACTCCTCCCGACCGCGGTGCCGATTCAAGGGTCAACGAGGCGGCGGAAAAGGCGGCAGCCGCGCTACGCAAGCTGAGCCTGCGCGAACAGCAGCTTGTAATCCTGAAAGTCTACGAAGAAAAGTCATACAGGGAAATCAGCGAGATCACCGGCCTCAAGACAAGCAATGTGGGATACATACTGCATTTCGCAATGAAGAAGCTGGCCGACGAATTGAAACAGGAAAGCGCAATATGAACAAGCGCAGCAAAAAATGCCGAACAGAAGTGAAGCCCGGATGCAGGGCCACAGGTCCATTGCTGTTCGACTATGCCAGCCGCGCCGGCAAGCTGGGCAAGGCTGACAGGGAATCAGTCAGGAAACACCTGGCGGACTGTCCCAACTGCCGCCTGGCCGTAACCGACATCAGCGCTGTAGTCGGCATACTGCGCTCCGCCTCCAGGGCGGAAAGTGCCCCGGACCGCCTTTCCTCTGACCGCCGAATGCGTTTGCTGAAGCTGGTTTCCAGGAAGAAACCATAGATTGAAATGAAGAGCAGATGGATCAAGTTCCTGTGGGTGTTGTTTGCAGCAGGATTGTCTGGTCGTAATAATGCAACGGCGGGGAAATAATGGTTGATAAAATATTCAACGTTATCTGGGGCGGGCTGATGGCCTGGACCTGCTGGACACCTGACGGTTACGGGCCATATGTACTCCTGGGATTCAATGGCGGTGATTTCTTCATAACCCTGTGGTGCGGCCTGACTGACGGATACCTTGAGAAGGAGGGGGACTTGAACGTCTGGAGTTTCCTCACGACTTTCCTTGGTTTCGGATTACTTTGCGGTTTCTACGCGGGAAATCTTTCCTTCCAGCCGGGCTCTGATGCCTACAATAACGCCCTTTACCTCATATTCGTATCCTTCTGGCTCGTGTTCGGTTTCCGTTTCCTGCAATACGGATTGGTGCGTGTGCTTGCAAAGACAGGAAGAGATTGAACAGTTTGTATCCATTGCCCAGCCTCACCGCCGCCCCGCCGACGCATTCAGAAGACAGTTAATTAACATTTTCCTTCAGTGTCCCGGATGTTAGTATCTCCGCTGATATTCATGAAATCAAAAGCCATAGAGCATATCATTTGGGACTGGAACGGAACTCTGCTTGACGACACCGCAGCGTGCCTGGCCACGATCAACCGCATGCTTGCCAGGCGGAAGCTCCCGATCCTTACACTTGCGGAGTACCGGGACATTTTCGGGTTTCCAGTGAAGGACTGTTATATCAGGCTGGGCATTGATCTTGATGTTGAAGACTGGGACAAGGTTTCAGAGGAGTTTCACGGCATCTACAGGGATGAAGCTCGGAACACCGGCCTGCGCGAGGGGATTCAGGCTGTCCTGGATGATTTTACAAGCCGGAGAAAGACAATGTCGGTGCTTTCCGCGTCCGAGCTCTCGATCCTGCGGAAAATGATGGTGGAAAGGGGCGTGGCCGGCTATTTCAAACACATATACGGGCACGGGGATCTTTACGGCAGTTCAAAGATTGAACTGGGCCACAAGTTGCTGCAGGATGCAGGCATATCGGCTGATCACATCCTTTTGATCGGCGACACGGACCATGATTACGAAGTCGCACGCGAGCTGAAATGCCGGTGTATCCTGGTGACCGGTGGGCACCAGGCGGAGAAACGTCTGAGGAAATGCGACTGCCGGATAATTGAAAACATAGTGGAGCTTCTTGAGGTGCTATGAGCAATGAACTACGCGTAACTTTCCAGCCGTCCGGCCGCAGTGTTTTCGTCCTGCCCGGCACCGTCCTTCTCGAGGCAGCCGGCCAGGCCGGTTACATAATCCAGACCCCGTGCGGCGGTTCGGCCCGGTGCGGAAAATGCCGCGTGCGGGTGGTATCAGGCAAATGTTCGTTTAAAACCCCGGAGGAATCCACCCTTGATGCCGGATCGATCAAGGACGGATACCGGCTGGCCTGCCAGTGCAGGGTTGAGGGCAACCTTACGGTGGAGATCCCGGAAACTTCACTATTCCAGTCGACCCAGAAAATCCTTTCGCACAATGCCGGCGCCGCGATTATCCGCAAGCCGCGGGTGGTGAAGAAATACACCGGCTCTGGCGGTTCCGGCGAGACCGTAACCAGGATAGACGGCAAGGTTGTCCACACTGAACCGGGAAACAGCGAGGACCGCTGTTATGGAGTGGCATTTGATCTCGGTACAACGACGATCGTGGCCACGCTGGTTGATCTTGCTTCAGGCTCCGATCTCGCGATTGCCAGCATGGTGAATCCCCAGACGGTTTACGGCGATGATGTCGTCTCGCGCATCAAGAAGTGCCGGGATGAGAAGGAAGGGCTCAGTGAGCTTCGCAGGATTGTCATAAGGGCGGTAAATACCCTTATCGAGAGGGTATTGAAGGAGAAAGGTGCCGGCAGTGACAATGTGTACGAGGCCGTTTTTGCCGGCAACACGGCAATGCAGGAGATCCTTTGCGGCATAAACCCGAAAGCGCTGGGAGAGATTCCCTTCACTGCCGCGTTCAACAAGCCCCTCAAGATGAAGGCGGCGGAAGCGGAAATCGGAATCAATCCCGCCGGCGATGTGCATGTTTTTCCGCAGATCGGTGGATTTGTCGGCGGCGACACGGTTGCCGGGATAATAGCGACCCAGCTTGACCGTGCCAAGGAGCCGACCCTGCTGGTGGATGTCGGGACCAACGGCGAGATAGTGCTGTCCAACGGCGGCAAGCTCATGGCGACGTCGGTTGCGGCTGGTCCGGCTTTTGAAGGTGCGCGTATAATCAACGGTATGCGCGGCACCACCGGTGCCATCGAGAAGGCAGTTATTGCCGGCGGTGATATCGAGTTGAACGTTATTGATAATGTGAAACCGGCGGGCATCTGCGGGTCAGGCCTGATTGACATCGCGGCCGAGCTTTTAAGGCTTGGCGTGATTGACAGCACCGGCAGGATTTTACCGGTGGATGAGTTGCCGTCCGGAGTTCCAGAAAAGATAGCCGCGCGGATTGTGGGGCAGGACGGCCAGTGCAGTTTCCTGCTGGTTAATGGCAGGGAAAGCGCCACCGGCAAGCCGATTTACCTATACCAGAAGGATGTGCGTGAGCTTCAGCTCGCCAGCGGCGCGATCCGCGCCGGCGTAAACATACTCCTCAAGATGGAAGGCCTGACGCCTGGCAAGCTTGGAGCTGTCCTGATGGCCGGTGGTTTTGGCAATTTCATCCGCCGCCGTAATGCCAGGCGCATAGGAATGCTGCCGCCTGTCCCGTGCGAGCGGATCAGGTTCATGGGCAACACATCCCTTTTCGGCGCCAAGATGGTTCTCCTCTCGAAGGACGAGGAGAAGTATGCGGCGCATGTGACAGAAGCCTCGCAGCATATTGATCTTTCGCTCAACCCCGGCTTCCAGGAAGAATTCAGCTCCGCAATGCTCTTTCCTGAAGGCGAATAGGACAGAGGACAGAGGACACGGGCGGTAGAAATTAAGCAAGAAATCGGAGTGGAGAAATGGATAGAAGAGAATGGCGAAGAAGAAGGCGGTAAAGAAGGGACAGAAGAAAACAAGGACATTAACGGAAAAGGGGAAGGCGGCTCAGGAAGCGCTGCAGACAACATGGCTGTTGAAGGGAAGTCTGAAAAATGCACAGCTCTCGTATCTCCGCGTAGGAAAACTCCTGGCGCAGGTGCGGGAAAAGAACATGTACGCGTCGCTCGGTCATGCTGACATTGAAGACTACGCGGAGAAGCGGCTCCAGCTTGGAAGATCTTCGCTTTACAAATATCTTCAGGTCTACGACTGGACCGGCAAGTTCCATCCGGAATGGCTCCAGCCCAAGCCGAAGGGATTCATCCCCGACCTGAACGACATATCCAATGTCATCCTGATAGAGAATGATTTGGCACGGAAGAACATAGATTCCGCAAAGAAGGCCGCGCTTGAGGATTTGAAGACCAGGGCGCTTGATGGCAGTCTGCGTGAATCTGAACTTGCGGCCCTCCGCCGGAAAGGCAGCAAAGGTGCCGACTCGTTGAAGTCATTTCTGTCAAAACTTCGGAATATACGCATGAGAGCCTCTCAACTTGCCTGCATGCCGCCAGAGGTTGTGACGCATCTTGATGCTGCGATTGCGATTCTTAAGAACGAAAGCATGCTGGCGCAGTGCGGTATTGATACAGAAAACACCTGGCAATTGACCGCCATGGCGTGAAAAATATTTGTTGTAAATACCTGATGCTCTAGCGGTACCAGCCGAGTCCAGCCGGGTGGACTGGTGTTTGGCAAAGGTCCTGCATGGCTGCTCGCGACAGCCTTCTTCCTTGTCATTCTTGGCGTCCTTAGCGCTAAATAAACTTAAGATCGTTGATCTTCCAGGCTTCGCGCAGGGAGAGGGGCGCAGAAATGCAGTGTTTCCGGGCGTTGCATTAATCGGGATTTCCCCTTATTTATGGCCATTTTCATGGTATTTCCAGGCATTATAAGCCTTTCTCTGTTCTAAATATTGCCCTAGCAGGGCATATGCTGTAAACTGCTGAAAACTGGTCATAAGTTCATGTACTTCTACATATACTGGGATTTCTTGAGGCACCAGGCTTCTCTGTGTCTCGCGGGATTGTTCCTGTTTGTTTGCACTGGTGTTAGCCATGGAGCGGCAGGGATAGGAATGACGCCTTCGAGCATGTCGTTCTCCGGCCAGGCTTACTCTACGATTGCTCCCCAAACTTTGATTATAACCAACACCGGCGACGCAACGTTAAACTATACCATTACCAGCGACATGTTCTGGCTGTCGGTGGACGTTACCAACGGTTCAGTGGCGGCCGGGGCGAGTACATCCGTTGTGGTGAACGTTGCGACGCGAGGTTTGGCGCCGAGAAACTATAATGGCAACTTGACGGTCACTGATCCTTCTGCCGCAAACAGTCCGCAAGTAGTTTCAATAAATCTGACAATCACCACGTCAATTCAGCCTCCGAGTGTGGTAGTGGATTGGGGGAAGAGTGACATTGGCCAGACGAATGTACCGGTGGGGTTGACTAATGCGGTAGCAGTTTCTGGTGGAGGTTATCACTCGTTGGCATTGAGATCGGACGGAACAGCCATGGGATGGGGGGGCAATGATCATGGCCAGGCTAATGTGCCGGCATTATTGACGAATGTGATGGCGGTGGCGTGTGGACAGTATCACTCATTGGTATTGAAGTCAGACGGGACCGTCGTAGCCTGGGGGGTGGATAATTGTGGTCAGACGAATGTGCCGGTCGGACTGACGAATGTTGTAGCGATATCTGCCGGGTATTATCATTCATTGGCGTTGAGGTCCGATGGGACGGTGGTAGTTTTTGGGGACAATACTTATGGCCAGACGAACATACCAGTAGGACTGACGAATGTGGTGGCAGTTTCTGGTGGAGGTTATCATTCGTTGGCGTTGAGGCCTGATGGGACGGTGGTAGCTTGGGGGAACAATACTTATGGCCAGACGAATGTGCCGGTATGGTTGACGAATGCTGTGGCTGTGGCAGGTTGTGGTTATGGCTCATTGCTGTTGACGCCTGCCGCATTGACCTGCCCCCATTGACTGGACAGTATTTCATGAGAGTCCTACCGACATTGAGCCTCTCCTGAGCCTCTCCCGATTACTGGACCAGTTGGACCTTTAGAGATTCCCGTCCTTGATGCTTGTTTCTGCCCTGTTTTCCTGCCTGTTTGGCATACTCCAATGGTGTGAGATGATCTAAGGCCCCA
>Ga0172375_10005418_pt1 | contig 18437 bp, 18 predicted proteins | sample LakKiv1m_FD_114537 | JGI IMG/M metagenome (GOLD analysis project Ga0172375, IMG submission 114537) | Freshwater microbial communities from Kabuno Bay, South-Kivu, Congo - kab_092012_11.1m | ecosystem: Environmental > Aquatic > Freshwater > Lake | place: Democratic Republic of the Congo...
ACGTGCGCCGTCTGGCAGAACATGTCGACCGGCTGGACGCGGCGCAACAGGTAACCGTCCTTCACAAGGATGTTCAAGTCGCGCGACAACGTTTCCGGATCGCATGAAATGTAGACGATTTTCGGGGGCTTCACGGCCTTCAGCGCCGTGACGAAGGCGGGGTCGAGACCCTGCCTCGGGGGATCGACGACGACGATGTCGGGAACGCTTCCTTCAGCCTTCATCTCTTCCATGAAGGCAACCGCATCGCCCTGATGGAACGAGACGTTCCTCACGCCGTTGTGGCGCGCATTCTGGATCGCGCTCTTGACAGAGGACGGATTGAGTTCGATCGCGTGGACCTTCGCGGCCATACCCGCGAGGATGATCGCGATCGTGCCGATGCCGGAGTAGGCGTCGAGGATCGTGTCGGTCGCCTTCGGCTTGGCGAACTCGATCACTTTTTCATAGAGGATTTTCGTCTGTTTCGGATTGATCTGATAGAACGTCTTCGAGGAGATGCGGAACCGCTTGCCCATCAGCTCGTCGTCGATGTATCCCTTTCCGTAGACGACGCGTTCGAAATCGCCGAGCACGATCGGCGTGACGCGCGGATTGACGTTCTGTACGATCGACGTGATGTTCGGATGCGCCGCCCTCAGATCGGTGACGAAATTGTTCCTACCGGGAAACGATTCCTGGGTCGTGACGATCACGACGAGGATCTCCCCGGTGCCGTCGGCGACTTTGACGAGGACGTGGCGGACGAGACCGGTGCCCTTGTCCTCGCGGTATGGATCGATCTTGTGCTTCATGAACAGGTGCTTGCAGGTATGGACGATGTCATTGGCCCGCCTGTCCTGGATGTCGCAGGCGTCGGCGTTCACAATCTTGCGCGTGTTTTCCTCATAGAAGCCGGCCAGGACTTTCTTGCCCTTCTCGCTGATCGCCATCTGGACCTTGTTCCGATAGTTCCAGGGATCCTTCATCCCGATGCACGGAATCAGCGTCTCGGGAACGAGGCCTTCGCGGTCGAGGGAATCGCGTACGTGGTCCGTCTTCACGGCGAGTTGTTCCTGATAACCGAGGTGCTGCAGCGAACAGCCGCCGCAGAGTTCATACTGGGGACAACGCGGTTTCGTTCGTGCCAGCGACGTTTCGTAGCGTTTCCGAACCGAACCTTTCCCGGCGGCGTCGATTTCGACGTCCGCGACTTCGCCCGGAAGCAGGTCGGCAACTCTGAAACGCTTGCTGCCGGCGATGACGATGCCGTCGCCGGTCACGTTCATCAGGTTGCACTTGATGTTCTCGAGGATCATGGAACCACCATCTTTCGTACCTATGATACCATATCGCCGCATGGATTGCACGACCGGCCTGAGGTTATGATATAATAGGTACTATTCGGAGGATGCTTCCCATGACAAGACGTTTTTCCCTGATTTTCGTCCTGCTTCTCGGCCTGTCGCTCGCGGCTTGCGGTTTCACCTTCCCGACCGTCACGATCACGTCGAGGGTCATCACCACGACGAAAGCGTCGACGACCGTCGGCGACACCGATTCCACGACGTCCGCGCCGACTCTCTCCACGACCTGGACGACCACGTCCGCGACGACCGCGATGACGGTGTCCACGACGCAGCAAAGCGGAAGCCAGCCGTTCCAGCCGACCGGCTACGAGCTTCTCCAGGACGTCCTCGACGACGTCGGGATCCCCTCCCAGGGCAACGTCAGGATCCCCGTCTTCGTGATCGACTTCTACGATGCGCCGCTCTCCGCTTCCGGCCTCACCCTCGCCGACATCGAGACGGCGTTCAACGGTGCCTCCTCCGAAACCGCCTATGAATCCCTGACGAGCTATTATGCGAAGAGTTCGTTCGGGAAACTGACCCTCGAGGCGGACGTCTTCACCTATCGCGCGGACTATTCCACGTCCTATTACGAAAACGACTACCTTAAGTATTACACCGATTCCGACCTGATTTACGAAATGCTCGCGTTTTATGACGACGAGATCGACTTCTCCCGCTATGATGCCAACGGCGACGGCGACATCGACGGCGTCTACGTCGTCTACACCGCTCCCGTCTCGTACGGCGAAGGCTCCGACCTCTGGTGGGCGTATCAGGACTACTACGTCTACGCCGACGAGGACTTCTTCGACGGCGTGACGCCGTACTACTTCTGCTGGAGCGGCACCGACTTCATGCTCGAGGCGGGCGACGACGGCGTCGACGCCCACACGATCATCCACGAGACCGGCCACATGCTCGGTCTCGACGACTACTACGACTATGATGACGGCGACCCGCTGAATTCCGGGGGCCTCGGCGGTGCCGACATGATGGACGACACCGTCGGCGACCACAGCCCGATTTCGAAACTGCTGCTCGGCTGGATCGTCCCCTACGTCGTCACCCAATCGATGACGGTCGACCTTTCGCCGTATGTCGAGGCCGGCGCGACCCTCCTCGTCATCGATCAGTGGCGCGGCACCCTCTTCGACGAGTATCTGCTCGTCAGTTATTACACGCCGGCCGGGCTGTTCGAACACGATGTGCTGTCGCTCTTTTCCGTGAGCGGGATTCTCATTTACCACGTCGACGCCCGCATCGGGGACGGATACGACGAAAACTCCTTCTACTGGACGATTTTCAACTATAACAACACCGATACCGATCACAAGTTCGTGAAGATCATCGAAGCCGACGGGGACGGCCTCATCGACTCCCTCTCGGTCGTCGAAGACCAAGACCTCTTCCAGGCGGGCGACGTGTTCCGCGGTACGGTCGAACCCGGTTACGACTGGTATCAGCCGCTGCGAGACATGTCGTTCACGATCACGATCGCCGCGATCGGTGAGGCCGGCGCGACGATCACGTTCGACTTCCCCGCATGAAAATGAAGAAGGGTTGGCGCGATGCCAACCCTTCTTCATTTTCCGTACAGCAGGTAGACGACCCGTTCGACCAGCCGCTTCGGCAGGATCTTCTTCAGGAACAGGAACAGCTTGTATTGGACGCCGACCGCGACTGCGGGCGGCATTTTTTTCCGGCCGAGGACCCGTTCGACGACCCTCGCGACGGCGTCTGGCCGCATACCGTGAAGTTCGTCCTGTTCCATGCGCCGGACCGACCGTTCGACGCGCGCGGCGTACACGCCGGCGGATGCCGTCTTTTCGCGCGCGGCCGTGAAGCCGGTCGCGGTGTCGCCGGGAAGGACCGCGCATGCCTGGACGCCGAGCGGTTTCAGTTCGAGCCGGAGGGTGTCGGTGAAGGCGCCGACGGCCGCCTTCGACATCGAATAGAACGACTGGAAGGGGATCGCCAGTTCGGCAGCGACCGAAGACACGTTGACAATGCGTCCGCGCGATGCGCGCAGCACCGGCAGGAGCGCCTTGGTGATCGCGACCGTGCCGAAGAGGTTGACGTCGAAGAGGCGTTTCGCGTCGGCGAGCGCGGTCTCCTCGATCGCGCCGCTGATGCCCATGCCGGCGCAGTTGACGAGGGCGTCGATGGTCGGATGGCCGGGAAGGATCGTGTCCCGCACCGCCCGGGTGACGGCGGCGTCATCGGCGAGGTCGGCGGTGACGTAGGAAAAGGCGTAGGGAGCCTTCGGAAGCGAGCGCGAGAGGCCGATGACGTTCCATCCGGCCGCGGAAAGACGGGTCGCGATCGCAAGGCCTATGCCTGACGAGGCCCCGGTGACGACGACGCACTTAGGCATGATGCGAATGCAACAGGTCGAGGAGCTCTTCGTCTTTCTCGGGAAGGCTCCGGAGGACATCGGCGATGATCCCGACGGCTTCGTCCATGAGCGCCTTGGTGTGGGTGGCGGTATAACTGGTGCGGATCAGGCATTCGCCCTCGGGCGTCGCGGGCGGAAGCACCGGGTTCACGTAGACGCCGCGTTCGAAGAGGACCTTGCAGGCGACGAGCGTGCGCAAAGCCGAGAACGTGTAGATCGGGATGATCGGCACGATCGAATTCTCGATGATCTTGACGCCGCGCGCCTTGAGACCGGCGCGGGTGTAGGCGGCGATGTCGAGCAGCGCCTTCGGGCGTTCCGGTTCGGCTTCGAGGATGTGGAGGGCTTCCAGCGCGCAGGCGGCATTCGCCGGGGTGATGGCGGCACAGAAGATGAACGGGCGCGACTTGTGCTTGACGAATTCCACGACCTGGCGGTCGGCGACCATGTACCCGCCGAGGCTGGCGAGCGATTTGGAGAACGTGCCCATGATGATGTCGACGTCCTTTTCGAGGCCGAAGTATTCGGCGGTGCCGCGGCCGCGTTCGCCGAGGACCCCGAATCCGTGGGCGTCGTCGATCATCACGCGGGCGCCGTACTGCTTCGCGAGGCGGACGATGTCCGGAAGCTTGCAGATGTCGCCGGACATCGAGAAGACGCCGTCGGTGACGATCAGGAAGCCTTTCGTCGGATCGGCCTCCGCGAGGCACTTCTCGAGGTCTTCCATGTCGTTGTGCTTGTAGCGGACGAGCGTGGCGTAGGAAAGCTTCACGCCGTCGTAGATCGATGCGTGGTTCTCGCGGTCGCTGAAGACGAGGTCGTTCCTGCCGGCGATCGCGGAGATGATGCCGAGGTTCGTCTGGAATCCCGTCGAAAAGGTCACGCAGGCTTCCTTGTGGAGGAATTCCGCCAGTTCCTTTTCCAGCCGGACGTGGGTGGTGAGGGTTCCATTCAGGAAGCGCGAACCGGACACGCCGGATCCGAACTCGGACAAGGCGGCGATGCCCGCCCGGATGACGCGCGGATCGCCGGTGAGGCCGAGGTAGTTGTTGGAGCCGATCATGATCTTGCGGTCGCCTTCCATCACGACTTCGATGTCCTGCTTGGTTTCGAGCGCGTGGAAATACGGGTAGACGCCGAGCGCCTTGTACTCTTCTACCGTCGTGAATTCTTCACATTTCTTGAATAGGTCCATGGTCTGAGATCTCCTTTTTCACTTTGGCTGTATCGGGGGGGGCTTAGTCTTCGTCGACGACGATGTTGCCGTGATAAACGGCGAGATCCTCGCCCTCGAACTCGAACCGACGCATGTTTTCGTCGAGGAATTTCTTTTCTTCATCGATGTCCGCGAGCACGCCGTAGAACGTCTCGTCCATCACGATCGGGTCGAATTCGCCGTTATTGGCGAGTTCCGACAGCCGGAGCGCGAGTTCGCGGGAATCGTATGCGACGTCGTATCCGGACTGCGGTTCGCCGATCGAGACGTCGTCCGGATCGGGGAGTTCGTCGTCGGCGACGGCCTCCTGGAAGGCGGCGATGCCGAGACCGGCCTCGATCTGGGGATAGCCGTGCTCCGCAAGCGCTTCGTTGTAGAGTTCGAGCATCGTGTTGATGTCGACGGCATCATCGAAGAGTTCAATCGCGCTTTCCCCGTCGGGGGTGAACGCGGTCGCCTTGACATAGTCGTCGCCCGACTCGACGAACATCACTTCGGGATCGCGTTTGACGATGACGAGGCTTTCGAGGATGAACGATTCGAGCAGGCGCGCGGCCTTCGGTTCGGACCGCGGACCGTAGAAGTCGTCGACATTGCGAACGAGCAGGTACAGGTCGGCATAGAAATCATTCGTTTCGAAATCGTCCGCGGGGACATAACGATCCGCTTCGCGGGGCAATTCCTTGTATTCGCGTGCCGGTTCCTCCATCAGGATCGACCGGATTCTGGCTTTGACATCTTTCATTTCGTCTTGCTCCTTGGACATATGACGGTATTATATCATAGTTCTTTCGAATTGTGTAGTGCGAACCGCGTAACGGGAAAGCGACCCCATGTCTGCTTCACGATTGGCTTTCCGCGGGTTTTGCGATGTCATCATTATACATCGTTTCGCGTCAATCGACTGCAAAAAGGTTGAAAAAATGGTCGGTTCCGACCGTTCTTCGTTCATTTGCCGGCGTTGCGGAAAATCTCGAGGCCTTTCGCGGTGAGCGGATGCTCGACCATCTGGAGGAAGACCTTGAACGGAATCGTCGCGACGTCCGCCGCCGCGAGCGCGGCCTGTTCGACATGTTTCGGGTGGCGGATCGAAGCGGCGATGATCTGGGTCTCGATGCCGTAGTTGTCGAAGGCGGTGCGGATGTCCCCGAGCAGCCTGAATCCGGCTTCCGGGTCGTTCGTGGCATCGTCGAGGCGACCCATGAACGGCGAAACGTAAGTGGCGCCTGCCTTCGCGGCCATCATCGCCTGGGGAACGCTGAAGACGAGCGTGACGTTCGTCTTGATGCCGAGCCGCGACAGACGCGCGGTTGCCTTGACGCCTTCGAGGGTCATTGGGACCTTGATCACGACGTTGGGATGCATGCGGGCGTACACGAAGGCTTCCTCGACCATCGCTTCGGCCGGTCCTTCCTTGACTTCGGCGCTGATCGGACCGTCGACGAGGGCGGTGATCTCGGCAACGACTTGCGCGAGATCGCGCCCGGCCTTGGCGATCAGCGAGGGATTGGTGGTGACGCCTTCGACGATGCCCCACGTCGCGGCGATACGGATTTCTTCGATGATGGCGGTGTCGATGAACAGACGCATGGATGGTTCCTCCTGGTGTGGCATCGTGGTTCAGGATGCGGACGACGCGAGCTCCGCGTCGTGTTTTTCGGCGATGTGGGGGAAATACTTGACGTCCTCCTCGAGCAGGTGCCCGATGATGAAGTCGTCGATGAGGAAGGAGACGAGGACGCTCGGCTTGGCCGCCCCGGCGGCGAAGTCGTCGATCAGGCGCTTGGCGGTCCGGAGGATCGCCCGGTGGATGTTCGCATGCGTCTCGAGATCGGGATATCCGATCGCCCGCAGGATTTTCTCTTCGGAAGCGAAGTGCGCGTCGGTCTGGGCGTAGATCACGGCGAGGACGTCGAGCGTCTTCGACCATTCACCGCCCACCTGAAGCGCCTGCGCGAGGCGGTTGCAGTGGCTGATGAGCTGACGGTGCTCCCCGTCGATGACGGGATTGCCGGACTCCCATTCCTTGCGCCACTCGAAGTATCGGTGGGCGTCGGCGATGACGCCGGCTTCGTCGAAGTCGACGACTGCGACCATGTTCCGGCCGTTGTCCTTCGCTTTGTACATCGCATTGTCGACGCGGTTGTAGAAGGAACGGAAGGATTCCTTCGGTTCCATTTCGGCGACGCCGAAGCTCGCCGTGACGGTGCCGACGATCGGCATCCTCGTCATCGCGAGTTCGATGCGGAGACGCTCCGCGGAGATGCGCGCCTGTTCGATCGAGGTCTTCGGCATCAAGATGATGAATTCCTCGCCGCCGATGCGGGCGACGGAGTCCGTCTTGCGGATGCCGTCGGCGAGCAGCCGGCTGACGCGTTCGAGGACGTCGTCGCCGATCGGATGACCCCACGTATCGTTCACGCGTTTGAAAAAATCGATGTCGACAAGGACGAGCGCCAGGTGCGATCCCGGGGTACGGTTGACGAAATCCATCTCCTCGGCGACCTTCTTGTAGAAATAGTTGCGGTTGAAGAGCCCGGTGAGCGGATCGATCTGGGCGTCATGTTCGAGGCGCTCGTTGGCGAGCACGGAGACGGTGACGTCGTGCGCCGAAGCGTAGATGATTTTCCCGTTGGTCATCGCGTTCCACTCGAAGTGACGGAAGGATCCGTCAAGGGTGCGGTAGCGGTTCGGGAAGGCGATCAGCGGTTTCTCGGGCGTCAGCTCCGACAGGGCTTTCCTGGTCGCGTCGACGTCGTCGGGATGGAGGAATTCGAGAAAGGTCCAGCCGCGCAGCTCCTCGATCGTCTTGCCGAGCATGGTTTCGAACGACTTGTTGATCTTGAGGAAGCGGCCTTCCCGGTCCGAGACGCAGAGCAGGTCGGCGTTGACGTTCAGGAATCCGTCGACTTCATCCCGGAGGAGGTATTCGGACGAGTTGTCCAGGATGATGACGGCGAGCCTGTTTCCTTCGAGCGGGAAAGCGGCGACACGGACCCACTTGTCGACGATATCGTGAAGGAAGTCGACGAAGACGACGCGCTTCTCGATGTAGCCGAGGAGCAGTTCGGCGAGCTGGGCCTTCTTCGATGCGTCGAATCCCGGAAAGACTTCCGTCAAACGGCGGCCGATGACGTCCTCGCGCTTCAGCTCGGTGAAACGCAGATAGGCGTCGTTGACGAATTCGAAGCGGGTCGTGAAATGGTCCTCGATTGCGAAGATGGCAAACGGAACGGGGGAAGTCTCGAAGAATGACAGATACATCTCGTTCGGACTCATATCCTGCCTCTTTCCGACGTGATCCTTGATGGATCTTCATGTCCATTATAACATAGGAGCGTGCGCGAAACGCGAAAGCATCTCGTGTTCGGACCGAAAAAAGAAAGGGCAGGAACCTCGCGGATCCTGCCATCAGGGATATGCTGGTGCGCCATCAGGGACTCGAACCCGGGACCCAATGATTAAGAGTCATTTGCTCTACCAGCTGAGCTAATGGCGCATGCATATTATATGATAATCCAAAGGCAAGGATTTGTCCACTATTTTTGTTCGCGATCGGACAAAAAGTGTCCGAGTCCCCGCAGCGTCACGAAGTGGACGCCGGCGACGGCTTTGCCGGGCCGGACGACTTCGACGTCCGATTCGTTCAGATAGCGCGTGACGTTGCGGCAGTCCGGCATCAGGAGCGCGACCTTGACGACCTTCTTCATCGTCGCGGGTCGATCCATCACGAACGCTTCGACGCCGGGGACAAGATCCGGAACGGTCGAACGCCGCCAGTTCTTGAGATCGGCGTTGACGCACCAGAAGAACCGGTTCGTGAGGATCAGTTCGTGATCGGGATGAAAGGGGATGGGTTTGACGAGATAATACGTTCCGGCCGTCTCGACGGCGGTCCATCCGTCGCGAGTTGTGATGACGGCGTCCGGCAACGAGGCGGAGAACGCCGCCTCGAGGTCCCGGCGGCGTTTGCGCCCCGCAAGGACCGTCGTGGCAAAGAGGAGGAGGGCGACCGCAAGGGCGATGCCGGCGACGAGGATCAGAACATCGATGGGTTGCATGGGGACTCCTCCTGCGTGGGTTCGGGATCGACTTCATTATATCACGCGAACTCTCCCCGAAAAGCAAAAAAGTTGTCCCGCAGGACAACTTTTCCGTGTGATTGAGGTCGATTACTTGATTTCGCCTTCGGCAACGGCTCCGAACAGAGCTTCCAAAACCTGGAAGTATGTGGCCGTCTTGATCGTGACGCCGGCGCAGGCGTCGAGAAGCGTCGTGCCGTCGAGCGAAACGCCGCGGTCCGCGATCGGGGCGAGATCTTCGTCCCAGCCGTTCTCGAGGATGTAGGCGGTGATGAGGTTGGCCTGCTCATACCACTCGAGCGTGGTCTTGTCGGTGGCGTGGGCGGTCCAGGCGCCGGCGGCGAAGTTGTATTTCGCACCGGTTCCCTTCATGCCGTAGTCGTCGCCGAGTTCCTGCTTCGTTTCGTCCTTCCAGACGAACGTTCCGGCGGCGGTGTCTTTGGTCGCCTGGAGCGTGTCGAGCTTGAGTTCCGTGACTTCGCCCTTCGCGCTGACGATCATCGAGGCGCTGTAGAGGTCGGAGCCGGAGCAGACGATCGACTGGAACTTGCCCAGTTTCGCGAGTTCGACGGCGGCGGCAGCGAGTTCGACGTATCCGGAGTCGGAGATCGTGACGCCGACTTCGGTCGGGAATTCGCCCTCGACGAGGGTGATCGAGTCAAAGCCGTTGGCGAGCCAGTAGGCTTCGATGACTTCGGCCTGTTCGAACCACTCGAGCTTGTCGTTGGCATCGAGCCAGGCGATGTATTCGTCTTCGGTCGGGGTCGTGTCGGTGTCGTCGTAGGTGCCGTAGAACATGTGGTACGCATACCCGAGTTCCTTCTTGGTCTGCGTGTTCCATGCCCAGCTGTAGACCAGGGTATCGACGTTCTGGGTTCTGGTTCCCTGACGGACGTCGATGTCGAAGTCGACGATTTCGCCGTCTTCGATGGTCACGGTGACCATGGTGACTTGCGGTTTGTTGTTGGATACCGACGGCAGGAACGCGGTGAATTCTCCGTCAACCTTGAATTCACTGGTGTTGCAGCCGAAAAGCGATACGGATCCGAGCAGAACGATGAGCAGCAATGCGAGTTTCTTCATGTCTAATCCTCCTATGTTTGAAATCCATCGAATATTATATTACATTATCTTCTTTTATGTAATGGTATTCGGAGCGGTTTGACCATGATAATGAATGTAAAGAAAAAGGGCGAACAACCGTTCACCCCTGAATTCATTTCGTCCCCGACGGAAGCGGCTTTCCCTCTTTGAGGGAGTCGAGATATTTGTTGAGGATTTCGATTTCTTCTTTCTTGATCGGCTTGCACTTCTCCGGCGCGGTCTCGCCGGCGAGGATCGCGAGGGCCATGCCGTGGCAGCCCGGATAGCCGCAGGCGCCGCAGTTGTAGTTCGGGAGGAGATGTTCGATCTCCTCGACGCGATGATCTTCGGCGACGCCGAACTTCTGCGCGACGAAATAGATCATCAGGCCGAGGACCATGCCGAGACCGCCGAGGACGAGCGGCGGAATGAGGATGTCCCACATGTCAGATCAGGCCTCCGAACCGGGAGAAGATGATGGCGAGGATCGCCGCGACGATCATCGCGATCGGCGTGCCCTTGAACGCCTTGGGGACGGGGTTCAGTTCGAGCTTTTCGCGGATGATGGCGTAGATGTACATGACGAACAGGTAGCCGAGCGGAATCGCCGCCGAGTAGACGAGCATCTCGGCGAAATCGTAATCCTTCGTGATGTTCGTGATCGCGACGCCGAGGACGGCGCAGTTCGTGGTGATGAGCGGAAGATAGATGCCGAGTGCCTTGTACAGTGCAGGCGAGAGCTTCTTGATGATCGTCTCCATCATCTGGACGAGCGCGGCGATCACGAGGATGAACACGATCGTCTTCATGTAGCCGATGTCGAGCGGTTCCATCACGAAGCGGTAGATCGCCCAGGTGGACATGCCGGCGAGGATGATGACGACGACGACGGCGAGGCCCATGCCGAGCGACGTCTTCCGCTGCTTGCCGACGCCGATGAACGAGCAGATGCCGAGGAACTGGTAGAGCAGGACGTTTTCGATGAAGAACGCGGTGAACGCGATCGTCAGGAGATTCGTCATTTTTTCACCTCCGCGGCCGGTTGGGCTTGGGCCGCCTTCGCGTTCTGGGCCGCGGCGATGACCGCGAGGATGAGGCCGAAGGTCACGAACGCCCCCACCGGCTTCTGGAACATGTCGATCGGCGTGATGCCGAGGAAATCGAAGATGAAACGAAGATCGAGAACGACGTCGGCTTCGCCCTGGGTCCAGATCGTCAGCGTGCCGGCGCCGATCAGCTCACGGAAGATGCTCATGATGACGATCGACATCGTGAAGCCGAGGGCCATGCCGGCGCCGTCAATCATCGACTCGACCGGCTTGTGGTCACTCGCGTAGGCTTCGGCGCGGCCGAAGATGATGCAGTTGACGACGATGAGCGGGATGAATACCCCGAGCGTCACGTAGAGCGGCTGGAGGAACGCCTCCATGACCATCTCGGTGATGACGACGAGCGTCGCGATGAGGACGATGTAGACCGGGATGCGGACCGGCATCACCAGTGCGCGGATCTTCGGCCGGAAGGTGACGAGCGAGACGAGCAGGTTGGAGAGCACGAGCACGAACAGGAGCGCGAGTCCCATGCCGAGCGCGTTTTCGACCTTGGTGGTGATCGCGAGCGCCGGGCAGGTCCCGAGGACGGTCACGAACAGGGGGTTTTCCTTGATGAAGCCCTTGAGGAAATTGTCCCTTGCTTCTTTGAGGTTCATGTCAGTTCCCTCCCAGGTCGGTCGCATAACGCGCCGCGACGACGGTGAAGCAGGCGAGCACGCCGTTGGACGTGACCGTTGCGCCGCCATGGGCATCGAACGCGGTCGCGTCGCCGACGTCGGCTCCGGTCATCCCGAAGTCGATGTCCGACAAGACGAGTCCCAGTCCTTTCGTGCCGTCGTTCGTGACGAACGAATAGGCGTGGACCGTGCCGTCCGCGTTCACGGCGATGAGCATCCGGACGGACGTTTCGTACCCCATGGAGCTGACGCTGTACACGGCGGCGACAGGATCGCCCGTCGTCTTGTCCTTCAAAACGTAGACGGAGTCGATGTCGCCTTCGAGGATGATTTCTTCGACGTCATAGGCGGTCTGGATGTCCGGATAGAATTGTTCGAGCGCTTCCAGTTTCGCCGCGAGTTCGTTTGCCGCGATGATCGGCGCGGTGATCGCGTTGACGACCGCAAGCAGGAGTCCGGCGACGACGCCGAGCGCGAGCAGGACGATGCCGGATGTGAGTCCCTTTTTCATCTCAGTCACCTCCGCCGATCGCGGTCACGAACTGGTCGAGGAGCACGAGCATCTTCTGCATCGCGGCGGAGGTCACGGACGCGCCGGCGATGCCGTCGATCGTGATTGCGCCGTCGAGGTACTGGTCGATCATGTTCTCTTCGACGTAGGGCGCTTCGCCCAGGTCGTGATTGTAGAGTTCGTTGTAGTCTTCGTGGTAGGATTCGTCGGAATCGACTTCATACGATTCGATGCCGTCGAGGGTGGCGTTCAGGGTGAACGTGACGGTGATTCCTTCGGCCGAGTAGCCCCTCGACCGGATGACGAGTTCGCGCGATTCGGCGTCGTACTCGACGAAGAGGACGTTGGCGCTCACGGTTCCCGCACCCGACGCATAGGCCTGGATCGCGAGCTTGACGTCGTTTTCCGGCTCCGTGCCGGAGACGAGGCCGGCGTAGGCAAACGCCGCGTCGAGGTAGACGACGACATGGACGTCGTCCTCGCCGTACGTGACGTCGGCGATGAAGGGCATCGTTTCGAAGGTGTCCGGATCGAAGTTGTAGGTGACGGCGTTCAGGGACATCACGATCGACGGGATGTCGAACCCGAAATCGGCCGCGTACTGCTCGCGGGCGCACAGAAGCGCGATTTCGAAGGATTTGCTCGAATAGGTGGCGCCGGCGACGGCATCGACCATGAGGGCGATGTCGGCGAGAGGCTTGTCCTCGAACTGGGCCAGGAAGGACGTGCCGAGCGTGCCGTAATACGATGGGGTCTCCGACTGGGCGATGACCCGGACCGACGCGACGGTGTCGGTCGCGCGGTCGAATGCGAAGGCGATCTGCACGCCCGCGAACTTCCCGTAGGATTCGACGACGTAGATGACGCCGACGGCCGTATTCACATCCCCTTCGTAGAGTTTGTATGCGGCGAGGATCGTCGGGGTGAAATCGCCGCGGTCGCCGGCGAGGGGATAGGTCTTCTGGACGATGTCGGCGATGATGAATTCCTCGACGCGGGTGGCGCCTTCGAACATCGCGAGCCACTCGGCATTCGCACCTTCGCCGGCGCGGGTATCGATTTGCGCCGTCATGTAGCGGCTGTAGGCGCCGCCGAGGGCGAAAACGAGGGTGAACATGGCGATGATGCCGGCGAGAAGTCCGTATTTCTGAACGAGCAGTTTCATCGGATCAGTCCTCCGATCTGCGGCAGGAGGATCGCCGCGGAATAGGTCCCGCCGGCCTTCAGCACGCCGTACAGCGCGATGAAGAGGATCAGGGCGACGAGAATCGCGAATCTGCCCCAGGATTTCTTGTTCAGGCCTTCGGAGCGGATGATCGCGGTCCAGTTGTCGATCGGCAGGGTGAAGATGTTCATGAACAGGATCGCCGTGGCGACGCCTTCCGGCAGATTGCCCACGAACCGGAAGAGGACGGTGAAGACGCCGAGGAAGAGCGCGAAGAAGAGCTTCCCGAGCGGGTTTCTCGGCGTGGTGACGGGTTCGGTCGCCATCAGGACGGCGCCGAACATGAGGCCGCCCGAGAAGATGCTGTAGAGCGGGAACCAGATTCCCGGTTCGCCGGCGATGACGCCGATGAGCCAGGAGAGGACGAAGACGGTGCCGACGAAGACGGCCGGGACGTACCACTTGATGACCTTGCGGAAGACGAGCCAGGCGTAGGCGATCAGGCAGGCGAGCGCGCTCGTTTCGGCGAGGGCGCCTGGTATCGTGCCGATGAAAAAGTTCCAGAGCGTGCCGTAAGGGGCGACGAGGGTGGCGTAACTGATGGCGTCGGCACCGGCGAGGACGCCGAGGGGGGTCGCGCCGCCGACCGCGTCGACGAGGACCTCGGAGGCGTTGAGCGCGCCGCCGGCGTCGTTGATGACGCCGTAGAGGGTGAACGCGATCGCGACATAGCCGAGCAGTGCCGGGTTCCAGGTGTTGTAGCCGAATCCGCCGAAGATCATCTTGCCGACGAGGGTTGCGACGATGCAGCCGAAGATGAGCACCCAGATCGGCGTGTAGAGCGGCACGATCATCGCAAGGAGAAGTCCGGGGATCGCCGCATACGAGGTTTTCAGCTTCATGCCGAGCGCCTTCATCGTGCGCACCGATTTGTCGGTGATGGTGAAATAGAGGCCTTCGAGCAGCGTCGACATGAAGCCGCCGGCGAGGATGAAGAAGATCGGATAGAACATCTCGGCGAACGCGATGTTGCCGTCGAGATACACCTGGACGCCGTTCTTGTAGAAGGCGAAGAGGATGAGCGGGACGAGCGCGATCATGAAGTCGCGCTGGATCACGCCGGTGCCGTAGTCCCTGGCATCCGACATGCGGAGGAACGGAGCCTTGCCGTTAGCGAATCTGGCCATCTTATGCCTTCCTTAGAAGCTCTTTCGCACGAAGGACGAAATCGCTGATTTCAATGTGCGACGGGCAGACGTAGGAACACAGTCCGCACTGCATGCACTTGTTGGCGTTGAGCGCCTTGACCGCATTCTTGTCGTTCATCTCGAACGCGCGCTGGATTTCCGTCGGGGCAAGATAGACCGGGCAGACGTCGGCGCACTTGCCGCAGCCGAGGCAGGCGGGATGCTGCTTTTCCTCCGGGAACGGCTTGACGATGACAGATCCGAGGGTGTCGTTGACGACAAGTTCGTCGATCAAGATCGCCCGGCCGGTCATCGGACCGCCCGCGATGTAGTAGGCCTTCGCCGGATCGAGTCCGTCGGCATAGCCGCCGCACTGGGCGACGAGTTCCTTGACGGGCGTCCCGATCGGGACGAGGAAATTGCGCGGATTCTTGATGCCTTCACCGGAGATGGTGATGACCCGCGAGATGAGCGGGATGTTCTTCTCGACGACGTCGGCGAAAACGATCGCAGTCGCGGAGTTGTCGACGATCGCGCCGGCTTCCGCGGGAAGATTCGCGTAGGTCTTCCCGGTGACCTGCTGGACGAGGTATTTTTCCCAGCCGGCCGGATAGAGGTCCTTCACGGGGCGGAGTTCGATGCCGGGATAGTTCGAAAGGAACGGCTTCAGCGCTTCCGCGATGCCGGTGTTGTAAGCCTTGTAACAGACGACGCCGCGCTTCGCGCCGGCGGCGCGCATGAAGTACTTGAGGCCTTTCAGGACCTTTTCGGGATGTTCCTCGATCAGCATGTAGTCGCAGGTCAGATACGGTTCGCATTCGACGGCGTTGACGATGACGACGTCGATCGGGCTCTTTGTCTGATACTTGACGTAGGTCGGGAATCCGGCCCCGCCGAGTCCCGAAAGACCGGCATTCTGCATTTTCTGGACGAGGTCATCCCGTGTGAAGCGATCCGTGTCCGCTTCCGGACGGATCGCGTCGTCAAGCTGGTTCTGGTTGTCGTTTTCGATTTCGATCGAGTCGACCATCCTGCCCGAAGAATGCCATGCCTTCTTGACGGCGGTGACCTTGCCGCTCACCGAGGCGTGGATCGGCATCGCCCCGAACCCTTCCCTGAGTGCCACGACCTGTCCGATCTTTACGCTCGCCCCGACTTCGACGACCCGCTTGAGCGGAGCGTTCTGCTGGAGAAGCGGAAGATAGACGAAGCGCGGATTCAGGACTTCATGCAAAGGTGCCGTCTTCGACATCTGCTTGCGGCCGTCGATGCGGACACCTGACGCTTTTTGTAGAATCATCGCATATCCTCCCGTTCAGTTCCTTTTCCCATGTCATGTTCCATTTGGTAGAAAAACCATTTGATATTATATCACACTCGCCCGCGGGCGCTACAATAATTTCAACAGTGCGACGAAGTTCTTCATGCGAGCATTTTCATCAGCCCGTCGAGTTCGGCGCGGGTCAGGTTGCGCCAGTCGCCATACGGCAAGCTGCCGAGGTTCACGTTCATGATGCGGATCCGTCGGAGCGAGACGACGTGACGACCGAGGGCGTCGCACATCCGCCGGATCTGCAGGTTCAGTCCCTGCGTCAGGACGAGCCGGAAGGTCGTTCCGTCGATCGGGATGAGCTTGCAGGGGCGCGTCCGCGTCTGCTCGTGGCGGACCGGATTGTAGATGACGACGCCGGCTTCCATCGCATGGACGAAAGCATCGTCGATCGGGACGTCGACTTCGACGACATACTCCTTCTCGTGCGCGTTCTCGGCGCGGAGGATGCGGTTCACGATCTGGCCGTCGTTCGTGAGCAGGATCAGCCCGGAGGTGTCCTTGTCGAGACGACCGATCGGAAAAATCCGTTCCTGGTGGTGGATGTAGGAGACGATGTTGTTCGTCTTCGATTCGTCGGTGGTCGATTCGACCCCGAGCGGTTTGTGGCAGGCGATGTAGATCGTCGGCCGTTCGTGCTTGACCGGTTTTCCATCGACGGTGACGCGGTCGCTTGCGCCGACGTCCATGCCGATCACGGCCTTGACGCCGTTCACGGCGACCCGCCCGGCGGCGATGAAACGGTCGGCATCGCGACGGGAGCAGAATCCGGTGGAACTGATGTAGACATTGATCCTCATAACGATATCCTTCCCGACGCAAACAGCCTCAGCGTGAGCGTCTCGCGCGATCGTTGATGGTTTCCTCGGTTTGAAAGAACCCGTTCCGTGTCAGGCAAAGTAGTCCCGGACGAGTCGGGCGACTTCGTCGAGATTGTCGCGCCCGACGTCGAGATGGGTCACGAAGCGGAAATACCCCTCGTAGGGCAGGATCTTCACGCCGTTCTTCCACAGGTGGCTCTCGAGTCCGTGCTTGCGATCGTCGGCGATGTCCCAGAAGACCATGTTGATGTCGCGCTCGGCGCGGTCGACGACGATTCCGGGGATGGCCGAAAGCAATCGGTCGAGGTAAGCCGCGTTCTCGTGGTCGATCCCGAGGCGCTGCGGCATCTTCGTGAGCGCGATGATGCCGGCGGCGGCGAGGAATCCCGCCTGACGCATGCCTCCGCCCATCAGCTTGCGGCGGTCCTTGGCCCGTTCGCAAAAGTCCCGGGTGCCGACGAGGACCGTGCCGACGGGTGCGGCGAGCCCTTTCGAAAGGCAGACGGAGACGCTGTCCGCGAATCCCGTAATCTCCTTGACGTCGCGGCCCAGGAAGGTCGCCGCGTTGAAGATGCGTGCGCCGTCAAGATGGATCCTGAGACCATGGCGCTTCGCGATCGCCGCGACACGTTCCAGGTAGGCGGGCGAAATGACGTGTCCGTTCAGGCAGTTTTCAAGACAGACGAGCTTCGTCCCCGGCATGAAGCGCGACTTCTGCTTGATCGCCGCTTCGAACTTGGCGAGATCCCAGACGCCGCCGACGCCGTCCATCGTGAACAGCTGGACCCCGGCGATGATCGCCGAAGCCCCCGATTCGTGCAGCACGATGTGCGCGTTCTTGTCGAGGATCACTTCGTCGCCGCGGTCGCAGTGGGTGAAGAGGGCGAGCTGGTTGGAGAAGGTTCCGGAAGGGACGAAGACCGCATCTTCCTTTCCGAACGTCTCGGCCGCGATCCGCTCGAGTTCGTTGACGGTCGGGTCGTCCTGAAAGACGTCGTCGCCGACGACGGCATGGTACATCGCATCCCGCATTTCGCGGGTCTGCTGGGTGACGGTATCGCTGCGAAGGTCGATGTAGTTCATAGGTTGCTCCTTATGATCGCTTTTTGGAAGTCCTTGGAGAGCTGCATGACACAATCGAGGAAGGTTTTGTAATAGTCGGCGTAGGCGGAATCCTTGATGCGGCCGACATTGGCGGCGATCACGGCCGCCTCGCGGTCGCGGTCATAGACCGTGAGGTCGTGCGCAAGCTTGTAGTCGGCGATCACGCGGACGGTTTCCATGCGGGCGAGGAACAGCCTCTGCATTTCCCGGTCGATGTCGTCGATTTGCTGTCTGAGCGTGGCGAGTTGTTCCATGGTCATACCCCTTTGCATCTGGTTTTTTGCCAAAAACCATTATAACACAAAAAACCGGCCTTTGGGCCGGGTTCCGGAGAGTGTGAGAAAAAAAGTCCCGACGGATGTCAGGACTTCATCGATTTGAGGTGTTTGTGGATCGCGATGCCGGCCGAAGCGCCGTCCGCGACCGCTTTCGCGACCTGGGAAAGGCCGCCGATGCAGTCACCCGCAGCGAAGAGCCCGGGGA
>Ga0172375_10005421_pt1 | contig 18429 bp, 22 predicted proteins | sample LakKiv1m_FD_114537 | JGI IMG/M metagenome (GOLD analysis project Ga0172375, IMG submission 114537) | Freshwater microbial communities from Kabuno Bay, South-Kivu, Congo - kab_092012_11.1m | ecosystem: Environmental > Aquatic > Freshwater > Lake | place: Democratic Republic of the Congo...
GCCATGTGGTTCTACGAACAAATCTCTTCGCGGCAAGAGATGTGTCCGCTTCCGCTTGCGTCACCTACCGGACTTCCCTGATGGTGATGACGAGATCGCCATTGTCATCGCGTGCAGTGACGACAGCATCAGGTTGTCGCAGAACGATGACATTGCCATCGATCTCGATGACACCGTGAATCGCGGTCGGGACGACGATCGCCGGGTAGGCGAAGTAGTTCCGACTACTTGAAGAAAGATCGAGATAGACAAACTCCTTGTCACCCTCGATTGGCTGACCGAATCGAGCCTCAGCAGGCACATCGTTCGGCGGCGAAAAGCCATCACGTGACGGAAAGATGATCCTGCCGTCGTCGTGTAGTGCAACCACCCCTTCACCCTTCTGGTTTCTCTGCCAAGTCACCCATTTCTGCATTTTGTGCTCCTTTGCACTGCAGCGTTTTGACACGTTTTCGGCCTTCACCTACTCACGCGGACTGTAGGTTTTATATCATAAAATATAATATATGTCAAGATTGTTTGGTTGTTTTTTCCCTGTTAATATTATTTTATGACAATATTTCATTCCATTGTTCTCGGCATTGTAGAAGGAATTACCGAGTTTTTGCCGATTTCATCGACCGCTCACTTGGTTTTGGTTTCACATCTACTTCAAATTAGCCAGACTGATTTTGTCAAAACCTTTGAGATCAGCATTCAGTTTGGAGCTATTTTGGCTGTTCTCTATCTGTACTGGCAAAAAATTTTTAAGAATTTAGAGGTCTTGAAACGAATTATCGTTGCTTTTATTCCGACCGGAATTTTGGGACTGATTTTTTACAAAATTATCAAAAATGTTTTAATCAGTGATATTTCTCTGATAATTTGGACTTTGATTCTCGGCGGTATTTTCTTGATCTTATTTGAACACTGGCATCAAGAAAAACCGGAAGCGACGGCGGAGTTGGAAAAAATTACTTACAAACAGTGTTTAGTTCTTGGTATTTTCCAATCATTTGCCATGGTTCCGGGAGTTTCGAGATCGGCAGCGACAATTATCGGTGGTCTTTTCTTGGGATTGAAACGTACCGCAATTGTCGAGTTTTCTTTTTTGCTCGCTTTGCCGACGATGGCAGCAGCAACCGGCCTAGATTTAATTAAAACAAGCGCAACTTTTACATCAACTGATTTATTGACACTTGGAATTGGATTTATCATTTCGTTCTTTGTCGCACTACTAGCGATCAAGTTTTTACTTGATTACGTTCGCAAACATGATTTTACCGCTTTTGGCATTTATCGTATCTTTGTCGGCGCTGTGATGTTTTTTATTAGATAAATTTTAACAGTCAAATGGAAATTGCTTTTGTCACTACAAATCAGAGCAAATTTGACGAGGTAGAGAGTTTGCTAAAAATTTATAATATTGATGTCGAGTGGATTAATCGAAAATACGAGGAAGACAACGAGGATACCGTTGAAAATACTGCTAGAAAAGCAGCCCAAAAACTGGCAGATGAATTACAATTTCCAATTGTTCTTGAAGACACGGGACTTTTTTTCGAGGCGTATGACGGCTTCCCCGGACCTTCGCCAAAATTTGTTTTCAAAACTTTGGGATACAGAGGAATTTTCAAATTGTTAGAGGGAGAGTCAAAGAAAAAGAATGTTGATATATAGTTTGGGTTTTGATCTACTGTAAACAAAAAACAGCTCACTGAGCTACTTGGTTATTTCTAATTCCCATTGGTTAAGTTTTCTTTCTTCTCCCTCGACCAGCCCTTGATTTGCTTTTCACGATTGACTGCTTCGGTCTCAGTTTGAAATTTGTTTCACCGAGAAAAGTAATAAATATTGGACCAATGTCCTCTGGCAACGTCGCCCACGCTTCGCCACCGCTTTGATAGTCTTTATAAATTTTGTCCCACGAAGTCATCTCGCTCCTTGTAATTTTTATTTGTCAGCAATCAAAGTGTTTGTGACGGAATGCTCGACCTGACCCTGATTTTAAATATTTTTCAAATCTCAATGCCGTCAATTTGTTTTTAAAACATGCATACCATACTACTGAACAGGGTAGGCTACCTCTAGTCGACAAACACTCGCCAGAATTATGCTCCTTAAATCTATTTTGAAGATTTGGCGTGGAGCCGATGTATTTTGTCTTATCAATCAATTCCAGAACATATACATAATATTTCATACGCTAATTATACAAAAAAGCCCGCCTTCATTTCCACTTTCGCTAAAGCTTCAGTGGATAATAAATTTCGGCGGACAGCCTTCGTTTTTCTCAATATAATAAAGCTAGTCAGAAAACTGTTACTCTGACTGGCTTGCCAGCCGAAGCCTTGGCGAAGGCTGGCGGGGACGGCCGGGCTCGAACCGGTGACCTTCTGCGTGACAGGCAGACGCTCTAACCAACTGAGCTACGCCCCCGTAAATAAATTAAATGCAAAAATTATTTTAGAAAAAATGTAGAATAATATTTTTTTCTAAAACATTGCAACTATATCATTAAATCTATCATTATTCAATATTTTTCATTGACAAAGTTTGAGCTTTGTGTTAAGCTCTTTGAGCTTTGTTAGATTCAAATGGGGAGGATGACAGGAAGCGAAGAGAGACCCGACAAAATCATCCGGAATTGCCACCGGCAATTCCCGTTGAAAGTAGTCCAATGGTATTCCTACGGGTTTATCAGTAAGGTCACTTGAGCTGAAGCAAGCTCCCAAAGGGGCTTGAACTTGATTACTAGAGATGGTAATCACCTCATCCTCCGATGAGGGAAAGCAGATTGTTGTCTTTTGTCATCGACAGTGAAAACTGACCCCCGAGGCAAGAGGTTAAACAACTGAGGAAGAACCCGACCCCCCACCCAGGTCACCGTGTTTTTCCTTTATGAGACGACACTCTCGAAAATCTGCTCCCTCACTCTTTAGCCTCCGACCCGCCCGATCTTCATGATCGTTGGCGGGTCGGGACCTCCCCTTTTGAATTCAACACAAAAAAACCTTGTCACTAGATGACAAGGTTTTTTTGTGTAAGAAACTGTAACTGCTATACAATCTTAAACAGATTTAGAATTAGACTATTATTTTGAATACTGTCTAGCCAATCTGTGAAGCTCTGATCTATCTTGCCAGCGCTAGATTCAAGCTTGATGATATGCCAGCCGTAATCAGAACGAACCAACTCGGACACTTGGCCAACTTTAAGCTTGAATGCGGCATCAGAGAACGGCTTGACCATATCCCCGCGCTGAAAAGGATCAAGTAGACCGCCACCGGAAGCACTCGCGCTATCCTCAGAATATTTCTTGGCCGCATCCTCGAATGTAATGCTTCCGCTATTTATTTGATTCAGGACATCCTGAGCTTTGGTTTGGACTGCAGCGACCTGATCAGCCGGCGCATCACTAGCAACTTGAATAAGAATGTGGCGGACAGTGAGATGTTTAACAACTGCCTGATTGACCTTATCACGTAGCATCTGCGTCTTAACCAAATCTCGGAAATCACTCAGGGAGAGGCCGTACAAATCTGATAGCACCTTGACAACTTTGTCCTGACCACCGTTTTGAACTGCTATATTGTTGACAGCGTCATCAATCTCTTTTTTACTAACTTTGACACGATATTTTAATGCTTCATAATCAATAATTTTATTTTCGATCAGCTGAACCATGATTTGACTATCGATACTCTTGTAATCAATATCTCCCTGCTGGGTGGCGGCATAAAAATGATGAATATAGTCTCGCTCACTCTCGTACTCAGAATATGTAACAAAATCATAGTTTACAGCAGCAACAGGATATGGCAAAATTTTTGCCACAAATTTTGTTGCTTTATTTTCCACTTTAAATCCGTAAATCATAACGCCAAAAACAAACTGGACCAGCCCCAATAAAACAATTACAACGACAACGACTTTCAAAATTACTGAATATGCTTTTGTTTTGCTAAATGAAGTCAGTTTATTGCCAATTCTACCGCAAAAAGCCATAAAACGAGACCATCCCCTGCCACAAACGACAACCAGTTTGCGACAAACGGCTCTTATTTTTTCATACATTTTTTTCAGCATTTTTATCTCCAGTGTTTAAACTTGATTACGTTTATTGTAGTTAATTTAATGCAATGACGCAAGCGGAGACCAACCAGAGGTCAGAAAAATTGCCAATGTCAAGATAGACGCAACAATTAAATAGGTAACGAAGCTGCTGTCTTCGTTTTTAGCCAGTACAGAATAACAAAACCCGACAAAAAGATAGCTGACAGTAGCAATTATAAGGCTTTGTGAAATCGGATTGATCAAAAAGTAGCTTAATACCAAGAAAATTTCTAAAACAACAAGACTAAAAAGGATTAAATAGATAAGACGCTTGTTGCTCAATATACCAATCTTCTGCTCGGTATAAGTGAAAAGATAGCCAAAAACAATCATTATCGAAATCATCAGCAACCAAAGGGGCAAATCAAATTGCAAGAAAAAGGTATAAAACGCGTAAGCAGAGATGAATGACAGCAGGATAAGTGTGAAGATCGCCGAGGTTTCTTTGATAATTGAGACTAGACCTAAGATAGATATAAACACTATCAAAGCGACAGCAAGCTGATTTTGACTATTAGCCAGATAATAGGAAAGACAACCCCAGATTAAAATCACCGTTAGGATTACTTTTCGCAGGACATGATTGTGTAGGAAGGCCATGGTGGATATTAGCTCGCTGAATAATCAGTTCCCAAGACAATATAAAAATCAATTGTTATGGAAACAGTTCTGGTCTTGGTTACGACCGAAGCGTTGTATTTTTGCTTGAGATGTTTTAAAACGTCAGACTTACTGCCATCAGAATAGTCGTAAATTACTGTCTGCGCAAGGGTACTCTTGTATTTACCACCGGAATCTACACTAAAATTAGCAATAGTACCATCTTTTTTGAGTATACTTATGGCTGATTCCAGCTCACTACTGGTAAGCAAACCGCCGTTAGCAATTTCAACACTGACGCTTTTCTTCTGATTAAAAATATTAGCGACAAAATCTTGAATCTGACTAAAATCTCCATCGCCTGCTTTCGGTTGGAGATAATACGTACCGTTGACAGAAGCATTTTTCAGTAAACTGTTTGAGGCACTCGATAGCACATTGGAGCTAAAATTGCTCTTGTCTACACCTTTAGCAACCTCAATCAAAGATTTTATTTCAGCCGGTGTGAAATTTGTGTAAAGACTGTTTGTTAGCGAATTAAATATATTCATTACTGCAGCTGGGTTGGAAAGAAAGTTTGTCTCAGCGGCTTTCTCTTTGACGGCAATCAATATTTTTTGCTGTCTGGATGCTCGATCAAAATCCGATGTTGTTTCTCGGCTGCGTGCATATTTCAAAGCAGTTTCGCCATCCAGATGATGCTGACCGGCTGAAATAGAAAAAGTTGAATAGTGTACCATGTCATCACTCGGGAAGCTTGGGTCATATATTACCTTATCCACATAAACGTCAACTCCCCCAAGTGCGTTTATGACTTTTTCGAAACCACTGAACTCGACATTTATATAATAAGGGATTGTCAAACCGGTTGCTTTTTCGACTGTATCCACTGAAAGAGCAGCCCCCGCTGACATAGCGCTCTTCTTGCAATCTTTACTGCTGTCTTTGCGACAATTTTTGTTGTAATAATCATTGTAGCCGTCAACGAAAGCTTCATTGATCTTTGCTTCTCGATGATCTGAAATTGGCACTCGTAAATCACGTGGGATTGACACCATCGCTACCTTATTTTCTTTTGGCTGGATAGACACCAACATAATCGAATCAGTCAAATAGCCACCAGGATGTCCAGAACCGCCCATGCCAGTAATTAATACATTTATTCTATCGGCGTTTTCACCCTTGAGGGTTTCGGTCTTACCACCAACCAGACTTTTGACAAGTGAGATGCCGGAGATGCCATTTTCGAAGATGTTTGAACTTGACTTGACAACATAGTAGCCGAAACCACCAAGAGTGACCAAAATCACTGCCAGTACAACAAAAAAAATCTTCCAGCGGCGACGGCGATAGAATGGTTTTTTTGTTTTCTTAATAGTATCAACCAGCGAATTGGAGGTTTTTTTTGTTTTTTTAAAAAAACTCATAATAATTCGGTTTTACTCAATCACCTATTTGTTAGACCTTATAATATTACCAGAAAGAAACTGCCTAGTCTATCTCTTGGCCATGGTAATAACTGGTGTACTTTCATAGGTCGGGACAATAGGATTGTTAAATTTTTGCTCGTAATTTTTACCCCGGATCTCCTCAACCGAATTTACTAAAATTGGCTGAATATTTAATGATAATCCGAGGAAATTTGCGATTGTGGCAGTTATTCTTGAAGAGGTGTATGATTTTTGATCTGTTTTTACAAAAATCCCCTTGATTGTTTCTCCATGTTTTTCAAGCAAGCCTTTCAGTTTTGTAAGCAGTTCGTCAGTTTGCCTACTTGATTCTAACTCAATAAAATCAATTACGTTTTTTCCTCTCTCGGGCAGAAAACTGATTCTGTTTTTTTTATTATCGCTGTCTAGATAGATCAACATCTTTTTTCTCCGAAATAATAATTTGGCGACGCTCTGCATTAAGCAATGTAAAATTTATCAACTTGGCATCTGCTGGAACTGATGACCAGATTCGTTCCGGCCATTCCAGCAGAATAATATTCCGGTGATCATTGAATATTTCCTGAAGGCCAAGACCGTCTGCATCGTTCTCGTTTTCTAATCTATAGGCATCGATATGAACCAAATTCAATACCTGGTCTTTTCTGGTAAATGAATATGTCTTCATAATTGTAAAAGTTGGGCTGGTGACCTCATCAGTGATGCCGAGCGCCCTTGCAAAATATTTAGCAAATGTAGTTTTACCAGCACCTAGTTCGCCGCGCAAAGCAAAAAAATCACCTCTTTTAGCTTCTGCAGCCATTTTTTCCGCAAGCTGGCCGGTTTCTATTTCATTTTCAGAAATCAATTGTGTCATTTGTTGTGAAAATAATTAATAAAGTATGACAATGTCATACTTTAGCATAAAATCTCTCCGTAAGCGAGCCGTTTACTCGCCGGAGATTTTTTCCTCTTTACCTTCTTCTAGTTTGTGCTTTTTCTCATCACTATTACTAATCGTCGACGATCCCTCCCTTGAAAAATAAAGTCCTTGCGCCTGACGAACCGAATTAGTTTGATTAAAGACCATCTTTTTTGCTGCAGTTTCAACATCTTCGATATCCAAACCCTTCTCTAATTCGCTCTCCTTGTATCGTTTTAATTCTCCACTGCTCTCATCGTTTTCCTCAAGATTATAGGCATCTTCATGGAGATCGATAATTTGCTTTGAGACTGTATATGGATGCGGGATATTGGTAAAAATAAAATTTTCACGCTCACCGGCAGTTTGTATATAAACATCCCCGAAATGAAGGATCGTTTCAAAAAAACCCTCAACATGCGCTGAGACATCCTGAATTTGGCGCATCTGCAGCTCGGAAATATCCCTTTTAAATAAGCCATTTTGAGAAATATCAACTAAGCGCTGGTTCGTAACTATATATACATCAAGATAATGACTGATAAAACCAAATAGTTCTACGGCCAAGAGTGACAAAACAAGAATGCTGGAGACTACAGTCAGCAGAACCATTGTAGCTTGAGTCAAATTTGCTTGGTTTGCTATTAAATACCAGACCATAGCAAATACCGGGGCTAGGGTTACAACAGCGACAAGGGCAAACGCCACATAGTCAAACCAATGATGCCGAATCAATAAAAAAATTTTTTCTTCCGGCTCTTGGGAGGGGAAAAGTTTTTGTTTTTCTTCCACCATTTTATATCCCATAAACTTCATAGATTATTGTTAATACAGTAACAATAATGACTACTGTAGAGATAACAGTGTAGATCAGAATAACCGGCTTGGTTAGGTCACCAGCATAACCGAAACGACGCAAATGATAATTTCCAACCAGACTGTAAATTAAAAAAGTGATAACAAACAACGCATATATCACAACCAGCAAGATGATAATATTCATTATTCCAACCTTTTTTCCTTTAGTGATTCAAGACAGGCGCAGTATGTAGGCAAATAAACGTTGTGATTTCTCCCATAATTACGCCCCTTCCAATAGCCTTTTCGAAAATCTTCATAATAAAAATTTAAGTTATAATCCAACGATTTTTCGTTCGCGATACTGACAAGCTGGTCGTGATCCTTGTAGGGTGAGCAAAGCAGTGTTGTAGTAAAATATTTTAGATGCAATTTTTTTGCTTGCTCAATGGTCTTTTGCAAAACCATTGAATTACAGATTTGACAACGTCGACGGCGGTATCGATCTTTATCATTAATAAACTTCAACGACGATTGATTTTTAAACGGCTGAATTGCCCCCTCAAATTCCGATGGTTCAAATTCGACTGCGATTAGCTTAATTTTATTATTTTCGCAGAAAGTTCTCAAGTCGGAAAGACGCTGGTCAAACTCGTCTCGAGAGCCGATCTCTGGGTGGCAAAAATAACTAACCACCTCAAATCCGTCAGATTTTAGCTGTGAATAGACATGGCTAAAACAGGCGGTACAACAGGTGTGAACTAAAATTTTAGGAGAATCTGTTGACATAAATTTTGCTTAATTCAAAACAATGTACTCACAGCATCGGATTGCCTGACTCCCATGTGTCCATAGGCAGATGGGGTGGCGATTCGCCCACGGTTCGTTCGATTTATAAAACCAAGCTGAAGTAAATACGGTTCGATAACATCTTCAATAGTGTCGCTATCCTCGCTTAAAGCTGCTGCTAGTGTCTCAAGACCGACAGGGCCGCCAGAAAATTTTTCGATAATGGTGAGCAAATAATCACGATCGTTTTTATCCAAACCAAGTTCATCAATATCTAATTTGGCAATAGCATCCTGAGCAATTTGCACTGTAATCTTGCCATCATGCTTGACCTCAGCCCAGTCCCGCACTCGCTTAAGGATGCGGTTAGCAATTCGGGGCGTCCGTCGACTTCGCTTGGCAATTTCAGTAATAGCATTAGTGTCAATCTTGATGTTTAGAATTTTTGCTGAACGTCGAATGATCTCGCCAAGTTCATTTTCATCATAAAAATCTAGTCTGTGAACTGCACCGAAACGATCACGCAGCGGACTAGAAAGCGAACCAAATTTGGTCGTCGCACCCACTAGTGTAAATTTAGGCAGATTCATCCGCATCGATTTTGCCGACGGACCTTTACCCAAAATCAAATCGATCGCAAAGTCCTCCATCGCCGAATACAAAACTTCCTCGACCGTACGATTTAGTCGATGAACCTCGTCGATAAAAAGAACATCTCCCTCAGTGAGATTGGTAAGAAGCGCAACCAAATCACCACTACGCTGAATGGCCGGACCAGAGGTGATTTTAATACTAACTTCCATCTCATTGGCCAAGATGTGAGCCAACGTCGTCTTGCCAAGTCCCGGTGGCCCGTATAGCAGAATGTGTTCGATCGGCTCACCGCGCTTCTTGGCCGCACTAATAAATATCGAGACATTTTCCTTGATAGGGACCTGACCAACGTAATCACTTAATTTCTTGGGGCGCAGAGAATCCAATACCTCGTCTTCAATCGTTTCTGAAACAATAGTTAGATCGGTTTCCAAATTTTGATCGACATCATTCATAAATTGATTATATCAAAATAATTCAATTTCGCTTAATTGGAAATTGAAAATTGATAACTGAAAAACTGCATTTAGCCTTTAGCCAAGTATTTAAGACACCAGCGCAATTTATCTTCGACAGAACTCAAATCGTTCGGCATTTTAGTCATAACGCTGGAAATTTCCGGTTTTTTATAACCAAGCTGAGCCAAAGAATCAATCAGATCTTCTGCGTCCTGGTCACCTGACAAAACTTTAATGTTACGATCACCATTAATCTTGGATTTTAACTCAAGAATGATCTTGGCAGCAACCTTTTTACCGATACCCGAAATAGCGGTAAAAAAACCAAGATTATCACTGACAATAGCTGAAATAATTTTTTCAGACGATCCGGTCGACATAATATTTAGACCAGCCTTTGGCCCGACACCATTGACCGAAATCAATTTTTCGAATAACTCGAGCTCTTCGTAGGTCGGAAATCCATAGAGATCATGGCAATCCTCACGGATATGTTCATGTATGAAAAGATCATACTTTTCGCCGTTCTTCATCACTAGTTGAGGAAAAACGTTTATTCCATAACCAACTCCGCCGGTTTCCAAAATCAATAAACCGGTTTTTGATGCAATAATTTTTCCCGATAAATATGAAATCATCAGACTTATTTTACTTTCATTAATGCTTCAAACGATTCGCCAGTAGCTCTTAAATATCGTGTCCAAACATGATTTTTGAGGATAGCCAGTTTTTCTTGTTTATTTTCTTTGATCATTAAAAGACGTGTATACCAATACAAAATAATCCGCGCAATACTTATTCTAAAAAAGTCGTCTCTAAAACCTTCTACGGCTTGATAGTTGATAACCAGTTCTCGCTGCCATAAAGGAAATTTCCACAAAAAAAGCCAAAGATACGCAAAATCTATGGTTGAGTTATCAAGTGAAAGCCATTCAAGGTCGAGAAAAACTAGATCTTGTTGCCCTTCGCTAACAATAATATTTGCTGGCGTCAAATCACAAATGCTAGCTTTAGTCCATTTCTCCGAAAGATATTCATCACCAATATTATCATACAAAATATTCATCGGGCTTAAATTAACTTGTGTAATATTTTCGATTCTGTTTTCATGGTTAACAATAAAATTATTAATTCTTTTCTGAAAATGGCTTGTCTTATCATTATTCGAAAAACTCTGCAACGACATAACATTTTCAACTATCATAGAGCATATTTTTGTCCGGTTGATTTCGAATTTACGCGACACCGGATGACTAAAAAACGGATCGCCAATTTTGGGAATTTTTCCAAACGGTGTACCTTTATAAAATTGTCGTATAACCCAACAATATTCATCATTCTGACCAAAATCCAAAACATTTGTTGTTAAAAAATTTTTTTTCGAAAGACTATTTCCTTGAATAATATAACCATTTATCTCAATTTCCTTCAAAAATCGCTTGAGGTGGGTTTCTTTTCTACCAACTTTAACCACCACCTTTTGTTTCTTCCAATTTGCCATGCCGACAAAATATTCTCCCGAATAATCCACGCTCAAAGGATGATAATTCGTCACATCGATCTGTGAAAACAAGCACAGAATATTTTTTTTCACTACTGCCTCGCGATTGTGATTAAAACTTTTTCATAATCTTCCAGCATTTTTTCAGAGGATAGTTTTTTTAGAACAGAATCCCGCGCCAGCAAGCCCATGGCTTTGATCTTTTCCGGCGTTTTATAAAGTTGATTTATTATTTTTATCGCTTCAGCACAACTATGAACAATAAAACCATTTTTCCCGTGCTCGATAATATCCTCTGCAATCCCAGCAGAAAAAGTGATGGGCACATTTCCCATTAACATCGACTCGACTATGGTAAGACCGAATGATTCAATTCTCGAAGCATGAAAAGAAATCGAGGATTTATTGAAAACCCTGCAAACCTGATCATGCGATAGGTTTTCCAAGTATTTTACAGACGGTATCTCAGACTCGAAAAAAAGACCGTATTTTGGATCATCAACCGAGGCAACCAAGGTCTTCTGAATCTTGTTATTCGTTTTTTTTAATACTTCAATAATTCGGTCAGCCCCCTTCATAAAAAAACCAGTCTTGGACGCTGGCATCCGAGTCACTACCGTAAGCATTGTCTGGTCTGGTTTTTCATCAACATTAAACAGGTTTTCCCAACCACTTGAGTAGCTATTATTAATAACAGATATCTTACTTTCTTTCACTTCATAATATCTCATCAGATCGTCTTTAGATTTTTGGCTTACCGCGACAACACAGGCTGACAAGTCTATCAATTGTTGTTCCACAATGGAACTAATCAACTGGTGGGTCATCTCGTCGGTGTCGTGAGCTAGGTCTAGTTTTTGAGCCTTATTTAGCCAGTGCTTATATGTGTCGCGTTCGTCAATTTCTGTTTTTCTGTCCACAGCACAAATCAAAGACTTTGCAACATGGTGAAAAATGGTTACGACTGGCTTTTTAATCTCTGGTAAAATCGAACCGAAATAATTGGTCGTGACCACCACGTCACACTTGTTTATATCATCTATTTTGTCTAGAAATTCTTGAAACATTAAGGTATTTCCGATACCAGAAATAGAACTCAGCGCAATTCGTTGCTTAGATAAAGGTGAAAATTCCAAAACATCATGCCCCTGTTTTCTCAAATAATCAATGATTTGCTCATTTATAATAACTGAACCACTTTTTATCAAAGAACCGTTTTCGAAAAGAATCTGTGGCAGACAAAAGAAAGCGATTTTGATATTTTTTTTATTACGCAATTTATTAATCATTTATTACACTTATTTTATCAATACAATAACTGGAGTTGAGCATCTTGTAGATGTGACGCGACAATCTTTGATAACCCTTTTTGTCGATAAGTTCTCTCTCCTTATCTCTCATTTTATCTCGAAGATCTTTGTTTCCTAAAATCTTCTCGGCCTCACTTTGAATAATTTCCGGCGTCATCGAAACAGGGTTAATTACTTTAGCAGCTCCCATTTTTTCTAGTGCCGTTGCCTTTACCATCTGTTCATTGATAATCCAAGGCGCAGGAATTAATAACATCGGTGTTCTGAAATATGCTGATTCCATGATAGCACCTTGACCGGCTGCAGTGAGAACAAGTCCAGATGATGCCAAATAGTGATGTACTTGATTAAACACTCCAACAACAAAGGTTAATTTCTTATATTTCCGCTTTAAAGACGTGACCAACCGATCATTTTTGGGATATAGAACGAAAGGTTGATACTGAGAAGACAGCAAACTAAGACCTTCGCAAATATTTGCGAAATATTTTTTTACCTGAAGATTACTATGCGAATGAGAACTAGCTAAAAAGGTAACCGCTTTTTTACCTTTTTCCAAACCAATTATCGACTTACTCTCTTCTGCGGTACTTTTTTTCTCAATAAAATCGAATTTTGAAACGCCACCAGAAAAAAACATTTTTGAGTGTATATTTGGTTCTACATATTCTAGAAACCTTCTAGGATATCGAACTAGAATTGAGTCAACATTGTCCCAGGCAAGTTTATGTCTTAAATTATTTGTGTCAACCGTCTCATAAAACGCACAGGTTGGATAACCAAAAAATTTTGCAAGCAAAGCAATTTCTAATGTGATATCAGAAATAACCAAATTTGGATTAATTTTTTTGATAATATCCAAAAAACCAAATATATGTTTGCGATATTTGTTGATATCTCCCAATTCATTCTCATAAGGATAACTGTGTAAAAAAATTCTCTCATCAAAACGCATCGCGCAGTTTGGTCGGAAAAGTTTGTGAAAAATGATATTTTCTTGTGGTGGAAATGGCCATTTTTCGGCGCTAACAACATGAAATTGTACATCTGGCATTACCTTTGCAAGATAATATGCCCCGCCAACATGAGTAAAGCTATTCCATCCAGCATAGTAGAGAACTTTAGACTTAAAATTTTGCATCGTATTTTTCCTACTTATTTTTTCTTAAATATCCAGCTGCTTCCTCTGGCGACATTACATTTATTATTACCTCACTTCCCATTTCAAATCCACCCCACGTCGATACACGCGGCACGATTTCAAGGTGCCAATGATAGGAAGCGGAATCTTCATGAATGACTGGGAGAGTGTGAATATAAAAGTTCAGTGAGACGTTGTCAATGGTTTTTGCCAACATTTGCAAAGCCTCATGAACAACTTTAGAGAATGCCGCCATACTCTTCTTGCTTGTCAACTCGAACTGGCTCTGATGATCCTTCGGCAAAACCCAAGTCTCGAAAGGAAATCTGGAAGCATAAAATTCTAATGCTACAAACCCATCTTCTTCGGCAATCACTCGGGTTTTCTCCTTCAACTCGTGTTTAACCAAGTCACAATAAACACAAGCTCCATTTATTCCAAAATACTTTTCGGCGCCATCGATCTCTCGACCAATAGCATTGGCGATAATACCAGAAGCAAAGATTTGAGCATGTGGATGGTCAATAGATGCTCCAGCCTCCGCACCATGGTTATAAATCGGCATGATACTAACGACTTTTTCATTTTCCTTTATCCAGATGTAGCGGTCACGAATCACCTCAAAAAGCTCATTTAGCAATGAATGCGAGAGTGTCAGGAGATTGACGTCGTGATCTTTGATAACAACCACCTCATGATCACCAACAGAGGCCCTGGCTCGATAAAAACCGCTCTCAGGATAAAAACTTCGAATAGATTTTTTCGACTCGTCCTCGACAAAAGCCGGATAGCGATTTTCTATAACATAAACATTATCATAATCAGCCGACAGATTCTTTTTGTTCGCCTTGTAACCATCAGAATCAACGCAAAATGGACATTTGCCCTTGTCGACGACCTTGACACTTTTAGGAATAACAAAATCCTGAGGACGCTTCGCCCGTTCCGGAGCAATTACTACCCAATCACCAGTAATTATGTTTTGACGTAGTTCTGGCACAAACCCTCCTTCCAGTCGGGAGCTTTCAGTTATCAGTTTCCAGTTTTCAATTGAAAATTGATAATTAAAAAATTAATTGAAAATTGATAATTGGTAATTGATCATTTCGAATCAGTCGCTAGCGACTGATTTGTCTGTCCGTGACAGATGGCGATTGCCAGTGCATCAGCCGCATCGTCCGGTTTTGGACAGTGATCGAGGCAACAAACTGTTTTTACCATCTCCTGGATTTGAGATTTGTCCGCTCGTCCATAGCCGGTCAACGCCTGTTTTACCTGCAAGGGTGTATACTCAAATACCGGCAAACCGAGTTGCTTAGCAGTCATAATAGCCACCCCGCGAGCTTCAGCAACGGAGATAATTGTCTTTTGGTTTTTAAAGAAAAACAATTCCTCTATCGCCACTTCATCCGGCTCGTTCTTCTCAATTATATCAGAAAGTGAGGCAAAAATGTGAGCCAAGCGTTCCGGTTGAGGCGAGTTTGCCCTTGTTCTGATACAACCGTATTTCAGCGGTTTGATCGAATTACCATTCTTTTCAATCAACCCCCAACCCATAATGCCAGTACCGGGATCGATACCTAAAATCCGCTTTGCCGATTTAGTTTCTGGTTTACAATTTCCAGTTTTCATTTAAATCTCAAATCCTAATTCTTAATTCCTCAACTGGCAACTGATAATTAATTGATAATTGAAAACTGACAATTGATAATTAATTACAAATTTGCATTTGAATAAACACTACTCACATCATCAAGTTCGTCAAGAAGTTCGAGAAGTTTTTCTAGTGATTCTTTTCTGTCATCATTAACGTCAATGTAATTTTGCGGGCTTTGAATAATTTCCGCGGAACCAATCGTCAGACCAGATGATTGTAGATTTTTTTTGACTTCATCGAGCTTGGCATAATCGCAGGTTACAATATAAATACCGTCGTCAGCGTCAAAATCATCGGCGCCAGAGTCAATAATTGTCATCTCTAGCTCTTCGTTGCTAAAAGCATTGGCGTCTCGATCGATGATAATCTGACCAACTTTTTTGAAAAGATAAGCGACACTACCGCCAGAGGCAAAGGATCCCCCATTTTTATTAAGAACATTTTTGAGCTCAGATAGCGCTCTATTTTTGTTGTCGGTCAGGCATTCAATTAAAATCGCCACGCCACCAGGGGCATAAGCTTCATAAGTGATTTCCTCGAGAGCGGCGCTATCAGCCGAGTTGCCAAAACCACGCTTGATCGCCCGATCAATATTGTCCTTTGGCATACCGACAGCTTTGGCATTGTCGATCGCCAGACGCAATCCCGGATTCATCTCCGGATCGTCACTTTTACCATCTCTGGCAGCGACAGTGATCAGCTTTGCTACTTTAGTAAATGTCTTTGATCGCTTGGCATCGACAATCGCTTTTTTATGTTTAGTTGTGGCCCATTTACTGTGTCCTGACATATTTCTCCAATAACCAATTAAACAACAAACAACAGCTATTCAATAATCAGAATATTAATAATGATTGAGAATTGAATGAATACTGAATTGTTGAATCTTGAAAATTACCGCTTTATTTCCTTCACAGCTTAGCTCGAAATGGTGTTTTTTTCAATCCTTAGTGATTCCAGTTTTTGATAATTCAAATTTTATAGTGCTATCTTTGTTGGTGCGATAAACTTTAGTATTGAATTTTTTTAACAAATTTAACGTTGAAGCATGAGGATGACCGTACTTATTATCCTCGCCAACCTCGATGACAGCATATTTGGGCTGAACATATCGCAAAATATTCTCGTCTGTGCCGTTACTCGAACCGTGATGCGCAACTTTGAGAATTTCGACGTCAAGGATAGAAAGTGAATTTCTTTGTTTATAATAATCAAACATCGCCGTTTGTTCGTCAGTTTCAATATCACCGGTAAAAAGTGCACAATAAGAAAAATAGCAGAATTTTGTCACCAATGAGGAATTATTGAGATTAGATAAATCTTGCTTTAAATATCTATCACCGGGCCAGAGAAAATCCAATTCACTATTTTCAAAGGGAATAATCTTCGTATTAATCCCTGAGACCTGCAAATTTATTTTTTTACTTTTAAGTTTGCTCAGGAATTCGATATAGCCGTTGGTCGTGTCAAGCACTCCGGAGCCATAAATTTGGCCGACCTCGTAACGTTCGAGAATTAGATTTAATCCGGCTAAGTGGTCAGCATGAGGGTGTGTCAGAACAATAACATCGATCTTGCGATCTGAAAGCGGCATGATATCGCCAAGCTCTGTCAAGACTGAATCATCTGGCCCGCCATCGATTAAAATTTGAAAATTACCTTTTTGGATTAACTCTGAATCTCCCTGCCCGACATTGAGAAAAAAGATATCGGCACTATCTGACGGTGGAGTTTTCCCAATCTCTGTGCTGATGAATATCAACAGCAAAAACAAAGCGGCAAGTATATATTTGGTAAAAAAGTTTTTCATTTCGCTATTGAGGCCCATGGCATCTTGGCCAGAAGCTCAACTATTTTAATAACATATTCCAGAACCGGCCAGAGCAAAAAACTGCAAAGCAAACCTAGTTGCAAATTCAACACTGCCCCGATCCCAGTGACAAAAACCAATAACATAGAGATAGGAATGACCGGCAACACCAGTAAGTTTGATAATGGTGCAATCAGAGAAAGTCGTCCAAATTGATACCAAATCAAGGGAAATACAGCCAGCTGAGCGCCGAGCGTCTCGACCAGTGGCGATTTAATTCCTTCAGACATTTTCTTTAACTTCGATCTCTCAAATATTTTCTTAATCTGCGGCGAGATATAAATCAGTCCGGCAAAAGCCAGAAATGAGAGCTGAAAACCGGTATCGTATCGCAAAATATAAGGATTGAAAGCTACCATCAAGACAGCAGCCAGCAGCATTAGATTTGTTTGATCGGCTTGCCGCCCGAGTTGTTCACCAAACAAAATCATGAAGGAAAATATCCCCGCCCTAACCACACTTGCGGAGGCCCCTGTCATCAGGATAAAGAACAAAATCAGAGCAGAGCCATAAATAAAGACTCGACGACGGCCAAGACTAGCGATGAAAACAACGGCAAAAATCTCGACCAAAATTGTCACATTGTATCCAGACAGAGCAATAATGTGAGTCAAGCCAGTAGCATTTAAATCATTCATCAAACTATCGGGGATATTGCGCTTGACTCCAAGCAAGATCCCTGCTGCCAAAGACGCCTGTGGCTCAACTATTACAGAGTTGAGCGCCGCCTCAAATTTGTTCGAAAATGTGTAAAGTAAATTTAAAATTTCTCCACCGAAACTTTTATTATGTTTAATAAAAACGATTTCGGCTGGTCTATTGATCAAACCGAACACCAAATATCGCTTGAGATAATCGTGATAATTAAAATCAGAAAAAACCGGCGGCTCGCTTAACTCTCCTTGGATTTGTATGACATCATCATACTTATAAATCGGGAAGCGCGGCGCTGTCACCAGCACCCTGGCGTTTTTATTCTGGTCGCCAAGATAATACTCTATGGTCAGTTTTTGCCGAGTCGCATCAACCTGTGGCCTGGCAGCAACTCTACCCGTTATCTCGACACTTGAACCATATGGCAGCACAACCTGTGTTCTGAACGCGAAGAGAGAATAAAGCTGAATGCCGACAAAAAAGAAAATAAAAGAAAATGATAACAGGACTAGAAAAGAGTTTTTCCACAAAAAATTTATAAGAAGTGAGAATAAAAGGCAAAAATAAACCAACAAAAAAATCGGCCAGTCGCGGCTAAAATTTAGATTCA
>Ga0172375_10005423_pt1 | contig 18425 bp, 13 predicted proteins | sample LakKiv1m_FD_114537 | JGI IMG/M metagenome (GOLD analysis project Ga0172375, IMG submission 114537) | Freshwater microbial communities from Kabuno Bay, South-Kivu, Congo - kab_092012_11.1m | ecosystem: Environmental > Aquatic > Freshwater > Lake | place: Democratic Republic of the Congo...
GTTCGCAGAGGAAAACCTGTTTGCCGCCGACTCCCGGCGCAGTAAATCCGATATCATCGGCGAAATACTCCAAACGAATGAAATTTCACCGGACAACTTCCATTTCATCGACGACCAGGTCGATACTTTGCTGAAACTGCAACCGCTGAACATTCACCTGTTCCTGGCGGGCTGGGGATATACCAACGCCCGGCAGATTGCCCAGGCTAAAGCCGCCGGTATTCAGCCCCTGACTTTAGGTGAATTCTTCCGTTTTTCAGCGCAGCCAAAGGAGTTTTAACAGACTCTCGATCGTCATTCAATCGTCATTCAGCCCGATGCGGGCTGTCATTTATAGTCATTGATGTCAGAATGAATACCGCCAGACAATAAGCGATTCGGTCATTGGTTGGTTGCAAGTTACGAGTTGCATTAGTCGCGTAAAGAAACCAATTTAACCGCTCCTTCGTCGCCCGGGTTTCTCATCACGCCTTACACTTGCTGAGCGAAGCGAAGTCCCGACTTGTCGGGATCACCGTCAATCAGTCCGTTCGCCGCATCGCCAGGATCGTGATGTCATCGGACTGGTCGATGCCGGTCGAAAATTCGCTCACGTTTTGAAAGACTTTTTCGACAACGTCTTTAATCGGTTGTGAATTCAGTTCAGTCAGGAGTCGGGCCAGGCGCTGGTCGGTGAACATTTCGCCGGCGGCATTAAACGCTTCCGTGACGCCATCGGTGTAGAGAAAAATCCCGTCACCCGGTTGCAATTCGGCTTTCTTCACTTGATATTCCATATCTTCCATTACGCCCAGCGCGACGCCGTCGGTTAATTCCAATAGATGAACGCTGCCGTCGGCTTTCAGGATGTAGGGTGGATTATGGCCGCCATTGGCGTATTCGAGTTCGCCAGTCGTCGTATTGAAAATGCCGTAAAAAATCGTCACGAACATCGCGGCGGTACTTTCCAGACATAATAATTCGTTGACGCTCGCCAGGCATTCGCCGGCCGGCAGACCCTTCAGGGCCGTGGCTTTCAGCAGGGTGCGGCTGACTGCCATGAAGATCGCGGCCGGGATGCCTTTCCCGGAAACATCGCCGATTACCAGGCCGAGACGATCATTATCGATCAGGAAAAAATCGTAGAAATCGCCGCCGACTTCCTTGGCGGCATTCATACCGGCAAAAATATCGAAGTCGTGGCGTTCCGGGAAGGGTGGAAAGGTTTTCGGCAGGATCGACTGCTGGATATTGCGGGCGACGACCAAATCCTGATGCAGGGCGATGAGTTGATCGTGTTCCTGCTGAGCCTGCCGCAGAATTACTAATTCCCGGATGGTTTTATTGATCGTGGTTTCCAGGTCGGTAAAGTCGACCGGTTTGGTCACGAAGTCGAAGGCGCCGCGGTTCATGGCGGTACGGATGTTGTCCATGTCGCCGTAAGCCGAGACGATCACGGTTTTCAGGGCCGGATTCTTCAGTTCATTGATTTTAGCCAGGAGGGTCAGGCCGTCCATCTCCGGCATATTGATATCGCTGAGAATGAGATTGATGTCTGGAAATTCCAGCAGCCGCGACAGGGCTTCCAGTCCATTATAGGCAAACACGAAATCATATTCGCCGTCCCGGATTTGTCTTCTGAAGCGCTGGCGGATGAGTGATTCGAGATCCGGCTCGTCGTCCACGACCATTATTCTCTCAGGCATTAGTGCTCCTTATCTTTTGGGAATAATCAAAAATTTCGGCCTTTAGTTTTTCGAAATCGATCGGCTTGGTCAGGTACCGATCGGCGCCGTATTCGAGGGCGCGTTTGTATTTCTCCTCATCGTCATAGGCCGTGACCATAAAGACAGTTAAGTGTGCGTATTTTTCTTTCAGAATGCGCAAGAGTTCCAGACCGTTCATGCCTGGCATATTGATATCGGAAAGGATCAGAACGATGTCGGCCGCCGTGGCAGAATTCAGGTAGGCCAGGGCGCTTTCGGCCGAAAAACAGAAATGGCAATCGAGCAGGCCGTCGCGGATTTCGCGGCGGAAGCGCTGTTTGAACAACGGTTCGATGTCGGTCTCGTCATCCACGATCATTATTTTCATCATAAGATACCTCTGTTATGCAAGGTTTTTCGGAATCGTGATACAAAACTCGGCCCATTCGCCGACTTCGGAAGTGACTTTCAGCTCGCCCTTATGCTCCTGCACGACAATGTCGAAACTCATCGACAATCCCAGGCCGGTGCCTTTGCCGGTCGGTTTGGTGGTGAAGAAAGGATTGAAGACTTTATCGATAATGTCCTGCGGAATGCCTTTGCCATTATCGTGGATAATGACTTCGATTTTGTCGCCGAGGTCTTTGGTGCTGACGGCCACGACCGGTGCGAATTTCTCGCCGCGTTCTTTTTTCTTTTCATTAACCGAATAGCAGGCATTGTTGATAATATTCAGGAAAACACGGCTGAGATTCTGCGGCACGACATTGATCTGAGGGAGAGCCGGGTCGTAGTTGGTTTCGAGTTTGACATTGAAAGTCGAGTCCTGGGCGCGGAAACCGTGGTAAGCTAAATTCAGATATTCCTGGACGAGATTGTTGAGGTCGGTTTTCTGCATTTCGCCCGGTTTGCCGCGGGAATGCAGCAGCATGCCTTTGACGATACTGTCGGCGCGCTTGCCGTGTTCGTTGATCTTGCGGACATTGTGGCCCAGGTCGCCGAGCACTTCATGGAAATAATCCATCATCTTCGGGTCGAATTTATCCTGGAAGCGGTCGAGTTCCTCGGTGAGTTCCTTCGTCAGATCGATCGAAAGTTCGGAAAAATTATTGACGAAATTGAGCGGATTCTTGATTTCGTGGGCGATGCCGGCGGTCAATTGTCCGAGCGATGCCATTTTCTCGGATTGCACCAGTTGAGCCTGGGCTTCTTTCAGTTCCTTATTGGCGCGATTGATGGCTTCGTAGGCAAAAGCATTATCCAGGGCGATCGCAGTGTAAGTCGCCAGGTTCTGCAGAATGTCGAAGTGATACTGAGTGTAGGCATTCTTCTTGTAGCTTTGCACGGAGATGACGCCGATCAGGCGCTGTTCAACCACCAGCGGCAGGTAGATGATCGACGAAATCGACTCCTCAACTACCTCCCGCTCCTCAAAGGTCACGTATTTCGATGATTCGTTTTCGACATCGTTCATGAAAATCGGTTCGCGATGCTCGGCGCACCAGACGCTGAGTTTATTTTTAGCGTTCATCGGCTGGATATAGAGCGGCAGGCGTTCGCCCTTCTTAATGGCCAGACGGCATTCCAGATGCTGGTCTTTTTCACTGTAAATCATGATCAGGAAAGTGGTGGCGTCCAGCAGGGAATTGACATTCTCATAGACCGTGTTGAAAATCAGTTCCAGGTTGAGGGTGGAGGTGATTTTCTGCCCGATGTCGCTCAGAATTTTGACGTTGCGAAAGGAGGCATCCAATTCTTTATTGGTCTCGCTCAGTTCATGAGTACGCTTTTCGACTTTTTCCTCGAGGGTGCGGCTGTAATCTTCGAGAGTTTCGTTGGCGTCTTTGAGTTTGCTGATCGTGTCGCGCAGGGCGGATTGCATGGCGATGAAGGACTGATTGAGCCGGCCGATTTCGTCCCGGCTTTCAATATGCGGCAGTTCGACGTCAAAATTACCCGCCGCTAATTCTTTGGCGGCTTTGTCCAGACGACGTAAAGGTTTGGTGATCGAGTTGGAAATGGTCGCAATTAAAAAACCGATAAAAATCAATCCGCCGAGTCCGAGAATCAGCATTACCTTGGTCAGATGACGGACATCGCTGAGTAATTCGTCCAGTGGGTAAACGATGCCCAGCGACCAGCCGTTTAAAGTAATCGGAGCATACGAAATCCAGCTGGACTTACCGCCTTTCAGGCTCTTGTAGTCTGGCTTTTTAAAACCGGATTCACCCCGGATCATTTCCCGGCCGATTTCGCGCAGAGACGGGTAGTTGTTCTCCTCGGCAATGCTGAAAATGGTCTCGTTCATAATGACTTCCGGCAACGGATGGGTAATGATCGTTCCGGTGCGCGTGATCGTAAAACCGTAACCGGTCTCGAGCACTTTAATCGAATTGACGATCTGTTGCAGCCATTCCAGCGACATATCGGCGGTGATGACGCCGATGAATTGTCTTTTCCCGGCGATGGTTTTGTAGATCGGCACCGAGAAAGTCGACATGATAATGTTGCCGCCGCCTTCATCGTAATACGGCTCGCTCCAGTGCGCCCGGTTGAGTTCTTTCGGAATTACATACCAGTCCAAATGGACATAATCATACGATTCATTGCCCAGCCAGGTAAACTTAGTCTCGTTTCCTGATTTATAATAATAGGGCGCAAAGTAACGCTGGGTTTTATCGAAAGCGTATGGTTCGAAGGCAATTGTCATCCCGTAGATTTCCGGATTGTTTTCGACCAGCAGCCGGATGACATTCATCAGCCGCTCGGGTGTATACTGGCCGTATTCAACCAGGTTAGCGACTGCCCGCGGCAATTTTTCAACCGAGGTCAGGATGATTTCGACCCGGTTGACGACGCTCTGGTTCAGGTTATGAGCGCTCTCTTCGATATTCTTGCGGATCATCTCTTCCGAATACCGGTAATTGACTGACAGAATGATCATTAAAACGATTGCGATACCTGTAAAAATATAAGTGATCAGTTTAAAGGTCAGGCCTCGTTGGCGTATTCTCTCAATCATTCTCCCTCCTACTTTCCACTTTTTTCGGAATTCTTCAGACTGCCGGTTGGACAGAACCCGCGACAATCCGGGATGGCTTTGATCGAACCGTTCCCGAGCAGTTTTGCACCCACAAAATGGTAATCTTTTTCGGTCAGTGGCAGGAAATCATTCCTGACACCATTCGGGAAGATCAAATCCTTCATACGATTAAGCATCCAGCGCTGATGGGCGCGGTTGGCGGCCAGTTTGGCCTCCTTCATATATAGTAGCACAATTTCGAGGGCTTCGTCCGGATGTTCGAAGGCTCCGATCCAGCCCTCATAGGAAGCCTGAATGAATTCGCGGCACAATTGCGGATCGCGGGCCAAGGTCTTTTCGAGACAATACAAGCCTTCTTCCGGAAAATTCAGTTCGTAATCCGAGAAGAAAAAGGTGCTCAGTTCATCGGGATTCAAACCCGAATTCAAAATGGTATGATATTCGTTATACCACATGGCGGAGGTTACATCGATTGCGTCAGACAGAAACAGGTTGATCGAACCGCCCTGCGGAATGACCCGCACTTTCAGGTTGTATTTCTCGAAAAATGCCATCGGTTGAATCTGGAAATCGCCTCCCCAGATGCCGACCTTGCGTCCCTGCATATCTTCCGGTTTAATGATGCCGCTCGATTGCTTGGCAACCATCATAAGCGCCGAGCGATTGATAACCTGAGCCAGATGCACGACCGGAACGCCGGCCGCCCGCAGCTGGATGGCATTGGTCAGCCAAAGCGAGGCGAAGTCAGCCTGTCCCTTCTCGACTAACTCGGAGGCGGGCGTGTTCGGGCCGCCGGTCAGAATGGTCAGGTCGATGCCATGTTTTTTATAAATGCCCTTTTCATAGGCATAATAATAGCCCGCGAACTGAGACTGCGGCGACCAGTGTGGAATGAAAGTCGCTTTCTTCAGATTGCTCTGCGCCAGTCCGGGAACGATCCCGAGTGTTATCCCGATTAATAGTATCGGGAGAAATTTATTCAGCATAATTCGACTCTGGTTTGGTTTTAACGGAAGGGAAATCCAGCTTGCGCCGGTTCGGAAATTGCATGGATTTCATCAGTAATCTCACGGATTTGAATATACTAACCCGGCAGTTTTTTAGAAACGGAAAAATCATTATCCGGTCGATTTTACCGGAATATTTATTTTTTAGAGGATCGGTTCCGGTAATTCCAGCGCAGTGCTCAGCTGACAGATCCGCTCGGCATTCGCCTGCATGGTGACCCGGATCAGGTCAGCTAAATCCGCGCCGTTTTTAAGTCCCAGCCCGCGTGACAGGTTGAGCGGCCGGACCACCTGTTCCAGATAAACAGTCTGCAGATGATCGTCATTGGAAACGATCAGGCGGTACAGATCGCGAATATGTTTCAGCAAGTGATAATCATCGACTAATTTGGCGAATTGACGACCTGGATCCGCCAGATTCTCCATCAGCCGCGTATAGAGGGCATCGGTCAGCGGTTCCGGCCATTCAAAATAAGTCTTGAGAATAAAAATGAAATTTTCAAAGTCGCGCAGGCCGCCGCGCCCCTCTTTGATATCTGGAATTGCGGCATTCAGACTATAGACATGCCGGGCCTGGATTTCATTGAGCAGTGCGTGAATAAATTCGCTCTTCCGCCGGAAAATATACGGAGTGATTATTTCCTTCTGAAAGACTTCCTTGAAATGCGAACTGCCAACCACCATCCGGGCTCCCAGCAGCTGGGACTGATCGATGAAACTGTCTTCATCCGGCTGATTAAACAGGCGGCGCAGATCGCTGAAACTCGTCACAAAATGACGGAACCGGTCGGCAAACCGGAACTGCGGGATGATCGAACGCCGGATGATGCGTTTATTCATTTTTTGGACGATCTTGTTGCAGAAATCCAGAATGACCGGATCGTCCGAATTAACCAATATGATCAGATCGTAATCGTCATCGAAGGCCTGTCCGCGGGCATGGCCCCCGGCCGTAAAAACGGCCAGCAGGTCGTGCATTTCCGGTTCGTTTTGCGGGTCGGCCTGGGCTACTCTATCGCGGCACAATTCGAAAAGCATTTGCAGGTAATTATCCGAAAAATGGGTGAATTCGCGATTGATCCGGCCGAATGGCGCGCCATCTAACAGACTGATTCCGACCCGCATGAATTCGAAGTCATAGTAATCGCCCAGACGGGCGAATTTCTCTTCAAGCGAGTCAAAATTGTCGATATTGCGGAACAGGCCTTCGGCCAGCTGATTCAGTTTGGGCTGATTATTGAGCGAGGTGATGTATTCGGCGTAGGTGTTGAATACGCGCTGCACGAAGCGCTTGAAATAGTAACTGTTGTTATGGTAAATGCGACCCAGCATCAGGAGCGTATCGCGCAGGGAATTGATTTCCGGTTTCCAGTATGGTTTTTCGAGCATGGCGATCAGCCGGTCCAATAATTCCGTCGGCAGGATCGACAGGAAATTGTTCATCATCTGCGGCGCCAGGTTCAGGGTTTGACACAGCCGGCTGATGTTTTCGAGGGTCGGTTCGAGATTTTCAAAAAAGGTCTCGATAAAATCCTGAAAGAATTTCGTGCCGACGATTTTCGGCTGACGTTTGGCAACTATGCTGAAAAGTGAAATCAGAGCAAACGGTGAATTGACACCCCATTTGACGAAAGTGCGCATCAGCGCTTCCCGTTTTTCGTCCGGCAGTTTCTGGAAATCGCCCAGGAAACGTTTCAGCAGCACCTGATTGGGATTATCGAGACTGTTCAGCAGGTCGTCCCAGAAACGCACGCCCTGAAAAAAGCGGGAGGTTTTAATAAAATCAATCGGGATATTTACGGGTAATAATTTATGGCTTTCCTGGCGGGATTTAATATGCGTAATCGGGTAGAAGACCGTGATTTCCCGCAGATGTTCGGTAACGCCGTCCAGCAGGCGATCGACGCTGAGGCGGGCTAATTTGTGGTGATCGAAATAGTGGGTCAGCATTTGGGTATTGGCCAGGGCATGGCTCTTATCTTCATATCCCATCGCATAGGCTACTCTCTGGAGGTTCCGCCGCATATTTTCATTATCAAGATGCACCTCTTCTTCCTGAACGATAAAAAGCTGGTACAGGAACCGAAATGATTCCAGAAAAGTCAGGGCTTGAAAGACCTGGTAGTAATTCTCATGCTGTGCCTGTTCTTTTTTCAGGAGCACCTCCAGGACTTCCAGGGAAGTATTGGCGTCAATGCGTTTCCAGGTCTTAAGCGCAAACAACAGGGCTTTCAACATTCGCAGACCGTCGCGTTTGGGATTCAGCAGATTCTCAGGCGGCTCCTTGTACATCAGGTCGCGGATTTCACCCAGCAGCCCCCGTAAAAAACCTTCGTGGAATTTATTGTCATGCTCCGGCGAATAATAATACCGGTCGAGAATCTCGGTTTTGAACTGGGTAAAGATTTCGCGTTTCCCGAGGATCGGGACGGCATTGACCATCTCACTGATCAGCACAAAATCCTGGATTTTTTTGTCCAAAAGGCAATGATAATCGTCGATCGAAGCCGAATAGCCCTGTGTACCGACATGTTCCGACAGATGATAATGCAACGAACAGGCGTACTTGAGCATTTCATTGCTCATCGCGCCGAAAGCTGTGGTCAAGACATCGCGGTTTTTCTGGCCGGTGTCGACAATCCCCAGGTCAATATCGTCCTGATCAACCCGCGTGCCGACTCCGCAGATTACGAAGTCCGGCCGCTGGGCGCGCGGCAGGAAAAGATCCAGCAGGGTCGTCATGTAGGCCGCCGTCAGCAGGCGGAAATCGTTGCCGGTGCGGAGCAGGAACGACTGATAAATGGCATGGTGATGCGTGGAAGTGCTCAGCTTCATCTGCAGGACATTGAGCGCCTTGAAATTCAGTAACAGAAATTGCAGGGAATAATAACAACCCAGCATTTCCAGGAGCGTTTCGCGGTCGGCCATCGAATCGGCGATCAGTTTCATTTCGCGGCCGGGATGTGGCGAAAAGCGTAGCAGATGAAACTGGTCAATCAGATGTTTAGCATCGATCAGCGCAAACAGGCTGTCGAAGTTCTTCTCAATATTCCGGATGTATTTCTGGTGATGGTTACCAAGTTCCGCCGCCCGGCTGAGCAAATCCGTCAGGGAATAATGAATCGCTGACTTCATCGTTTATTCCGGATACGGGGCAAGTTATTTGGCATGTTCTTTCAGCCAGCCTTCGGCCAGGTCGATGCCGGTCTGAAAGGCCTGCAAATTCAGGTCCTCGGTGCCTTTCGGAACGCGCGCCCGGATAGCGTGTTTGACGGCATCCTCGGAAACGATACCGGATAATTTATACAGCACGCCAAGGGCTATGATATTGGACACGACAAATTTACCAAGTCGTTCGACGGCCGATTGGATGATCGGCAGAGCGACAACCTTGAAATTGCCAGCCGGAATTACCGTGACCATCTGGGAATCGACCAGCAACATGCCGCCCGGTTTCAGGTCGGCGATGTACTTGTCGCAGGCTTCCTGGGTAAGCGCCAGCATCAGGTCGATGTTTTCGGCTTTGGGATAATCGATGTCGCCATCGGCGATAATGACTTCACTGCGACTGGCTCCGCCGCGGGCTTCCGGTCCGTAGGACTGGCTCTGGGTCGCATTCAAACCATCGTATATCGCAGCGGCTTCGGCGATCACTTTTCCGACTAAAATCAAGCCCTGTCCGCCGGCTCCGCTCAATCTGATTTCATAACGAAACGCCATAATTATTCTCCTTATTTAGCCGCCGCCCGGGCTTTGGTTACGACATCCTGATAATGAGCCAGATAATCGGGTTGTTCTTTATCTACGAAAACACCAACAACCAGTTTGCCCTGTAAATTCTCCGGCACCATACCGGCGGCTTTTTCGAGAGTGACCGTATTTTCTTTCTGATAAAGCAGCATATCCGCGCCGGTACCCTCCTTGTTCATCCGGCCGTAAGAGGTCGGACAAGGCGACAAAGCCTCCACGACTGTAAAACCTTTACGGGTCAGGGCCTGCTCGATATATTTATCCAACCGGGCATAATGAAAAACCGTCGAACGGGCTACATAAGTCGCTCCGGCAGCGGCTGCCAAACGACTGATGTCAAACGGCGCATCCGGATTGCCATAAGGCGTCGTCGCGGCCCGTTTACCGGTCGGCGTGGTCGGCGACACCTGCCCGCCGGTCATTCCGTAAATATTATTATTGAAAATGATCATGGTTATGTCGATGTTGCGCCGGGCAGCATGAATAAAATGATTGCCGCCGATGGCCGTAGCATCACCGTCGCCGGAAACGACGATCACATGCAGTTTGGGATTGGCAATTTTCAGACCGGTCGCGAAAGCCAGAGCCCGACCGTGGGTCGTATGCAGAGTATTGAAATCGACATAACCGGGAGTCCGGCTGGAGCAACCGATGCCCGAAACCAGGGCGATGTCGTTTTTATCCCAGCCGAGTTTGTCGATGACCCGCAGGATTGACTTCAGTACAATGCCGTGGCCGCAGCCGTCGCACCAGATGTGTGGCATCTTTTCCCGGCGTAAATAATTTAAATAGTCCATAGTGTTTCCCCTATTCGGCGATGGCCGTCAGAATTTCGGCCGGAGTGATCGGTTCGCCGCTTATACGATTGACTTTAATAACCGGCTTCGCGCGGCGGGTAGCCCATTCGATCTCGTGTGCAATTTGTCCCAGATTCAGTTCCGGAACGACAATTTTTTTAACCGGCTTATATAATGCTTCGATCTCTTTATCGGGAAACGGCCAGAGCGTCTTCAGCTTCAGCAAACCGGCTTTCAGACCGGCTTCGCGCGCCTGCGTGACGGCTTTTTTAGCCGAACGCGCCGTGGCTCCATAGGCGATAACCAGTGTATCCATGTCCTTAGTTTCAAATTCTTCCACTTCGACGATCAGATCGCGGTAGCGTTCGATCTTGCGATTGATGCGTAATAATTGCTGTTCGACCTTGACCGGATCGTTGGTCGGGAAACCGGTTTCGTCATGCGCCAGGCCGGTGACATGATAGCGGTAGCCTTCGCCGAAATTTGCCATCGGTGGAATGTCTGAATCGGTCATCTGGTAGGGGCGATATTCTTCCGGCGGTACATTTGGCCGCCAGCGGTCGATGATGTCGAGTGTGGCCGGATCGGGTAATTCGACTTTTTCGCTGAGGTGGCCGATGATTTCATCCGTCATGATCAGCACCGGCGTCCGGTAACGCTCGGCGCAGTTAAAGGCTTTGATAGTCAGATCGTAGGTTTCGCGGACCGTCGAAGGACAAAACGCGATAATGCCGTGATCGCCATGCGTCCCCCAGCGCGCCTGCATGACATCGCTCTGCGAGACATGCGTCGGCAAACCGGTGCTTGGCCCGCCGCGCTGAACATCGACAACCACGACCGGGATTTCCGCCATGGCCGCGAAGCCGAGGTTTTCCTGTTTCAGAGAAAAACCCGGACCGCTGGTAGCGGTCATCGATTTTACACCGGCCAGCGAGGCTCCGATCACGGCTCCCATCGAAGCGATTTCATCTTCCATCTGGATAAAATTACCGCCGATCTGCGGCAGGCGCTTCGCCAGAACTTCGGCAATTTCGGTCGAGGGAGTAATCGGGTATCCGGCAAAGAAACGGCAGCCGGCTGCAATCGCGCCTTCGGCGCAGGCTGAGTTGCCCTGCATCATGAAAATCCGCGGATTTAGTTTGGTTTCGGTCATTTTACCGGCTCCTTTTCTTGCTCAAGTACCGTTACAGTAATCGCAAAATCCGGGCATAGGTTTTCACACATTTTGCAACCGATACATTGCTCCGCATGGACGACATGGGCCGTGAAAGCCCCCATTTCCAGAACGTTTCGCGGACAGAATTTCACGCAAATTCCGCACGATTTACACCAGGCAGTATTGATTTTTATTTCAGGCAATTTTTTCAAAGAGACTCTCCGATTTTTTACCTAATGAGAAAAACAACCCTGCAAACTTAAGAAATTAAATCGGTTTCCTGCCAGAAATCTTTCATAAAAAAAATGAAAAATTGTTGTATTTCATATCGGGAAAGTCTTTTTGTCTTACGCTCCAAGCAGGGAAATCCCGACCGGGTTGGTGGTAATCCTGGCCCGCACGCCGAATGGCAGGGTGAACCGGCGTTTAAGATGCCCGTAAGCGCAATTGGTAATAACCGGAAAATTATAGCCTTTCAATACATCGTTAAGATAATCTTCGAGGGTAAACGAACGCTTCGGATTCTTCGGCAGACAATCGGTGAACTGGCCGATGACCAGACCGGCGATATGATCGAATACGCCGTGCAGTTTCATGATCTGAAGGTGTTTGTCGAGATGATAGGTTTTCTCGCCAATGTCCTCGATCGCGAGGATTGCGCCTTTCAGACTCGGCATCCATGCAGTTCCTAAAAGAGGCGTAACCAGCGACATACATCCGCCGAGCAGGACGCCTTCGGCGGTTCCCGGACGGAAGACTTTCAGCGGCTGATCTTCCGGATTAATCAATTCAACCGGATAAGGATGGCCGCCGATCATCCGCCAGAGCCATTCTTCGCTGAACGGACTGATCGATTGTCCCATGTCGGACGAAACCATTGGGCCGCTGTAAGTCACCCAGCCGAGTTTGGCGGCCAATGCCATTTGCAGCGCCGTTATATCGGAATAGCCGACAAACACTTTCGGTTTGACATTCTGCAGGCGCTCATAATTCACCTGGCCGACAATCCGAATCAATCCGTAGCCGCCGCGCACACAGATAATACCATCGACTTCCGGATCGAGCAGAAATTGTTCGAGCGACTTCAGCCGCACCGAATCCGGACCGGCTAAGAAAAACTTCCCACGGTTCAGGTTTGAAGCGATTTTGACTTTAAAGCCGCGCGCGCGGAGATATTGTAAGCCTGCTTCAGTCGTCTTCCGTTTAGCGGCGCTGGCGGGAGCGATTACACCGATTGTCGCTCCGGTTTGGATTGGTTCGGGAAGTAAATATTGCATGTTATCCTTTCACAGTTTAGTGTCCCAAAATTGCACATATAATCCGAAAACCGGAAGTATTTTTTCACTTTTCCGAATCGATTGATATTCGCTTTACTTTTCGATATGATATTCTCCGCATTTTCGGCGAACGCCGCAGTTTTGGACACAGTGTCTGTCTAAGGTTGGATTTTTAATTAAAATTATTCATATTTAGCAGGCAAAGATTATGATCATTAACACTGTGAGGACCTAATGAAATTTTTAAAAAAATTGGTTTTGGGACCGACATTTATCATCTTTTTATTAACCTTGCACGGCACCGGTATGGCCCAGGACGATCAAACGATCGACAAGGTCGCTGGAAAAATGGAATATGAATTTCAACAAATGACCGAGCAGGATGCCCTGGGCGACATCAACACCCTGCGCCAGTTCATCGCCGATTCGCTGCGACTGCTCTATGATGAAAGGTATCAGCAGGAACTCGATTCATTGGAATCGACCTGCTCCGCAAAAATTCAAAACCTGCAGACCGAAAACAACCGGCTCGCCGGACTAAACAAATCCCTGACTGACAGCCTTTCAAAAAAAGTCGTTATTAAACCTCAGCCGGCTTCCGCCAGCAAGGGTTTCGATGCGCAATTGGAAGCCCGTTATTTTGAATACGAAAAAAGGCTCAAGATGGACACTGACCGGCGGAAAACCAGTTTCCTGAAAATGACAACTACGGTCGAGAACATCGCCCCTTTCCAGATCGGGGAACTGAATGCCTATTATGAGCAGTATTTCCCGGGCGCCCGCACCGATTCCGTCCTCGATTTCATCATTCAGCTGAACATCCGTGAAAACGATTGGACCAGCGCCGAACGCCACATCCTCAAATTCCTCTACCTTTTCCCGGATTCCCCGCTTTATGAAGAAATCAAGACCGTCCGCAGCCTCATTTTCCAGAATGAAAAATACTATAAGTCGTACAGCAATATTTTGAGCGAACTGGTGAACGGTGCGCCGCAGCTGCCGCGGGAAGACATGCGTTATTTCCGATATGTCGAACTGCTGAAAGATTTCCCGGATTTGTCGGTACGGAATGCTTTCTTACCGGAAGCTCACCGGTTCTTAACGTTGTATCCCGATTCAAAATACGCCCCGGATGCCAGTTTATGGATTGCAAAGGCTTTATTGAATGCCAATCAGCCGCACAGCGCCTACCTGTTCTACCAGAAGATGATGATTCTCTATCCGGAAAGTGCGTTTTACTGCGGTGCCCTGCATGCCAGCGGCGTAATCCAGCAGGAACAATTCAATGAGTTTGCGAACGCCATTATAACTTTTTCGGATTTGATCAGGCGCTTCCCGCAAGACAGCCTGGCGGAAAATTCTCAGTATCTCATCGCCAAAATCAGTGACGAAAACCTGAATGATTTCGAGCGGGCGGCTAATGAGTATCAGGTTTACGCCGATAAATATCCGCAATCACCGGCGGCCATTCCGGCCTTAATGCGCAAAGCCGCGCTCCAGGCTGAAAAGATGAATATGATCGAGGAAGCCGTCCGAACCTACAAATCGGTTGACGAGCGCTTCCCCGCCACGACCGGTGCCCAGGACGCTTTAACGGCGGCGGCCGACCTGTACCTTGCCAAAACCCGCTACGATCAGGCCGTCGAAATGTATATGAGCATTTTTCAGAAATATCCGCAATCGGAAAAGGCGGTCGCGGCTCTGGAAAAAGTCGGCGATATTTATCAGACGAAGATTAAGGACAATCAAAAGGCCATCGAGATCCAGAATATGATCATCACGAATTATCCCGATACCAAAGCCTCGGCCAAGGCTACCAAAACGCTGAAAAAACTCGAGAAAGTGAAGTAAGTATCTGTCCGGGAAAGGTAATATGCCGTGCTTTAGGATTTCTGCATTAATGCGCTTAAAAAAACGGCGGCCTTCCAAATCATTTTGGCTGATCCTGCTATTTCTGCTGGCCGGTGTTAATTTATTCTCCCAGACCCTGACGCGCCCCAAAATAGGATTAGCGCTCAGCGGCGGCGGCGCAATGGGCTTTGCGCATATCGGAGCTCTAAAACTACTCGACTCTCTGGACATACCCATCGACTACATCGCCGGCACCAGTATGGGCGGTATCGTCGGCGCGTTTTATGCCGTCGGTTTCACCGGAGATGAGATCGAACAGATCGCCCGGGAAGCGGACTGGTCGGAGATGTTCACCGATGCGCCCGCCCGGCAGGTGCTGCCCTATTTCCAGAAACAGGATGCCGATAAATACCAGTTCGAACTCGGCATCCGCGATTTCCGCCCGGTTGACAAGGGTGGTGTCATTGCCGGACAAAAGATCACCCTTTTTATGACACGGATGGTGCTGCCTTATCTGACCGTTGATGATTTCGACAGTTTGATGATCCCGTTCCGTTGTATCGCCGTCGATCTGACCACCGGTACGGAAGTGGTTCTGGGGCGCGGTTCATTACCAACCGCCATGCGGGCGACGATGGCGGTGCCGAGCGTCTTCAGTCCGGTTGACTGGGGCGATTCGCTGTTGGTTGATGGCGGACTCCTCAACAATCTGCCGGTCAATGCCGTGCGCGCCATGGGCGCCGATATCGTGATCGCTGCGATGGTGCGGAATCCTTTTAAAACTAAAGAAGAATTGCGTACGACTGTCGACGTTCTGTCACAAACATTCAACATCTTCCGGGAAAATAAATTAGATTCCGAATCCAAATTAGCCGACCTGCTGATCGACTGTCAGCTGGATCGCCTGAACCCGACCGATTTTAACACGGCGAAGGTGCGTAAAATCATGGACTCCGGGATTTCCGCCGCCCAGGCCAAGCGCGACGATTTAACCGCCCTGAAACAAAAATACAACCTGACCCGCGGCAATCCCGGGCATGTAACTGCGAATAACATTCCGGACAGCAGTCTGATTTCCAAAATAACCATTAAAGGCAATCAAACCATTCCGGCAACCGCCATCTGTTCGCTTCTGGGTATCGATGAAGGTACTATTTACAATCCCGACAGCCTTACGACCGGCCTGGCCCGTCTAAAAGCCATGGGCGACTACAACCGCATCCGACCGGCCGTCGAAATGCAAACCGATTCCACGGTTGAAATCAGGCTCGGTTTAGTGGAGGATGTACATGCCATTATCCGGGATATCGAAGTGCGCGGCAATCTGCAGCTCACGGACGATTTCATCCTCCGCAGTCTGGGTATCGTACCGGGTGAAATTTTCTCGATGAAACGAATCGAGACGCAAATCAATTATCTTTACGGGCTGGGATATTTCAAAAATGTGACTTATATGACCGAACCGGTCGGCCAAAACAATATCAAACTGATCCTGACTGTCACCGAACACACTCCCCAGAAACTGCGGATCGGAATCCGTTATGACAATTATCATAATTTGGTCGCGGCGCTCGATTTTCAGACCACGAGTACATTTATCCGTGGCTTGCGCATAGATGCCGAAGGGCAATTCATCGGATTGAATCAATTTAAATTCAAGACGCTTTACCCGACCCGCCGTCTGAAACTGCCCTTCTACCCTTTCATCAATTTCACTTATATGGAAATTCCGACCTACGTTTACAGTCTGAATGGTAATAAAGTTGCTTCCTATATCGACCGGTCGGCGCTGTTTGGCCTTGGATGGGGTTTTCTCTACAAAAACTACTGGAACATCGAGTCGGAACTCAATTATGAAGCCGTCAATATCAAGCCGGACATCGCCCCGGACGAACCGATCAAGTTCTACGATTGGAAAGATGAGGTATTTAAGTTACAATTGTCTTCCAATATCGACCTTTTAGACAATGCCTTTTGTCCGCGTAAGGGAATTTTGGTTCAGGCCAGTTTTGAGCATACCTTTCCGCAAATCGGCAGGCATGCCAATTACAACCGCTTGAAACTCAGTGGTGATTTTTACAAATCCATCCGGCGGCACACTTTCCGTCTCTCAGGCTTTTACGGTTATGCCAACATGTGGGACGGTTTCACCAACCGGTTCGTTTATCTCGGCGGACCGGAGACGTTCGTCGGGGTCGAATATGACCAGCTGGCCGGAGCGGAAATGACCGTGCTGCGCAGCGATTATGCTTACGAAATTTTCAATAATTTGCAGGTCAATGCCATCGGAAACGTCGCCCTGGGTTTCCGCAATCAGTTCCTGGCGCCGGGCGTCGGTGCGCAGAATTTGCTGGGTTATGGAGTCGGGGTTAAATATCATTCGCCGGTCGGTCCGATCAGTTTGATAATCAGCCGGGGCGACAAGAGCGTCTTCCGGCCGGGCACGCAACGTTCCGTACTTTATTTCAAGGCCGGATTCCTGTTCTGACTTTTGAGTGGAGATTGCCAGTTTAATCGTTGCATCAGATTCTCAAACCTGACGGATGCTAGCGTACCAGACCTCGGTCCGGTCGCAACGTCAGCTAATAGACCTGCTCGTGACTGCCGATATTAACCGGTATGATAGTTTTTTCCCTGATAATCAAAATAATTAGAAGACGATATCTAATATTGATTGATACCGAATAAAGATTTTCGATTTTTCCTTTAATGGCATGCAGTCGTAGTGAATTGTGAAAAGGATTCAACTCCAGCAGTTGCAGGATTTTTCGATATTGTTCTTCCAATTCGGGATGGAGTTTGAGAAACCGGGCGGCTACCCGGTTATATGATTTAGTAAAACAGAGTTTATAATTCATTTTTAATCCGGCTAATATGTTCATCAACCGATTCGTTGATAAAATCACCGGATTGGTACTCTTTTAAGGATTCGGCCACTGCGGCGCTCAGTTCACATTCCCGCAAATAGTTATAGCGGTCCATATCCATTAGGATATATTTATTTTTGCCATGTACAGAAACGATTATTTCCTGGTTTTTAAGCAGGCCGTCGTTGATTGCTGAAATACCTTTGGTCTTTAATTCATTGGCTGTCAGGACTTCCATATCATTACACTCCATCTTGAATTTTAAATAGCACGATCTAAAGTACTATAATCAGCGTTAAATCGCAATGATAAAATCAATAATCCGAAACACTATTTAAATTATTTGACGGTCGAATAGTGTTTAGTCTGACGATTTAATAGATTTGAAAATATTTCGCGCTTATAAATATCCCTGATTGAAAATAATTCCATCGAGAATCATAAATACCCATGTCAATCAGGTTCTCAGACCTGGCGGTGACGGATATGATTAACAAAACGATAAACATTAGTAGGGGCTCAAAATTTTGAGCCCCTACAACCATAATAAATATCACCACCGACGTTCGATCCGGTTGAAGAAATATGATTATTCCCGGTTCGGTGCGTATTTCGTGTTAATTCCTGTTATGAGAGCGAAACCTTCAGAAGGTCTGAATTAATTAGTTTATTCCGGCTCGATTGGTCAAACCAACCTTCTGAAGGTCACATTTCATCACGCTTTACATATAACGAAAAAACGTTTATTCGCATTTATTTGTGTTCTTATTAGTGTTCATTTGTGGTTACATTCGCGGTCAAAAATCCACCGTTATACCGATGCTCGGCAGAACCGTGCCGGAAGTATTCGCGATGCTCCTCAGATCGTAGCGCTGATCGGCCAAAGGATCGCCCGGATTGAGGATAACCGGATTGCCGCTGGCATCGTAGACCGGCAGAACGATATCCGGCTGTTCCGACTGGCTGTTGAACACATTTTGAATATCGAGATA
>Ga0172375_10005424_pt1 | contig 18425 bp, 18 predicted proteins | sample LakKiv1m_FD_114537 | JGI IMG/M metagenome (GOLD analysis project Ga0172375, IMG submission 114537) | Freshwater microbial communities from Kabuno Bay, South-Kivu, Congo - kab_092012_11.1m | ecosystem: Environmental > Aquatic > Freshwater > Lake | place: Democratic Republic of the Congo...
AACATTGCTGTTGCCCAGACTGATGCACGTGCACGAGTCTCTGCACCCATCATCTGACCTACTGCGTAAACTATTGCCGCAAGTACGATTAATAACATCATGCCGACTGCCAATGCGCCTTTCATAGTATTATAGAATGAACACATTGCAGTAGTTATGTTTTCAGGAGTACTCTCTGCAAACGAAACACTGGCCAAGCATATTAATGCAATTAACATTATTGTTGGGTTGAATTTCATTTAAACACCAACTAGATAACCAGAATAAGATATTTATATGTTTATATTGTTGGCTACTGGCTGCTGACATTAGTTGCTAGAAGCCAGTAGCTAATTAAATATGATTATTCTCCTTCAGCCATCTTGCCTGAATAGGATTATATCTCCAGGTCACGTCTCCTTTCTTGTCTCCCTCGATATCATAAGGCTCAATAAGAACGACGTCTCCTTCCTTAACCCAAACAGTGTTTTTCATTCTTCCGGGAATCCTGCACATCCGGTCTTTTCCGTCTTTGCAGGTAACACGCATGCGCGAACCGCCCATAAGCCCGATTACTACTCCTAGGACTTCCTTGCCGCGAGGCAACCTTACTCTTCCGATAAACGCCTGTGGATTTTGTTCAACCAAAAAATCACTTCACCGAATTTCTTGCGCCGCATACTTCGCATACTATTTGTTTAAAGCCATGGCCCATATCTGTTATGTTGGTATCTGGCTTTTTGCATTCCTTGCACAAGACATATTTGAGCGTAAATTCCTCTAATTTTTTATTCACGTTATCTGGCATGACTTTTCCATGAAGTATCAGCCTTCCCCCTTCAGAGCTTATCGGAACTGCCAGCTCTTTTGAAAGGAATTTTATAAGCAATTCGCTGTTTCTTCTGAGTTTTTCAACAACAACCTGGAAATTTTTCACGATTGTCTTGTTGCCTTCAACAAACATTTCAAACTTTGGGATCTCAAACCGTTCTCCAACTGCTGCCTTCTCAGGTATGCTTTTGTATGCACCATCTAAAAGATTTTCATATAACTTATCGTCCATATAACCAACTGAACATTAACTGGAAGCATTTTTAACTCTATTAGGGCAGGAATCACGTTCCTTCCTGCCAGCTTGAAAGATATTTTTTCTGCTCATCAGTAAGCTTATCGAATTTAATGCCCATAGCCTCAAGCTGCAATTTTGCAATCGAATCGTCTATTTCTGAAGGCAATGTAATCACTACGGGCTTAAGATTTCCTTTATGCTTTGCTATGTATTCACAGGCAAGCGCCTGTCCGCAGAACGAAGTGCTCATCACTTCAGACGGATGGCCTTCTGCAGCAGCAAGATTTACTAGACGCCCCTCACCGCAAAGATACAACCTTTTTCCTTTAATTGTATATTCTTCCAAAGATTGCCTCATTTTTCTTTTCTTCCCTTCTTTTTCAAGGAATTTGACATTTATTTCTGCATCAAAATGCCCTGAGTTTGCAAGTATTGCTCCGTCTTTCATAAGTAATATATGTTCGGAATCAATTACGTTTTTGTTTCCAGTAACTGTGATGAAAACATCTCCAACTTTTGCAGCTTCGTTTAATTGCATTACGCGAAAACCGTCAAGAGAAGCCTGGAGCGCACGAAAAGAATCAACTTCTGTTACGATTACGTTTGAACCAAGGCCTTTTACTTTTAATGCAACTCCTTTTCCACAACTTCCATATCCGCAGACAACTACGTTTTTGCCTGCAAACAATATGTTGGTTGCCCTCAGTATTCCGTCAAGTGTTGATTGGCCCGTTCCATAATAATTATCAAGCAGGTGTTTTGTCTTATTGTCATTTACTGCGATAACAGGGTATTTCAATGCACCGTCTTTTTCCATTGCACGCAAACGAATTATTCCGGTCGTTGTTTCTTCGCATCCGCCAAGCAATGTCTTAATCAACTCTGGGTGTTTTGTATGAATTTCTGAAACTAGATCGCATCCATCATCTATCGTAATATTCGGCTTTGCTTCAATTATTTTTGTCAGGTAACGATAATAATCTTCATGAGTTTCTCCTTTATATGCGTAGACGGAAACGCCTTCTTTTGCAAGCACGGCTGCAACATCATCCTGAGTGGACAGCGGATTGCATCCGGTTATCGCTACTTTTGCGCCTCCGGCAATAAGCGTTCGAACAAGGACTGCAGTCTCTTTCGTGACATGCAATGCCATACCTATAGTTAATCCTGCCAATGGTTTTTCCTTTGAAAATCGTTCTTTAACCTTGAGCAGTGCGCCCATCCTCAGTTCAGCAAGTTCAATGTTCAGCTTTCCCTGTTCGGCTAATGAAATATCCTTAACTTCATAATTCTGGCCTTTGTCCATAGAAATCACCTTGATTTTATAAGCGGCCGGATTGTCGGCCGATTTGACAGAAATCAGAGGAATAATGTGCGCAACGCTTAATAAATATACGTGGAAAACAAATTTAGACTTTGAGGAAAATAATATAAACCTATCCTAATCTAAATAGATACAAAAATATATGTATTTGCAGATATATTGGTGCGCGAATGAAAAAAACTCTCCCATGCCTTCCAAAAGGGCATGAACAGAAATATTCATTGCTATTGCTATGGATAATAGAAAAGAAGGAAAATCACGGCTACAAAATAATACAACTACTTAAAAAAGAAGGATTTGCAATGGCAACCCCTGGAAGAGTGTATAGCGGGCTGGAGCAAATGCGAAAAGAAGGATTAATAGCTCAAAAGGAGCACATGCATGGAAAAAGAATGAGAAAAGAATATACATTGACTGCAAAAGGGCGGGAATTTATCAGATGTGCAAAGAAAACATTATTCACCGGGTTTGTTGTTGAGTTTATGAGGGACATGATTTCATGAAAAAACCGAGAGTATGTGAAAATGAAGCCGGAAAAGAAAACTTTTCCGTCAATTCCCGAACAGTTAAACCTTTCGGGAATGAAACGATGCGGCTTTCCAATGTTAATAAGATATATAATAGCGGTGGCGGAGATTTTTACGCTCTGAATAATATTAACCTTATTGTCAGAAAATGCGAATTCATAAGCATAGTCGGACCTTCTGGAAGCGGAAAAAGCACGCTTTTGCATATAATGGGACTGCTTGACAGGCCAACAAGCGGGGAGGTGCACATAGACGGAATAGAAACAAGCAAAATGCCACCGGACGAAACGGCAAGAATAAGAGGGAAAAAAATAGGGTTCATATTCCAAAGCTTCAATCTCATCCCAAGCCTGACTGCAATAGAAAATGTAAAGCTTCCGATGATGATTTACGGAATAGAAGATGCAGAACGGACAAAAAGGGCAAAAGAAATACTTGAAAGATTGAACATGGGGGATAGACTTCACCATTTTCCAAACCAGCTGAGCGGAGGACAGAAGCAAAGAGTTGCCATAGCTCGCGCATTGGTAAACGAACCTGAAGTGATACTTGCAGACGAGCCGACAGGAAATTTGGATTCTGCAACAGGAAAAGAAGTTTTAGGGATACTTGACCGGCTTCATGAAGAAGGAAAAACAGTTCTCATAATAACGCATGATGAAAGCATAACAAAAATAACGCACAGAACAATAAGGATCCGTGATGGAAAGATAGTTGAAGGTGGATAAAATGAAAAAAATGATTTTGTTATTTGTTTTGGCATTGATGGTTGGAAATATGTTCGCAGGCATGACATTGTCTACATACACTGTAAGCCCCACGACCGTAAGACCTGGGAGCAACGGGGTAATCTCATTGACCGTAAGCAATCCTTCCACGTCCACGGCGGTTGGAAACAAGGTGTATTCCATAGCGCTTTCAGTCTATCCCCCAGGGTCGATAACCACAAGCAGCAGCAAAATAAGCATTGGGGATTTGGATATCAGCAGTTCGACAGTAATTTCCATCCCTTTCAGCATAAAATCAAATGCGCCTGCAGGAGTATATATTGTAGAAGTGCGTGCAACTGGTTTCACTGCCACCGGAACAGAAAGCATTGCACAGGCGACCCAATCCAATTACCAGGCAACGACCATACCAATATCCGTAGTAAATTCACCCATACTGTCCATTTCTTCTGATAAGGCAGTCGTAGGAGACATCGAACCGATAACTCTTTTAATAACCAACAATGGAGGAACTGCAAACAGAGTAAGAATAAGCATGAACTCCACGGATTTTGCATTGCTTGGTCAAGATGAAGCTTTCCTGGAAAGCATAGAAAAAGAAGGAAAAGTGAACATAACGCTTGATTCAAGAAGTGCTACTGACGGGGCAAATGATGTTTATTTTACCTTCAAATATGATGACGAACTTGGAAATTCAATAGTTGAGAAAAAAAGCGTCAGATTAACTGTGAAAAAAGAAAAGCTGGATCTTAAATTCATACAAAAAAGCGAGATAGTGACCAGAAAGGACAGCACGTTAAAGCTTCTTGTTGAAAATACTGGAAAATCGCTTGAAGACGTACGCGTATCGTTTGGATCTGATTCAATAACTCTTAAGGATGCAAGCGAATTCAAACTGGGAAATATAGCCCAAGAAGGACAGATAGAAATTTCTCTCCCGGTTTTCACCACACTTTCTCCAGGCACGAATTATGTTGAATTCACTGTGAAATATCTTGAAAAAGAAGTGGAAAAAGAGCAGACAGTAAGCGTGCCGGTAACAATAACCTCCGACGCAGATGTTTCAGTTTACCTGGATGCGAAACCGGCTCCGCTTGCAGTAGGGCAAGAACACACGCTTTCAGTATTGGTATCCAACCTTGGTTCTTATGAGATATCCAACGTTGACGTTGGAATAAATTCCCCTGCATTCGAATCATTGGATGTCCATGAAAGAGAATATATCGGCGGACTTGACAAAGACGATTTCAGCAGTGTCCAGTTCAAGATAAAGGTAATCGCAACCCAGCCCGGAAATTATCCTTTGAATGTGAGCGTAAAATACAGAGACACTTCTGGAGAATGGAAAAACAAGGATATAATAGACAACCTGACGATACATGCCAGCCAAAGCAACAATGGAAACTCAATCATGTACCTGATTTTAGGAGTAGTTGTAATTGCAATTGCAGTCTGGCATTTTAAATTCAGGAAAAAACCTAAGGTATAGGGGCTGGCTGATGAAAAACAAGGACGTCGCTTCCTATGCATTGCAAAACCTCAGATATCGAAAGGTAAGATCCTGGCTTACGATCATAGGAATAATTATAGGAATTACCTCTGTAGTCGTGCTTATTGGACTTGCACAGGGATTGAAGAATCAGGTTGGTTCCCAGCTCCAGAGCTTTGGACCTCGCACGATAATGATTGCGCCATATTCTATAGGAGGGGATTCGACAAGCGCGCTTGGAGGCGCATCTACAGCACAGCTCAAGGCATCAAGCGGAAAGCTATATGAAAAAGATTATGAAAAAATAAAAAAAATATCCGACATAGAAAGCATAACGAAAGTAATAATGGGCAGGACTGTGCTTAAGTTCAAGGATGAAGAGATAACCGGGTCTGTTTATGCTATAGAACCTGACAATTTCGAAGAGACCACCACCATAGAAATAGAACAGGGAAGAATGCTTGAACCAGGAGATAAAGGCGTGGCAGTATTGGGCTACGACCTTGCAAGAAGCACTTACAAGAAAGACGTGGACGCAGGTTCATTAATGGAAATCGGTGGAAAAAGCTATAGGATAACAGGTATACTCAAAAAAACAGGAAACTCTTTTGCGCAGATAGACAGTGTTATCTTCATATCTTTTGAAGAAGGGAAGGATCTGTTTGAACCCCAACTTGTCAAGGATGAAATCAGTGCAATACGCGTAGTTGTGAAAGAAGGATCAGATGTTAATGAGATCGGAGACGAGATAGAATCCATATTGCTATCCTCCCACAAATTAACTGAAGACAAAAAAGATTTCACGATAGTGACGCCTGAATTCATAAACAAGCAAGTTGAAAACATAACCGGAATGCTCACCGCATTTCTCGGAGGAATTGCGGCGATAGCACTGGTCATCGGAGCAATCGGAATATCCAATACAATGTTCACAAGCGTTCTGGAAAGAAGAAGGGAAATAGGCGTATTAAAATCCATAGGCGCAAGCGAAAAAGACATACAAAGGATATTCATAATGGAATCCGCAATGATTGGATTGCTCGGAGGAGTTACAGGGCTTCTTCTGGGAGCAGTAATGATATTTCTCATATCTGCGTTGGCGAATTTCCCTGCAGAAGTGACGATAGAAATTGGAATAGGCGCGATGATTTTCTCAGCTACGGTGGGAATACTGGCAGGGGTGATCCCTGCCGCAAGGGCTGCAAAGCTTGACCCGATAGAAGCACTGAGGTACGAGTAAAATGGTTGGAATGGATTTGAAAGATTCAATGATGTACGGCATCAGGAATATTTCGTCCAGAAAACTCCGTTCCGCACTGACACTGGTAGGCATAATCATTGGAATAATCACAATAGTATGCGTTATGTCGATCGGTGAAGGGTTGAAAAAAGAAGTAACAAAAGAACTGGAAACGTTTGGTTCTGACAGAATGTTCATAATACCCGTAAATATAGAAAAGAAAATGGCTTCTGGCTCGTTTGGAGGGACTACAAACGGAAAATTATTTGAGAAAGATGTTGATAAGATATCCAAAATTCCTGGATTGCAGTCCATAGATAAAATGGTTTATGGCAGGGCAGGTCTTGAGTTCAAAGACAAGAAAATAAGTGCGCTCGTTTATGCAAACGGTGCTGGATTATTCGAGCAATGGAGCGACATGTATAAGCTTGAAACGGGAAGATATTTCAAGGATTCCGAAGTAAAGGTTGCTGTGCTTGGAAACAGCGCGGCAAATGAACTGTTCGGAAAGAACAAAATAGCGGTCGGAAATTATCTTATGATAAATGGGGAAAAATATCGGGTAGTAGGCATATTGCAGAAAATAGGCACTGCACTTTCGCAGTCGGATGATGAATCGATATTCGTTCCGTTTGATGATGGAAAAAAGCTTTTTGCAAACCAGTTATCCAAGAATGAGATTTCATTCATATCCATAAAGCTAGAACCAGGATATGATGCTGAGGAGATAAAAGAGGTAATGGAGGCAGAGCTTGCTTCATTGCATCGCGTATCCGTTGAAGACAAGGATTTCACCGTGATGACTGCAGAACTGATTAACGAAACCGTCGGGGCGATACTTGGGCTTGTCACTGCTTTCCTGTTCATGATAACATTGATTTCTGCTATTGTAGGCGGAGTGGGAATTGCAAATACCATGTTTACGAGCGTGATAGAAAGGACTAAGGAAATAGGGATTCTCAAGGCGGTTGGCGCAACCAAAAATGACATATTGCTGATATTTGTAGTTGAAAGCGGGCTGATAGGTTTTGTAGGCGGAGCAATAGGGGTAATCTTAGGAGTAATCATTCTTGTGATAGCAAATCAATTCGGGGTTCCGGTATTGATAAAGCCTGAATTAGTAATATTTGCACTAAGCTTTGCAGGAATCGTAGGCCTTGTTTCGGGAGTATTTCCTGCCAAACAGGCGGCGGAGCTTAATGCGGTTGAAGCTCTTGGCTTTGAGTAACGATAAGAGCATATTAATTTTTATATATTTCACCATGTAAGCCCTTCTGCAATAGATATGTTGGTGCTCAAATGGAATTGATTGTAGCAGAAAAACCCAAGGTAGCTGAAAAAATCGCATATGCGATATGCGATGACGTGAAGAAAAAAGTAGTTGGCGGAGTCGCTTATTTTGAAGGGACTGCAGATGGGGAAGACGTGGCAATAGCGCCGGCAGTGGGACATGTATATTCACTTATTGAAAAGAAAAAAACGAACACCTACCCTACATTTGACATTGACTGGGTTCCTGCATACAAGGCTGAAAAAGGCGCTGCATATACAAAAGCATACGTTAATCTTCTTGAAGCCTTGGGGAAAAAAGCCAAACGTTTCACCGTAGCCTGCGACTATGATATTGAAGGTTCGTTGATCGGATACAACGTATTCCGTTTTGCCTATGGAAAGAAAGAAGGGGCAAGGATGAAATTCTCTGCATTGGTGAAAGAAGATTTATACGATGCATACAAAGAGCGAGGAGAACTGGATTATAATAATGCATTTGCAGGGGAAGCCAGGCATGTGCTTGACTGGTATTATGGTATAAACTTGAGTCGCGCTTTGATGGCGTCTTTGAGAGCCGCAAATAGGTTCAAAGTAATGAGCATTGGCCGTGTACAGGGCCCCGCACTCAATATACTGGCGAATTTAGAAAAGGAAATCAAGGCGTTTGTTCCAACCTCGTATTGGGAATTAAACGCGAATATCAAAGGAGTGGAATTTCTTCACCAAACTGGAAGATTTATTGACGAGGAACAAGCCAAGAAATCGCTTGAGAATACAGGAAAAAATGGGACGATAGAATCCGTAGAGAAAAAAGAGCAGACAGTATATCAAAATCCACCTTTTGATCTTACGTCGCTCCAGGTTGAAGCATACCGCGTATTCGGATTTGCGCCTGCAAGAACAATGGAAATCGCGCAAACGCTTTACGAAGGCTCGCTTATTTCCTATCCAAGAACTTCTTCTCAAAAGCTACCTTCAAAGCTAAACCTTGGAGGAATATTAAAAAAATTATCTGAAAATCCAGATTACACGAAACATGCGAAAACAATTCTGGAGAATAAATGGAATACTCCCTTCCAGGGAAAGAAAGAGGACCCTGCACATCCTGCAATTCATCCGACTGGACAGGCACCTGGAAAGCTGGAAGAGCAGGATAAGAAACTGTACGACCTTATAGTGAAACGATTCCTTGCATTGTTTGCCCCTCCTGCCAAGAAAGAAAGAACGGCAGTTGTTGCGGATTCAAATGGCGAGAGATACAATGCAAGCGGAGTAATAACCACTGAAAAAGGCTGGATAGAATTCTACGGACAGTATTACAAGACTGAAGATAAAGAATTGCCAGAATTTTCCCAAGGAGAAAAGGTTGCATTTGAAAAGAAAAAGAAAACCAAGAAAGAGACGAAACCGCCAAGAAGATATACTGATGCTTCGATTATTTCTGAATTGGAAGATAGGCACCTTGGAACAAAGGCAACGCGTTCAACAATTGTAGAAACGCTTCATAAACGTGGATATATGACTGGAAAATCAATCCAGGTAAGTGACTTTGGATTGAAAGTAGTTGATGTCCTTGGAAAATACGCTCCAGAGATACTTGATGAGAACCTCACAAAAAGAATAGAAGACGAAATGGAAGAAATCCAAAATGGAAAACTGGAGAAAGAGCAGGTCATAACAGAAGGAAAAGAGATACTTATCCAAATACTTGACAAATTCAAAAAGAACGAAGCAAAGATCGGCGGAGAACTTCTTGATTCTCTGGCTGCAAGCGAAAAACTTCAAAGCCAGGTTGGAGTATGCGACAAGTGCGGTGCGCAACTCAGGATAATAAAAATGAGGATGGGTAAGCAATTCATTGGATGTGGCGGATATCCAAACTGCAGGAATGCCTATCCGCTTCCGGGTGGAGCTTGGGTTCGGCCAACCGGAAAAGTATGCGACGTATGCGGAAAGCCAACGGTTGCAGTCAGAATGCATAAACGCCCGTTCACAATGTGCATTGATCCAAAATGCCCGACAAAGGCGAACTGGGGAAAGAAAAAAGAGGAAACAAAAATCGCTGAAAAGAAGACCTCTGGTGAATAATATGAAAACGATGGATGACCTTGATGTAAAAGGAAAGAAAATTATCATTAGGGTAGATATAAACTCTCCAGTAGAAAAGGAAAGCGGAAATATAGTCCTTAATCCTAGAATATTGTCCCACTCACGCACAATACGAGAACTAAGCCAAAAAGAAGCAAGAGTAATAATTATCGCTCATCAAGGAAGAAAAGGTGATGAAGACTTCATGAACCTTAAAGGTCATGCCCAGGTACTATCCCAAGTAGTCAAACGTCCAATCACATTCATAGACGAATTGGTGGGCCCAAGGGCAAAGGCAGCAATACAAAGCATGAAAGACGGAGATATAATAATGCTTGAGAATGTACGATTCCTTGATGATGAAACCAAAAAGGATGTTGAAAATGCAACAATAGTCAAAGAAATCGCTCCTTTGGCAGATTATTTTTTCCTTGATGCATTATCAGTTGCGCATAGGGAACACGCTTCTGTGGTTGGATTTACGAAAAAAATGCCAAGCGTAGCTGGAAGAATATTGAAAGAAGAAGTAACCGCCTTGGACCGGATAATCGATAGCAAAGACGTAACATTTGTATTTGGAGGTTCTAAGCCGGAGGACTCCATGGAAATAATGAAGAAATGGCTTGAAAATGGAAAAATAAAAAATGCGCTTATTGGCGGAGTCATTGGCATACTATTCTTGAAAATAAGCGGATTTGAAATTGGAGGGTCAGAGGAATTCATTAAGTCCAAGGTAACCCCTGAATATTTCGAAGAAGCAAAAAACCTTCTTGCAAAATATAAAGACAGGATATTCGTTCCGGTTGACGTTGGATTGAATGTTGATGGGAAACGAATTGATTGCGAAGTTACGGACTCTGCGCAAATCTCAAAAGGAGAGATATTTGACATAGGTCCAAAAACAGTTGAAAAATACAAGGAAATTCTGTCAACTGCAAAAACAATAATGATAAACGGGCCAATGGGAGTATACGAACTTGAAGAATTTTCAGTTGGAACCAAAACCGTGCTTAATACTATTGCAGATTGCCAAAACTTCTCCATAGCTGGAGGGGGGCACACCATAACTGCGATAGAAAAATTCCAGATAGAAAAAACCAAGTTCAGCTATATCTCGCTTTCAGGAAAGGCATTAATAGAATATCTCAGCGGGAAGGAGCTGATTGGAATAACTGCACTCAAGGACAGCGCGAAGAAACATTTTTAAGGAAGCTTGGATTAGATATTTTATGAATGGTGCAAAGCGAGTAATCAAAAAAGGCAACATCAAGATTATTGTTCCATCGGAAAACCTTGTGCTCGCCCTTGAAGAACGCGGATTCTGCGTAATATTGAAGCCAACCGGAGAGACTGCGCACATAGAATCAAGAGAACTTTCTGATTTTCAAGAACTGATAAAAAGTGCAAGCGTAGCTTGGATAGATTATATAGTTGATGATTTTGAAAAAGGAGCGCACCCCATATGCCGGGAACTCGGATTTAGCGAACAGCTTGTGAAGATAATATTAAAATGTCCGACAAGCGGATATGAAGATTTGGAAAAAGAGATGGGCCTCGCTCTCCCTGCTATCGTAGTAAAAGAATTCGATGTCCAGGTAAATCCACTCATCATCCTTATAAGAGATAATTTAATCGTCACAATTCATACTACGGAAGTAAGAAGATTTTTCAGACTCAGGAGGTATGCGGAAACATTGATGAAAAAAATGCATAAGGTAAAATTGAGGAACGATAAAATAACCTTAATACTTACAAGAATAATAGATGAAAACAATACACGAAATTTTGATCATTTAAAGGATATTGAAGAGAACGGAGACAAACTAAGTGAAAGATTGGTAAACCCTAAAAGCCCTCGCAGTGAAATAGGAAAGGACATCCATGAAATGAAACATGCGCTGATTATTTACTTAAACGGCCTTTGGGCAACAATAGATGTCCTGAACTCGTTGAGATACGGAGATGCGGAATTGCTGACAAACGATCCAAAAATAGTGAATAAATTGAATGGCTTGGTTTCTGAAGTAAACTCCCACATCAACCTTGCAGAGCATCTGAGCGACGTGCTTGCCAGCGGATTGGAAGTAGTTCAGTCTATATATAATAACCAACTTCAGATATTGAACAATAGGCTTGCTCTGCTTGTAGCATATCTTACAATAATTGGCACTGCGTTGCTTGTGCCGAACACTATTGCAACTGTTGTTGGAAGCCCGATGTTTGAGTTTACTCCGAAAGATTTGAGCTGGTATATTCCTCTGCTGATAACGGCCACATTGGTTGCTACAGTTCTTGCGTGGGGGTTTGTAAAAAAGATGGGTTTATTGCCTGACAGGCCTGATTCTGGATGATTATTTAGATCGCTAATAGGGCTTGCGGCCCGAGTTGTAGTTATGCAAAAAGGTCCGCTATTGCTTTTTCATAATAATTAAACTTTCTCTTGTTTTTACTTTGGCTGGCCGCACGTCTGCAGTACGCTCAAGACCTACGACTATTTCACATTCGAATCCGATCGTCCCAGCCATTTCTGCAATTATCTCATCTACTAAAATATGTGTTTCATGAATTACGGAATTGCCAACAACAAATCCGGCTATTCCGTTTGGACGTAAAATTCTATACATATCTTTCACTACCCGCTGGATGTCTGAAAAATATGAGCCAACAATAGGAATTTTATCTGCGAATTCCTGAACTTCCGGAGAGAGCGCAGAGGCATCAAAAGAAGCAGATGTAATAAAAGAACGGATGCTCCTGCTTCTTGTTTCTGAAGTTATCCGTTTGTCCATTCCTAAAAGACTCAGTTCAAGCCCATATATCTTGGAATAATCAATATTATTCAGATATGGCGGAGAGGTTACAATCAAGTCTGCGCTGTTGTTTTCAAAATCAGTTTGTCTTGCGTCGCCCAATCGTATGTCAGGAACAACGGACGAACTGCCACCCGCTTCCAAATCCTTCAGCATTGCCTTGACTTTCCTCTTGAACGCATCTTTTACGGGCATTGCGCTTTTCTTTTTATCCACTCTCAGAACTCCGCCGTCCTTGACGATTAACGAGCATTGAGGAATTACGGACAACAATGCTAACATAAGGAAATTTGCACAGTTTGCATTCTCAATATTTTCAAGTTCGTTTCTTATGGACAATAGCGAATTTAGATTTGATTTTGGAAATGCCAATGCCGGAGGAAACAATTCAAATTTCCAATCTGAGAACTTCGCCTGTTTTTGTTCTATTGGCTTTTCCATAAATGATTTAATTTCCGAGACGTCCTCAACAAAATAATTCGCACATTTTACTCTTGATACAAATACTGCAAGAGGAGAGGAATCTACAGAGAAACCAGATGCGCCAAGTTCTTTTGCTCTGAGCATTGATGTTCCTGCACCACAAAAAGGATCGTAGACAGCACGCACTTCTCCTTCAGCATACTTCCCGATTACGTAATCCACTACTTCCGGGGAGAACGCTTCTTTGTAATAGAACCAGTTGTATATCGGCTCATCCTTGCTTGGTTCAAATGTGAAATATCTTCCAATGGATAAATCGTTGATAATGTTCATGGTTTCAAACCTATTGCCTGTTTTGACAATTCATCTGCCAACTCATTTTGTTCGCGAGGGACATGCTCAAAAACAAGCTTCATCCCTTCGCTCAGCTTCACTATTTTTCTTCTAAGTTCCCGCAAATGAGGGGCTTTTACCTTATATTCTCCGCGCAACTGGCTGATTAACAAAAGACTGTCGCTTCTTACTGTTGCTTCGGTTATTCCGAGTTTCTTTGCTTCTTCCAACGCGCGGATAACTGCAGTGTATTCCGAGATGTTATTTGTGCCATGTCCGATGTCTTCGCTTATCCTAGCAATAATCTTTCCGTCTTTCACTATCACTGCACCTATGCCCATTTTCCCAGGATTCCCTGAGCATGCTCCGTCAGTGTTGATTATGCAATTATCAGACATTGTACCAAGTAAAGATGAATATCAACCTATTTTAATACTATTTCGTCTAAGTTCATTTTGATATTTATGAAAACAATCACTGTTTCAGACCCAGAATTAATAAAAAAATTGTTTAGGATTGGGGCAATCGGAGAACAAACTGAAAAAGCAGAGCTTCATCCATTGCTTGCCGCATATCTTGCAGACAAAGGAGTATTGAGCGATGGCGAGAAGATTCTGAAAGCCGCCAAGAAAGGAGATAAACTTGCAGAAGATAAAATCGCGATTATAAAACATCTCTGGAGCCATGGATACATAACTAGAGTAAGTTTGGATGGCGGGGAAGAATATTTGCGCGTCCACAGGAAAGGAATACGTCCTGGAGAAGACAGGACGCAACATCTGTTAAAAGTGGTTCCAGAGAGTTGGAAGCCAAAATTCAGCGATATTCTTGAAGATATCTCATTTGCAGGAAGATTAAGAAAAGAGCTGGTGCTTGCATACGTTGACAAGAAGGAAAAGGGAGTACGTTTCATACGGATAGGAAGGTCTAGTTTTGATTAATAATAAATTCAACCATATTTCAGCTTCAAATGAAGCACAAATCCCCCAAGCAATAATGCTACTGCGTTGGTTGCAATAATCGGACCATTAACAAGAAAAATCCCGTAGAGCAGATAACAAAACGTTCCTGCAAGATAAATTACGTACGTTTTCTTGGAAATATCCCTGGTGGAACGCGTCTGGTAGCTTTTCACTGCCTGAGGAATCAATGAAATGATTATCAAAAGCCCTCCGACATATCCAAGCCAGTCAACAGAGTATTCCATTAGTCCACCAATTATATTAATCCAAATTCTACACTCTTCCAATCAGATAAAACCAACGTCTACCCGTCTCCAGGAATTATTAATAAACTCCCAAAGCTGTTTTGTCGTAGAGTCATAGACCAAACTGCTTTTGTTAGCGGATTCCTTTGGCTTATCTATCTCAATAAAAACAAACCTGGAGGTCCAGGAGATAGAATCTGCGAACGGATTCCTTTCAATAATGTAAATCCGTCCGCTTTCTTTCTTTTTCTTCTCGCACCAGGAGACGATTTTTTCAATCTCTGCCTTTTTATCCATGAAAACTACTTTCTTTTCCTGGATTTCTTTGCAGGTTTTTTCTTTGGCGCTTTGCAACATGCGTCATCGCACGTGCTTTCGCAGCTGCAGCTTCCCTTGCTTCCAAAAAAGAATTCCTTTACTTTTTTCAAAACCATAGTATCACCGTTAAAGATTTATTTTCAAACCAAGCTCTTTCTTGAGCTCCCTATACCTGTTTCTAATAGTAACTTCAGTTACACCGGCGACATCAGCAACTTCCTTCTGTGTCCGCTTCTCTCCATACATTGCGCTTGCAATATACAATGCAGCGGCAGCAACACCAGTTGGACCTCTGCCTGAGATCAACCCTTTTTTCAATGATTTCTTGATCAGTTTTATTGCCTCTTCCTGAACCTGCCCTCCGAGCTTCAAAGCAGTGGAGAATTTCGGCACATACTGGCTTGGGTCAGTAAGCGGAACGTCCATTTCCAATTCGTTTTTCAGGAAACGATATGCCCTTCCGATTTCCTTTTTTTCTATGCCTGATGCTTTGGAGATTTCATCCAATGTTCTTGGAATGCCCCTCATCCTGCATATTGCGTAAATTACTGCGGCAACAACGCTTTCGATCAGTCTTCCTCGAATTAACTCTGCTTTCACTGCCTTTCTGTAAAGCAATGCAGCGCTTTCCTTTATGTTTTCAGGAAGACCTAATGAAGATGCTACACGATCCAATTCAGCCAATGCAATAACCAGGTTTCTCTCCATGGAAGTAGCAATCGATACTCGTTTATGCCACTTTCTTATCCTGTAAAGCTGTGCCTGCTTCTTTGGCGAAATCTTTCCGCCCCGGATATCCCTATTATACTGGTCTATTTCTGTGACTAAACCTTTGTTTGGCCTCATGTATTTGATTGGAGCTCCTCCTCTTGCACGCTTTTCCTTTTGTTCAGCGTCAAAAGCCCTCCATTCCGGGCCAGCATCATGTATGTTTTCTGCGATTATCAAACCGCATTGGGAACAGAGCAGTTCTCCCTTCTCGTAATCCCTGATCAGCTTTTTTCCTCCGCATTCCGGACATTTTCCTGTTGTAGACATAATAAAACCTCAAAATCATAAGTAGACTTTTAAATGTTTGCATCATGTTAATGAATACAAGGATTTATAAACATTTGTACTGGAAAAAATGATGATTTACGTCGTTGAGTCATATAATGAAAATTTTGAACAGAAGTAGGAGCGTGGGAACGATTATTGCACCCATCAACGTCGTGCGTTCTACATTCAGCCGTATCGTTGCGTATCCTAAACCAGTGGAAACAAGAAGAACGATGATACCTACGAATCCGTCTAGAATGAATGTTATCGCAACCAAATATACTGCAATAAGCGCATTCATCTTGGCAAAATTAATGGATACCAGTTTTCCAAGATGGTTTCTTGCCAGATATGCCAATACTGCAGTGATTGCAGCTGCTGCAAGGAATAGTGTAAGCAACAATACTAAGTTTTGATCTATTGATATGTAGCTAGACAGCCATTCAGTAGCTCCCATTCTTGACTTGTCTATTGCTGCTGAAGTCGAGAATGAAAAAACTGCTTCACTTGCTGAGATGGACGAAATGGTTGCAAGATAAGAAATAGTATTTATCGGCATAAAAATAGTGGCCAAGACTGCAATTTGAGATGGAGCCCCTATTCCGGGGAGCAAATCTGCGAAAAAACCTAGCAATACTCCAACCAGAGAATATTTCAGAATTGAAATATCCGGATTTTCATCCAGCTGTTTTGGAAGCTTTGCGCCTTGCTGGTACGTAAGTATCGCAGACATTGCAAAAAACCCGCTGAATAACGGAAGAAATACGTCATATATCTTCAAGTTCAGGCTGAAGACTCCCAAAATCCCTGCAAGAAGAAAGATGCATAACGAAAGAAAAATGTTTTTTGCCCTTGAAAGGAAAAGAATTGAGAAGAATAAGAGTACGTAGCCCAGGTATGGCTTTAGTATGGCGTGAATCGTTTGATACGCAGACAATGAAGGATTGAACAGGACTATGCTGACTAATAGTGCGAACAATGCTGACAACAAAACAACTTTAAACGCCAATATTCCATGGCCTTGCTTTACCATTCTCTGGCCTGGAAGAACAGAGACTACAGATGTATCAGAAGGTATTCCAAAGAAAATAGATGGAACAAATGATGCAATGATATGCGCAGAGAATAATGATGCAATGATTATTGCCATCGCATTGTCGTCCAAGCCAACCGAAGATAGAACTGCGATAACGGTATTAGAATGAAGTCCAGGAATCAACCCGCTGATGATCCCCATGAATATTCCGAACAAGAATTCGAGAATCACACTAATGTAATGTAAAGAAAAATATAAAAGAAGGATAGAAAAACTAGCAAGTAAGTTTTTTCGGTCCATTAGTGACTGGAGTCGAAACTCGTGGAAGAATTGGCAACTGTGATTTCAACCTTTCAGATGCCTGTGCGGCAAGATCAGAGATGGAATTAGGAATCGATCTTTGGCCTTCAAAATAGCCAGGATATCTTGCTTCTTGACCTAAAGTATCCAAAGTTTGAAGTATTTCTTTCTTTCTGGTTTCTGTGGACTTTGAATATGCTGCTTCAAGCATAGATATAATTGAAACTTGATTGTCTTTCATACGTTTTGGATCCAATGCTGCAATCCCTCCAACACATATCTGGGCCGCACGCCAGATCTGCAATTGTTCTTGTTCGTTAGATGGAATATTTAATGTGAATCGCAAATGTTCAACCAATAACTTTGCGAAAACATCTCCCCAATTTGGAACTAATCCGGGCAAATTAGAGGTAGATATGTCTCTGGCCAGCGGACCTATGCTTCCTATCATTGGATTCTTTTGAAAAAATTGTATTCTTTCCTTAAGATAAACCTGTGTTGCTTCTGGAGCTCCCACGCAAGCATTCTGCCTGATTTCGTCTGGTACAGATTTATTTTCTATGATCTGAAGAAGCGAATATACCCTGCCAGACTTCACGCTGATTTCAACGCAATTTCTGAATGAATCGTTTAGCTGTTCTTTTGCTGAGGAAACCAATGAATACATTTCTGGTTCAACGTATTTAGCAAATCGTTTAAGATTAACTGAAGACAACAAAACAACTGTTTCCCACTCTCCGCTGGAAACTGCGTTTCTCAAAATGGTTTCTGAAGCATCTTTGAAGAAGAATTTTGATTGTTTTCTGATATCTTTTGGAACTGAATTATTTTTGGCCAGCTCACCATAAATTTTAAAAACGATTTGGACTGCAGCCGTATCACATCTTCCGCTATCCAATTGCGTACGCAACAGATTAAGATAAGCAGAACCTGCAATGGATCGCATCTCATCGGTAAGGCGGCCTTGCTTTTGCCTTGCAAAATCAAGAGATTTTTTTGTAAAGAATGAGGGGATTTTTTCGGATTTCATTTGTCGCGTAAGTTGGCCAACTTCTGTTTTGAAACCTTCGGCAATTGAAAGAAGAACGCTGGAATTAGATTTTGAATCTTGTTCGATACTACGTTTGATGATTTCTCCAAAGACAGTATTAGTACTTGCAGAACTAATATTCCCGTCAATAAGTATTCTCCAGAGTTCATCAGTGGTTTTTTGAGCAATTGCACGATAATTGAATTCATGATGT
>Ga0172375_10005429_pt1 | contig 18421 bp, 17 predicted proteins | sample LakKiv1m_FD_114537 | JGI IMG/M metagenome (GOLD analysis project Ga0172375, IMG submission 114537) | Freshwater microbial communities from Kabuno Bay, South-Kivu, Congo - kab_092012_11.1m | ecosystem: Environmental > Aquatic > Freshwater > Lake | place: Democratic Republic of the Congo...
CAAGCGGTTCGAGTCCGCTTGGGTCCACACAGAATGATTAAATAAAAAATTCGGGAGTAGCTCAGCGGTAGAGCGGTCGCCTGTTAAGCGATTGGTCGTAGGTTCGATCCCTACCTCCCGAGCCCTATAGGTTGGTTGGAAGTTGCAAGTATCTTGTCAAAGGGAGAACGCATTGAAAACACTAGGTTTTTTCCTTCTAACTGACAGTTCTGAAGTAGAAAATTGAGAAGTTGCCTTTTTTCAGGCACTTCAGAACTCTTGAAAATCTCAAGAGCCCTTTTTGCTATGTTTAGTATTGTATTTGCAATCAAATAGAACTCTTCATCTGCTTCAGAATGAATACTCATATCTGTTAGGATTGCACTTTGTCTTTCTTTGAACTCTTTCAATTTCTTGTCATACATTTCATCCGTAATACGACCATCTAATTTATCGTCATACATTTTACTTATGCGGTCCTCAATTTGGTCATACTCTTTCTTTAGGTTAGTCATATGGAACTTATGGAAACTAGCTTCACTTTTGCCCATAGAGCGTAATCCTTCAGTTATCTCTCTAACACGCTCATCAGGCATTTCTAAGCCCTCTAGGACCTTATAAACGGGCTTTAGAAGCACATTCTCAGGCACATAATCTCTTTTACATTCCTTACGATAATTGGTGCAACTATAGTAAATATAGCTTTTGCCATTTTTCTTAACTTTGATTTCAGGGCTTATACCACAACCACATTTTGAACACTTAATAAGTCCTCTAAAAATGAAGGGTTTAGCTGAGTATTGAAACGGCTTTTTGTTATAGCTCAATCTTACATCTTGGCATTTGTCATATAGGTCCTTGCTGATTATTGGCTTGTATTTATGAGTGTTGGTTTTGCCTTTATAAAGCATAACGCCATAGTAAAAAGGATTTTGTAGTATATGAGCAACCATACTTACTGAAAGCATTTTATCGTTAGCACTTCTTAGACCATATTCAAAAATCAATTTACGCAACTGATGATGAGAACTATTTCCAGTTGCATATATTTCAAACATTTTCCTTATAAGTGGTGCATCGTGTTCATCTAGCTCTATATCTTGTTTACCTTCAATGTTGGTAAAGTTTCTATATCCTCTTGGAGCTTTTCCTGACCATTCGTGATTATCAAACTTAGCCCATACGCTACGCTTCACATCGTCTGAAAGTCGGTTTAGGTATTGTTTAGCTAAGAATACTTTAGCTTCCCACATAAACATCTGATTACCTGTAGCATCTTTGTTGATAAAGAAGCCATCTTTTACGAAATGGATTTCAAGTCCTTCATTCTTACGCATCTCATCAAGGTCCACAGCATCTTTGAAGTTTCTTGTTGCTCTATCTACATTTTCGCAGAGTAAAACCTTTATATTATTTTTTTTAATATGTTCAATAACTTCTTCAAACTTTTTTCTTATTTTAGGACCAGCACTTTCAGAGAAACAAAACTCTTTTACTATTTCAAAATCTCTTTTAGTTGCATATTTTCGCAAACTATCAATTTGAGCAGGTAATGAATGTCCTGTTTCTTCTTGCTCTTTGGTTGATACTCTTGCGAGAACTACGGCTTTGATTTTGTTCATAATAATTTATTTTAGAATAGATCTTCTAACGGCTTCCACTCCTTGCTATCATTTACCGATTGACCTTCTTTGAAGTTGTATTTAGGGCTATTGTTGTAATACCAAATACTACCTTCCTCTATAACAATGCCACCTACATACTTTTTGCCAAATTCTTTGATTTTTTTCTGAAGTGCTTGAGCTTTGTATGCAGTATTATTATCCGTAGCTGTTCTACCTTTCTTTGTATCAAAAATACCTATTGTGCCATCCCTGAAAAGGATTATCCAATCAGGATAAAAAAGTTCTTCCTTTTTACTATCTTCGTTCAAATAGCGAACAGCAAAATAATCCTTTCCTTGATTTCCGTTTTTGAACCACCATTCTATTTTACCTTTCTTCTTATCAAGATATTTAGCAAACTTTATTTCATTATCTCTACCTTGATATGTGGGCAACAAATAAAACTTATTCAACGCATATAGTGATTGTTCAACCTCTTCATAATCATCTGTATAACGATATTCTGTTTGTATAGTAAAAATAGGTGCTTCTCTTTTCTCTGCTTCTTTTTTCTTATCCTCTATGAGTTTTTGAGCAATAGGTTTGAAATCACGAAGGGCTTTTGTTATTGCAGGTCTCATAACACTTTCAGGACCTTTTTGAACATCTTTTATAAATACTCTATAGAAATGATTACTATCATCGCCAAAAGTTCCTTTGAACCAGATACGGATAGCTGATTTCAAAACACTCCAAGAACGAGCAATGTTTGCATACTTTGCTTTTTCATCATCCTGTTCTTTCAGGAGTTGATAACAGAGATAATTGAAAGTTTTTTCAACATCACTAACTGACATTTCAAGAGAAATATCTTTTCCTTTCTTCGCAAAATCAAAAGCTATTTGTTCAAAATCATCAAACTTAGCATTTGCTACAACTTCGTTCAACAAGGTCCCCTCAATGTTCAGACCTTTCTTTTTTAGTTTACCTTGAGCTTTTCCAAGAATATCGTTTTTCGTAATACCGAAGTATTCATCAAGTGATTTTCTGAAACTCTCTTGAAACTTATATGAGCGAGGTATATCGCCATAATCAACACGAGAAATATAATCGGATTGAAGTGTTATATTTTTGATACCTTTTTTCATAAAAGCAGATTGTGTTTGTGCTTTATTTTTTTCGTCTTGGTCAGGAACTTGAACTTGATTTCGCTTATAGTTGGTATAAAGATAACCACGCCTTAGGGTAGGGCTATTTTTGTATTCTTCTTTGAGTTGTGGTTCAGGCATACGAAGAATACGACCAACTGTTTGAGTGTAAAACTTATCTGATTTTACTTCTCGGAACATAACAAGAACTGAAGCTCTTGGGCAATCCCAACCAGTTCCAGCCGCCTGTTTGAAAAGCATAAAATCAACATCACTTTCGTTGTCAGTAATGCCTTCCATATTTTCTTTTCTTCCGTCAAACCAACGAGCTATCTTGTGCTCTTTTACGCCACTTTTCAGAAGAAAAGACATAACAACTTCTTCTTTTGTTTTTTCTCCAGTTTCAATGAGTTCTTTATCATCATTAGGAAGCTGTATGAGCATCAAAGGATTTACTTGTTTTCTGAGCTCTTTATATTCTGATACAAGGTCATCACGTTTATCCATACCAAGCTGAAGCAATACTTCATCAAGATCCTTCTTACCCATTTTCTTTAGATCCTCTTCACTTTGAAGCACAATACTTTCTTTGATTAGACCTTCTTCAATAACTTCTAAGCGTTCTATTTTTACGTAGCTATCGTTTTCGGCCGCTTCGGCAATAAGAGCTTTGTCAGGTGTTGCTGAAATATGCAAAACAATTTTAGGATCAATATAATCAACTATGTTTTGAGCAAGAGTGGTTGAAACGTGAGTGTGAGCTTCGTCTATCACAAGGATAATTTCTCTTCCGTCATTCTTTGTCGCATCAATCACATCTTCAAAATACTTACCAGTTTCTTTTCGCATTTCTTCTTCGTCAGGACGGCGTAATGTTCTACTTTCGGCAGATTTTGAAACAACTTTTTGCCAGTTCAAAAACAAAATATCATTTTCATTGAGTTTGCCCCTATTGATGTCTTGAACAGTAAGTAAATCGTTCTCAAGAGTGTTTTCAAAATACTCTTTGAATTTGTCCTTGCTTTGCATTGCAAGGTCATCACTGAAAGTAATCCAAACGAATGCTTTATCTTCGGACCATTGAGGTAAATGATTTAGCCCACGAATGAGGAGAGCGGTTATATATGTTTTACCGCTACCAGTTGGTGCTTTGAAAACAAGAGGGAGCTGTCTTCCTTCCTTTTTCCATAATGTTAGATAAGTTTGTGTTAGCTTATCTACAGTATCTCTTTGAAACTTTAGTGGGTTTATATTCATATAAGGTTATAGATTTGTTTATATATTTCAAGAATTGGTTGAGGAATTGTTTTGACTGTAATGTTCCCATAGTCCTCAAACTCATCAATGAATGGGTCATCTTCCCAACTGAAGATGTAAACCGACACGGGCTTATTGAGCTTTTTTATTTTCTTTATAAAATCATCAAACTCATCATATTCTTCTTTGAAGTAGACAGCGGTATGGCGGTCATTACTTTCAAAAATCTGCCAGTGGTCCGTTTTTTCTGTAAGCTCAAGAGTGTTTTCAGCTATGGAAAGCATTTCACCTGCGTGATATGCAAGTTGTAGTTTGTCTTTATCATCAGCATCAAGAATACTGTGTTTACCGACAAAGGAACTTTTGTAATATCGGACTGAGCCACCGAGTCCAGTAGTGCTGTTATAACCCTTAATTACATTTTTTATACGAGGATAGCATACGTCAGACATTATTTTTCCTTCGTTATTAGTTGAAAGAATATATTGTCTTGTCCCTTCGTCATCTTCGTTTAGTAATTGAACCGCGTGTCCAGTTGAACCTGATCCTGCAAAGAAATCAAGCACTAGGGCATTTTTATTTTTATGTAAGTTTACTAAATCTTTAATTAGTTTTGTTGGCTTTTTCCCACTTCTAAAATCAACTCCGCCTTCGTGTCTTATGTTTCCAAAATCGCCACTATAGTCATAAAAGTTGACTATGGGTCGTTCTTTTATACTATCGCCATCATTCTCAATATCGTTTCTTCTGTCCGTAGGAATACCAGAATAAAAAAGACCCTTTGTTGCAGTTTCTTTTTTGGGACCAGTAAAATATCTGTATCCTATACCATCATCACCAATGCCATAAACTTTATATAAAGTTCCTACTCCATCAGTATTTTTTCTATTTTCCAGATATGTATGGAAGAACTTACCTGATGTGTTTCCTTTCAAAACACTACCACTTGCCCAAGTAGCTTTCAGTAGATTTATATTACCTTCATCTTCTTCTATTATTTCATAATCTCCTTGATAAAAAATCTCAACATCCTTATTGCCCATTTTTACTTTTTTACCTTTTTTCTTCTCTATAACTCTGAATTTGAACTTATCAAGAGAATAACTATCACTCGGTTTGTTTGGTTTGAACTTATGTTTGTTTTTTGCATATATCAACACTTGTTCAATGAGTTTTTGAAAATCGTCTTTTTCGTTTAGAGATTTTTCAGCATATCTTACTTGGATATAAAAAGTATCAAGAAGATTTTGTTCGCCAAAAATTTGATTGCATAAAAGTTTTAGTTGTGAACTTTCGTTGTCATCAATACTTATACAGATAAGCCCATCCTCTTTTAGTAAAGTTTTTGCGAGTTCAAGACGTTTACTCATAAAAGAAAGCCAATAACTATGTCTAAACGGATGATCTTTTGGGACTTCCGTTCCATCAGGAAACTTGTCTAGAATACGTTTATCTTTATATCTGAAACCATCTGATCCAGTGTTATAAGGTGGATCAATATAAATAACATCTATTTTCCCCTTATGAGTGTAATTCAAACAAGTTAGAGCGTGATAGTTGTCGCCCTCAATCAAAATGTTCGTAGGTTTGTCGTCTTTACTTTTTATTGCTAGTTTGGAAACTTCTTCTAGAACAGGCATTTTATTTTCAACATCATCTTCAAACGCCTCAGGAACATCAGCCCAAACAAGCCCATACTTTTGGTTTTTGATTGATTTCTTTAACTTATCAGTTTCTTTTTGAAGCCGAAGTATTTGGTTGTCTTTTTGTTGTAGGATTTCTTTTTCAGTCATAAAATTATTTTGTGCTTACTCTTTTCAAAAATGCTTCAAACTCATTTTTTTCTATGCGATATTCTTTTCCGATTTTATATGCTTTTAATTTCTTTGCGTCTATGTAGCGATAAATAGTCATTATGTTTAGACCCAATTTATCTGCTAACTCTTTGGCGGTGTAGAAATCTTTTTCTCTCATATGTTTTTTATTCATAGTTATATTTATAATACTTTACTTTTCTTTACAAGGCAAATCTTGAAGAGTGGATAAACGGAAGGGCTCAAAATCTTCTAAACTTTCCTTTATTTGCTTTACCCAAGCGTGATATGTTTTACCTGAAATATCATCAAGAAACTTCAAATCTTCGGCTATGCGATACCAAGTCCGAGTTGTAGCATATCTTTCAATAATGGATCGGGTATCTCTTATGCCTTCTTTGCTAAGAGCCCTAAGTCCTACTAAGTAAATTGCATCTACTGGCTTTATTTTCGGTTTGTTTTTGAAGATTGTATCAAGTGTTTTCTTAGGATTACTTTCTACATCAAATAGGAATAGGTTTTTGCTTGTTATGAGTTCGGTCCAATAATTGAGAAGTATTTTTTGACAAAGGTTTTTTTTGAAAATATCTTTGAAGGTTGGTTTTTCATTGAAACCTAAACTTTTTAGAGTGGCGTTCATTTTTACTTTCTTTGCCAATCTAGCTTCTATTCTTAATACTTCCTTTTTGTCTTTTTTGGTTAGGGTATCAAACAAGGAAAGTTGGACCGAGTTTTGGTCTTTATCCATTGCTCGTTTATCAGGTTTTTTAAGGTCCTGAACTTTGTCATAAACAACAAGAGAATGAGAGTTCGTGTAGAACTGAAGCGAGTGTCCGCTATTTCTAAAACTATCACGATTAAGGTCCATCTTTTTACTTACATCAATTTTATGTAGCTCAGTAATCACAAAACTTGAAGTATATCCCTCAGTTAGTTCTATGTTTTTAGAAGGGTGGAAAGCAGATACTTTAGCATTTCTTAAATCCTCGTGAGATACCCCAACTAACATATCAAGCATTGCTTCGTGTAGAGCAGAGATAACTTTTTCAAAGTCCTTTTCTTCAACTTCATCAACATTATTTCCATATAACATCTTTGCCACAGAGAACTCTATCTTGAGCGGTATTTCATCGCCGTTTCGTGTCATTCTTTTCATCAGGGTTAGTCTTGGTTTGTAAGTTCCTTGTTTCTTGTCTGTAGCGGTTGGATTGTTTACACATTTGACTAAGTAATTTCCTGACATCTTGAGAATGTTTGCATTTGGTGTAAATGCTTCTGGTCTGAGCTTATAGGACCCTCTAGGGATTGTTAGGATTACTGTGTCTAGCATATTTTTCTTTTGCATATAAGTGCGGATTTACCCTTTTATCAACCTTAAGAAGCAAGGCAAAAAATCCTAATACATTGTTTTGCTCTGTTTCGCTAAGTTCTTTTAACGACCAGTCCGTATTCAATTTTTCTTTGTTTTCTTCGGACATAAAAAAACCTATAAGGTTATGCTTATAGATTATTCTTATTCCTGTTTACAAAAGTTTATAAACTTTTGCGGACCTTTATGTATTTTGGGTTTATGGATATTGTCTTTGTTGTTATTTCAAGAAAGTCCTTTATTGTAGTTTCTTGAGCTATGGTTCTGTTGATTGCTTTACCTGCCTGATATGCCTTGTTTTTCTTTACATCTTCGCCAAAAGAGTAACCCCAATCTTCTAGTATTTCATCACTAGCCCAAGTTTTAGAAACATCTTTGAATAATGTTTTCATTAGTTTATGCGGATCGCTTTCTTCTTTTTTGGCAATAATTATTTCTTTTCCCGCAAATATAAGTTTGCGATTTTTACTATCAAAAACAGGGTTTTTATCAATCCTTATTTCTTTTACTGGTTCATTGGTTTTTCTCTTGTTGCTTAATCTTACTTTGAAAAGATAACCTCTATCATATAAATCAAATAAGTGTTTTGGACCATATGAAAAATCCTCAATAGTAAGATAACCTTCTTTTTCTAGTGAAAGCATAGCGTGAACAAATAAAAATAAATCCTTTATCTTGTCTTTGTTGCTTAGGGGAACTATTTTTACAGTGTTATCAGTGTAGTCGCCAATATATTCAGGTTCAAAGAATGGGTGTCCTATTTCTAAGTCATTTCTTTGATACTCATTATATTTTCCTTCAATATGTTTTATGAGCATATCCCTTTGTTTTTTGTAGCCAAAAAATTGAGTATGCAAAGGTGTTGAAAGCCCCTTAGAAAAGAAGGTTCCTGTTAGTCCTTTTTTACTGGTCCCGTCTAATTCATCTCTTTCAAAAGAGGTTATATATTTATCTAAAAATACTTCTAATTTCTTTGTATTTTTTATAGCTATACCAAAATTAGTATGTTCAAAAATAAGTTTTGCTAACCTAGTTTGAGCGTCTTCATAAAATGCTGTTTTTTCTGTAAGAGCATTTCTTTTGAATTGCTCTCGGTTGTGTTGAAAGTATATTCTTAAAAACTCTTCAGCATCCTTTGTGGTCCATTTACTGCCGTCATATTCAGTAATAAGTTTATTTGCTACTTCAATAAAATCCTTGTCAGCTTTTTTAGTAAGAATTGCTTCTCGGTATTCACTTATTGGAGGGTGTGCCAATTTAGAAAACTTTATACTATCAAACTTTTCGCCTTTTATAACTCCTTCAAGAAAGTTTTTTTGTTCTTTGCCTAATACCTTGTATTCTTCCTTGTTCTTTCGGTTTTCTTCAGTGTCGTTTGAGTATTCAGTCATAGTTTCTCCTATATATTCCGATAGAAAACCGCCTTCAACTAAACTATAATCAGCATTACCATATACAATAAAACCTTTTTCATCAAAAAGTTTTCCTATTTCTAAGAGATAACTCAATACAAAAGGAGAGCCCATAAGAGAACCTATTCTTTTCATTGATTGCTCGTATGAATTACTTATATCTTCTTCTAAGGTAGCAATTTCGCTAGGTTCTTTAGGTATCTGTATCGGTGTAAACTTTTGGTTTGGCGTAAATAGTCCGCTACCTTCGGTAGATATTCTTTTATATCTAAAAAGCCAATACAAAATAAGAAGCTCTTTTTCGTCTAAGTATTTTTTATCCTTATTTTCTATATCTAAGGGGTTCATACATACTTTACTTTACTTTACTTTTAGATATAATTCAATAGTTACCGAAAATGAAAGTAAATCTGAACACATTCAAAAATGAGGTGTATGAAAAATTAAGCAAAGAAGAGCTCAATGAACTTTTTTATTGGTCGTTGTTTGACCCTTCATTTTCTGAAGAAATGTCAAAAAAGTTTAAGATTTCTACTTCTAAAAGAAAGAGTTTTGTTTTATCTAAACTCAGAGTAAGTGCGACAATAAAAGCCGAGTGCGATAAAGGTAGAAAAGAAACTAACTTATTTTATGAACAGTTTACATATGGTGAATTATTGACTAACTATATATTGGCTATTGCTATTGAAAAAGAATTAGAAAATAGAAAAATAAAAGGATATAAACATTTTGATATAGAAAAACAAGAGTTTCCCGATCTGATTTTTAGAAAAAACAAAAAAAGCACAAGTTCTATATATATTGAAATAAAAGGTATCATAGGGACTTCTAATCTGAAGGATAGAATAGAAAAAGAGATAAAACCAAATCTAAAAAAGGGTCGTAGAAAATATAATAATTTTTTATTACTACTTCTTTTCCCTTGTAAAAACAAAGAAGCTGAAAGAGTTGGGCAACTTATTCAAGGATATTATATATATGAAAAAATAATTGGTAATAATAGTAAAAATAAAAGAAGGGTGTTAGCTAAATGTGTATCAAAAGATGGTGCTGAAGATTACTGCTTAAATAAGTTAGTTGATAGAATACTTAATAATGATAATGACATCGGATACTTTTTATAGTAAAATGAATAATATGAATAGGAGTGAAATAAACAAGAAAATAATAACCTATCTAGCTCAAAAACTTGGGAGTTCTCTTGAAGGTAAGAAAAAGATAATGAAATTATTTTTTATTCTTGAGCACATTGATTTAGATAACAAAGAATTATTACTAGAACCTTTTGTTGGTAATAAGTTTTCTATATATCATTATGGAGTTTATAGCGAGAGTGTAATGAAAGAAATATATAAGCTAGTTGATACTGGTTTATTTACCGATGGTTTTCCTCTTGTATTGAAAAAAGATATTGCAAAAGAAAATGTTGATCTGGAAGTTAGAATAAAAGATAAGTTAGACAAAATAATTACAAAATATGGTAATTGGACTGGCTATAAACTTGAACTAGCTACTTTGAAGATTTTGGGTTTGGACCTAGATAGTAAGAAAAAATATGTCGGCTTAGATATGAAGGATATAATTCAAGCTGTTGGTTCAAAATAAAATTAGCACACTAAACTACTTCTAAATAAGGCTGAAACTTGATTAAACTCAAGTTCTTGCTGTATGGCTTTCCAATTTATAGTTCTAAACTCGGACAAGACAGGGAGCAAAATTTTTAGCCATATTTCACAAGGGTTATTTCTGATACCCCCGTAGGGATTAGAACTTATTCTAGTATTTTTTTATAATTATCTAAAAAATATTTTTCAAAAGACAAAGATTTATCAGCTTTTTTGTCATTTTCATATCCTTTATAAAAACTTATAAGTCTTTTTCTTAACTTATTTTTTACCATTAGTCTGCTTTTTTTAATATGAATATTGTATGTTTGAATAATTTCTTCATTTAGTATACTGACAGGATAGTCTCCATAGCCCTCTATCCCACCGTTAGTGAATTCAAATATTTTTTTTCTCTGTTTTTCACTTTCAAAATATTCCGTAAATTTCTCTGTTATAGGATTTATAAGTCCGTGTAAAAATTCGTGGTCAAAATTATCTGGGTTTTTAGTATGGGACATTATGAAATTGGTATTTCCAATATCAATACCTCGTCCTGTCTCAACTCTCGGAAGTAATTTGTCACAAGGTATTATCACAACTTCTTTTATGTTAGAAGTTTTTATATTAGGACGGAAGTATTCTATTGATTTTGTTATTTGTTCTTTATATTTTGGGAGCATTTCTTCTCTTTTCTTTATTTCATCATCTACATCAAAAACAGGAGCATTTTTTTCATATTCTTTAAGAGAACTTATGGTTTTTTCATAAAGCTCTTCTGGGTCTTTGATAAATGATTTATCTTTTTTTATCTTATTTAATACTTCTTCTTTCCACTCTGGGTGAGTGTAAGTAAGGGCTATCCATTCCATTGCTTCATCATTATCTTCAGGCGGTTGTTTTTGTTCAGCCAGAAAACCAACCAAAAGTTCTATACCTTTCTCTCTTCTAACTTCAATCTTAGGGATTGGCATTACCTCATTATTTTCTATTTTTATAGTATTTCCTTTGAATTCGTTTACCATACCTCTATTGTATATTAAATTGGTTCTGAAGTGAAAGGTTAGAGAATAAACTAAAAAGACCACTTTTTTCAATATCTCTTTTAATTGCAGTCCAATTCAAAGTTCTGAACTCGTCCACTAGGGGGAGCATTGTAGAAAAAATTGGGTCAAAAGCCCGATTTTTTTCGTTTAAGCCTTGTGGTACTTGATACTTTTTAGGTTCGAACTTTGGAAATTCTGACTTTATACCTTTTATGCCTTCAACAAGAGTGTTTATTGATTTTCTGCTATAAATACTAAGTTTTTCATCGTTCCAGACTAGGTTCGAACCAAGTCTTGATAGAATGTTTCTTTTGGCCTCAAGGGTCCCTTTTTCTATTACTTTTTCTATTTCTTCAATAAGATTTGTTATTTCCATCATTTCTGAATACCAATCACTTTCTTTAACTTCTTCATTTATATCTTTATACTGATTTACAAGAATTTGAAGATCTGATTTATATTCATCATTTGTGATTTTACCGTCTCTTAACAATTCTCTCATTTTAAATTTCTTTAGCTCAAATTCCTCACTTCTTTTTTTCTTGTCTTCTCGCATTAAAATATCTTCATTTATTTCTTTATCTTTAAGTTCGTGAATATATTTTCTGGACCAGTCTAACAAACTATTAGAAAAGGTTAGATTATCTTTTATGTAATTTTTTAGTTCTGTTGTTATTAATTCCTCTTCTATTGATTTGTAGGGTAATTTATTTTTCTTTTTTCTACTGTTGTAGTAATAGCATTTTGTTAAATACTTAGAATTTTCTAATTTATCTATCTCTCTTCCACAATTAGGGCAGTGAGTTTTTCCTCTATAAGCAAACTTATGTTTACAATCACAGATTAATTGAAATTTAAAATCTGGTCCCATAAAATCATTTTCATCCGAATTTAAGAATCCAGCATATAGGCTCTGGTGATGTTGTGTTTTTGGAATATTTTTACTTGATAGTAATTGTAATATTTTATTTCTTTGAGTTTCTGTTATTAATCTAGGTAAATTTCTATCCAACTCATATCTTTCACCTCCATAAAAGAAGAATCCAGCATAAACAGGGTCCTTTAATAACTCATAAATTCTAGATAAGGTTATCATTTCACCTCCAATCTTTTTTCTTTTTACGGTATTAAGTTTTAAAACTCCTATGGCATATTTATGTAGTTTCCCAGCCGAATATTTACTAGTTAGAAATTCTTCAAATAATTTTTTTATTTTCCACAATCTTTCTTCATCAACTTTCCATTTCCTATTTCCTTTTTCTTCTGTTTTGTCGTTAGTAAAACCAAGAGTGGCTACACCAGAGGGGATTCCTTTTATGGCTTTTGATTTTAATCCTTCTTTTACCATATCTCCTTTATCATCGCTATCTTTTTTAGAAAAAATAAGCTCAAGAGCAATCATCATTTTGTCAGTAGAAGAAGTTGTATAACAAGTAGAATTTGGAGTTCTGATATATAAAAGTTTCTTTTCATCCATTAAAGAGATTATATAACCTGCATCAATAGAATTTCTAGAAATACGATTAGCTCGGATAACTAAAATTGCGTTGGCTTTTCCTGTGTTAATGAGACTAGTTAACTTGTTAAAACCTTCTCGGCCAGTTTTAAAAGCACTTTTACTTTCAGAAATAATATCTACTATATTTAGTTTATTTCTTTCAGCATGTTCAGTTAATTCTCTTAATTGTGTATCAAGCGATTGAATTTGTTTATCTTCACCTTCACTTGATTTACGACAGTAAATTACATAATTTAATTTACTTGTATCTAGGTTTTTATAATTCATATAGTTTTTTTATAATCAAAAATGAGGCAATAACCAAAACTTCGTTGCTACACTAGGAGTGGTTATTACCTCGTTCTTGAATACAAATATTAATTTATATTACTCCTAATGTAGCACATCTATTATACCATATTTCCTCAATTTAAGCCCTTCTTTTAATGACTCCAGTAAAAACAATCCAATCTCATTAAGTTCTTCATTTTCAAGCTCAAAATCGGTCCCATATATCCTTTTGAGTTCTATTCTTAGATCTTGGATTGCTTTTTCTGGTAAGTTCATAACATTTAAATATTTTCGACCATACCTTTGAATCTTGATTTTTTATATTTCAAATTAAGACAAGTTCGGCATCCAATATTATTAGTAATGGGATGAATGTAAATTATTCCAACATTCTTATTACACATAGGGCATTTAAACCAAAACCTAATTCCACCTGTATGCGTTTTACTGGTTCCAAGTTGTATGCTTAGATTTTTAAATTCTAATTCAACTTTTAATAAGGCTCCTTTCAATTTAGTTTTTGTATTTTTAATAAATGAAGAAATTGATACTTTTTGACATTCTTCAACTATAAATTTTTTTCCTAAATCATTAGGCTTTAATGTTTTCATCTTTGTTTACATTTATCTGCTGATTATTAGAAACAAAAGCTGTATTTGCTTTTATATTCATTTCGACCTGAGGCATCTTTATTTGCTTTAGAGTTAATAGATTAGAGATGTATTGTCTATTTGCTCTATCTATTTGTTTACTTAAGTTGGCTATATAAATATTCCTATTTGGAGTAATATCTCTACCGTTCAATTCATTATTTAATCTTCGTGAATTATCTAATACTCTTATAAAAGCATTTACTATAAGTTCCACTAAAGATTTTTCCATTTCGTTTTGGCAATCAAATTCTTTCATCATCTGATCACACATTTCTTTGGATAACATTCGATAGTTTTCATCTAGTGATTCCATAAGGGCAACATGACTTTCGTTTTCAATAATTCTTAAATATTTTAATGATTTTTCTTGGAATCTTTTAAGATACTCATCTTTTTCTGGATTTTTTAAATCACAATAACCAGGTATAATTTCTTCTGCTAATTCACGTAGTAATAACTTTTTACTATCAGGAAACTCAACAGCTGACAATATTAGTTTCTTGGCTTCTTCGGGGTTGTATTTCTTGATTTCTTTATCGTTTTTCATAATTTAAAACCCTAATTCTTTTGCTGTTAATGGTTCTTCTTCTGTCTCTATAACGTTCACATCGTTCACGATGTTCACATCTTCACCTTTTATGTCTTCATCAGTTATTCCATATCTTTCTTTCCAAAAATTAAGTCGTTCTTTATTTCTTTCCAAATTAAGAACATACCCCTTTCTTGTCTTGTAGGGTTTCAATTGCATCTTTGAACGAAGGTACCAGCCTATCTTTCTTGGGGTTAGTTTTCCATCAAAATCAAAAATGTCTTGGTTAACATATTCAGCTATTTCTCCGACAGTAATTTCTTTTTTATTGGTGTCGTGTTCAAATTTTAAAATTGCAAAAATAATATCTGACTCTCTTGAAAGACCTCTATCAGCGATAAGTTCAACATTGTATTTTTGAACAAAATCCTTTAGAGATTCTTTCATTTCTTTAGATTCAATAATTGTCATCAAAGGGATAACTATCTGGTGAAGTCTAGGGTGGACCCCTTCAATCATTGCTTCATCAAATACAAGTTCTTTATGGTAGTTTCTAAAACGCCACATTAGAAGTTTATTTCGGAGTTCAAGTGCTTCGTTCCAAAATTCATCACTCAATCTTCTTGGTATATTCTCTCGGAGTTTTCCTCGTCCCATTTCTTCTGTTAAGAAACGACTTTCTAGTGCTTTATCGCTGAATGTCTCTCTGGTGGCAATTATCTTTGGAGAAAATACATCATAGGCTTTTATCTCAAGTAATTCTTTTCCTTGCATTCGAAGTACCGATCCGCCTTTCTGATAGCCCATATTGAGAATTTTTACTACATCTGTTGTCATATCACTGAATCGCAGATCTGCCTCATCTAGCACCAAAGTGCCCTTAATTTCGTCTAGGATGCGAAAAATTGGGGCTGTAGTTGTTGCTCCACCTGTAAATATAGGACGATAACAAATAGCTCCTATTGCTTGTAAAAATCTGCTTTTTCCGCTTCCGAAATCTCCGATAGCCCTTAAATATGGGACCTCATGGAAGCAATCAAATCTCCAAGTAAAAAGAACATAATAAGAGGCAATCTGTTCGTAAATCGGAGAAATGTCTAAATATTTATGTATAAAATTTTTGGTATCTGTAATTAATTTTTCTTCACTTTCATATTCAACCGGTTCAGATGGTAGGAGGACTACACCTTTTTTCACAATATCACTCTTGGCATCAAGGGGGGAGAACTCCTCATCGTTGTCATTTTTTATTGTATCAACTAACTCAACCGCACAGTTTTTATATACGGCAAATTGAGTTCTCTCTTCTTTAGGATTATAAACTGTTTCTATTATCTGACCATCCAATATCATGGATGCTTTTCTTGTTTTCTTTTTATTCTCATTCATATATTTATTTGATTAATTATTTTGATAAAGTTTCTCTTTTAATAACTTTGAGGAGTAGAATAGTTTTCTAGCATCCACCATAACTAACTCAGTGTTTTCTTTTCCGAAATTAAACTCATGGATTAATTCTTCGGAATAGATCCTATTGGCAAATACAAAGTTTGCCCGTTTTTGGTTTTCAAAACGGCTAATGTTTACAAGTTCAAATCCTTTAGCAAAGAGAAAAACTGCTAGATTGAAACTTGTGGTTGTAAAGTACTTATCTTCATTCTTCATATGTATTTACATTTTTAATTTATAAAAGTGTTTTTCCGACAAAATAAAAAACACAAGGTCATTTTATTCCTTGTGCAAGACATAAAATACTTACATTAAAAAAATGGATATTTAAATGTCCCTTATGTCTTTTGGTCTCTTTCTAACTTCCATAGATTTAGCAAATCTTGTTGCAGTTTTTTTAATAGCATCCTGTGACATATTGATGTTATATTCTTCCCATAAAATGCAAGAAATAATTTTTTCTTTATAAATATCAGGTCCTGAAAGATTTTCTTCACCCTTATATTTTTTTAGAAGTTCTTTTTTGGGTAATTTATATAATTCATATATTAATTGACTTTTTTCACTATCACTTTCTTTAATCTTTGATGGATGAACATCAAACTGTTTATAAAAGGTATTTTTTTCTATAATATGCTCTTTTAAACTTTCCCAATTATCTTTCACATATTGGACGACCTCTTCTTTTGTAGCATATGGCTTTATTATTAAAAACACACTATTGAAGTGTAAGGAAAGTAATTTTACGGTTTCCTTATTGAAAATATAATTTTTACCAAAAGGACCCTCATTTTTACCTTTCATGTTGTTTCTGTTTGGTGAAAAATGATTAACTCCTATATATCTACAATTTGTACATGTTATTTTACTTTTTATATATTGATTTATCCCATATTTACCCAAAAATAAGTATTTTTCAATAAAATGTCCAAAAATGTGCTCATCTAGTAGATCAAGTCCCCAAAATCTGTCCGTTAATTCAAAAGTTTTTGGAAATAATTTTGACAGAAATTTATTCTTCTTAAACAAAATGTTTTGAGTAAATATCTGATCATGGTTTGCTATGCCTTTTATAAGCCACAAAACCATTCTCATATATCTTTCTTTCTGATTTCCTTTTGTCTTGATGTATGTTTTAATAACTTCAGCTTTATTTTTATCGTCAATTGCAACGTTCTTTTTAATTGAATAATCATCTAAAAACGATAAAAATGATAAGACTTCTTGTTCTTCGGCATCCATTTTCCCGAGAAAATATTCTGCTAACTCAACTTCATTTTCAAAACCATTTTCTGGTATTTTTAATTCTTTTCGTGTATTTTTTACAGCATCTAAAAAACCATCTTTTATAATTAACTTATCAAACAATATATTAAATTTTTTTTCAAAATATTCAGTTGAGTATTTTTTCATACTTATTTTTATTCTCATTTGGTGCACATTGTGAACTTTGTGCACTTTACACGAGGTTATTCTACCATTTTTGGCTTATTTTTCAATCTTTGGTATACTTAAAATGCTGACAGATAAATATTAAAATTGCATTCATTAGAAACGAGTTTTCGCCGTTAATCGTGACCAGTATTGGCATTCCAATATGAGGAAACATGATTGACGGTGAATGCCGTTTGTCTGTCAGCACCTCATTATTGGGGTGCCTATTTTGTTTTTAGGCATCCTTGAGATGCTTATGGCAAATAAAACAGAACAAGAACTTAATAATTTAATTTCTGAATTAAAATCAGAAATAATAACTTTAAAAAAGGATTTAAAAACTAAGGTAAAATATGGTCTTACTTTTGAGCGTAAAACAGAAAAAGTTGTTGAAGAGTGTGAAAATAAACTCCCTGTTCTTAAAGAGGTTGTTGGGAAAAAAGTTGAAACAGATAAGACTAAACCAGTAAATATCCTTATTGAAGGAGACAATTATCACTCACTCCAAGTTTTAAATTATACCCATCAAAACAAAGTTGATTTTATATACATAGACCCCCCATATAATCGTGGAGGCGATTTTATTTACAACGATGATTTTATAAAAAAAGAGGATTCCTATAAACATAGCATGTGGCTATCTTTTATGGAAAAAAGACTTTTACTCTCTAGAGATTTACTTTCAGAAAACGGAATTATTTTTATATCCATAGATGAACACGAATTTGCTCCTTTAAAACTTTTATGTGATCAAATTTTTACTGATTTTTCCAGTGTTGGTCCAATTTGTTGGCAAAAAGCTAGTGGTGGAGGTAATGCTAAAAAATTAGTGATGGGACATGAATATATAGTATGTTTTTCAAAAAAGGAAAATACTTTAACACAAAAAAACCTAAAACATATTAATAAAAATTATAAGAAATCAAAAAATTATTTAGAAAAAGGTGGAAAAATATTTTTTATAAATGATGACATAATACGAAAATATTTTGGTAAATATCCAGAGGGAGTTGAAAGAAGATGCGAGTACGAAGAACTTCTTAAATATAAAGATTTAAATACCAAGAAAGAGATAGATGAAAAAATTAAAAATGGGGAATATATTTTAAGAAAAAATCCCAATAACCCTAAAAGAAATTTCATTTGTGAATTAGTTGAAATAAGTGATGCTAGGATGGTCCTTTATTCAATAATACAAAATATTTTTAATTCTGAAGGAAAAGATCTTTTACTTGATATGGGATTTGCAGAAAATATGTTTGATTATCCTAAGCCCGTTAATCTAATAAAAATATTACTAGATTCTACTAATAATAAAAATTCTGTAGTATTGG
>Ga0172375_10005432_pt1 | contig 18401 bp, 20 predicted proteins | sample LakKiv1m_FD_114537 | JGI IMG/M metagenome (GOLD analysis project Ga0172375, IMG submission 114537) | Freshwater microbial communities from Kabuno Bay, South-Kivu, Congo - kab_092012_11.1m | ecosystem: Environmental > Aquatic > Freshwater > Lake | place: Democratic Republic of the Congo...
CTCTTGGAACACGGGTTAAATCCGGAGAAGTCTTATATCACCATGAAATTACAAATCAGTTAATTCTTAGCCAGTTTTAGTGCAATTGAGGATTTGCATCTTCATATTTTTCAAATTGAGGGACCATCATATTTACTAAAACTCTACTAACGGCTCTAGCTGTATCTCTTTTTGCTTGTTCCAGGAGGTTCCTGTCGTGTGTGAAAGGAAGATCTGGCCGTTTTGCGATTTCTGGATTTGCTTTAATAAGAAGTTCAATCATTGATGCCCACATAATGTAGTGTAGTGGGAATGTTAGCTGTTGTGCTGGAATTTTTCTTAATACATTTCTGAATCCTTCTTCTCTGATGGCTTTTAAGAAACTAGTTGGATATGTTCTTCGAAGATCATGCATCCCTGTGTCAGCGAGATATATTTCACCTTTTTTTAGGATTTGGGTTCTTTGAGTTGATCCTGTATATGGCTCTATAGCTTCTCCTTCAAGAAATTCGTCTTTTTCTGCAACTAGAATATTTCTCATATGACCTTTTACTCCTCTCAAGTTTGCTCTAACTAAAGCTTGAACGCTATTTGGATCTTGGTTTTTGCAAATTGCTTCTAGAACTATTTTTACAAATCCTTCCAAGTTATCTCCTAGTGCAGCTACTCCAAGTGGGTCCATCCCAAGCTTGTCTGTTTCAAATATTCGTTCGGCTTTTTTACATAAGTCTATTATTTTTTCTTGAATCCTTGGATCTTTTAATTGCGGCCATCTTAGTGTCATCATGTCGTAACGATCTACGCGTGGAAACATCTGTGCTACGTCTGGCTGTAAAATCCCGTCTTTTCCGTTTCTTTCTCTGATAAGTGTAGGATTTATAAGAATTGCTGAAGGTAGACGATGTACTCTTTCTCTTTCCAGGGCGTGTTCACTTTTTATTACAAAATCTTCTCCCTGTGTTTGCCAGTGGCCTGTTACTGGAGCTGTTACTTTTATGACATGGAGGCCATCTGTGGTTGCATATACAGTATGTTCTCCGCCTATTCCGATGGGGTTATCTTCGACTACTGCGCGATAATTTTCTATAGTGCGTGCCTTCATTTTTGAATGTTATTTGGTGTTCGATATTAGATCTTTTATTGTTTTACGTCAACGTGTGGTATATAGTTGGCTGGCTTAAATTTTAACATTTGGATTTTATGGTTCTTTTGGAATCTTTGAGTTTACCGATGGGGGAGGCTGCAAAAGACTTTAATTTGTTGGGATGTGATGTCAGAAGATATTCTTTGGAGTCTTTTAAAGAAGCTAAAGTTCTTGTTGTTATTTTCATGTGCAATCATTGTCCTTATGTACAGGCTGTGTGGAAAAGACTTGTTGACTTGCAAGAAAAATATAAAGAATATGTCCGATTTGTTGGAATAAATCCAAATAAAAATCCAGAATATCCAGAGGAAACTATAGAAATGATGGCAGAATATTATTCTAAATATGGAATGAATTTTCCTTATTTGATTGATGAAACTCAGGAAGTTGCAATGGCATATAAAGCGCAGTGTACTCCTGATATTTATGTTTTTGATGAGGAAAGAAAGTTGGTTTATCATGGAAGAATCGATGATAACTGGAAAGACGAAAATGCTGTTACAAAAAAAGATTTGGATGAAGCTATTTCTGCAATTCTTGGTGGCAGAAATGTGCCTGAACCTCAATATCCTTCAATGGGATGTTCTATAAAATGGGTAAAATAGTATGTCTAGAGAGTATAAATTTGGGCGCCAACTATATAAATTAAATCTTCGTTCTGAGGCAGATGAGTCTGTGTTTCGCGAAGTTTTTTTGGACAGAGATTATATGGTTGTGGATGATATTATCTCTGAAGCTTCTGATTGTGTTTTGGATATAGGTGCTCATATTGGACTTTTTTCTATGTATGCGAGAGGTTTAAATGAGAATGTTAAGATTTTTGCGTATGAACCTGCGCCGGACAATTTTTCTGTGATGAAAGAGCATTTTAAAGAGAATCATATTGAAAATGTTTTTGCCAAAAATGTTGCCGTATCTGGTAAAGATGGAGAGAGCATTTTGTTTATGAGTGAGGATTCGCATAATCATTCTATTCTGAATTTTTTTAAAAAACCGATAAAAGAAGTGAAAGTCCCGACTGTAAGCATGATTAGAATTTTTGAAAGAGATTTGGGGAAGAGGGGAGTGAATTATTGTGATTTAGTAAAAATGGATTGTGAAGGTGCTGAATTTGAAATTTTATCTTCTATGTCATCTGAATTGTTTAAGAAGACTGGATCTTTTTACATCGAATATCATGAATATTTGCCTCAAAATAACAAGGATGATCTTGTGAAAATTCTTCAAAAGAATGGATTTAAAACAAGAGTAGTTGGATCCAGGTATGATAAAAAGCTTGGGTTTATTCTAGCGTATAGATAAATTTTACCAAAAACTAAACCTTTCTCCGTCTACAGTTACTTCTCTGATTCTTACTACAGTATCTCTGCCTATTTCGAATGCAGTATTTCTTAAACGATCGTTTATTTCTCTATATAAAGCCACTGGATCGGGGTCTCTTCTGATTTCTTCTATTATTTTTTCTCTTTTCCATTCAGAAATTCTTTCATCTTTTCTGGTTTCTTCGATATGTAGAGGCGATTTTCTTTGTCTAATAGTTATTACTTTTTTTATGGCTAATACAACTTCTATTACAAGTTCTCTTATTTTTCTCATTTCTTCTTCTGGTAGATAATCTACTTCTCTGTTTTCTCCAGCATGGCGAATTCTTGCTTGTTTCCCAGCTATTCTAGGGTCTTCATAGATATCTGCTGCCATTACGATAGTGTTGCCACAATTACCGTATCCTAATTGATCTGTTCTTCTTGTTAATATTACCGTTGTTTCTGTAGATTTCATTTTTTGTGTTATCAATGTTGGAGTAGGATATTATGAATTTTTACGAAAAATGTCTATTTGGATTTTTGAAATCTGTTGTTAAATAAACTATTTTATTTTGCTATGAATGCGGTTGCTCCTAGCCATGCGAGATTGAAGATTGAACGCATTGATTTTGCAAATGTAGAGCTTTCTATAAGGATTGCTATTGGTTCTTTTGGATCCAAGGAGAAAACTGCTACCTTGTTTTCGTAAATAGAAATTTCATTCTCGAAAAAGAATTCATTTTTATTAACAAGTAGCATTTCAACCAAACTTTTGTCGTAATTTTTTGGGTAGAATTCATCTATCAGGTCTACTCCTTCTCCTGTAGCTGGAGATAGATATCTGGTTTTAATTTTCTTGTGAATTTTTCTTTTACAAAAGTCGCGAAAATATTCTGGGAAAAGGTCGCTTAAACTTTTTACGTTCGTGTAGCCAAGAATTTCTTTTTCTTTTGAAGATAGGACGTCTTCAAAAATTGCCTTTATCCCTTCGATCCCTTCGTAGAATCGAATTTTTGGCTTGAATGTCAGTGTGTTGGAAATTGATAGGAGTTGTGGAACTAGGCTTTTTGCTCTTTCGAGTTTTTCGTTTTGAGCTTGGATTAATTTTTCGGGGGTTTCCGCGTTAAACCAGAGAACTTTCCCTTTTGTATAGGAGGAAATGAATCCTTTTTGGCTTAAGTTGTTTAATGTGTGATAGCAAGTTGCGCGGTTGATGCCAGATTTTCTGGCGATATTGCTGGCATAAGATCCACCTAGTTCTAGAATAGAAATATATACCTTTGATTCTTCTTGGGTTAGGCCTAAGTTTATGAGTTCATTTATTAATTCCATGGAGATAGTTTGTTGTTCAGATTTTTCAACAGTTTTATGTATATAATTATAATACCTTTTGTTTAAGCCAATATCAAGTAAAAATAAGACTAGTTATTGTTCTGGTTTATCAACATGACGTTGACTTTATTTGTAGAATCTGGCATATTTACGCACTGATATAAATTAAAAAATTATATGGAAAAAAATTGCAAACAGTGTAGGGAAAAATTTATGGTTACATCTGAAGATTTAAAATTTTTGGATAAAATTTCTTTGGATATTTCTGGAAATAAATTGAGCATTCCAGAGCCTGATTTTTGTGTGCAATGTAGGCAACAACAGCTTCTTGCTCTTCGAAATGAGATGGCTCTATATCATAGAAAATGCGATATGTGTAATTCCAGTATTATTTCGATGTTCCCTGGTGATAGTAGAGTAAAAGTTTATTGTAAAAAGTGTTGGTGGGGTGATAAATGGAATCCTCTCGATTACGGAAAAGAATTTGATTTTTCTAGGCCATTTTTTGAGCAATTCGATGAATTGATTGAAAAAGTTCCTTTTGCACACTTGATTGCTGGAGGGGAAGTGGAAAATTGTGACTATACGAACTACCTGATGACTAGTAAGAATTGTTATTTGATTTCAAGTAGTGACTATGATGAAGATTGTTATTATTCGACTTATATTTTCAGGTCAAAGAATTGTTTTGATTGTCTGTTTGTGAATGATTCAGAACTTCTTTGCCAATGTATAGACTCTAATAATTGTTATTCTTCGGCGTTTCTTCAAGATTGCCAGAATGTATCTGATTCTTATTTCTGTTATGACTGTAAATCTTGTCAAAATTGTATTGGATGTGTTGGATTAAGGAATAAGAAGTATCATATTATGAATGAAAAATGTTCTCCGGAAGAATATGAGAAAAAGAAGGCAGAATTTTTTAAGGAGAATAAAAACTTTGATATTTTGAGGAAACAGTTTAATGAGTTTAGGCTTAAATTTCCGCATAAATTTGCTGAAATTGAAGGGTGTGTAAATTCATATGGAGATAGACTTAGCAATTGTAAAAATGCTCATAATTGTTTTGATTTGGTCGAAGCACAGGATTGTAGAAATGTTGCGCTTGGGCTTAAAGCCAAAGATTGCAGTGACTGTATAGGAGTTCCGAATAGTGAGCTTTGTTATCTTGCGACAGCATCTCCTGAAGATTATATGATTCATTTTTCTGCTGTTACGTGGCCTAAATCTACTTATCTCCAATACTGCATGTTTTGCAGAATGAGCAATAACTGTTTTGGGTGTGTGTCTCTGCATAAAAATCAGTATTGTATTTTAAATAAGCAATATTCTAAGGAACAATATGAAGAACTTTTGCCAAAGATTATTGAACACATGAAAAAAACAGGAGAGTATGGAAACTTTTTCCCAATTGAAATTTCTCCATTTGCCTATAATGAAACTGTTGCAAATGATTATTTTCCTATGGCGGAAGACGATGTAATAAAGAAAGGATTACGATGGTACGAAGACGACAGTGAGAAGATGTATAAAGGTCCAAAAGTGGATATGCCCGAGAAAATCGATAATGTATCTGAAGATATCTGTAAGAAAATTCTAATCTGTGAAGAAACTGGTAAGCCATATAAAATTATTCCTCAAGAGTTTCAATTTTATAAAAAAATGAGTTTGCCACTGCCTAAAAGATGTCCTGATCAAAGGCATAAAGATAGAATGGCTTTAAGAAATCCCCGAAAACTTTGGGATCGAAAATGTAATAAATGTGGAGTTGATATTAAAACCAGTTATTCTCCAGAGAGACCTGAGATTGTATACTGTGAGAAATGTTATTTAGAACAAGCTTATTAACATAATTATATGCAAAAAAATTGTAAACAATGCGGGAGTCAGTTTGAAATTTTGAATGAAGACTCAGAGTTTTATAAGAAATGTGCGGTGAAGGTTGATGGACAGATTTTTCAGATGCCAGAGCCAAATTTATGTTTTGCATGTAGACATCAAAAGAGGCTTTCTTTTAGAAATGAAATGGCCCTATATCATCGCAAGTGTGATAAAACTGGGAAGCAAATCATATCAATGTATTCTCCGGATAAACCTTACGTGGTTTATGATCAGGAGGAATGGTGGGGTGATAACTGGGATCCTTTTGAATATGGACGTGATTTTGATTTTTCTAGACCGTTTTTTGAGCAGTTTGCTGAGTTGCAGAAAGTTGTGCCTAGAATGAGCTTGAATAATATCAATCCTGAAAATAGTGAGTATTGTAATTTGGCTTGTGATAATAAAAACTGTTATCTGATTTTTACGGCTGATTACAATGAAAATTGTGCTTATTTGAGATTTGGAGCGAAGGATTTTCAATGTTTTGATTGTGATAGAGCTGATAATTCTAGTGAATGTTATGAGAGTCTGGAGATTGATGGATGTACGAGATGTTTTTATGCTTTTAAAGCTAAAAATTGTAGTGAGCTTATGATGTGTTACAACATGACGAGTTGTCATGACTGTATTGGCTGTGCGAATTTGGTGAATAAAAGAAATTGTATTTTTAATGAACAATATTCAAAACAAGATTACGATTCTAAAAAGAAAGAATTGAATCTTTCTACTTATTCTGGAGTTACTGCATTGAAGAAAAAGTATGATGAATTTTTGAAGAAGCAGATAAGGAAATATGTAGATATAATGAACTGCGAGAATTGCTTAGGTGATCATTTGAGGGACTGTAAAAATTCATATCTTTGTTATGATTCCCAGAATCTTGAGGACTGTAGATATATTGTGAGCTGTGTTGGTCCGAAGAACTGCTATGACTGGGATTTTTATGGAGGAACTGGAAGTATCGGGTGTCATGAAATGGTGAGTAGTGCTTATGATATGGTGAACTGTCATTTCTGTGCGAATTCATGGAATGGTAATAGTGATATGTATTATTCAGAATTGTGTTTGGGTAATCAAAATTTATTTGGGTGCATTGGAATGAGACATAAAAAATATTGCATATTGAATAAACAATATTCGAAAGAAGAATACGAAAAACTTGTAGCGAAAATTATTACTCATATGCAGAAAACAGGGGAGTGGGGTGAATTTTTTCCGGAGGCTGTTTCACCTTTTGCGTACAATGAAACTATAGCTTTTGAATATTTCCCTTTGAGTAAAGAGGAGGCTCATAAGAAAGGACTACAATGGTATGAAGATGAAAGTGAGAAAATGTATAAAGGTGCAAAGTACGATATTCCTGATGATATCAAAGATGTAAAAGATGATATATGTAAGGCGATTTTGACTTGTGAAGAGACTAAAAAACCTTACAAAATTATTCCACAAGAACTTTTGTTTTTGAAAAAAGTTGGATTGCCTGTTCCTAGATTTATGCCTCGTGAAAGATATCTTAAGAGAGTCTCTCAGAGAAATCCGCTGGGATTATTCCAGAGAAATTGTAGTAAATGTGAAGTCGAAATGTATTCCAGTTATTCACCTGAGAGACCTGAACCAGTATATTGTGAGAAGTGTTATTTAGAGGCTGTATTTTAAGATCTGGGGGTTGACTATTTATAATATAAAGATGTAGATTTCTTCTCCAGTTTTTAATTAATAATAATGACTGATCAAGGTATTGAAATGGAGGAGACTAATCCATATTTGAAGCCGGAATATTTAATGGATATTACACAGGAAGATTTGATAAGATCTGGAATTGCTGTTGCTGGGCGAGCTATTTCTGAAGATGATGATTATTATCCTGGATGTGTTCAATATATAATTAGACCTAAAGGTGGAAATGCTATCGCAATTGTTGTTGTTAGTCCGGATACCGGAAGGGTTTACTTAAAAACTAGATTTGGAGATGTTCGTGATTTGAATTACAAAAAAAGAGTTATGGCTGAAATAATGTGGGCGTTAGGGATTGTAGCTGGAGATCGTTAGTTGAATTTTGGATTGTAGTAAATTGCAAAAACTATATAAAAAACTACTGATGATATTATTAATACGGCAGTGATTATTTTTGCTGATTTCATTGGTTTTTTTCTGAACCAATCCAATATGCTGTGTTTTTGATTTAACCATTCTGAAATACTTATACCTATTAATAGCCATAAGAATCCAAGGAGATATCCTCCTAAAACATCACTTACGAAATGTACTCCTAAATATAATCTGCTTAGGCCTATTGCTAGAATTATAGTTATTCCTAAGAATAAGAAGTTGATTTTGTTCTGCCAGCTTCTTATATATTTTACTAAGTAATATGTTATAAATCCGTAAAAAGCCATTGCTATAGTTGCGTGGCCTGATGGGAAGGAAAATGAATTTTCGTGATATACAGCAATTCCTTCTGGGCGATCTCGTTGTATTAATAATTTTCCTAGAACATCAAAAAGCATACTTCCTGTAATTGTTATAAGTAAGCCAATAATGTCTTTTCGTTTTTTGAATAAAACTAATATCAAAATACTTATTAATAAGCCAAATAATATAATTTCCCATTTTCCCAATAATGTTATCCATAAGAATATGCTGACTAATTGAGGATCTCTATAATAGTAGAAAATTTGGGCGATTTCGTTGTCTAAAAGCAGGATTGAATCTGATGTTATTACATCTTCCACCATTCCTATAAATAGGAATAACGTGTACATAATTGCTATAAATAGAAGAGTTAAAGGAAGTCCCATAAATGCTTTTCTCCTGAATCTTCTTCTTATAAAACCAAATATTACTGGATGATGTTCTACTATTTTTCGTATAAATGCGCTCTCAGATATTTTTCTAGCAATTATTGAGAAGATGTTTTCTATTGATCCTAAAATAAGCTTTCCGTGTTTTATTAAGTAATTTTTGAAGAAATATAAAATTAATAAGATTACTACTGCAATTGTTACTACTGTTCCTATTCTTTTTGACCATTTTTCTATTATTCCAAATGCATTTCCAAAGAAATATCCTAGGAGTGCGTATACAAGTATCCATGCAAAGGCGCTTACGACGTTCCAAAACTGAAATTTCCCGTGAGCCATTTTAAACATTCCTGCTCCAACTGGTATAAATGGGCGTATTGGGCCTGAGAATCTGCCAAATAAAATGCTTTTTCCCCCATGGTTTTTGAAGAAACCTTCGGCTTTTTTCATGTGTTTTTGGCCGTGTTTACCGAAGACTTTTATCCCTTTGAGTCCTAGGTAGTAGCTAATAGCGTCTCCTATTATGGCTCCTGCTGCGAAGAAAAGTATACATAATGTTAAACTTAAATATCCTCTAGCAGATAAAAATCCGAGCAATATTCCTAGAAATGATCCCGGAACAAATAGTCCTATGAACGGAAGAGCCTCTACGATTGCTAAAATAAATACTATCCAATAACTTAATGATCCGAATTCTGCTAGGCGTGGTAGGAATGTGTCTAAAAAATGCATGTTAATGGTTTTTGTGACTGCTAACCTTTATTTTATATGTTACATGAAAAAATGAAAGGGGTTTATTAACTTGACAGATTAGACGCTATTGTTGTCAAACTTTGCTAATGAGTATTGATTTTTAGTAAAATGCAGGTAAACTACCTTGCGAATTTTTTATGATAGGGTAAAAAATAACCTATCATGATTTTTTCGTGGGCAATCAAATCAATTAAATTATATTTTTAACAACCAAAACATGGACAAGAATTTATTTGTCGCTCTAACAATTGCTTTAGGTGCTGCAATGCCAGCGTTTGCAATTGGAAAACTAGCTTCAAGCGCTTTAGAAGCTATGGGAAGAAATCCAGAGGCTGCAGGTGCTATCCAGACAGCTATGATCTTAGCTATCGCTTTCTGCGAGGCTATCGCTATCTATGCTCTAGTAGTAGCTCTTGTTATCAAGTTTGTATAATAGGATATTTAAATAATCCATACTTAAATGGAAATGATATCAACATTAGGTATTGACCTAAAACTGTTGCTTGCACAGGTAGTTAATTTTGTTTTACTTCTTATTATTCTTCGAGCTGTTTTGTATAAGCCAATTCTTAATCTTTTAGACAATAGAAAGAAGATGATTGAAAAGACTGTAGAAGATAGCAAGAAAATGGAAGATCGTTTGGCGAAACTTGAGGAAGATAGAAAATCTGTTTTGTCTGATGCTTCTAAGAAGGCTATGGAAATCATCGAAACTTCTAAGAAAGAAGCTGAAGAGGAAAGAAATCAGTCTTTAATAAAAGCTAAAAAGGAGATAGCTCAGTTGGCTGAAAGATATCGTGGACAGTTGTCCGAAGAAAAAGAACAAATGTTGAAAGAACTTAAAAAAGAGGTTGCTGAATTAGTTATTGCCAGCAGTGCAAAAATTATAAAAAGAGAATTTTCTAAAGATGATCAACACAGATTAGAAGAAGTTATTAAAGATGAATTACACTCTGTAAAGCATAAGAAATAATTAAATTTAGATGAAAGTATCTATTAGAAAATATGCGGAAGCATTGACTCATTCTTTAAAAGATAAGAAGGGTCATGCTTCTGACGAGACAATCCAGGATTTGCTTCAACTACTTCGCAAGAGAAAACGAAGCAGGTATATAAAACGTTTTTATGAGACATTTAAAAACGTATGGATGGATCACAATAATCAAATTTCTGCTCGGGTGATCCTTCCTTATCAACCTGAAGAGAAAGAATTGAAAGATTTGGAAAAATCTTTAAGTGAGGTAATGGGGAAAACCGTGATGCTAGAAGTCGCTGTAAAAGAAGATGTTATAGGTGGAATGAGACTTGAGTTTGGGGATTATATAATAGATGGAACTGTTTTGAAGAATTTGGAAATGATGGGAAATAAACTTAAAAATTCATAAACTTAATTTTTACAAATATTTAAACCAAGTAGTTATGGAAGTTAAAGATCAAATTTTAGAATCACTTAAAAAGCAAATTGAAAACTTTAAGGTTGGTGCAACGGTTGAAGAAGTTGGCCACGTCCTTGAGGTTGGAGATGGCGTTGCCCGTGTAACTGGCCTTTCCAAGGTTGCATACCAGGAAATGGTGCAGTTTGAGCACGGAGAAATGGGTGTGGCGCTAAACCTTGAGGAGGACAATGTTGGTATCATTGTTCTTGGTAGCGATAAGGGAATTAAGGAAGGAGATGAGGTCCGCGCTACTGGAAAGATTTTGTCTATTCCAGTAGGAGAACAGTTGATTGGACGTGTAATTAATCCACTTGGAGAGCCATGTGATGGCAAGGGTGAGATTAAGACAAGCAAGTTCTATCCAATTGAAAAGATTGCGCCTCGTGTTATCAAGAGAAAAGGAGTTAATCAACCTGTACAGACCGGAATCAAGTCTATTGATGCGATGATTCCAATTGGTCGTGGACAACGTGAGCTTATTATTGGTGATCGTCAGGTGGGAAAGACAGCTGTTGCTATTGATGCAATTGTAAATCAGAAAGGTGAAGATATGATTTGTATTTATGTTGCTATTGGCCAAAAAGAGTCTAAGGTTGCGAAAATTGTTGCTGATTTGGAGAAACATGGTGCTATGGATTATACAATTGTAGTAAAGACTTCTGCTTCAGATCCAGCTTCTCTTACTTATCTTTCTCCATTTTCTGGATGTGCGGTTGGAGAATATTTCTTGGATCAGGGAAAAGATGTGCTTGTAGTTTATGATGATCTTACAAGACATGCTTGGTCTTATCGTGAAATTTCATTATTACTTAGACGTCCATCTGGTCGTGAAGCTTATCCTGGGGATATCTTCTATCTTCACTCAAGACTTCTTGAGAGAGCTTGTAAACTAGATGAGAAATATGGTGGAGGATCATTAACAGCTCTTCCTATTATTGAAACTCAAGCTGGTGATGTGTCTGCGTATATTCCTACAAATGTGATTTCTATTACTGATGGACAAATTTATCTTGAATCAGATCTTTTCTATAAAGGTATTCGTCCTGCTCTGAATGTAGGTATTTCAGTTTCCAGAGTAGGTTCTGCTGCTCAAATTAAAGCCATGAAAAAAGTTGCTGGTAAATTGAAACTAGCGATGGCTCAATATAGAGAATTAGCAGTATTTGCTCAATTTGGATCTGATCTTGATGAATCAACATTGAAACAACTTAATAAAGGAGATCGTTTGACTGAAATTTTGAAACAAACTCAATTTGCCGCTGTGCCAGTAGAAAAACAGGTTGTTATTCTTTATGCAGGGATTAACGACTATCTTGAAAAAGTAGCAGTTTCTGAAGTAAAGGATTATGAATCAAAGCTTTATACTTATATGGATGCTAAATACAGTAAATTCTTAAAAGAATTGAAAGAGAAGAAAGAATTAACTCCAGAATTGGAGGAAGAATTAAAGAAAGCATTAACTCAATTTAACACAGAAATTACAAATGCCTAATTCCGGTAAAGAAATAAAGAGAAAGCTTAAATCCATCAAATCTACTCGTCAGATTACTAAGGCGATGGAATTAGTGGCTACTTCAAAAATGAAGAAAGCCGTAGATAATGCGGTAAGACTAAGGTCTTATGGTTATCTTGGATTACAGATTCTTTCTAAGCTTTCAAAGAAACACACAGAATTACATAAATTTTTCCAACAAGATGAAGTAAAGGATATTTTGATGGTTGTATTTACAACAGATAAAGGACTTTGCGGTGGCCTTAATGCGAATTTGTTTAAAAAGATAATTGCTTCTGAGAAAGTTATTTCTCGTGAATATCCAAATGCAAAGTGGCATTTCTTGGCTTCTGGTAAGAAAGGAGCTGAATTTTTAAAGAGAATGGGAAAGGAAGTCGAGTTTTTCTTTCCGGCTTATTCTACAAATCCAAAATTTGGAGATATTTTCCCAATTAGTAAGATTGCTTTAAAAGGATTTTTGAAAGGAAATTATCAAAAAGTTGTGGTTGTATATCCTGATTTCGTTTCTACATTGTTACAAAAACCTGTTACAAAGAGATTACTCCCTTTCAATATGGAGACTTTCGAAACAATGCTTGAGGAATTGGGGTCTAAATTTAGTAAATTTGCAAAGCCTATAGAAAAAGATTTGGAATATAAACTCGAGCCGTCCCAGAAATATATTATCGACAATATAGTCCCTCAGCTTGTTGAGATGCAGCTATATCAAGCCGTTCTTGAAACTACTGCTTCTGAACACTGTGCGAGAATGGTGGCGATGCAGAATGCCACAAAAGCTGCGGACGATTTAATGGCTGATTTAACCTTAACATATAATCAAGCAAGACAAGCTGCAATTACCGGTGAAATCGCCGAAATTGCTTCAAGCTCAATTGCTATGAATTAATATTTTATTGATATAACCTAAGACAATATGCCAGGAAAAGTTACACAAGTTATCGGAGCCGTTGTAGACTGCTCGTTTGAAGGAGAACCTTTGCCAAAAATTTATGATGCTCTAGAGGTAATGTTGGGGAAAGAACTTCTTGTTCTTGAAACTCAACAACATCTTGGAGGAAACTCTGTTCGTTGTGTTGCCATGGGTGCAACAGATGGACTAAAAAGAAATGAAGAAGTAAAAAACACAGGAGCTCCAATTTCTGTTCCAGTCGGACCAGAAACACTTGGAAGAATGTGTGATGCGCTTGGAAATCCTCTTGATGATAAAGAGGCTCCAAAATCAAAGAAGAAATATCCAATTCACAGACCTGCTCCAAAGTTTGATGAACAAAATGTTGAAACTGAAATTTTGGAAACTGGTATTAAAGTTATCGATTTGATCTGTCCTATCGTAAAAGGTGGAAAAGTTGGTCTATTTGGAGGAGCTGGAGTAGGGAAAACTGTAGTTATTCAAGAGCTTATTCGTAATATTGCTCAGGAACATGGAGGTTTCTCCGTGTTTGCCGGAGTAGGAGAAAGATCTCGTGAAGGAAATGATCTTTATCACGAAATGAAGGGATCCGGAGTTTTGGAGAAGACATCTCTAGTGTTTGGTCAGATGAATGAGCCACCTGGTGTACGTCAGAGAGTTGGTCTTACTGGAGTAGCGATGGCTGAGTATTTTCGTGATGAAGAAGGAAAAGATGTATTACTTTTCATCGATAATATTTTCCGTTTTACACAGGCTGGATCTGAGGTATCTGCTTTGCTTGGACGTATTCCGTCAGCTGTAGGTTATCAACCAACACTTGCTACTGAAATGGGTGCTCTTCAAGAAAGAATCACTTCTACAAAGAAAGGATCTATTACATCTATTCAGGCGGTTTATGTTCCTGCGGATGATCTTACTGATCCTGCGCCAGCTACAACATTTGGACACTTGGATTCTACTGTAGTTTTGAATAGAGCATTGACTGAGCTTGGTATCTATCCTGCGGTTGATCCTCTTGATTCTACTTCTACAATTCTTGCGCCTCATGTAGTAGGAGAGGAACATTACAATGTAGCTCGTGGAGTACAGAAAGTATTACAGAGATATAAAGATCTTCAGGATATTATCGCGATTCTTGGTATGGAGGAATTGTCTGAAGAAGACAAGCTTGCTGTACGTCGTGCTAGAAAAATTCAAAGATTTTTGTCACAGCCTTTCTTCGTAGGAGAAATCTTTACAGGACAACCTGGTAAATACGTTCCTTTAAAAGAAACTATTCGTGGATTTAAAGAAATTTTGGAAGGCAAGTGGGATGATTATGATGAAGGATTATTCTATATGAAGGGTCAAATTGAGGACGTGAAAGGTAAATAATAACTAAGATCCGCTTCGGCGGACGACACATTTTATGAAAAATATTGAATTAAAAATAGTTACACCAGAAAAAGTATTATATGACTCACAGGTTGAAAGCGTGTCTTTCCCTACAATGGAGGGTGAAATTACAATTTTGCCTAACCATATTCCGTTAATTTCAGCATTGAAACCTGGAGAGTTGAAGATTAAAAAAGATGGGAAAGAGGAATATTTTCATGTAACAAAAGGTGTGGCTGAAGTAGATGGAAAAACAATCACATTATTAACAGATGCGGCTGAAAGAGCTGAGGAAATAGATGAAAAACGTGCAGAGGAAGCAAAGGCAAAAGCAAAAGAATTAATGCTTAAAACTAAAACTGATGACGAAGGTTATGCTGATGCAGTTGCACAAATGGAAAGAGCTCTATCTAGAATTAGAATCGCAAAGAAAAATAGAAGAGGAAGTCGTGTATCATTTGACAATTAGTCATGGATAAACAGAATGAAAAATCCAAGGAAAATGCAAGAATGTGGTCTGCTTATGAATTAGCAATGAATCTTGGGTTTATGATCGTCACTCCGATAATTTTATTTGGAGTGGGGGGAGTTCTTCTGGATAAATATTTAGGAACTACGCCGATATTTATCTTCGTAGGATTTCTTCTGGCTATGACATCCGGTCTAGGAATTGTTTACATTAAAACTAAGGATATGGTTGTCCTAGGGAAGCCAAAAAAGGCTATTCCTAAGGATGAAAAGAATAAATAAATAATAGTAACTATGGCAACTTTTACCCCACCTACATTAGCGTCTGAAACAGTATTCCATCTTGGAAGTTTTGAAGTCAGAAATACTTTGATCACTTCTCTGATGACAATGCTTCTTTTGACTATAATAGCTTTGTGGGTAAGAAGAAAAAAATATGCCATGGTTCCTGGTGGAATTCAGAATTTAGTTGAGGCTTTGATTGGAGGTTTTTATAATTTTTATAAAGGAATAGTTGGGGACGATGAAAATACAAAGAAGTTTTTCCCTCTTGTAATGACGATTTTCTTATATGTGATTATTTCAAACTGGATGGGCCTTCTTCCTGGTTTTGGGAGTATTGGTATTTGGGAAGAGCATCATGGACATACTGTGCTTGTTCCTATTTTGAGATCTACATATGCCGATGTGAATATGACTTTTGCGTTGGCGTTGATTGCTGTTACTGGAATTCAAGTTTTTGGTTTTTCTTTACTTGGTTTTAAAGGATATGGTGGAAAATTCTTTGTAAATCCTTTGAAAAATCCTATCGGGAGCTTTGTTGGAATTTTGGAGCTTTTCTCTGAATTCTCAAAAATGATTTCATTCTCTTTCCGTCTTTTTGGAAATATATTTGCTGGAGAAGTTTTGCTTTTGGTTATTTCATTCTTAGTGCCTTTTATAGCGCCACTTCCTTTTTATGGACTTGAGTTGTTTGTTGGATTTATACAGGCATTAGTTTTCTCATTCTTGACGCTTGTATTCTTAAAAATTGCTACTACAGCTCATCACTAGAATTTTAGTTTTTTAGTATGCTATTTCTTTCACTACTTCGTGAAGGAAATTTACTCCTACGTTAATGTCTTCTTTGTCGCAATGTTCTGCTGGGTTGTGGCTTATTCCTCCTCTTCGTCCTCTTACGAATATCATCCCTCCTGGGACGTAGTGCCCATCTGATCTGTGAGCTTTTATTACCATTGCTGTATCATGTCCTGGCATTGATCCTATTTTTATAGGTTCTTTATCTTCGCCGAAGATTCTTTTGAAGATGCTTGTCATTATTGTAGGAATCCCTCCTTCAAATTTTGTAGGAGATGTCTGTGATATTGGAGGTTCTTCTATAGCACTTGTTTCGTGAGTGTGTGCTACTTGGGATACAGTGTCTCTTATTCTGTTTCTTAGTATTTCTCCTACAGTTTCTTCTAACACTCTTTGATCTAGGCTTAAAATTAAAGATCCTTCTTCTGATTTTACGTCTCCTATTGTTGCTCTCGCTAATCCTTCATGTTGTTTTGCGACTTCTGATGCGTCTTTTTCTATTGCGCAAACTATACTCATTGCTGCTGTTACGGTTCTTTCATTTATTGTAAGAATGTCGTGCTCTTCTTTGGAGATTAATTTAGCGTCTACGTCCATATCTGGGGCTAAGCAGTCCGTTATTCCTCCGAGAATACTTTCTAAGCTTAATGATTCGTCGGGGACTATTTCTATTATGCATTCTCCTGGAACAGAGTTATATCCTCCTCCAGGTATTGATATATTTACCAGATTTTTTTTAGGTAGTTTTTTTAAAAATCTTGCTATTGCTATTAATGCATCTCTTCTTACTTTCATCTCTTTGCCTGCAATTATTTCTCCTTCCATAGGAGTTCCTCCTGAGTGATCTGCTTTTCCTCTGACTGTAATTCTGTATATTCTTTTTCCCGGTAATATCTCTCCGTTGTCTTCTGATGAGCCTACTATAATATTGCTTCTTCTTGCGCCTCCTATGCCATGGACTACTATTCCAATCGGTTGATCTGTTTCTTCTAAAACCATGGATTGTTCTGCATGAAGCTCTATTACTGCTTCTAACATATCACCTTTAATGTATGGATTTTCTAATAATTGCTGAATATTTTCTCTGGATAATCCGCGTTCTAGCAATATTTCTATTAATGGTTTGTTTCCATATGATTTGTGTTTTATTTTGTCTATTTCTTCCATGCTTATATTTCCAGTCGCAAGGCTGCTTCCAAGACATGCTTTTCCTGTGGCAGAACTTTCTTCTGCTCTGAACGCTACGACTTGTATGGTTTTTTTAGGTTTTGTTCCCTCAAAAATGGTTCTTCTTAAAACTTCTAACCCTGAAGCTACTCCCATTAAACCATCATATCGTCCGCCTCTATATACGCTATCTATGTGGGAACACATCATTACTGTTTTGTCCGACTCTCCTTTTAAAGTGAGGTATATGTTTCCAAATGGATCTTCTGCTATAGCAAAATCTAGTCCTTTTTGAATAGCTTCTTCTTGCAAAGAGGCTCCTATTATCATTACTTCTTCTGCCGTAGCATCTTCATTATTTGTGAATGCAACACAATCTCTGCCTTGATTCGCAGCATCACCAGTCCATCCTATGTCAGCTATTCTGTCTAAATATTCGTGAACTTTTTGGCCTTGGACGAAGTCCATTTCGCATTGTTCTGACATCTTAAAAATTATTATTTGTATCTAAATCTAGGAGTTTGGCCGTTTCTAGATTGTGCTTTATAAGCTTGTTCTAATCTTTTTTGATCGGCGTCAAATCTGTGTCCTATAAGTCCACCGTAAGATCTCCATTCTACTGCTGAGAATCTGTCACTTTCTGACTGGATCCCAAGTTCTCTTAAAATTGCATTTTTACGGTTTCCGATTACTGCTGCAGGATCTTCTTTAAATCTAGGATCTGCATATATCGGATCTAATACTCCTTCACAATGATTTCTTTTCCAACTATTACCTCCAATGTGATTGTGTGTAATACTGTTTTCTGCATCTTGATCATGGAATTCTTCTGCTAAACAGTCTACTTCTAATGCTAATTTTGGATTGGTTGGGGTGAATCCTGGATAGTCTGCACGTTGATGTCCGTTGTCCCACCAAGCTCCAAATCCATCTGCTTTTTCTTCTACCCATGGAGCAAAGTCATTTTCAAACCATTGGCCTATTTCGTCTGTGTGAGTTCCTATTGCTGTGCCTCCTCCTATTACAGTAAATAAGCCAGCTGCTAAAAGAATTCTGTTTCTGATTACCCATTTATGACGAGCGGTTGCAATTTCTGTAAATTTCATTCCGTGGCCACCATTATCGCAGTGTGTTCTTGCCCAATCTGCTAGAGCTTCTTGTTGCTCTCGAGTTAATGGTTTTTGATCAATATCTTGTTCAGAATTTTCTGGTAATAGTTTCATTTTTTAATTGGTTAAATTTTTATACAGAGCGATATTCTA
>Ga0172375_10005434_pt1 | contig 18399 bp, 9 predicted proteins | sample LakKiv1m_FD_114537 | JGI IMG/M metagenome (GOLD analysis project Ga0172375, IMG submission 114537) | Freshwater microbial communities from Kabuno Bay, South-Kivu, Congo - kab_092012_11.1m | ecosystem: Environmental > Aquatic > Freshwater > Lake | place: Democratic Republic of the Congo...
CGTGTCTTTCACCAAATTGGTGCAACCTGCCAGGACCATCGGCTCATCCTTAACCGGTTTACCTTCAGTAAGTTCAATAAGAGCAGTTCGGCCGCAAAGCGGTTGAACTGCTCTCTATAGGATGAATGTTGACAGTTTCCTCTACAAGACGTGATGTGATAAATCCTTTCATACTCGGAAAATTTTGTCAATCTGCAGCCGGCTTAATCTGAAAGAGAAGACATCCATTTTCGAGGCAAATTCAGGGCATCGTCACGCCAGTCCCGAAAATAAGCTCCTTGCGCCGCTCCTGAGGAGTCACTTCAAGAAGAGCGATTTTTCCGCCTGAATAGATACACGAAATCGTGGTTTGATATGGCGCTTTCAATTTAAAGTTAACATCCCAATCACTCGGCCATGCCGGCAGAATGACAATCTTTTTCCCGTCGAACTGTACCAGCATGCTATGCAGCGCATGCATACCGTTGCCGCCGTTGTCCTGATCCGGTGCATAATCGAATCCTGCCGGCCAGAAGCCAGGGAACTTGAACGAGCGATCCCGTGCAGCCAGGTGCCGGATTACACCGGCCTTGGCCACACCGGCATCGCCAAGCAGAGCTGCCTGTGTTGCATTCTGAGACCAGCAGCCATACCACTTATTCCGGCGGGCATTGAACGTGTTCATGGCGAGTTCAAAATCCGGCTTTCCCAAGCCGTAAACCCGGAAGGGATATACAGCATAAAGCTCAGGATTCTCCATGTTATGATGGCCTGTCTTCTTTCCGCCATGCGCCAAGATCAGCTTCTTCCCGTCAACATCGCCCGTTGGAACTGGAGGAAGCTCAGACTGGAGTTTTTTCCAACGTTCCCTCATAGCCGCATCGCCAATATCTTCAGGCAACTCAAGAAGCCCGCGAATTACCCAGTGCAAACCTGCCACATCAGTGGCTGGATTGGTTACCTTCCAGTATGTCTCAATTGCGTTGGCCGGAGAGATGCTCAACTTCCCTGCGGCATCCCTTTTGAAGTGCTGACTGAAGAAAGTCAACCCAAGATCAGCCATGGGGATAAGCGTGTTCCTTGCAAAATTCTTGTCACCGGTGTAGGCAAAATAGTCCAGAGCCATCGCACTGTATTCCAGAATGGGCGTATAGTAGTGCTCACAAAAACCGCCGGGACTGTCTTCCGTCAGCTTTTTCAGTCCACCCCAGAACGGACCGCATTCCATAAAATAGGCCCCGCCATGTCCGAAACATTCACGTACCTGCTTAGCGTTGTCTTCGATCAAGGCCCGGTACATCCGGAAGAATGGATGCATGAGATCAAAATCACCGGAAGCCATCATCGACCAGTATACAGCACGGGTGTTCTGGAACCAATAGCGGAATCCCCAGGCGCGCCAGTCTGCTGTTCCCGGCAAACTGATATCCGGTTTCTGTTTCTTCTTGTCCTTGATAACAATAGGCCCATTGCCCTCTACAACAAACAGCGATCCGTTGAATTTAATCGGAAACTCGCCTCGGCTCGTGCAGGCGTTGATATATCTCTGCCCAATGTAGCCCGCCGTGACATCACGGGCTCGTTCCCCGTTTGTGATGAAGACATGGCTCCTGTCCCAGAAGGCCGACCACCACTTCACATGCTCCTGACGCGCCACATCCAATGGCGTGGCATCAGTCACAATCATTTGTTTATCGAGCTGCTCCAGCCACTGCGCCGGGGTCGCGCTCTGTGAAGTCAGGGTATGAACAGCCAGATGCTGGGCAGCAGCCGGCGTTGCGGATTCCAATAACGCTGGACTTCTGGTAACCAGGCCGTTGCCAACCATGGCGGCACCTATGGTCCGGTTGATCAACCCCGGAACCTCCTTGTTGGAATTCCTGTAATACCAAACAACCCGTTCATTCTGATTCGACATTATTGTATCTGCCCCGAGCCATTCTGTCGGCTGAGTCCGCCATGATTCAAATGAGGCGCGCATGGATACCGGTTCAGCACAGGTGCTTTGAACATGTATCACGGGACGGTTGGCATCAACCCATAGAATGATGCGTGATCTTTTACCTTCCGGCCCTGCGCTTGCCTCAAAGGTTCCATCGATGAAATGGAGTTCCTGCCGGAAACCGGAGCCTGAGGCAAAGGGATTGGGCGAAAGAGAAACCCTGACGCGCCCGACCTTGATAAGACCAAAACCCCCGTAACCCGGAGAATTCATGTCACATGCCTCGCTCCAGGCGTCATTCTTTCCGATGTAAAAAACAAGATCCCCGCTCTTTTCGATCCAGGCATTGAGGGCGATATCGCCGTTGCCTACCGGCATGGATCCATGAGAATTGGCGCCGGGCGAATTCCATACCACGTTGTATTGATCAATCTGTGCAAACGACGTCGCAATGACACCAAACAATAAAATTATCACCCTGCATGTTAATCTCATCCATTCCCCTCCGCCATGGAAGACATACCCGCCATCGTCTGTAAAGATTCTACGCTTCCTGCACTCAGTTTAAACTTATTCAACTTTCTTTTCAATAATCGTCCAGTTCTTGACATCGTAAAGCCGAGTAGTCTTGCCGTCGGTTACAGTCATATTTCCGCCGCGCTCCTGGTGGACCCAGGGATTGTCCACAAGCGGCCATGAGTTGTAATCTATCACAGTTCCATTGACCTTAGCCTCACCGTCAAAAGCCTTCTCAAGCTTATTGCCCAGGCGGTCGGTATATGCACCGGCTACAACACCAATACCCGATGATGAAGTTATCGCGGGCTTTGGCGATTTCTTCGCTGTTTTTGACTCATCCTTCTTTTCCTCTGCAGGGGCTGGTGTAAATTGAAGACTTACCGTTGTCTTAGCGAGCACATCCTTCCGGAATGCTTTCAGCTTTTCCTCAGGCGTCGAACCGGCATATTCATCAGGAGCCGCCGTCTCAATTGCAGCGGCCAGGTTTGTCCCGAATATCCGGAATTCAGAGTCAGCCGGATTATAGCCGCCGGTATATATCCTGTCCTTTGGATCCCAGTTGAACTTCTCGCTTGAAGTAATGGCAACAAGAACGCTGCCGTAATTAAGAAACACACGCCCCAGCTCTTTTGAATCGTTTATCACAGCCGAATATCCGGCCGGAATATAACTCAGGATATATCTCTGGTCCGGCATGAAAGTCTTGTTTGTAACCTTGCCGGTTTTCTCGTCGACACGGTCCTTCATGCCAGTTTTGGGATTCTTAAGGTCTTTTGCCACAACAAGGAAAACACCGTTATGCTGGAGAAACTGACCCTGCCGCGTAGCATTTCCATGGGCGTAGTTTGTCAGCGGTTTATCGTCATAGCATGGAACGGTTATCCACAGCAGGCTGGACTTAGACGAGTCCGGCTGGTCGAACATCACACCGTAGGGATATGTCTGGCCCCACACTGCAGATCCAGGCGCGTTAGCTGCGCTGAAAACCGCGTATGTCTTATTGACATAAGAAACCTGGTAGACCTTTTCTCCGTCAAAACGGCTCCGGTGCAGGTACGCCCTGGAACGGTCAGTGGCCGCATTGATGATGAGCGGACTCGGCCTGAATTTCTCGGCCATTGAAAATACAGCCGTGCACCCGGCATCAAGTTTTGGAGTGCGTCCGCCAAAGTAGAACCACAGCATCGCTGCGCTTCCATTCGGCTGCTGTGTCAACACATCAGGGTAACTCCTGCCGGCCGGGGTTGCCCAGTTGCCGCGCAGCCATGTGCCTGCGGCATGCGCAAGCGACATTTCATAGGCCATCGTCGCCTTATTGCAGAGTGCCTTATCGGTAAATGAATTATCCAGGCTGAGCAAAGTCCCGAGGTTGTATATCATGTAGGGCCGAGATGCGAACTCACCCGAGCCGTTAAAGGCAACATACTCAACGCGCTTATTAAGCCATGGTATTGCCTTCGGACCGTGGGCACCGTAGCGACCGTCGGGATGAAATACTTCTGAGCCCCATATGCTTTCGGCCAGGCAAAGGTTCAGCGTGCAGATCATGCTCAGGTTTCCGGTACTGCCGGAATAGCTGCGATTACTGGTGAACACATACTTGTATTGATCCTTCATCTTTTGATCCATGATATGCTGCCACCTTGTGTAAGCGTTTATCAAAGCCCAAAGGCCGAAACCGTTAAAGCGAGGCTCACCCCAACCGACATCCTTGTATGTCCCCTTCTTCTTTGCTTCCTCAACCCGCTTCAGGCGGCCATCACCGCTTGCGCGCAACGCGCCTATATATGAGCGAATAAGCTCCATGCCCTTTTCTGTCTGTCCCTGGCGAAGGTAGCACTGCGCAATCCAGCAACGCATAGGCGACATCGATTTTAGCAGCGCAGCATAGTCCAGAGTTGCTGCTTCGAACACGGCCTTCTCGCGCTCTTCGATCGTGGGATAAGAACCGTCCGACAACTCCTTGAGCCGCTTCTTGATATCGTCTTTAGCTATGACCGGCGCCTCACCAGCTTCAGACTTTATATCTTGAGACTGATCATCACCATCGGCCGGTTCTGCGGCATCAGCAGCCGAAATTGAGTTCGGGACTGACACGAAAAACAAAAGATATAGAATCATGGACAACAATATATCTCGACAAAACAAACACATATTATACCTCCATTACTAAATATCGTTACTCAGGCCTGTAAAGCTGCAGTTCACCTACAGATGAAGTATCTTTCGATTCATACAGTTCCAGGCGGAAAACCTGCCCTGTCACACATTGAAATACCTGGGTTGCCCCGTACCCTTTAGTCTCACCGGACACAAGGGGCTTCCACTCATCACCGTCTTTGACATTGAGACGGTACTTCTGCCCGCGCCTTCCGGCACCGCGGTGCGGCTCATCAAAAGCCATCGCATGCACCGGCACGGGTTTCTGCAGGTCCACCTCGACCCACCCTTTCCTGCAGTCCTTTTCCGCTTCCCATATCTGCGCAGCTGAACCATCAAAAGCAGCTGCTCCATCTCCATACGAAGCGCATGAAGGCTTATTACGCGTAAGCGGAGGCTCTACTATTGGCGTGCCTTCAATCGTAACTTTCAGCACGGGAACGGACAGGACTCCGCTATCTTTCGGACGAGGTGAAAGACTGAACACGATTGCACCGTCACGAACTTCATATTGCAAGGATTTCCCGGGATCGTCCAGCCATTCAGCCCCGAGCACTTTCACCGTCATTGGGATCCTCAGTTCGCCATCCTTCGGCCAGTCAAAGATATGTAAATAAAGCTTATCCCCTTTGCTTGTGCACCTGCCCCACGACAGGAAAGGCACAGGGCTGGCGCCTGTACCGTACACAGACTCACCGTTCTTCTCTAGCCAGCTGCCGATATCACGCAGACGTTCGACACTTGCCTGCGGGATCTCACCTTCCGCTGTAGGCCCCACATTGAGAAGGAAATTCCCGCCTTTATGGCATATATCCAGCAGCTTCTTAAGCAAGTCATTCGAACTCTTCCAGTTCGTATCCTGATTCTTGAAACCCCAGGTATCGTTCATGGTCATGCAGGTCTCCCAGTCACGGCCTGCCGGACCGCCGGTTGACGGAATGTACTGTTCCGGCGTTTCGATATCACCCTGCACTCCACCTCCCAGCCGGTTATTCATAATTACACCGGGTTGTATCTCATTGACTACGGCCAGAAATCTTGAAGCAAGCTCGGGATTCATATTACGTGGAATATCCCACCACAATTCGCATAGCGGCCCGTAACTGGTCAGAATTTCCCGGACCTGCGGGACCGCAATCGTATCAATATAATTAGTCATATCACCCTTCTGCGCATCATCCCACCAGCCGCGGCCGGGCGACTGACCGCCCGGATGATGCCAGTCCATTGCGTGGGAATAGTAAAGCCCGAACCCTATCCCGGCCTTGCGACAGGCTGCAGCCAGTTCAGCAAGAGGATCCCGCTTGAACGGAGTCGCATCACGGATGTTGAACTTACTTACCCTGGAAGGATACATCGCAAACCCATCGTGGTGTTTGGAGGTAATGACAATATATTTCATCCCTGCGCTTCGCGCTGTGCGGACCCATTCTTCAGCATTGAACTTAACCGGGTTGAAATCTTTCGCGTACGCCGCATATTTAGCCACCGGAATACGAGCACGCTCCATTATCCATTCGCCGTTATTATCAACCTCCCTGCCTTCATAGGATCCTGCGAGTGCGGAATACAATCCCCAGTGAATGAACATTCCGAACTTCGCCTCATGCCACGGCTTCATCCGGTCATTACGGTCCTGCACTTTCTGAACCTTGTGCCCATGGTTGACAGACACAGGATCATTCTCTCCCGATAGAATTTTGCAGCCGCAAACATTCAGAAACATAATGCCTGAAAGAATCGACATGATCACTGCGATTGATTTCTTCATTGCAACTACCTTCCTGTTATTCGGATTTTCCGGTTGTTTCCCTGGCTTTCCGGCCTACTGTCCATTTTCCGAAATCGTATGTCCTTATCTCTTTACCATCCGTCACGGTAAAGATACTGCCGCCTCTAGCATGCTGCATCCATGGATTCTCAAGTGACGGCCACGCTGCGTAATCCACCGGAAGTCCGTTTATCCGGTCTTCCCCGTCATAATCACATTCGACAACATTCCCATTCCTGTCGGTATAACGTCCAATGCCGCCCTTTTCATCCTTATAAACCACCTGTGATTTCGCAATCACTGCTTTCCTGAAGCTTTCCAGTTGCAATTCCGGTGTTGCGCCGGAGAATTCCGAAGGATGTGCCGTCTCGATCGCAACTGCAGTCCTCAGCGCCATCACCCTGAACTCCGAATCTCCAGCCCTCGGCTTGGATGCCGGCGCTTTGATTCCGGAAGCCGGATCCCACTTGAATGGACTCGCAGACGTCAGTGCTATGAGGACGCTGCCGTAATTCAGGAATATATGTCCGGACGATTCGCTGTCATTAACTACGGCCTTATACCCGCCAGGCACATAACCAAGAGCATAAAGATTGCGGAATTTAGCATCAATATTGAAGACATAAAGTGTTGCATCCTTGAACTGCACTTCCTTCTCGTATTTCGAGACGCCGTGTGTATGTATGCCGTTCGGACTGTTTGTCTTGCTTGTATTGTCGTCAGCGGCAGGATTCGTCAACCAAAGGTGACTGCCCTTTGAACCATCGGATTCCTCCCACATCACCCCGCAGGGATAGCTCTGCCCGTAAAACTGCTTTTTTGCGCCTTTCGGCGACCGGCTGAACATAACGTACGACCTGTTAACATAATGATAGAGCGCCCAGCTGTTTATGAATGCACGATGCACATAAGGCTTCGACCGATCCGTCCCTGCCGGCTTGAAAACGTCCGGCAGCCTGTATCCGGAAATCATGCATCGCAGTGCCCACTGGCGATAGAGATTGCCAGGATTCTGTCCTCCGAAATAGACCCAGGGAATAACCGCAACGCCCCATGGCCTCTGAGTCTCCAGATCCGGATACGAGCGCGGCGCAAATGTGGCCAGATGACCGCGCAGATAAACCGGAGCGAGTTGTGCCACACAGTATTCATATGCAAGCATCGCCTTGCGCCTGAGCTCAGGATCCGAGGCACATTCGGCAATTGTAAGAAGAGGCAGTATGTTCTCTGCACCGTACGGTCTCGAGGCATACTCCCCAGGTCCATCCTTCACGGCCGACTGGATCCTGCCGAGCACAAATTTTTCACCTGTAGGATCTGTTTTCGTAAAAATATTGCCGCTGTCTTCCTTACCCTGGAAAAACGGATCAGGCTTGAATTGATCAGCGCCGAACGACTGGGTGGCCAGAAATCGAGTCACGGCGGCCATTATAGTGTGATTGCTGGTAGAGAGCCTCCTGTAGAAGACGGCACCGCAGTATATCTTCCTGTATCTTTCCTTTAATGCGTTATCCATGTGCTGGTTGTATCTGACATAACAGTCAATCCCAGGCCAGGCATGGAACCCGCTATTGCCGCCGTGTATCCATCTGTTCTCCCTGTTTCCGGGAACCAGCATATTGAGCCCCCTGTTAACCAGGCGGCATGCCTCATTTGTCTTTCCGAGTTCGAACAAAGCTTCAGCCCGCCAGAATACCGCGCTGGAAGAGATCTTGTTGGTATTTGCCTGATAATCCGCCCAAACAGATTCCAGAGAAGCATCACGCCTCTGATCGAATGTCTCCAGGCCTTCAGCATTGGAAACAGAAACACCCAACTGTAAGGCCACACAAGCAATCGAAATACTTTTAGTCACATCCATATCAGCACCTTTCCACAAACCAAATAAGCATTTATCACAAGGGCATTTATTTTTTTAGTCCAAATATGCGAAAACCTTCCCAATTAAGAGCGCCATCCGCTTTACCAGTCAACTTTATTGTATGCCTGCCATCAGGAAGACCGCGCCACTGGAACAGGGTCACCTGCATAACAGCCGGGAAATTATTCAATCCCAGGTTCACAGTCTTTCTCAGAATACCGTCGATATAGATATCTGCACTACCGTTACCACGGGCTTTTTCAGCAACACAATCGATACCAGTTCCATCAAAATCGTATTCTATAATTGTCCCATTCCGGCGAACGGCCTGATCGGAGATGCCAACAAACACCGCCTGAGAAGGAGAAGAATGGCTAAGGATCAGAGGGATGGCCCACATTTTATAGAGGCTTTCAGGTTTATCATCAAACGGAAATCCTGAATGGAAAAGCCATACCTTTACATCCGGCCCGACCCTCTCTTGGAATTTGGCACAGATGCTTGTCCCGTACATATGCCCGCCCTTTATCTGCCTGTCTGACACCGACCCGGCAATGCTCCATGGCCCCCATGGATGCTCTGCCTGGTAGAAATCGTATTTAATCTCGGCAGGATAATACCATTTCTTAGGAATATCAGTGTTATACCATACCACCATTAAATACGCTTTGAGCCCAGGCACATAAGATGGTCCGGTCATACTGCATTTGGATTTCATTTCAATGACTGGCACCGCCTTGTTTATGTCAGAAGTCCAGCTGTCCGCTCCGGCATGATACTCCCAGTCAGCCGCCTTGAGCTGAGGAAGCTTACCCCTCTGTACTCTGCCAACTATTAAATCATTGCCGTTGTTCCAGAATCCATTCGGCGAAACGGCGTATACATACCTACCGGAATCATCCTGTGCAAAATTCCCGCCATTCTTGCCGTAGTGAAAGAAATAAGGTGCGCTGAACTTTGCGCCCTTCCACATCGGATGCCTGTAATTCTCATCTGCGCTGCGAGTCCATGTCATACCTTTGTCTGTAGACTTTATCAGGCTGGCATTGAATGTAGTCTGGCGCAGTTCAGGATCTTTACTGTCCTTGCCGTACACGTGCCTGGACACAAAGCAGTAGAATATTCCGTCGATGCACTCACTGCCGCAGGCCTTCCAGGTTGCTTTGTCTTTTCCTTTCTGACCGCCCTTGCCGTACTCGGCCATCGGGTTGACAAGATACCCGACCAGGCCTGTTACAGAATTTCCTTCAAGCCTGTTAAAGGCCAGATTCCGCGATTCTTTACCGAAACCGCGACCGTCATCGTTGAATGCGTAAAGGTTGTCATCATCTGCCCAGAACGGATCCCAGGTATCACCACTGGATTCATCCCACTTACGGATATTGTCCCAGTCAACAAAAACATCCTTTACCTGTGCTTGCGACACCGCGCCATGCAAGGAAAGAACGAGGATAAAAGGAAATGCCCGCAGCAGTGTCGTACTTGACTTGCAAAAACCTGTATGCCTTTGACAAAGAATTCTCATCTCATGTTCGTTAAATTATAACGCACCTTTATTTAGCGGAACAAGACGGTTTATCCAGATAGTCGGTCCAGGGTCTTGGAGTGCCGTCGGGCGGGAAACATATCTTCAATGGAGATAGACCCGCCGCATTTTCACCGCCACAGCACAACAGTCGCTTCCTTTTTGCAACATCAGCCCTGATGTGCATTGCCCCTGCCTGAACATCAACAATATCATCCTTGAGATCAGCTTTAACCTGCTTTCCTGCGCAGGATTTCCTGAATGCTGCAAAACCCGCATCATCAAGGCCTTCAGCCCCAAAGGCCCATAACACAAGCACTCCCCTTCCTTTTGGCGCCTTTTCCGAATGAGAGCAGGTAAACCTGGATGCACCCAGTTTTGATCCGTCATTGATCCACTCCACAGAAGCCTTTCCACCTTCAGTATTTACCGCCAGCACGAAACGTATTGCCACAGCAACGTCTTCAAGCCTTAAAAACAATGTACTCCCTGCAGGCATCTGCACAGGTTTATCATCAGGCGGCATTGCAAGTTTCTCTTCTCCATTCCAGACCTGGGCTGCACAGGGAAATACAATATGGGACATAAGACAGTCGAGAGGACGCTTCATCTTACCTGAGTATTGGACCTCGGAATCATCCGCAGCCAGGAGAAGACTCTCCGGTCCCAGCTGTACGCCGGCGATAAACGGACGGAGATGATGCGATTTCCTGTGCCCGCCGCCGGTAATCTCCTTGTTGACCCCGTAGGGATCCCGCCTTCCGTCCATGACAAAATTACCAACCACTGTGTCTGGTCCTCCTGGAAAATTAATGACAAAAACCTTGTCTTCAGGGCTATAGCCAGACCCGGCGGTACTGATGCTGAACCGCCGCCCGAGATAATGCACCGAATACTGTTCAGGTTTGTCGCCGAAACGGCGTATTACGGTTCTCGGCAGCTTACCGGCAAGACTTTCCCGAATTGAACCGGAAGGAAATGCGGCACTGTTTTTAACGTAAAGATTATTCTTTGCTCCACCGTCATCCGGCATCCATCCTGCCGCCTTCAGATATTTATCCAATTCGCCATGGCCTTTAAGATAGTCATAATCCCTGCTGTGCACACCCCCAAGCCGGAGTCCTGGTTCAAACCAGTTTGCTGCGACATCGACCCATATCATACCGACAGCATCAGCTGCAATAGAACGTACTTCCTTATCCTTTGCATGCTTTGCCACGAGGCCAAGGACATCAAGATCAATCCCGTAATAGCCAGTACTGAGATATTCGTGGATGCCGTTGACCTGAACATCCGCCCACCATTCTTTGAGCCCCGACGATCCTTCCCTTGCAAGATCAGGCAGTCCAAGCGATTCCCCGATCCATATCTGGTTCCAGCATTTCATCAGGAAAATATTAGTGTAGCGCAGCGATACTTTATGACGTTTGATCCCCTCTACTGATGTCCGTATAATCTTTTCTAATCGCGCAGACGCATCCTTGCCCAGTCGGTCACGGTACACCAGCCAGATGATAGATGATGTGTGCATGCAGAACTCTACAGCATTCAGATCATCCGGTTTGTCTTCTCCGCTGCGCCAGCGGAAATTACCATAGGTTGGACTCGAAGCATCGACATCCTGCATGGAGGCCGCGATAGACAGTGATTCCGCCACCCTGTCCTTATTACGATCCTCTGCAACACACTGAAGGATATACTCAAACACCGTACGGACGCCTAGCGAGGGAGAAGATCCGGATATGAATTTCCAACGCTCATCGGGCTTTGCATCTTCAGCAGCGGCATGATCAGCTACGAACAAACATAATACCGCAAAAAACGTTATGACCCGGCAATAAAACATATTCCCCTGTAAAACACCTTCGGAGTGCAGCTAACGAACGTCACTTCATCAGGTGAAACTCTTCTATGGACGGCCCGTCAGTGGCCTCAAGAATATTAAGCCTGACTATCTGCGCCGTTACAGAAGGAAACGACTTCTCAAAATTCCAGCCGATCTTGTCACCCTTGATAATTGTCTTCCATTCATCGCCAGCCTTGTATTGAAGCTCAAACGATTTGGATCTGCTTCCACTGGCATCCACCCACTCCTTGATCATCGCTTTTGAAAATTCCTTTGGTTTTCCAAGATCAACTTCCAGCCAGGCCTCCTTTTTCCCGCGGTCAGTAGCCCAGCGGGTCCCATCATCAGAGTCAATGGCCTTGTCCGGCCCGTACACCTGCTGTTTACCGTAAACATTTGATGCAGTCGCCTTGGCCCCTACTGTCAGCGACGCGCTTAAAGAACCAGTATCAACCGGCGCAAGGTCCATGGCAGAACCTTCCATATCCAAGACCACAACCGTATCAATCGAGTCACGATTAGCGGCAGGAACTGCCAGCGTAATACCCTTGTCATCCTGCTTAATCTCTGCCGCCCCTCCGGCCAACAGCTTTGCAGAAAGCACTTTCGCAGGAATTGAAGGGAGTACCAGATCACCCTTTTCCGGCCAGGAGAGAACATGCAAAAATATCTGCTTCCCTTTGCGGGTACTGACGCCCCATGTTGCAGGCTTGAACGGTCCGCCACGTGTACCATATATACTCTCACCGTATTTTTTAAGCCAGTCGCCGATTTCCTTGAGGCGGTTTGCCTGTTCAGGATCAATCATTCCATCCGGCCGCGGACCGACATTAAGCAGTATATTACCGTCACCGCCGGCGCCACGGATCAGCATCAACAGGCAGGCGGCAAATGGTTTAACCCCGTCCTTTTCTCCACCCCAGGCCCAGGCATTGTGGGCCGAAACAGTCATGCAGGATTCCCAGGGCCTCTTAATGTTGAATCCGCCGATTTTCTGCTCAGGCGTGTCGTAGTCACCACCGTCACCGGTACGGTTATTGATCAGGATGTCCGGCTGCAGCGCACGAACCATGTTAATCGTGTTTGTTCCGCGCCCATTGAACATCTGAGGAACGTCATTCCATATAGTAACGAGCGGACCGTAATTTGTAACAAGCTCCCTGATCTGCGCCAGAAGGAAGCGGTTGTAGGAGTCCATATCCGATTTATCACGCTTTGTTTTCCCGCCGGGGCTGGTGAGCGGAAAATCGGGATGATACCAGTCACACACAGAATAGTAGGCGCCAAACGCAATCCCCTGCTTTTTGCACGCCTCCGTCAATTCTTTCATAACATCACGTTTGAACGGAGTATTCATGATATTGTAATCAGTCTCCTTGGTTGCCCAGAGACAGAATCCGTCATGGTGTTTCGTGGTCAGCACCATGTATTTCATTCCGGCGTCCTTAGCCACCTTCACCCATTCATCGGCATTGAACTTCTCAGGATTGAACTTTTTATAAAGACTATCGTACTCCGCAATAGGCGTCTGCGAACCACGCGACCAGCCAATCTCATGTCCTGTGAGACTCACCGGCCCCCAGTGGATGAACATTCCAAAGCGCATGTCCTGCCAGCGCTTTACCGCCTCAGGCTGCGGCGGTGCATATCGAGTCGTCGATTCAGCGCCATTTGAAATCTGCCAAACCATCAAACTTACCATCAATACCAGCATCGTCTTTTTCATTGTCACTCCGTGTTAGTAGTTTCTACTGTTCTTATCGCACTTACACCGCTGTGCTTAGATGTGCTGCAATTAAAAGTCTTCTTTAAAAAATGCCGCAAACTCATGACAAAGTCGAGGATTTTGGGCAAGCATATAACAGGAAGATATTTTTCGTTGTGGCATTTCTATATACCTTGCGGTTTAATAAAGGAAAGCTTTAATGGTGATAAAAGGAGCCGTAAAATGAATAGACGTTCTTTCTTGCAGGCTGCTGGAGGTGCAATGGCTGTATCGGCGCTGCAGCCGTTGAGCAGTAATGCCGCTGCTGCCGGAACACCTGGTGCTCCGCCACCCAGGGGCATCCCAAAACTTGTTCAGCGTTTTGGTGACGGACGTGACTGGTTCTTCCAGAAGCGGTTCGGGATGTTTGTGCACTGGGGACTCTACTCAATACCCGCATGGCATGAACAGCACCAGTGGCGTGCGCGCGTCCCACGCGAAGAATACGTCAAGCTCCAGCAGAAATGGAACCCCGTAAGATTCAATCCCGACGAGTGGCTGGATATAATGGAAAAGGCAGGAATGAAGTATATCTGCCTTACCACAAAACATCATGACGGATTCTGCCTGTGGGATACAAAACAGACCAGGTACAACACCATGAATGCACCATACGGCAAAGATATCGTCAAGATGCTGGCGGACGCGTGCCATAAGCGCGGCGTACCGCTGTGCCTTTACTACTCGATAGCCGACTGGAACCAGCCCAACTACCCGAACCAGGGCCGACACCATGAGCTGCCGCCCCAGCCCGGCGATTCTCCAGACCTTATGAAGTATATCGAGTTCCTGAAGGCGCAGGTAAAAGAACTTTGCTCAAACTACGGCGAGATCCACGGATTCTGGTGGGACATGAACGTCGATCGGCATGTTGACCGGTCGATCAACGACATGATCAGGAAGATGCAGCCGAAGGCCGTGATAAACAACCGCGGCTATGACGATGGAGATTTCGGCACACCGGAGCGTGATTACGAGAAAGGCGGCGAGGATGCAACCTGCTTCGCACGTCCAACCGAGGCCTGCCAGTCAGTAGGCACCGAAAGCTGGGGCTACAAGAGCGATGAGGATTATTATACCGACAGGCATCTCATCCGCAGCATCGATAAGTACCTGGCAAGGGATGCCAATTACCTGTTGAATGTCGGACCGACTGGCGAAGGTGTTATACCACCCGAAGCCGTCGCCATACTTACAAGGATCGGCAAATGGTATAATACAGTAAAAGAATCATTCGAGAATGTTGTGCCCGCAACACACCTGACAGAAAACCGGAACATACTTATAACCCGCCGTGACAATACCTTATATGTACATATGCACAGGGATCCAACGTCCGAAACTGTCAAACTCAAGCCGATTCAAATCATGCCGCGCAAAGCTACGTTGTTAAACAATGGCGAGCCGGTAGAATGCGCCCTAAGCATGGCTCCGAGCGATCATATGGAACAGAAGAAATACCTGCGACTGAGAAAACTGCCGGCAAACGAACTGCCAAACACCGTTCTTATTGCAAAACTGGAATTCAATGATATCTCGGCAATCACTGACGGAAAGATGGCTGACACAACGGGACAAACCGTCAGAATTGAGGAGAAATAATATTACTCCTTCATTCAAAACGCTGCCCGCGTTGACGACCTTCCGTTAAATCTGCGAGTGTGAACTAAAAAACGGAGACAAGATGATGAGAAATATAATTAGAACTGCTGCGATACTGATTGTTCCTGCTATCGCCATTTTGCAGGCTGGTGAGCCTGTGATGGTCGAGGATGATCATTACGCTGTCAGCGTTGATGCAAAGACCGGAAGTTTTTCTGTAACGCACAAGCCAACCGCCAAAATGGTCCTTACAGCCGGCAAACTGAGCGGTTCAGAAGGCGCGGCTAAAATCATCAAGGTCACGGACAAAACACTTGGCGAGGGACAGGCTGTCGAAGTTACATATACCAGCGGGAACCGTGAAGTCATTGCTCTGTACCGCGGACTTCCTTTCGTGACATTCCGTTCGACCCTTCACAATGACAGAAAAGAACCGGCAGTCCTGAACCAGGTGCCAACCATCTCGATGGGCATAGATATCGAAAAACCTCTTGCTGAAATCCGGACCCTTGGTACCGGCGGACTGCAGGAACCTGCCAAAAATCCCGGCAGTTACGCCTTCCTTGCTGTTGTGGATCCCGTGTCGCGAAGCGGTGTTGTCGGAGGCTGGCTGACACATGACCGCGGCAGCGGCGTGGTCTTCTCACCTGTCCAGGAGAATACAGTCAGGATGCAGGCGCGGATCGATTACGGCAGACTGCTCATTAAACCGGGCCAGGATGCCGTCGCAGAAATGTTCGCTGTCGGGTACTTCGCTGACGCACGTCTGGGCCTGGAGGCCTATGCCGATGCCGTTGCAAAAATCTATGCCGTAAAACTGCCGCCGCACCGGCCCGGATACTGCACCTGGTACATGGAAAAACACGGTGCTGCCTGCGACGAAAAGAACCTGCAGATACTTTCAGAATACGCTGCAAAGAATCTGAAGCCGTTCGGATTCGATTTCATCCAGATTGATGACGGTTGGCAGGAGGGTATAGGAGGCAACGGGCCAAGGAAGAATTTCACCGCATATCAAACAAACGGAGCCTACAAAGCCGGCATGAAGGCAATGGCTGACAACATCAAACAGCTCGGTTTGGCGCCCGGCATCTGGTTCATGCCGTTTGCCGGAACAGCCAAGGATCCGTATTTCAAGGATCACCAGGACTGGTTTGCAAAAGACAGCAAGGGGCAGCCTTACGAAACCGCCTGGGGCGGGACGTGCCTTGATATGACACATCCGGGTGCGCGCGAACACCTGCGCGGCATCGTCGACCGGATTGCCCACACCTGGGGTTACACGGTTTTCAAAATGGACGGCTTCTGGACAGGAAGCGCGACGAAACAGATATACATAAACGATGGTTATAAAGAAGACGGGATCGGCGATGCTGAGTTCGCCAATCCGGAAAAGACCAATATCGAAGCCATGCGCGATGGTACACGGCTTGTCCGTGAGACCGCAGGAACTAACGTGTTTCTGCTTGGCTGCTGCGTATCGCAGAATATGCGGTCATTCGGCGGTTCGTTCGGACTCCTGGACGCCATGCGCGTGGGACCGGACACAGGTGCAGGCCACATCGGCGCACCACACGCTTCTCGCCTGTGGTTTCTAAACGGACGGGTATGGTGGAACGATCCTGACTGCGTCTCTGTACGAGCCGGCACAGACCTGGAACAGAGCAGGCTCAACGCCTCTTTCACCGCAATAGCCGACGCACTCTTCTACAACAGCGACTGGATGCCTGATCTACCGGCAGAGCGGCTGGACATTCTGCGACGCTGTATTCCGGCACACGGACTGCCGTCACGGCCGGTCGATGTTTTCGAAAATCAGCCGGCCAGAATATGGCATCTGGCCGATACACGTGGCGGCGTCCGCCGTGATATCGTGGCCCTTTATAACTGGAGCAGGACTACAGCTTCAATCTCATGTCCTGCCTCGCGCGTAGGCCTGCCACCCGCTTCAGAGTATGTCGGCTTTGATTTCTGGAACAACAAATTTATTCCGCCGTTCAAGGATAATGTGCAGTCCGACCTGGCCGTCGGAGGTTCGTGCCGTATCCTGGCAATACGGCCGACAGCAAATCATCCGCAGCTGATAAGCACGTCCCGCCACCTGACGCAGGGAATTGTTGATGTCACCGGCGAATCATGGGACGCCGGAGAAGGAATACTGTCAGGCACCAGTTCTGTAGTTGCCGGCGACACTTATGAACTCCGCATCGTAGTACCTGCGGCCGACGCATCATGGCTTGCCGAAAGTGCAACTTTATCGTCCAATGACGAGGCGGCCGGTGTAAAGGTAGAGTTCAAACAGGACGGGCCCCGACTGCGTGTCAGGATTAACAGTGCCAACAGCCGGTCAGTCGCGTGGAAAGTTAAATTCACGCCCGGCAAGGTTGCTGCTGTAAACCCTGCACCGGTAGCCGATCTTTCGGCAAATGCCGATGTCAACGGCATAAAACTGACCTGGTCAGACAACGGTTGCGATTTATACCGTGTAGAGCGCAGCAGCGGCACATCTTTCCTGACACCCTTAACAAAGTTTGCCGATGCGCAGGTTGAGCGCGGCAAGAGTTACAGTTATTCTGTAATTGCTCTCGGCTGGAACGGAACCGCCTCCCAGCCGGCTAAAGTGGATATAGAAACGCCAAAAGCTGTTAAAACCCCGCCCTTTCCTCCTGAGCCGACTGTTCATTTAGGCAAACTGAAGCCGCTCAACTTTACTAACGGCTGGGGCAAAGGCGTAGCAAACAAGTCCATCTCAGGCGGATTTATCAGGATCCAGGGCAAGGCATACAAGAAAGGCCTCGGCGCACATGCTCCATCACTTGCAGTATATGCTGTTCCTGCAGGAGCCAGGAGATTCGTTTCTGTTGTGGGCCTGGACGACGCCACGAAAAACATCCCTGGCGCCAGCGTTACCTTCGAGGTATATGGCGACGTCAAGGAGATGGGAGAGAAACCCGAACTGTTGGCCCAGTCGCCAGTACTCTGCAACAAGACTATCCGTTACTGGGCATTTGATGTCGGACTGAATTCGCGCTTCAAAGAGCTGAGGCTTGTAGTCACCGATGCCGGCAATGGAATGGAAGGCGACCACGCCGACTGGGCCAATGCAGGGTTCATAATGCATGATGACAAAGCCAAATAAACGGATTGAGTTCAGTCTTTGCCCAGGATACGTACAGTCTGACGCACTATCTCCGCCGTCTTTACCTTTGGCTCCGTGTGTCGGCCCCACTGCCAGGCAGCGACCGTAACCTCTACCGGATACCTGGTGCTCGGTGGAATTGGAGTGAACACGAGAGAGTTATTCTTAACCTAGAAAGAGCAGTTCACTCGCGCTGCGTGCGAGCGAACTGCTCTTGTTTTTGGTCCCTTCCCCGTCCTATGTGGTGAGTAGGAGGAGGGTTTGGTTGCCATCTACCACGGGGTGAAGGC
>Ga0172375_10005435_pt1 | contig 18399 bp, 20 predicted proteins | sample LakKiv1m_FD_114537 | JGI IMG/M metagenome (GOLD analysis project Ga0172375, IMG submission 114537) | Freshwater microbial communities from Kabuno Bay, South-Kivu, Congo - kab_092012_11.1m | ecosystem: Environmental > Aquatic > Freshwater > Lake | place: Democratic Republic of the Congo...
CGCAACGCGCCGAATGCCGAGGGCGAGCGCGGCGTGATCGTCAGCACCGCGTCGGTGTCGGCCTACGACGGCCAGATCGGGCAGGCGGCTTATTCCGCCTCGAAGGCCGGTGTCGCGGGCATGACGCTGCCGATCGCGCGCGACCTCGCACGCATGGGCATCCGCGTGATGGCGATCGCGCCGGGTATCTGCGAAACGCCGATGATGGCGGGCATGAGCGAGGAAGTGCGCGATGCGCTCGGCAAGATGGTGCCGTTCCCGCCGCGCATGGGGCGGCCGTCCGAGTTCGCCTCGCTGGTGGCCGAGATCGTCCGCAATCCTTATCTCAACGGCGAAGTGATCCGCCTCGACGGCGCGATCCGCATGCAGCCCAAGTAATTGGCACACGCACACGATTGCTATCACTGCGGCCTGCCGGTGCCGCAGGGGCTCGATCTGACCGTCGAGATCGATGGCGCGCCGCGCGCGATGTGCTGCGCCGGGTGCCAGGCCGTGGCACAGGCGATCGTCGCCAATGGGCTGACCGACTATTACAAGCACCGCGATGCACTGCCCGAATCGCCGCGCGAGGCGCTGCCCGCGGCCTTGCAGGAACTGGGGCTGTTCGACCACCCGGACGTGCAGAAGAATTTCGTGCGTCAAATAGACGGAAATGAGGGCGAACACGAGCGCGAAGCGGCACTGATCCTCGAGGGGATCACCTGCGCGGCCTGCGTCTGGCTCAACGAGTCGCATATCGCCAAGCAGCCCGGCGTGACGGCGGTGGATATCAACTACGCCACGCGGCGGGCCCGGGTGCGCTGGGACGAGAACGTCACGAAGCTCTCGGCGATTCTCGAGGCGATCCAGGCGATCGGCTATCGCGCGCATCCCTACGACGTGACGAAGTCGGAACAACTTGCGCAAAAAGAGCGCCGCACCGCGCAGTGGCGCCTGTTCGTCGCCGGCTTCGGCATGATGCAGGTGATGATGTATGCCTTCCCCGTGTATATGGCCGACGGGGACATGACGGCGGACATCGAGCAGCTGATGCGCTGGGCGAGCCTGTTATTGACGTTGCCGGTGATGGTCTATTCGGCCGCGCCATTCTTTGCCAATGCATGGCGTGATCTTCGGTTTCGCCGCGTCGGCATGGATGTGCCGGTGGCGCTGGGCGTCGGCAGCGCCTTCCTCGCCAGCGTCTGGGCGACGCTGACGGCATCGGGCGAGGTGTATTTCGACTCGGTGACGATGTTCATCTTTTTCCTGCTGACCGGCCGCTATCTGGAGATGATGGCGCGCCAGAAGGCGGCGCGCGGGGTCGAGGCGCTGGCGAAGGCGATCCCGGCGTTTGCGGAGCGCTTGCTGCCCGGTGAGGCGGGCGAGGTGGAACGGGTCGCGGTGGCGAATCTCGCCGCCGGCGATTGCGTGCGCATCAAGCCGGGCGAGACGATTCCCGGCGATGGCGAGGTGATCGCGGGCGCGAGCAGCAGCGACGAATCGTTGCTGACCGGCGAAAGCCGTCCGGTCGGGAAGCGGGTGGGCGATTGCGTCACGGGCGGCAGCGTGAATGTGGGCAGCCCGCTGGTGGTGAAGCTCGAGCGCGTCGGCGAGGCGACGCGGCTGGCGTCGATCCGGCGCCTGATGGAGCAGGCGGCGGCGGAGAAGCCGGCGCTGGTGCAACTGGCCGATCGCATCGCCATGCGCTTCGTCTGGGTGCTGCTGGCATTGGCCACGGTCACGGGGTTGTACTGGCTGAATACGGATCCTTCCAAGGCGCTCTGGATTTGCGTCGCGGTACTCGTGGTGAGTTGCCCCTGTGCGCTGTCGCTGGCGACACCGGCCGCGCTGACGGTTGCGACGGGCGCCCTGGCGCGCGAAGGCGTGCTGGTTACGCGCGGCCACGCCATCGAGACGCTGGCCCGTGCAAACCATTGGATTTTCGACAAGACGGGCACTTTGACGATCGGGCGCCCCGCCGTGGTGGCGTTGCGGCTGGCCGCCGGCGTCGATGAGGACACCGCGTTTGCGCAGGTGCGGGCGCTGGAACAGGCCTCGGAGCATCCACTCGGCAAGGCATTGATCGCAAAAGTCGGCGCTGGCGAGACGGCATCAGTGAAGAATCTGCGAGCGGTGACCGGGAAGGGCATCGAGGCACGGGTCGAGAGTCAGCTTTTGCGCATCGGCGTTCCGGCATTCGTCGGAGAACTGCATGGTCAAGCGGTGCCGGACGAGATGGCGAGTTGGCTTGCTGCCGGCGATAGCGTCGTCTCTTTGGGCGATGCGGCTGGCTGGCGTGCGTGGTTCCGCATCGCCGACGCCTTGCGCCCGGGCGCATCCGCGGCGCTTGCGCATCTGCGCGCGCAAGGCGCGCAACTGACGATCCTGTCCGGCGATGCGCCGCAGACCGTGGCCGCCGTGGCCGCCGAACTGGGCGTGCAGGATTACCGCGGCGGCATGACGCCCGAGGGCAAACATGCCTGCCTGCGCGAGATCCAGGCGACCGGCGCGACCGTCGCGATGGTCGGCGATGGCGTCAACGACGCGCCGGTGCTGGCACAGGCACACGTTTCCGTCGCGATGGGCGGGGGCACCGATCTGGCGCGCGGACAGTCGGATGTCGTGCTGCTGTCGGACGACCCCGTGCATCTGGGCAATGGCGTCGCGCTGGCGCGACGCGCCCTCGGCATCATCCGCCAGAACCTGTTGTGGGCTTTTACCTATAATGCCGTGGCTATTCCGCTGGCCATGGCCGGATGGATCACGCCCTGGATGGCTGGCATCGGCATGTCGGCGAGTTCGCTGCTCGTGGTGTTGAACGCTCTGCGGTTGCAGAAAACCGCATAATTTATGGAAAGCCTATACCTGTTGATTCCCGTGTCCGTGTTGCTGGTCTTCGTGGTCGGGGTGATCTTCTGGTGGTCTCTCAAGAGTGGCCAGATGGAGGATCTCGAAGGACCGGCTTACCGGATTCTCATGGACGACGATCGTGCGCAACCGCCGGCTGCGGAGCAGCAGGGTTCCGGCAAGAACACATCTGTTGACGCAGATCAAAGCACCTGAATGGTGCTGGTTTCATACTGCCTGCCGTTCCGTTCGGGTTGTGTTGATGAAGCGAATCCGGGCGAGGGTTTAATCGGTTAGTCTCTCTGTTGGGGTTGGGGGTGCGCGTCTCGCGCACCCTTTTTTTTGCTTGTAACCATGTTATTAAAATGGTTAAATGACCACATAAAGATTACTGTCTTGGAAAAAAGTTGACCTGAGTCAATTTGACGCACTTGTAGTGCAGTATCCTTCGCACCCAGCCTCCAAAGGGATAACCAAGGGGATAAAAATTTGGGGGGCAAGTTTCGTTTTTTTTAATGAGAGAGGTGAAAACCATCATGCAATCGCAAGCGACTTACGACTACAAAGTCGTGCGCCAGTTCGCCGTGATGACCGTAATCTGGGGCATCGTTGGCATGCTGGTCGGCGTCATCATCGCCGCCCAGCTAGTCTGGCCACAACTTAATATCATCGAGTTTCTGAGTTATGGGCGTCTGCGTCCGCTGCATACCAACGCAGTGATTTTTGCTTTCGGTGGCTGTGCGCTGTTCGCCACCTCTTTCTGGGTGGTTCAGCGCACCTGTCATACGTCGCTGTTCGCCCCTGGTCTGGCGACTTTCATTTTCTGGGCCTGGCAACTCGTCATCCTCCTCGCCGCGCTGTCCCTGCCGCTGGGTTTCACTTCCGGCAAGGAATACGCCGAACTCGAATGGCCGATCGACCTGCTGATTACCGTGATCTGGGTCGCCTACGCCATCGTCTTCTTCGGCACGATCGGCATCCGCAAGACCAAGCACATCTACGTGGCCAACTGGTTCTACGGCGCCTTCATCATTGCCGTCGCCCTGCTGCACATCTTCAACAGCGCCGAAATCCCGGTCTTCGAGGCTGGCATCCTGACGCCGAAGTCCTACTCCGCCTATGCCGGCGTGCAGGATGCGATGGTGCAATGGTGGTACGGCCACAACGCCGTCGGCTTCTTCCTGACCGCCGCCTTCCTGGGCATGATGTACTACTTCGTGCCGAAGCAGGCCGGCCGCCCGGTGTATTCCTACCGCCTGTCGGTGGTGCACTTCTGGGCGCTGATCTTCACCTACATGTGGGCCGGCCCGCACCACCTGCACTACACCGCGTTGCCTGACTGGACCCAGTCGGTTGGCATGGTCTTCTCGCTGATCCTGCTGGCGCCGAGCTGGGGCGGCATGATCAACGGCATCATGACCCTGTCGGGCGCCTGGCACAAGCTGCGCGACGACCCGATCCTCAAGTTCCTGATCACCTCGCTGTCCTTCTACGGCATGTCGACCTTCGAAGGTCCGATGATGTCGATCAAGACCGTGAATGCGCTGTCGCACTACACCGACTGGACGGTCGGCCACGTGCACTCCGGCGCGCTGGGCTGGGTCGGCATGGTGTCGATCGGCTCGATGTACTACCTCATCCCGCGCCTGTTCGGTCGTACCGAGATGTATTCGACCCGATTGATCAACGTGCACTTCTGGCTGGCCACGCTCGGCACCGTGCTGTACATCGCCGCGCTGTGGATTTCCGGCGTGATGCAGGGCCTGATGTGGCGCGCCACCAACGCCGACGGCACGCTGACCTACGCGTTCGTCGAATCGGTGAAGGCCTCCTATCCGTTCTGGACCATCCGCGTGGTTGGCGGTCTGCTCTACCTCAGCGGCATGATCCTCATGGCCTACAACATGTTCAAGACTATCGCCAGTGGCAAGGCGGTCGATGACGCAAAAGTCCTCGCCCCCGCCGGCGCACACTGATTGCAAGGGAGATAAACCATCATGTTGACGCATGAGAAAATCGAAACCAGCAACACGCTGATGATCGTGCTGATCACGTTCTTCGTGAGCGTCGGCGGCCTGCTGGAAATCGTTCCGCTGTTTTTCCAGAAATCCACGACCACGCCTGTGAATGAACTGGTCAAGCCCTACGATGCGCTGCGCCTCGCCGGCCGGGACATCTACATCCGCGAAGGCTGCTACAACTGCCACTCGCAGATGATCCGTCCCTTCCGCGCCGAAACCGAACGCTATGGCCACTACTCGGTGGCGGGTGAATACGTTTATGACCACCCGTTCCAGTGGGGTTCCAAGCGTACCGGTCCGGACCTGCACCGCGTCGGCGGCCGCTATTCCGACCAGTGGCACAAGATTCACCTGCTGAATCCGCGCGACGTCGTGCCCGAGTCGAACATGCCGGCCTATTACTGGCTGGATCGTCCGCTCAAGGATGCGCATATCGGTGCCAAGATGACCGCCCTGCGCAAGGTTGGCGTGCCCTATTCCGATCAGGAAATTGCCGAGGCGCCCCAGGCGCTGGAAGGCAAGACCGAGCTGGAGGCGGTCATTGCCTACTTGCAAGGCATGGGACAAGCGCTGAAGCAGAGCCGCTAAGCACTGATGGATATCAACGACCTGCGTTCCCTCTTCACGGTGCTGGCATTCGCTGCATTTGTCGGCATCGTGTGGTGGGCCTACTCCGCGAAGCAGAAGCATGCATTCGACGAGGCCGCGAAATCGGTGCTCGACGATGACATGCCGGCGCGAGGGAAGTAGGCGGGCCAACAGCACACTGAAAGGAATTCATGATGGATTTCAACTTTACAAGCGACCTCGTCGGTTTCTGGAACCTGTACGTCGTCGTGATCGTCGCGGTCAGCGTCGTCGGCTGCGCGGTCTTCCTCTGGACGCAAAGCTCCGCCACCCACAAGCCCGGTGAAGTTACCGGTCATGTCTGGGACGAAACGCTCGAGGAGTACAGCAACCCGCTGCCGAACTGGTGGCGCTGGATGTTCTACATCACCGTCGTTTTTGCGATCGTCTATCTGGCGCTGTACCCCGGACTGGGCAGCAACACTGGCAGCTTCGGCTGGACGATGCGCGGCCAGTATGACGCTGAAGTGAAGGCGGCCGAGCAAACCTACGGTCCGAAGTTCAACCAGTTCCTGAAGCAGGACGTCATGACCGTGGCTGCCAATCCGGAAGCGAAGGAAATGGGCGCCCGCCTGTTCCAGACCTACTGCGCGCAATGCCATGGCGGCGACGCCGGCGGCCAGCCCAGTTTCCCGAACCTCAAGGATGGCGACTGGCTCTGGGGCGGCACGCCGGACAAGATCAAGGAAACGATTACTGCCGGCCGCATGGGCATCATGACGCCGAAAGGTGTCAAGCCCGACATGGACGCCGAGCAGGTCAGGGATGTCGTGCACTATGTGCGTTCGCTGTCTGGCCTCTCCGCCGACTCCGCGCGCGTTCAGCGTGGCGCCGAGCTCTTCCCGGTGGCTTGCGCGGCTTGCCACGGCCCCGATGCCAAGGGGATGCAGGCGGCCGGCTATCCGAACCTGACCGACAAGGTCTGGCTCTATGGCTCGCGCGAGGAAACCATGATCGAGACCGTCACCAAGGGTCGCCAGAACCAGATGCCAGCGTTCGGCGAGTTCCTCGGCCCGGCGAAGGTGCATCTGCTGACCGCGTACGTCTGGGGTCTCGGCGGTGGCGAAAAGCCCGCTGCTCCGGTCGCGGAAGCTCCGGCAGCGCCTGCCGAAGGGGCGCCCGCAGAGCAAAAGTAAGCAATCGAGTCATGCCCGGCCCTAGGGTCGGGCATGTGCTCCTCCGTCCGACAGGGGTATTGCGCGAGCGATAAGGGACGGAATCATGACGGGTTTTTTCAGGGGACAACCCGTGGGCAGTACGAGTATCCTTTGCAAGCAATTGCAAATTTTCAACCCTTGAACGTCAGATCAGTATGAGCCAGCAACCTTCCGGAAACCAGACTGCCACCCCTGCAGTACAAGAACAATCGCTTTACAAATCGCGCAAGAAAATCCACCCGCGTTCAGTGACCGGCATGTTTGCCAACTGGCGCTGGGCCCTTGTGTGGTTCACCCAGTTGCTTTATTACGGTTTGCCCTGGATTCCCTGGGGGGATCGTCAGGCGGTGCTTCTGGACATCGTCAACCGCAAGTTCTTCGTCTTCGGGCTTGTGCTATGGCCACAGGACGTTGTGTTCCTTGCCATCATTCTCATCATCTCCGCATATTCGCTGTTTCTGTTTACCGCGGTAGGCGGGCGCTTGTGGTGCGGCTACGCCTGTCCGCAGACTGTCTATACGGAAATCTTCCTCTGGATCGAGAAAAAGATCGAAGGCGAGCGCAACGCCCGTATCAAGCTGGACAAAGCGCCCATGGACGCGAACAAGCTGCGCTTGCGTGCCATGAAGTTTGGCGCCTGGGGCTTGTTCGCCTTATGGACCGGATTCACGCTGGTCGGCTACTTCACGCCGATCAAGGAGCTCTGGGGCGAGTTCTGGAGCTGGACGCTCGGCCCCTGGGAAACTTTCTGGATCTTTTTCTACGGTTTCATGACCTTCCTGTTCGCGGGCATCATGCGCGAGCAGGTGTGTCTGTACATGTGTCCTTATGCGCGTTTCCAGAGCGTGATGTTCGACCCGGACACGCTGATCATCACCTACGACCCGGAGCGTGGCGAGCCGCGCGGCCAGCGCAAGAAGGGTGTCGATCCGCGCAGCATCGGCAAGGGGGATTGCATCGACTGTGAGATATGCGTCCAGGTCTGCCCGACCGGCATCGATATCCGCAACGGGCTGCAATACGAATGTATCGCCTGCGGTGCCTGCATCGATGCCTGCGACGAAGTCATGGACAAGATGAACTACCCGCGCGGCCTGATTCGCTACACCACCGAGAACGCGCTCGAGAAGCACTGGGGACGCAAGGAAATTTTGGGCCACATCATGCGCCCGCGCATCATTGTTTACACCGTAATCCTGATAGCCATCGTCTTGGGGCTGGTCTGGGCGGTGGCGAACAAGCCCGATTTGCGCGTGAATGTGATCCGCGACCGCGCCATTCTCGCGCGCGAGGCCGAAGGCGGAGCGATCGAAAACGTCTACCGCCTGCAAGTGATGAACGTTTCCGAGCAGGCCCATCGCTACGCCGTGAACGTGACCGGCCTCGAAGGCATCAAGCTCGAGGGCGAGGCCGTGCTCGAGGTCGCGCCGGCGACAACCAAGAGCTTCTCGCTGGCGGTCAGGGTTCCTCCCGAAGCTGGCAAGAAGGGTTCTTACACGATTTATTTCGATGTCAAGGCGGAAGGCAATGAAAAAATGGCTGTGCATGAAAAAGCCACTTTCCTGATGCCGTAACGGGAAGGAACTGACGATGAGCATTACCGTCAAGGAAAACAGCAAGCCTTGGTATCGGGAACCCTGGCCGTGGTTTCTGATGTCGGGACCGATTATCGTCATCATTGCTGCCCTGACATCCGCCTGGATTGCGATCCGCAGCAGCGACGGCTTGGTCACCGAGGACTATTACAAGCAGGGCCAGGCTGCCGGTGAAACACTGACACGCAGCAAGCATGCCGAAGAACTGGGGATTGCGGCAGGCATGCGCCTGACCGACGATCAAGTGCTGATTCGCCTGACCGGACGCCAGACGGAACAACCAGCCGCGCTGAATGTGACGCTGTCGCATCCGACGCGTGCCGGTATCGATCAGAAGGCGGTATTGAAGCCGCGCGGCGATGTGTATGCGGGCAAGCTGAATCTGCCCGCATCCGGGCAGTGGTTGGTCCTCATCGAGGATGAGGCCAGGACCTGGCGCGTCATGGGCAGCGTGGTGCTGCCTGCCGCGGGGGAAGTAGTCATCGGCGCCGCAGAAGCGGAGACGAAGCGCTGATTCAAGGTTTTTTCATCAACTGGGGAGATCTGACATGCAAGCATTGAAGGAATTGTTTAGCACGGATATCGGATTGCTGAGCGTATTCACCATCGGCTTTGCGACCTTTTTCGTGATCTATGTTTTCCAGTACGCGAAGAAGCACATGGATGAGGATGCCAAGAATGCCGCCAAGAAGTAACTCTTCCTTGACTGCATGAGGCTGGGGCGCCGGATAACTTCGGCGCCCCAGTTTTTTTCCGGGTATCAGTCGTGCGCCGGGCCGACGCCTATGGGCGGGGGCGCGAGATTGACAATGCGCGAAAACAGATCGCGAAACTCATGTTCCGGTTTGGGGCCGAAGCGGGGGTCGCCATGCTCCCCGAAGGCTTCGGCAATCTCGATCCAGTCCCCCGTCGTCAGATATTTTTTTGCCAAGGGGATGACGGTCGTTTCCTCAAGCTTCATGTGCTGGCGGGCTTCCTCGACCTGTTGGTCCACTTCGCTGGCAAACGCCTCGAGGCTGCCGGGTACGCCCGCTTCGAGTTGTCCGAGCATCTGCTCGAGACTGCGCCGCTGTGCGGCGCTGTCGGCATGCTGTTTCTCGAGCGTTGCGATGATTTCGTCCGCCTCGTGCGTGCGTTCCTTGAGGCGGGCGAACAGGTACGCTTCTTCCCGCGGATCGTGGAGCCGCTGGGAGAATGCGTCCATGTAGTAGATCATCGCCCACATCAGCTTGAAATCCAGTTCCCCGCCCTTGCCGAGCGCTTCCCTGACGAGGAAACGCAAGCCGTGCAGCACGGCGCCGAGCGAACGGTGTTCGTCATGGATGATGGTGAGCGCGCGATTCAACATCGAAATCCCTAGCGATAGACGAGGACGGGTATCCGCGAATGCGTCAGGACTTTCTGCGTTTCAGAACCAAGCAGCAGGCCACCGAAGCCGCGCCGTCCGTGCGACGCCATGAAGATCAGATCGCAACCCCCAGCCTCGGCCGCGGCGATGATCGCCTCGTAAGGAATGTCGCTCGTCTTGCTTGCCACACTGCAGGCGATGCCCGCCGCAGTAGCCTGTTTTTCGCAAGCGCCGAGAATTTCGTCCGCCTGCTGCTGGGCCATCTTGGCGAATTTCTCCGGGGTAGTCGGATCGATCAGTGCCCCCTCGCCATAAAAAGCGACGGGATACTCGGGTTTGGCGTAAAAGAAGGTAATGCGCGCGCCCGCCTCCTTCGCGAAACCGATCGCCCGCAAGACGGTTTCCTGAGAAAGCTGTGAGCCATCGGTCGGTACGAATATATGCTTGAACATGATGCCTGCTCCTTTGCGGTTCCCTGTCGGATCGCTTGACGCATATCAACATGCGCGTCCGGATTCCCTGCACAATCATAGCGCATCGGGAGGGCATGACATGGCAGCGAACAGGGCGATGGTGAATCCGGTATCCTCGCAGCACGCGTTTCGGGCAATGCACGAAACCGTGCAGTCGAACGTCGATCCGTTGGGGATGTTCATGCCGCTCATGAGCGCCCAGTGGGCTTGGTTGACGCATCCGCAGGAGCTGGCCGAGGCGGCCGCGGAGTTTTCCGCCCACATGCTCGATCTGCAGTGGTATTCCTGGCAGCGCATGCTGGGCATGCCGGGCGAAGATGTCGAGGAACCCAATCCCGACGACACGCGCTTCAGCGATCCGGTCTGGCGGGAAGCGGCGACTTGGGATCTCACCAAGGAGTGGTACCTGACGCTGACCCACCAGATCCAGAACATGCTTTACCAGACGCCCGGCCTGAGCAGTCGCGATCGCCGCAGAGCCGCGTTCTGGTGGCGCGAATGGCTCAATGCCATGGCGCCGACGAATTTCCTGCTGACCAATCCGGTGGCGATGCGCAAGGCGGCGGAAACCAACGGTGAAAGCCTCGTGCGCGGCCTGCGCAATCTCTTCGATGATCTGCAGGCCGGCAACATTCGCATGACGCGTCCGGACGATTTCAAGGTGGGCGTCAACCTCGCCGCGACGGCGGGCAAGGTGGTGCTGCGCAACCGCCTGCTGGAAGTGATTCATTACGCGCCGACCGCGGAGAAGGTGCATCGCGTGCCGCTGCTGATCGTCACGCCCTGGATCAACAAGTTCTACATCCTCGACCTCGTACCGAAAAAGAGCATGATCCGCTTCCTGCTCGCCCAGGGTTTCGACGTCTATATCACCAGCTGGAAGAACCCCGATGCTGCGATGGCGGAGGTCGGCTTCGACGATTATGTGACTGAAGGCATCGATGCCGCCGTCACGGCTGTACGGAGCATCTCGAAGTCCGCGAAAGTCCACGCGGTCGGCTACTGCATCGGGGGCACCGCACTGGCGACCTACCTCGCCTGGGCCAATCGCCGCCATGCACCCAAGGATGTGCCGGTGGCGAGTGCCACTTTCTTCACCACGCTGGTGGATTTTCACAAGCCGGGCGATATCGAGGTCTTCCTCGACGAAGGCAGTTTCCACTACCTTGCCCGCAAGATGCAGGAAAAGGGCTATCTCGATGGGGGCGAGATGGCGGCGGCGTTCCGCCTGTTGCGCTCGAACAGCCTGATCTGGCACTACGTCGTGCATGGCTATCTGTATGGAGAAACACCGCCCCCCTTCGACGTGCTGTTCTGGAATATGGACACGACCCGCATGCCGGCCCGCATGCATACGTGGTACCTCCGCAACCTGTATCTCGACAACAAGCTGATCAGGAAGGATGCGCTGGAAGTCGCCGGCCAGCCCATCGACCTGTCCCGCATCGTGCAGCCGCTGTATGCCGTGGCGGCAGCGGACGACCATATCGCGCCCTGGCGCCAGGCCTTCCGCATCAACAATTATGTGGCAGGGCAGAAACGCTTTGTCCTGACGAGTTCGGGGCACATCCTGGGCATCGTCAATCCGGTGGCAAACCCGCCCAAACGGGAGTACTGGGCCGCTGGCGCCGAACGCCATGACAACCCCGACAGCTGGCATGACAAGGCAGCGCATCATGTCGGCAGTTGGTGGGAGGACTGGGTGGCCTGGCTCGAGCCCCAGGCGGGTGAACTCGCCAAGCCTGGAGCCATTGCCAACAAGGCGTATCCGGCGCTTGCCGATGCTCCCGGCAGCTATGTGCTGGAGCCGTGAAGCGCTACCCTGAGGCACGGCCCTGAAAGTCGGCGCTGGCGAGACGGCACGGGGCGGCTTCGGCTATCATTGCAGCCTATAACTTTGGCCACGAAAAAGCGCGCAGGGCGTGCCGTCCGACGTGGTTGGGATAGCGATAATGAAATGCGTGGATGATTTCCGCCTGCGCCTGGGCAAGCATGAACTGCTGCCCATCGTCATCGGCGGCATGGGGGTGGATATCTCGACCGCCGACCTGGCGCTCGAGGCGGCGCGCCTGGGCGGCGTCGGCCACATTTCCGACGCCATGGTGCCGACGGTTTCCGACCGCCGCTACAACACCAAGTACGTCAAGGACAAGCTCCGGCTCTACAAGTACAACGTCGCGAATTCCGACAAGTCCGACGTGCAGTTCGATCTCGCCCTGCTGGCCGAAGCCACCGAGGCCCACGTGCGCCACACCATGGAGCGCAAGCGCGGCACGGGCATGATCCTGATCAACTGCATGGAGAAGCTGACGATGAACGCGCCGAAGGAAACGCTGCGCGTGCGCCTGCGTTCCGCGCTCGATGCCGGCATCGACGGCATCACGCTGGCGGCCGGCCTGCATCTCGGTTCCTTCGCATTGATGGAAGACCATCCGCGCTTTCGCGATGCCAAGCTGGGCATCATCGTTTCCTCGCTGCGCGCGCTACAACTCTTCATCAAGAAAATCGCCCGCACCAAGCGCCTGCCGGATTACGTCGTCATCGAAGGGCCGCTCGCCGGCGGCCACCTTGGCTTCGGCATGGACTGGGCCAAGTTCGATCTCGCGACCATCGTCGCCGAGATCCAGGCCTGGCTGAAAGCCGAGCAACTCGACATTCCGCTGCTGCCGGCCGGCGGCATCTTCACCGGTGGCGATGCGGCCCTCTTTCTCGAGCATGGCGCCGCGGCCGTGCAGGTGGCGACGCGCTTCACCGTCGCCAAGGAGTGCGGCCTGCCCGACGACATCAAGCAGGAATACTTCAAGGCCAACGAGGATGACATCGAGGTCAACGGCATTTCGCCGACCGGCTACCCGATGCGCATGCTGAAGAACAGCCCGGCGATCGGCGATGGCATCCGTCCGAACTGCGAGGCCTACGGCTATCTGCTCGATGCCAACGGGCACTGCCAGTACATCGATGCCTACAACCGCGAAGTGGCCGCGCATCCTGACGCGAAGAAGATCAGGGTCTGGGACAAGACCTGCCTCTGCACGCAAATGCGCAACTTCGATCTATGGACCTGCGGCCATTACACCTACCGGCTCAAGGACACCACACGCCGGGAGGCGGACGGCACCTATCGCTTGCTGTCGGCCGAGCATATCTTCAACGACTATCGTTACAGCACGGGCGACGTGATCGCGTTGCCGCAGGCCTGAGCGGGCGGAAGAGGGGCGCGACATGGCAGTTGTGACGCAGGATACCGGGCGCGAGTTGCGACGCATCGTGCGCACCAACGAAGAAATCAAGAGCGTGGTCGCCACCGCGTTCAAGATCAACCTGATGGCGATGAACGCGATCTTCCTGGCCAAGCGCGCGGGCCAGACCGCCCTGGGATTTGGCGTGTTGTCGAATGAACTGCGGCGCTTCGCCACGGATCTGCAAAAGCAGATGGCGCAACTGCGCGAAATGACCTATGGCAGCGTGACGACCGTGACCGCGCTGGTCAAGCAGGCGCGCGTCAATCGCGTGCTCGAGCGCGCACGCAAGGAGTCCACGGGCATGGGCCGCAGCCTGATCGACGAATTCATGCGCACCCGCCATGGCGTATCGATCGCGCGCCACCGCGAGCAGATTGCCGCCTTGAACCGGCGCCTGAACCAGATGATCGCCGACACCGCCCAACTCGTGGAACTCGGCAGCGTGCTGGCACGCTCGGCGAAGATCGAAGCAGCCTATGGCGGTCCCTTCTCGGCCGCGCTGATGCAGGTGTCCAGCGATTTCGAGCGCACCATCGGCGATATCCAGCATTCCCTCGAGAACCTCACCAAGCAACAGGATGACTGAGCCATGAAAACAGCCCGCGTCATTTTCGAGGACGGCAACCACAAATGGATCGCGCTGGTGCGCGATCCCAGCCGGCCCGACTATCTGATCGACACCAACGAATACCTGGTGATCGACAACGACGATGCGATCCTGCTCGACCCGGGCGGCAACGAGATCTTCCCGGCGGTATTTTCGGCCCTGTCGACCGAATTCGATCCACGCAAGATCCGGCAGATCTTCGCCAGCCACCAGGATCCGGACATCATTTCCTCGCTGTCCCTGTGGCTGGAATTCAATCCCGCGCTCAAGTGCCACATCAGCTGGCTCTGGGCGAGCTTCATTCCGCACTTCGGCGGCAACAAGGAAACCTTCGTCGCGATACCCGACGCCGGCATGGATATCCACGTCGGCAACCAGCGGCTGCAGGCCATTCCGGCCCACTATCTCCATTCCTCGGGCAACTTCCACCTCTACGATCCCAAGGCGAAGATCCTCTTTTCGGGCGATGTCGGCGCGGCCCTGCTGCCGCCGGGCGAAGATGGCCTGTTCGTCGAGGATTTCGAGCGGCACATGCGCCATGCCGAAGGCTTTCACCGGCGCTGGATGGGATCGGAGAAGGCCAAGCGCGACTGGTGCAGTCGCGCCAGCCAGCTCGACATCCAGATGATGTGCCCGCAACATGGCGCCATCTACCGCGGCGAGCAGGTGCGGCGCTTCATCGACTGGTTTGCCCAGCTTGAGGTTGGCGTCATCCGCTAATGCGGCTGTGCCTTTGATGCGCATCAAGGCATGGCAGGAACCTCCCGGAGACAATGCCGTACAAACAAACACACGCCCCCAGTCCCATGAGCACTCTGACCCAGCCCCTGCGTCATCACCACAAACACTGTGACGATCTCTTCGCCGCCGCGGAGGCGGCGGTCGTTGATCGTGACTGGGCGAACGCACAGCACCTCCTGCCCGGTTTCATCGCCGCGATGGAAACCCATTTCCATACCGAGGAAGAAACCCTCTTTCCCGCCTTCGAAGCCGAAACCGGCATGACCATGGGGCCGACGCGCATGATGCGTCAGGAACATGCGCAGATGCGTACCTTGTTCTCGCAGCTGGGACATACCCTTGCTAGTCGCGATGCCGAGGGTTTCGCCGGTGTCGCGGAAACCCTGCTCGTGCTGATGCAGCAGCACAACATGAAGGAAGAGAACATCCTGTATCCGATGTGTGATCGCAGTCTGGATGCCCAAGCAGGGGCCCTGGAGCCCGTCCTGAGCGAGCGGCTGGGGGCGTCATGCCCGGAGACCTGCTGAAACCCGCAGCCGCCGCGCTGGTGGTCGACGGCCGCGAGATGCAGCCGCCCGAGCCGCTGGAAAAAACGCTCGAAGCGCTCGACAAGCTCCAGCCCGGCCAGGAGTTGCTGGTGATGTTGTACTGCCACCCCGTTCCGCTGTTCAATATCCTGCGCAACAACGGCTACGCCTGGCAGGAAGAAGTCAGCGCGGACGGCACGCACGAGATTCGCATTCGCCAGGCCTGAGGCGGCCTGCGCTCGCTCCTGGGCATGCATCCGGAACTCTCTTTCGAACAGGCGCCGCCGATCGGCGTGCCATTCCGTTTCTTCCTGACGGCCCCCCTGTTTGGCATTGCGGCAGGCTTGCTGCTGTTCTTCACGGGCGAAGCGATGCTGTCCTCGCGCTGGGCGCCGGCAACGCTGGCCGGCACCCACCTGCTAGCCGTTGGTTTCATGCTGCAGGCGATGTGCGGTGCGCTGATGCAGTTCGTGCCGGTGGCGGCAGGCGGCAATATCTGGCGACCCCGGCTCGTGGCGGCCATCGTGCATCCGTTCCTGATCGCCGCAGCGATCTTGCTGGCGACCGCTTTTCTGACCCAGCGCCCGTTGCTTTTCAGCGCGGCGGCGCACGGGTTTGCACTGGCACTCGGATTGTTCGTCAGCGTCGTCAGCGTGGCAGTCTGGCGCACGCCGGCACGCGGACCGACCATCGTGGCCCTGCGCATTGCGCTGCTTGGGCTGCTGGTGACGCTGGTGCTCGGCGTCACGCTGGCGACCGGCATCGCCCGCAATACCGACTGGCCGCTGTTGACGCTAACCGATGTGCATGCTGCCTGGGGACTGGGCGGCTGGGCGCTGATCCTGCTGGCGGGCGTGTCCTACTTCGTGGTGCCGATGTTCCAGCTGACGCCCAGCTATCCGGCCTGGCTGGCGCGCGGCCTGCCGTTCTTTCTGCTCGTGGCATTGATCGCCTGGTCGACGCAGTTCGAGAACACGAGCCGGGACACAAGCCTGGCGATTTTCATCGGCGGGCTCGGCGTGAGCAGCCTGTTCGCCGCGGAAACCCTGCATCTGCAGCAGCGCCGGCGCCGCAAGGTAAGCGACGTGACGCTCCTGTTCTTTCGTACTGCCATGCTGGCGTTGCTGGCGGTGCTCGCTTCGGCGCTGGTGTTTGCCATGCTGCCGGAACTGCGTCTCGACCCGCGAGCAGCCGTCTGGCTCGGCGTGCTGGCGCTCGTCGGCGTTTTTGTCTCGGCGATCAACGGCATGCTGTACAAGATCGTGCCGTTCCTGAACTGGCTTCATCTGCAGAATCTGTGTGGCATGAACGCGGTGCCGCCGACCATGCACCAGATGATTCCGGACAAGGCGATGCGCGGGCAGTTGCGCCTGCATCTGGCGGCATTCGCCTTGCTGCTTGCGGCCGTCTGGCTACCCGTTCTCGCGCGGCCGGCCGGCCTGCTGTTTGCGCTTTCCAGCGCCTGGCTCGGCTGGAATCTGGTCGGTGCCGTGCGCGTCTACCTGCGCTTCAGAAATCGTATTCGCGCAGGCGCTGGAGATCGCCGATCGTGATGCGTTTGCCCTGCATGTCGATGAGCTTGGCCTCGGCCAGGTCGTGCAGGATGCGCGACAGCGTTTCCGGCGTCAGGTTAAGGCGCGAGGCAATGATCTGCTTCGATGTCGGCAGGGTGATCTCGATGCTGCCCTCGCACGTGCCTTCGTTCGGACAGTGTTGCAACAGGTAGCCGATCACGCGCTGGGCGCTGGAGCGCAGCGAATAGGATTCGACGTCCTGGATCAGCGAATGCATGCGCATTGCCAGCCCGGCCAGCATGTGCCGGGCGAAGGAGTTGTCCGTCTCGAGCAATGCGAAGATCGCATCGCGCGCGATATGGAGCAACAGGGTGTCGGCGAGCGCCTGCGCGAACACCGGGTAGGGGCGTTGCGCGAAGACCGCCGCCTCACCGAAGCTTTGCTTCGGGCCGATGATCTCGACAACCTTCTCGTTGCCGTTGGAGGAAGGGAAGGCAAGCTTGACCTGGCCGAAGACGATGACGTAGAAGCCGTGCGCGAGGTCGCCCTTCTGAAACAGCATCTCGCCCTTGGGCAGCCGCTTGCTGCGCGTGTGCGCCGCGACATGCGCGATCTGCTCGGGTGTCAGTGCCTGGAACAGCGGCAGGCGCACCAGCAGGGCGGGAACGTCGATACGGCTGTCGGCAGGGTGTTGCGTCATGGCGTCTTCCGAGTAATGTTCATTGTTTCTGGAACCGGGCGTCAGCACTGAAGCGATGCTTTATCTGCCCTTGAAATACCTGCATGTTACCTGCGTGGTGCTCAGTATCGGCGGTTTTTGCCTGCGCGGCCTGCTGCTGCTGCGCAAGTCGGCGCTGGCGGGACGGCAGGGCGCATGGCATGGGGGCCGGCGCTGGCTGCGCGCGCTGCCGCACATCAACGACAGCCTGCTGCTGGCAGCGGCGATCGGTCTGGCCATCGTGCTGAAACAATATCCCTTCGCCAACGGCTGGCTTACCGCGAAGCTCTTCGGGCTGCTCGCCTACATCCTGCTCGGCGCGCTGGCCCTGAAGCCGGGGCCCGACCCGCGCTTGCGGATCACGGCAGGCGTATTGGCGGTGGCCGTATTCGGCTGGATCGCATCTGTCGCCTTGGCCAAACATCCCGCGGGCTTCCTTGCCTGAAAAAGGCAATAACATGCGCGCGTGAAGCACATCTTCTCCACTATTCTCCAGGCTCTCCGCGACTCGGTGCTGTTTCGCGTCGGACTGGCCCTGAGCGCGCTGGCCCTGCTTTCCTTCGTGTCCATCGCGATCTCGACGGTGATTGCGGAGGACATCAGCGGCCGGGCGAATGCCGTGAATGTCTCGGGCTCCTTGCGCATGCTGACCTTCCGCACACTGAGCGAAATCCTGCAGCCCGAAAAACGCGTGCAGGCGCTGGAAACCATGAAGACCTTCGAGCAGCGCCTGCTGGGCCTCGAACGGTTCGTCGTGGCCAAGTCGCCGGAGGCTACGCCCTCGGTCAGGGCGGTGCGGGGTGTCCTGCAACGGTGGAACACGCACATGCGGGCGCTCGAGATATATGCGGCCAATGGCGAGCCTTCCGCCTTGCAGCAAGTCGCTCACGAGCTTCCGGATTATGTCGAGCAAATCGACCATGTTGTTTATCTGATCGAAATCGAGCTCGAAAACAAGGCGCGCCTGTTGCGCGTCATTCAGCTGGGCCTGCTGGCGCTCATC
>Ga0172375_10005437_pt1 | contig 18396 bp, 12 predicted proteins | sample LakKiv1m_FD_114537 | JGI IMG/M metagenome (GOLD analysis project Ga0172375, IMG submission 114537) | Freshwater microbial communities from Kabuno Bay, South-Kivu, Congo - kab_092012_11.1m | ecosystem: Environmental > Aquatic > Freshwater > Lake | place: Democratic Republic of the Congo...
CAAGATCAAGATGGACGCCTCACAAAGTCTCCGCACGGTTGTACGCGGCGTTTTGTCACAGGCGGAAGAGCGGCAACGGCACGCCGGGGGCTTTTATTATGTCGGGGCCGTGTTGCAACATCTTGTAGGCGCTAAACTGGATTGCGCCCTTGGCAAGGGGAAGTTTGAACACAACAGCTTTTCTACCGCCGACGCCCCAGGCCAGAGGAAGGGAGATTTCTTTGTAGGCGATGTGGTTATTCATGTCACTGCTTCCCCCGGCGAGGCGGTCATTGAATATTGCCGCGAAAATTTGAATGACGGCTATCGGCCTGTTTTGGTGACCTTGCAGCGTGGATTGACTGTCGCCGAAGGTTTGGCCGATAACAAAGGCATTGGTCACCGGATAGACGTTTTTGAGATTGAACAGTTTGTTGCCCTGAACCTCTATGAGCTTGGGCAATTCGGCTCTGCTGGACGCAAAACCGCTTTAGTCGATTTGGTCACCCGTTATAATGAGATTTTAGAGAAAGTCGAAACCGACCCAAGTCTAAAGATCGAACTCAAGTGATGAAAGAAACGCCAGAAAGCCGAAGCCGCATAATGCGGGCGGTTAAGGGGCGCGACACATCGCTTGAAATGACCATTAGACGCCTCATTTTCTCTATGGGGTATCGTTACCGCCTACACCGGAAAGACCTCCCTGGAAAACCTGACCTTGTTTTCCCAAGTCGGCGAAAAGTCCTTTTTATCCATGGGTGCTTTTGGCATGGCCATGACTGCAAACGCGGCGCGCGTGTCCCTAAAACGAACCGCGAATATTGGGAAAAGAAAATTGCCCGGAATCAAGCCCGCGATGTTAAAAACAAAGCCGCCTTACAGTCCCTTGGCTGGGACGTTCTCATAATATGGGAATGCCAGATCAAAGACGAGGCGGCCTTGAAGCAACGCTTATCGGAATTTCTGGGGGCTTTAAAGCGATAGGTCAGGTTTCGGTCTTTGCTTGTTTTTTCCGGGCATGGCGCTCTCGTTGCAGGGCATTTATGTGATCCTTGTTCTTGGCGTATCTTTCCCGCGCTTGGGCATTGACCTTCTCTCTGTTCTTGAATTTATTGGCGGCGTAATATGCCCGCCTCTTGGCTAATTTCTTTTCATGGGCGGTTTGGGGGACATAGGACTCTCGGCGTTTTTCGTTAATCGCTTCCCGATTTTTAGCATATCTCTTCCGGCGCTGCGCTCTTTCAGCCTCAAGGCGGGCCTTGGCCTCTTCCGCCTCTACCGGGTCCCTTTCGAATAAGGAAATCTCCCCACACCTCAATTGATCGGAAACCCGGATAATCATCCCCCGGACGCCATGTGAATCTTTGACGCCTTCCATGCGGGCGATTTCTGCGGGCCGCATTTGGAAAAGCTTGTTTAGCAGGAACCATCTAACCCCTGTGGGAAAACCCCCGGAACGCTCTTCCACCATTCTTTTCCAGGGTCCGAAATCGCGTAGGCTATCCTTCCAGTCCATTGCTCCTATCACAGCCTGTAGGTCGGTTGGTTGCCAACCTTTTTTTAAGGCATTTGCTTTTGTGCTAAGCATGGCTAACTTAATTAAAATATCCCTCGGGGCGGCCGCAGGGATCGCCCCCCTGGGCATGGTGCAGGCCTCCCTGCCCCTGAAGGCTACTGAAAAAGCCATCTTACCAAGCTCCGGCCGGAAGAATTACCGAATTATTAACTCGCAGCTAATAATTCGCTAACAATTCTCCTTTATAGTGTTTTTCATTCTAAAATTTCATTCTCTTAGAGAGAGGAATGCAAAAAATGAAAAACCTTTGGTGTTTGTCGGTAGCGGCATTATCCATTTTTGCCCTGGCCACCCTGGGCCAGGCCCAATCCCTGTCCGTGAACGGCGCGGGCGCTACCTTTCCCTACCCCGTCTATTCCCAGTGGGTGCATAAATACTACGAGCTCAACGGTGTAAAAATCAATTATCAAGGCATCGGCTCCGGCGGCGGCATCGCCCAGACCAAGGCCAAGACGGTGGATTTCGGCGGCACCGACGAGCCCTTGAAGCCGGAAGATTTAGAGAAAGCCGGCCTGGTGCAGTTTCCCACGGTGATGGGCGGCGTCGTGCCGGTGATCAATGTCCCGGGCATTGAAACGGGCAAACTCAAGCTGGACGGCCCCACCCTGGCCGCCATTTTCCTGGGCAAAATCAGCAAATGGGACGATCCCGCCATCAAGTCTCTCAACCCGGAGGTGAAACTGCCTTCCCAAGCCATTGTCGTGGCGCATCGCACCGACGGTTCCGGCACTACTTTTATCTTTACCAGCTACCTGGCCGCGGTCTCTCCTGAATTTAAGGAGAAGGTGGGCGCGGGCAAGGCCGTGAAGTGGCCGGCTCCCAACAGCGTCGGCGGCAAGGGCAATGAAGGCGTGGCCGGCCAAGTCAAGGCGGTCAACGGGGCCATCGGCTATGTGGAATACGCTTACGCCTTCCAGAACAAGATTCCTTATGCCCTACTGAAAAACAAGGACGGCAAATTTTTGGCTCCCAGCATTGAAACCTTCCAGGCCGCCGCGGCTAATGCCGATTGGAGCAAGGCTCCCAAAGGTTTTTCTTTGATGCTGAATAACCAGCCCGGGGAAAAGAGCTGGCCCATCGTCGGCGCCACTTTTATCATGGTCTATAAGGATTATGCCGATGCCAACAAAGGCAAAGGCATCCTCAAATTTTTTGATTGGGCTTACGCGCACGGGGACGATATGGCCAAGAACCTCCATTATGTCCCCCTGCCGGACAACCTGGTGAAGCTCATTGAGGCTGAATGGGCCAAGGAAGTTAAATCCGGCGGCAAACCTCTCTGGCCCTAACCACTTTTAATGACAATGTGGAGGGAGGCGGCTCCAGTCAGGACGCCTCCCTTCCACTTTCAGTTGCCATAGCTCGTTATGCTTAAGACTGCTCAACAAAGGGGGCCGGGAGGCTCGGGTTCCAGGCTGCTCAAGGTGGTCAAGTCACCCCTAAGGCGCAAGACGCCGGCGCAAGGCGACACCCCCTTCCGCTGGCTGACATTCTTTTGTTCCCTGCTGGTGCCGCTGGTGATGCTGGCCATCGGTGCGGAACTCATCCGCTCTTCCTGGCCAGCCGTCAAGCAATTCGGCTGGCGCTTTTTCTTTTCCCAGGAGTGGAACCCGGTTCTCCAGGAATTCGGCGCGTTTAGCAGCATCTTCGGCACCCTGGTCTCCACCCTCATCGCCATGGTCATCGCGGTACCCTTGAGCCTGGCCATCGCCCTCTTCCTGGTGGAGCTGGCCCCGCCCCGCATCAGCCGCACCGTGGGCACCTCCATCGAACTGCTGGCGGCGGTGCCCAGCATCATCTACGGCATGTGGGGGCTCTTTGTCTTTGCGCCCTTCATGGCCAACTACGTCCAGCCCTTGCTGGGGGAGACGCTGGGTTTCCTGCCCCTTTTTCAAGGCCCGCCCATGGGGATCGGCATGCTCACCGCGGGCATCATCCTGGCCTTCATGGTGCTGCCCTTCATCAGCGCCATCACCCGGGACGTGTTTCTCCTGGTGCCTCCAGTCATCAAAGAGTCCGCGTTCGGCATGGGCGCCACCACCTGGGAGGTGACCTATAAGGTAACCATCCCTTATGGCCTGGTGGGTATCATTGGCGCGGTATTTCTAGGACTGGGGCGGGCCTTGGGTGAAACCATGGCGGTCACCTTCGTCATCGGCAATGCCCACCGCATTTCTGCCTCCCTGTTCTCACCCGGCAACACCATTGCCTCCACGCTGGCCAATGAATTCAGCGAAGCCACGGAGCCCCTCTATGTGAGTTCCCTGGTGGCTCTGGGGCTGGTGCTCTATCTCATCACCTATCTGGTGCAGGTTGTTTCCCAGATGATGCTCAAGAGGATGTACCGCGCCTGGAGCGTGGGGTTATGAAACTGCGGCCGCCCACCGGCAGGCGCGCCACAGACCTGATGGTCAGAATCTGGGCCGGGGCTTCCGCGTTTATCGGGATTGTCATTCTTTTCTGGATTCTTTACGTGGTGATTCAACGGGGCCTGGGCGCCATTAACCTGGAATTCTTCACCCAACTGCCCACACCCCCCGGGACGGGCGGCGGAGGGCTGGCCAATGCCATCCTCGGCACGCTGGTGCTAACGGTAGCGGCCACCTTGATTGCCGTGCCCGTGGGGCTGATGGCCGGGGTCTACCTGGCGGAATTCAGCGAGGACTCCAAGATCGGGGACTACAGCCGCTTTTCCGCCAACGTCCTGATGGGTATGCCCTCCATCATCGTCGGGGTCTTTGCTTATACCATGATGGTGGTGCCTCTGGGACACTTTTCCGGGTATGCCGGGGCCCTGGCTCTGGCTATCCTCATGCTGCCCGTGGTTACCCGCACTACCGAAGACATGCTGCGGCTGGTGCCCAATACCTTGCGGGAATCAGCCCTGGCCTTGGGGGCGCCCCGCTGGAAAGTGACCCTGGTGATTGTGTTCCGGGCCGCCAAGGGCGGGCTGATCACCGGCATCCTCCTGGCGGTGGCCCGGGTGAGCGGCGAGACCGCGCCGTTGCTGTTTACCGCGCTGAACAGCCCCTACTGGTTTCACTCTTTGTCCGAGACTACCCCCAACCTCACGGTCACCATTTTCAATTATGCCATGTCTCCTTATCCGGATTGGCAGCAGAAGGCCTGGGGAGCTTCCCTGTTGATCACCGTCGGAGTCCTGGTAATTACTTTATTGGCGCGCTTCATCTTGCGCGAGAAAAAAGTGTGACTCTAAAAGAGCACCTGGATGCGCTCTTGAAATTTGACAGGCCCTGGGAGCACCTTTATCATAAGGAAGATTTCCTGAAGGATGATTTCTCCGGAAGGTGCCGGCCCCCGGGGCTGAGAAAAGCTGACAACCGCTACTATGCAAATGGCAGAAAAAATTCCCGTTATTGATCAGCCAGGCGATGACCTCTTAGAATCCGAGGCGCTCCTGGCGCGTCTGGGTTTGACCAGCAAGGTGGCCGTCCGTCATCTCGATTTTTTCTATGGCGACACCCAGGCCTTATTCGACAACAACCTGGATATCGCCAAAAATAAGGTGACCGCCATCATCGGTCCTTCGGGCTGCGGAAAATCAACCCACCTCCGGGTTTACAACCGGATTTACGAACTCTACCGGGACCAGCGCGCCAGCGGCGAGGTCTTGTTGGATGGGGAAAATATCATCGACCCCCACTATGACATCATGGAACTGCGCCGGAAGATAGGCATGATCTTTCAGAAGCCCACCCCCTTTCCCATGAGCGTCTTCGATAACGTGGCGTACGGCCTGAAGCTCCACTACACCATGAGAAAGGCGGAGATGGCGGATCGGGTGGAGGAGGCCCTCAGCCGGGCGGCTTTATGGGATGAGGTGAAGGATATCCTGCACCGCCCGGGCACGGCCCTTTCCGGGGGCCAGCAGCAGCGGTTGTGCATTGCCCGGGCTCTGGCAGTGGAACCGGAAGTCTTGCTCATGGACGAACCCACCTCCGCCATCGACCCCATTGCCACCGCCAAGATCGAGGAGCTGATCAACACCCTCAAAGACAACTATACCATTGCCATCATCACCCACAATATGCAGCAGGCCGCCCGGGTCTCCGATTTTACCGCGTTTTTCTTCCAGGGATATATCGTCGAATTCGGCGAAACCGAGACAATCTTTACCAAGCCCTCCCGGAAACAGACGGAAGATTACATCACCGGCCGGTTCGGGTGATGATCCGGATCAGACGCACGGTTTTTTCCGCAAGTCCAGCAAATACTGGCGCGCGGCCATGGCCGCCTTGGCCCCTTCGCCAGAAGCGATGATGATGCGCTTGCCGAAAGCGTTGGTGACATCCCCGGCCGCAAAGATCCCCGGGCAAGTAGTGGAGCAATCGGGCTGAATCACGATTTCCCCCCGGGCGTTAAGTTGGACCAGGTGAGCCGCCAGGGAGGAATTGGGCCGCAGGCCGATGGCAATGAACGCGCCTTCCACCGCCAGATCCACCTTTTCCCTGCCCGCCATTCTTCTGATGGTTAGGCCCGAGAGCCGGTTTTCTCCAATAAATTCCACGACGGTGTAATTTTCATAGCGGTGCACATTCCGGCAGGGAACGATCCGCTCAATGCTGGCGGGATCCCCGGATAGCTCCGAGTGGGAAATCAGATAGATATTCCGGACCACGGGGTGGAGGTTTTCCACCAGTTGCAGCGCGGTGTTCCCGCCGCCGATCACCGCCACGTCTTTGCCCTGAACAAAGGAGATATCCTGAATGTTGCCGTAAAAAATGCCCCGGCGCAGAAACTTCTCCTCTCCCGGTAGTTTCAGCTTTTTCCGGGTCATGCCGGTGGCCACCAGTAGGGCGGGAGCGAAAAAGGTCTTGAGTTCCCCGGTAACGACATTAAAGCCGCCCTCTACTGCTGTGATCTTCTCCACCGCGCAAACTGAGTGGTCGATGTAGTGGGAACCGAAGAGTTGATGTTTGAATTTCTCGATGAGTTCGGGCCCGGTGATAAAATCGAAGCCCATGTAATTCTCGATCTTGGCGCTGTCGACGGCCTGGCCGCCCAAATCCTTGGTGATGAGCAAGGCGTCCGTTTTCAGGATGGTGGAATAGACCGCGGCCGTGAGGCCCGCGGGTCCGCCACCGATAATGATGAGTTCGTAGGCGGCGCGCAGGGCGCAGACTTTATCTCCGAGGAACTTTTCTTTGCAGCCTGGGGAGCAGAAATAATAGATAACCCCGTCACATTCCGCGGTGACCGCGTTTTCTTCCGCCACTGCCGTTTTACAGACCGGGTCGAGGGGCATGGGGGCCTCCCTTTATCTTCGGGGCTTTTTAGTGCGTTTCCGCCGGTTCCGGCGGATGATCCACTTGGTCGCCTCCACCACCGGCAGAATGGTCAGCCCCAACCAGGCTGCCAGCAGCCAGTCCCGCCAGCCCAGGGGGACGGTGTGAAAGAGTGCCGCCAGGGGGGGCCAATAGATGACGGCCGCCAGCATGCTCGCGGAAAGGGTGACGCTGATGATCAACAGGCGGTTGGCAAAAAAACCCACGGTGAAAAGGGAATGGAGGTCCGACCGGCAATTGAAGGCGTTCACCTGTTCAGCCAGGATCAGGGTGACGAAAACCATGGTCTGGGCTTTGCCTAAAACTTGTTCCGGGTCGCTGTGCCCCCCGGGGTTCCCATAATAATAGTACACAAATAGGGGAATGAGAACCAAAGTCAGATAAACGGAGATGACGGCCAGCAAGCCGTTCACCGGAGCAGTGAAGACTCCTTCCTGGAGGGGCCGGGGCGGGCGGCTCATAATGTCCGGGGCCTTGGGGTCCACCCCTAAGGCAAAGGCCGGCAGGCCGTCGGAATCGAGATTGACCCAGAGAATATGCAGGGCCAGGAGGGGCAGCGGCAGACCCAAAAAAATGGCGCCGGTGAGTACGAAGATCTCGGCCAAATTGCAGCTCAGCAGAAATATCAGGTACTTTTTGATATTGTCGAAAATGGCCCGGCCTTCCTCCACCGCGGCCACCAGGGAGGCGAAATTGTCGTCCGCCAGGATCATGGCCGCGGTCTCCTTGGTGACCTCGGTGCCGGTAATGCCCATGGCCACCCCGATGTCCGCCCGTTTCAAGGCCGGCGCGTCATTCACCCCGTCCCCGGTCATGGCCACCACTTCGCCTTGGGCCTTGAGCAGATTCACCAGCCGCAACTTGTGCTCCGGGGCCACCCGGGCAAACACCAGGACCTTTTTCAGGGCTTTGGTAAGCTCCGAGTCACTGAGTTGGTTTACTTCTGCCCCCGTGAGCACCGTCTGCTTTTGCCGATCCCGGGAATCCAGGCCCAACTCCCGGGCCACGGCCCCGGCGGTATCCGGGTGGTCGCCGGTGACCATAATCACCCGGATTCCCGCCCGGTGGCATCGTTTCACCGCGCCCCGGGCCTCGGGCCGGGGCGGGTCTATTAACCCCACCAGTCCTATCCAGACCAGGTCCACCTCAACGGCCTCCAGGTTATCTTCAGGCAACGCCTCCAGACGCCGGTAAGCCAGCCCCAAAACCCGGAGCGCCTCCCCAGCCATGGACTTCGCCTCCTCCACGATCTCCTGGCGGTCACCGTCGGTCAAAACCCGCTCCCCCTGGGCCGTCAGAATGGACACGGCCAGTGGGAGCAGATTTTCCGGGGCCCCCTTGACACACATCAGCAATCCTTCGGGCCCTTGATGAAAAGTGCTCATCCTCTTGGTTTCGGAAGAAAACGGAATTTCTCCGACCCGAGGGAATTCCTCGACTGCCGCGGATGGAATCACCTTGGCCTTGTGCCCCAACGCCAGCAAGGCCCCTTCGGTGGGGTCTCCTCGCAGCGTCCAGATTCCATCGCTTTCCTCCAAGATGGCGTCATTGCACAATACGGCCACCCGGGCCGCCATTTGCAGCACCGGATCAGAAGGCGCGACCGGTTCGGAATCGACGGTTTGAAAATCCCCGACCGGCTCATAACCAGAACCGCTCACTTCAATGACCCGCCCCTCCAGGAACAACCTCCGGGCCATCATTTCATTGCGGGTGAGGGTGCCGGTCTTGTCCGTGCAGATCACGGTGGTGCAGCCCATGGTCTCCACCGCGGGCAGACGCTTGACAATGGCGTTGCGGCGGGCCATGCGAGTGGTGCCGATGGCCAGTGCGCCGGTGACCACTGCGGGCAGAGATTCGGGGACCGCGGCCACCGCGAGGCTGATCCCCCAGATGAGCATTTCCATCCAGCCATGTCCCCTGAATACTCCCAGCAGGGAGGCGCCAGCGGCCACGGTCAGGCAGACGACACTCAGAACCCGGCCGATGGTGCGCATGCGCTTTTCCAGGGGTGTTTGCTCCCCGGCCACGCCGGCTAGTAAGGCGGCAATCTTGCCGAACTGGGTGTTCATGCCGGTGGCGGTGACCACCGGTCGGCCCCGACCATAGGTGATCACCGTACCCCCAAAGACCATGCACCGTTGGTCGCCCAAGGCGGTGTCCGGGTCCTCAATGGGAGAAAGGCTCTTGGAGACCGCGGTTGACTCCCCGGTGAGGAGCGCTTCATCGGCTTTTAGGTTGACTTCCTCCAGCAAGCGGCCGTCCGCAGCCACCCGGTCTCCGGTATGGAGGACCAGCACATCTCCCGGCACTACCTCCCGGGCCGGAACTACCTGCTCCAGCCCGTCCCGGATGACGGTGGCCTCCGGCGCGGCCATTTTTTGCAGGGCAGCGGCCGCCCGTTCCGCCCGGTACTCCTGGACGAAACCCAGGACCGCACAGGCCAGTATGATCACCAGGATGACATAGGCATCCAGGTGTTCGCCCAGGAAAAAGGAAATCCCAGTGGCGGCGATGAGGATCAGGATCAGGAGGTTTTGAAATTGCCGGAAAAAGATGGCCAGGGGAGAGATTTTGGCCGCGGGCGCCAGTTCGTTGGGACCATGGCGTTCCAGGAGCTCCTGAGCCTGGGAACTGCTGAGCCCGGAAGGACCGGTGTCCAGCATTTCCATCACCTGCGCCGTGCTCAAGCTATAATAAGGGGGGCTCTCTCCGGCCATATGAGGATATCACTTATAGCGAATGCCAAAAGTTTTTTCCGGTTGGCAAGAATATGGTGGGGGCACAGCTTGCTGTGCCTTTAGCCTCGGGCCCAGCAAGCTGTACCCCTGCAAAACGAAAATATTTTTGGCATTCGCTGGATGAACTTTCAATAATAAATAAGAACCGGGCGTGACGATGTCGAGGGGGAAAATCCCCAAGCTGGCGAATAAAGAGGCGGAACCTATTGGGCCGGAAAATGAAAACCTCATATCAATTTAAGGGATCGCCGGGCTACCCAATACATACAGAGTAACCGGCTTCGTGATGCCCTTGAGATGGGTCTGATAAGACCTGGTCACCGCCAATCCCGGCGGCGCCAAGCGGTAGGCCTCTGCGGAAATCACTACCTCCCGGCCCCGGGCCTGGGCCTGGATGCGGTGGGTCAGGTTCACCGGGGAGCCGATGATCCCATATTTGGCCCGGCTTTCCGAGCCAATATTCCCCACCACCACTTCCCCCACGTGCACGCCGATGCCCATCTCCAGGGAGGGAGCGGCGGGTTCGGAAATATTCTCTTCCTCCATGGCGGATTGCATTCCAACTGCACAATGCAAGGCCCGCTCCACGGTGGGACCCAGCGGGCCGTCCCAGGGGTCAAAAAAGGCCAGAATGGCATCTCCCAAGAAATCCACGATGATCCCCCGATGCGCCTGGATCACCGCGATCATCCGGGAAAAATGACGGTTCACCAGGTGGAGCGTGGCCTCAGGGCTCAGTCTTTCCGCCAGAGGAGTGAAACCGCGAATATCGGAAAAGAGGATGACCACCTGCCGTTTTTCTCCGCCCAGGCGGGCCGCCTCGGGTCGGCTCAACAACTCCCGGGCGATTTCCTGGTCCACGTAGCGGCCGAAGGTATTGGTGACCAGGTCCCTTTCCTTCAGGCCCTCCACCATGTCGTTGAAACTCCGGGTCAGTTGACCGATTTCGTCCCGGGAGGCCACCGGCAGCGGCTCACCATAACCGCCCCGGGCCACCTGCGCCGCTTTCCGGGAAATTCTGCGGATAGAAGAGATCACCGGGCCGACCCCCAGGCGGATGAGGACCAGGATCACGGCCAGACAGAGGCTGGCCCCCACCAGATAATAGAAGCGGAAACGCAGGATGGGGGCCATGATCTGGCTGCCCTGGGCATGGAGCATGATGGCCCAGGGCGCGGCGTGAAGACGGTAATAGCCGATCACATGATCAGGGGTATACCCGCCCCCGACGATGGTGTCATAAGGCTTCTCTTTCATGGCCTTAAGCATGGCCAATTCCAAGGGGTCCCGGGTCTCGCCCAGACAGTGCCGGCCTTTCATGGCCTCACTGCTGTGGGCCAGATAGTGCCCCTCCTGGCTGACCAGGCAGGCCATCTGCGTCTGCATCCAGCCGGTGGTGAGAATCCCTTGCATCAAGTAATCATAGCTGATGACCACCTCGATCTGTCCCTGGGATTGGCCGGCCGCATCCAGAGCCTGGCCCCGGAGTCCTACGGTGTCTTCCCCCGCCGGGAAAAAGTAGGTGATCGGGAACGTTTTCACCACCTTTCCCCCGGGAGGGGCCTGCCGCCAGGTTACCTGCACCTGGGTGACGCCGGGATGTTCCCGCAATTTTTTTAATACCCACTCCCGAACCGGCTCCTGGTCGGCGGTGGCATAAGCCTCCATCCATTGGCTGACCAGGTGCAGGCGCATATCCATCTGGTGCGCGGCCCGCTCCATGCGGAGGACAGCAATCTCTTGCCATTCTTTTACCAGGCTGTCACGGATGTAGAAATATCCGCAGAGGCCGCTGGCCCCGAGGAATAAGGCCACCGGCAAGGCCAGAAACACCAGCATCCTTTTTTGTAAGGTCTTAAATTTAATCATAAATATAATTCAATCTGGCGACTTTGCCAGGGAAACCCCAGGCATCTTGGAGAAGTTGGTCTGATCCTTTGGTAAAATTTATCCGCTTAAATTCCAACTTCCTTATAATATTATATTTTTCTCAGAGGAAACAGAATGATTTTTTCCTCCCCGGCGTCGTCAGCCCTCCTTAAAGGCCGCAATTTTCTTTTTCTTGCCAGAATTCTTATGATATGCTGCCTTCCTTAGAGAGAAACGCGGTATTTTATTTGCGATACTGCCCGGAGAATCTTAGTGATAGATTTACTGTGAAAATTGGGGACGATTTGTCTGTCAAATCTTAAACCCAGGAGTTATTGATGCTTTCGAGGCGCATCCGAAATTTGCGAAATCGGCCGACACCGCGGCCGACACTGGCCGCCGCCCTGACCCTCCTCACCCTGCTCATCTTCCTGGGCCCCCGGACAGTCCCGGCAGAGACTTTGCCCCTGCCCGAGCCTCCCTTTAAGGGAAAAATCGGCAAGACTTTTAAAGACTCGGTGCCGGATTTCCCCAAACCGGTGCAGGCTCCTAAAGACGCGCCCAATGTATTAGTCATTATTCTGGACGACGTGGGTTTCGGCCACGCCGGGACTTTCGGCGGGCCCGTGGCCACCCCCACCCTGGATCGCCTGGCCCAAAACGGGCTGCGTTACAACCAGTTGCACACCACCGCGATTTGCTCACCCACCCGGGCCGCGCTCCTTACCGGCCGCAACCACCACTCGGTGGGGGTGGGGAACATCATGGAGTTTGCCACCGGCTATCCGGGCTACAACGCCATGATGCCCAAGAGCGCGGCCACCATTGCCGAAATTCTCAGACAGCACGGCTTCAATACCGCGGCCTTCGGCAAATGGCACCTGGCCCCGGGCCGGGAGACCAGTTCCCTGGGGCCTTTTGACCGCTGGCCCACGGGCCAGGGGTTCGAATACTATTACGGCTTCCTGGCCGCGGAAACCAACCAATACTATCCAGCCCTCTTTGAAAATAAAAATCCCATCCACCCCCCGGCCACCCCGGAAGAGGGCTATATCCTGAATAAGGATCTGGCGGACCACGCCATCAAATGGCTGCACTACCAGCACTCCGTGACCCCGAACAAGCCTTTCTTCATCTACTATGCGCCCGGCGCCTGCCATGCGCCCCACCACGCTCCCAAAGAGTGGCTCGACAAATATAAAGGCAAGTTCGAACAGGGCTGGGACAAGGTGCGGGAGGAGACCTTCGCCCGCCAGAAGCAGTTGGGCGTCATCCCTGCCAACACCAAGCTGACCTCCCGGCCCCAGGAAATCCCGGGTTGGGACACCCTGACCCCTGACCAGAAACGCCTCTTTGCCCACATGCAGGAGGCCTACGCCGCCTACCTGGCCCACACCGACCATGAGATCGGCCGAGTGGTAGAGGCCCTGCGCCAGCAGGGCCGGCTGGACAACACCATGGTCATCTATATCGTGGGCGACAACGGCCCCAGCGCCGAAGGGACCCTGCAAGGCACCCTGAACGAAGTGGCCGCCGCGGGCAACGGCATTATTGAACCCCTGGAGGTAATGCTCAAGCGTTATGACGAGATCGGCGGCCCCAACACCGTGGGCCACTATCCCGTGGGCTGGGCCTGGGCCGGGGCCTCCCCCCTCAAGTGGGTGAAACAGGTGGCCTCCCACTTCGGGGGCACCCGCAATCCCATGGTCATCTCCTGGCCCAAGCGGATCACGGACCAGGGGGGCTTGAGGCCCCAATTCCACCACGTCATCGACCTGGCGCCCACCATCCTGGAGGTGACCGGCATCCAGGCCCCCACCATGGTCAACGGGGTCAAACAAAAACCCCTGGAAGGGGTCAGCCTGGCATACACTTTCGATAACACCGGGGCCCAGGCCAAGAGCCGCCACACTACCCAATACTTCGAGATGTTAGGCAACCGGGGCATCTATCACGACGGCTGGATGGCCTCCGCCCGCCACGGCCGCCTGCCCTGGCAGACGATGGGTTTTGCCACCGGCGATTTCGACCACGATAAGTGGGAGCTTTATCACGTCTCCGAGGACTTCAGCCAGGAGGACGACCTGGCCGGGAAATATCCCCAAAAAGTCAAGGAGTTGCAGGGGCTGTTCTTAAAAGAGGCCAAAAAGTATAACGTCCTGCCCCTGGACGACCGCTTCGCGGAGCGGGTCCTGGATACCCGGAAACGCCTGGCCTCCCCCCGGAAGTCCTTCACCTACTATCCCGGCACGACCCGGGTGAACGCGGAGCTCGCCCCCGATATCTTTAACCGGTCTTACACCATCACCGCGCAGGTGGATAACCCCGACGGCAAGGCAGAAGGGGTGCTAGTAACCCAGGGCGGCAAGTTCGGTGGTTATGGGTTGTTCGTCCAGAACGGTAAACTTGCTTTCGTTTACAACTGGGGCGACAGCGCCCGCTACACCATCACCGGGGCAGAGCCCCTGCCCACCGGCAAGTCCACCATCCGCTTCGACTTTGCCTGGGACGGCGGCAAGCCTGGCGCGGGGGGCACCGGCGCCTTGTTTATCAACGACAAGAAAGTGGGGGAAGGCCGGCTGGAGCACACCATGATGACGGGTTTCTCCTTTGACGAAACCTTCGACGTGGGTGAAGACTCCGGCGCGCCCGCGGCGGACTACCGGATTCCCTTCCGCTTCACCGGTAAGCTGGAGAAAGTGACCTTTGATTTGAAATAGATGCAAGAACTAACGTCATATCCTTGATATACCTTATTAAATTCTGGCCCTTAAACTCCCCCTCCTCTGGTGGGATGGGATTGGGAGGAGGGGGATAAGGGGCCGCTATGCCCGAAAATTTCACCCCCACCCCAGACCTTCCCCCTCCAGGGGGAGGGAGAAATCTCCGCCTGGCGCTCCTGGGAGCAGCAATGGTCGCGGTCCTCGGCCTGGCCCTGGCCGGGGCCTGGCTGCTGCGGCCCGGGGCGAAGACGATAGGCCCTGAAAGAACGCCTGCCGCCTCCGGGACCCAGGGCTTTGCCGGGGCCGCGAGTTGCCGGGAGTGCCACGAAAATTTTTATCAGCTCTGGTCCACTTCCCATCACGGCCTGGCCATGCAGCCCGTAACCCCGGAGTTCCTGCAAACCAGAATCGCGCCCACCAAAAACGAGATCGGCATTAAAGATTATCGCTACCACGTCGTCTGCGCTCAAGGCGTCGGCTGGGTATTGGAGCGAGGCCCTGAAGGGGAAAAGAAATACCGGCTGGAACAGGCCTTGGGGGGGAAAAATGTCTATTATTTCTTGACCCCCCTGGATAAAGGCCGCCTCCAGGTCCTGCCGCTGGCCTTCGATGTGCGGGAAAAGGTTTGGTTCGACACCACGTTAAGCATGCTGCGCCACCAGGGCCCCGACCGCCGGGAGGAGCCCCTTTCCTGGAAGGACCCCCTTCTCACCTTCAACACCGCCTGTTATGGCTGCCACGTCAGCCAGTTTTCTTCCAACTACAATCTCGCCACTGACACCTATCACTCCGGGTGGACTGAGCCGGGCATCAACTGCGAAACCTGCCACGGCCCCGGGGCCGAGCACATCCGGGTCTGCCGGGAGGCTCCCCCGGGGACGGCGCCTCCTGATTTGAAAATCATCAGCGCCAAAAAATTCACCACGGCCCAGCATAACGACACCTGCTCCCCCTGCCACGCCAAGATGATCCCCCTGACCCCCTCCTATGTTCCGGGGGAGCGTTTCTTCGACCACTATGATCTCGTCACCCTGGAGGATGCGGATTTTTACCCGGATGCCCGGGATCTGGGGGAGAATTTTACTTTGACCCTCTGGCTCACCAGCCCTTGTGTCCAATCCGGCAAGCTATCCTGCCTTCACTGCCATACCTCCAGCGGCCGCTACCGCTTCCATGACCCTTCGAGGGCCAACAGGGCCTGCCTCCCCTGCCACGCCCAGAGGGTGGCGAATGCGCCCGCGCATACGCACCATTCCCCGGACAAACCGGGCGCGCCGCAATGCATCTCCTGCCATATGCCCCAAACGGAGTTTGCGCACATGCGCCGAAGCGACCACTCCCTGCGTCCGCCCACGCCGGCGGCCACCCTGGCGTTTAAATCGCCCAACGCCTGTAATCTCTGCCACCGGGACCGGGATGCGGCCTGGGCGGATCAAGAGGTGCGGCAGTGGCATCAACGGGATTACCAGAAACCGGCGCTGCGGCGGGCGGCTTTCGTGGCCGCGGCCCGGCAGCGGGACTGGTCCCGGTTGCCGGAGATTTTGCGATATCTTCAAGACCCGGGCCGGGACGAAGTGTACGGCGCCGCGCTTATCCGGCTCCTGGCCCCCTGTGGGGAGGCCCGTAAATGGCCGGCCCTGGCGCAGGCTTTAAAGGACCCGTCGCCCCTGGTGCGGGGGGCCGCAGCCGCGGCCCTGGAAGGTCATCCTACTCCGGCAACCCGGGACGCCTTGCTCGCGGCCGCGGGGGATGATTTTCGCCTGGTGCGTATCCGGGCCGCCCGGTCCCTGGCGGCCTTTCCTGGAGATTTGCTCAGCGCCGCGGATCGGCGGCAATTGGAAAAGGCCAACCGAGAACTCCTGGCCTCCCTGACCGCACGGGCAGATGATTGGGCCTCTCACTATAACCTGGGCAACTATTATCTGGACCGGGGAGAATTGGACCTGGCCCTGGCCGCGTTCGCCACTGCGTCCCGCCTGCGGCCGGATGCGGTTCTGCCCCTGGTCAACGGCTCCCTCGCCCAGGCCCGGATGGGCCGGACCGGGGAAGCCGAGGCTTCCCTGCGCCGGGCCCTCCGACTCGATCCCGGCAATGCCGCAGCTTTTTTCAACCTGGGATTGGTGCTGGCGGAAAAGGGGGACCAAAGGGCCGCGGAGCAGGCCCTGCGGGCCGCGCTGCAGGCCGACCCGGAATTGGCCGCGGCCGCGTATAACCTGGGGATGCTCCTGGCCCCGGACCGCCTGACCGAGGCTTTGCCCTGGCTGGCGGAGGCCCGGAAACTCCGGCCGGACCAGCCCAAGTATGCCTATGCCCTGGCTTTTTACCAGCGGCAAAAAGGGGACAGCGGCGCGGCCATCCGGGGATTGCGCAGACTGATGGCAGAGCAGCCTGCCTTTGCGGGGGCCTATCTTCTCTTGGGGGAAATTTACCAGGAACAAGGGAAAGGGGAGGAGGCCATGCGGGTCTATCGCCGGGGACTGCAGCAGCCGGATCTGCCCCCAGCGGCGCGGCAGGCGCTGGAAAGCAAGCTGCGGGCCTTGTCCCCGGAAAAAACAGGGGCCGGGATCCCCCGGACCCCGGCCCCTCAAGGACCCCCGCACCGCACTAATGAGGCAAGGTGATCACGTAATCCGACCCGCTGTACTTGGTCTCGTACCACAAATCCCCGCCCTGGTCCTTGAGGATGTCCTTGACCAGGCGCAGGCCCAACCCCAGCCCCTGCCCCCGGGTCTTGTCCCCTTTTCCCGGATGCCGGGATGAGGGGAACAGCATCGAGCGATTCTTTTCGGGCCTTAAGGAGCTGCTGTTGCTGACTTTCAGATGGTATTGGGCGTCCCGCTCCTCCAGGTCGATGACGATGGTGCAGCCGTCACCGCCGTGTTTAATACCGTTGCTGACGAGATTGCGAAAGACGCTTTTCAGGTACAATTTGCTGCCTCTGACAGGGATGGCGGCCGTACACCGGGAGGCCAGACGGTTGTCGATGGTGATCCCGTGGTCCTGGATCTCTTCGAAGAGCTCATCCAACACCGGGTCGACGATCTCCTGGTTTAAATCCAACAATTCGGAACCCAGGGTCACGTCATTGTTGCCGGACAGGACCTGGGCCATGAATTCTTCGCTGACGCCGATTAATTTTTTGACCCGGGAATAGACTTCCCGAACCTTTAGGGCCACCGGCTCATCCAGTTCTCCATGCGCCCCCCGGCTCAAGAGCTTCAAAGCCGCGGAGGTGGAGACCATGGAGCTGCGGATATCGTGGAACATGATGGCCAGTTTATTCAAAACCTGTTCATTGATGGCGGCCAGCCGCACTTGGGAGTCGGATTCCCGGCGCCTGGGTTCCAGGCTCCCCAGGCAATTGGCCACCCGCCGCCATAATCCCGCAGGGGTGCAGGGCTGGAGAATATAATCATCAATTTTCAAGCGATAGGCTTCAAGAGGAAAAACTACCTGACCGTCACCGCCCACGACAATAGTCCTGGTTTCCGGGTTTAGCTTCTGGGCGCGTTTGATGACGTCCAGGGTGGATTCAGGGTCCATGGTCAGTCTGGTGACGAGCAGATCATAATTTTTGGTGACCAGCGACTCCAGCGCTTCCTCTGGGGTCGATACCGTTGCCACCCCATAGCCTTTGTAATCCATGACCCAGGCCAGGGAACGAAACAAAGATGAGCCGTCATCTAGCATCAGAATCTCGCAGGTAGCCATGATCTCATCTCCTCTTCAGCGATGCGGCGGGGATTGTTAAATCCACCCGGTTAGAAGACTGCTGCAGGGTCGATACAAACCTTTTTTAAAGGGAAAATCAATCCGCAAAAGTACCTATTTGTGACTAGGTAAAAGTGCCTAGATGAACCTGCCCCCTATACGACATTTTGTTAAAGATGACCTCAAGGAAACGGAGGTGGCCTCATCTCTTTTTCGGGTAGACCTGAAGAAATCCGATAGCTTCTCCCAGCCGTCATTAATGAGGATCATGTGTGGTATTGTTTGACTCCCTGAGTTGCCAGGAAAACACCATGGTGGTATTAATTCCTGCTTTACTATCCCTATGAGGCATTGGGCGAAATGTAGATCTCTCCGCTACGTATCTGATTTATGGCCGGATTCAATTCCATATCCACGTTAATTTTAAAAATAAAGCCATCAGCGCCATTATCCAACGCATAATTCAGATATTCCTTATGTTCATCCATCGA
>Ga0172375_10005439_pt1 | contig 18394 bp, 13 predicted proteins | sample LakKiv1m_FD_114537 | JGI IMG/M metagenome (GOLD analysis project Ga0172375, IMG submission 114537) | Freshwater microbial communities from Kabuno Bay, South-Kivu, Congo - kab_092012_11.1m | ecosystem: Environmental > Aquatic > Freshwater > Lake | place: Democratic Republic of the Congo...
CGCCGGGAACGCCTGGAGGGCGGTTTCTCCGCAAGCCGCCGCGCGGATACGGCCTGTCCCGCCATAGCCCGCAGGGCGGCGGCGGAAGATCCGCGCCTCCAGACCGCTGGGAGCTCTCGGCGGTCTGAGGCGGAGCTTCCCTGGCCCTGGGAACCTGGCAGCCCTGGGAAGAACTCAGTACACCTGCGTGACGTTCGACCAGGGCAAGTAGGCATTCAGGGTAGCCTGCGCATTCTGGATGAGATACGTGGCCTTCTTGGCCTCGACGTGGCCATCGGCAAAACCCACATTGAGCATGCCGTTGTGCCGATCCTGCCAGCCGGCCTCGCAGCCGCCCGCTGGAACGTAGTTGAGGGCCCGGAAATACATGCGGCCGATGGCCGGGCCGAGGTAGATCAGGCCACTGGGTTGCTTGATGACGCTCTCCAGGACCGCGCCGTCGTTGCCAAACCCCTTGCAGTTGATGCCGTAGTGCGACCAGGCAAGGATGTTGCGATAGGCAGGATGGTGGCAGCCGCCAGCCAGCGTGCTTCCCGCACCGTCCTTCGATGGGTCCTCGTGGACCTTGGCGTCCGTCACGTAGGGATGGATCAGAACGATGCCCGCGACAATGTCGACGCCGCAGGCGGTGGTATTGCGCCACACCCGCACCGCCGGATAGCGCGACTGGTAGTCGCCAACGTACATCGCGGTCGCCAGCATGAGCTGTTTCTCGTTGCTGATGCAACTCGCCTGGCGTGCCTTCTCCCGCGCCTTGGCCAGGGCCGGCAGGAGCATCGCGGCCAGGATGGCGATGATGGCGATAACCACCAGCAGCTCGATCAGAGTGAAGCGCTTCATGCTTGCCCCCTTGTGCTTCCTGGCACGCGCACCCGGCCCCGGGCATGCGGCTGCCGCACCGTACGGCCCCACCCGCGCAACAGCCCCGTACGAGGTCCGTGAACACAGCGGGATAGCACACCTGGAACGCCGTTGTCAAGGTCCGGGCGGCCAAAGGCCACACGTCACCGCGGCCACCCCGATCAGGCTGTCGGCAGGCTGCGCAGGTACGCCACCGCCCGGCGCATGGCCTCAGCCGCCGGGATCTCGTTGCCCTCGTACTCGATGTTGACGAAGCCCCGGTAGCCAGCCTGACCCATGGCCCGCCAGACAGCGGCCGTGGGCATGTCGCCTTCACCGATCAGGGCCGACCGGAAGTGCTTGCCGTTCAGCATGGGCCGATACCCATCTGCCGGTTCGGAGCGGACCGTCCAGTCCTTCAGGTGCACGTGGACGATGTCGGCAGCGCAGGCCTTGAAGGAGGCCACCGGGTCTTCGCCCCCGGCCGCGTTGCCACTGTCGAAGGTCAACTTCAGTCCCGGCACGCGTGCCTTGGCCGCGTAGAAATCAGCCGCCGTGACGAAGGCACTGGCACAGCCCGGGAAGTTCTCGATGGTCAGGGCCACGCCCGCCTCGGCCGCCAGGGGCCCGATCTGCTCAAGGGCCTGGATCCAGCGCTCGCGGAACACCAGACGGTCCAGGTCAGGCCGCTGCATGGTCGGGATCATCACCACCGGGGCCCCCAGGGCCTGCGCGTCGTCGAGGCCACGCCGGACCTCGCCCAGCCAGTCGCCGTCCGGAAAGGACCCCAGGAAGAACGTGTGGCAGGCAATGGCCAGACCGGCAGCCGCACTCATGGCCCGCAGGTCCTGGGGCTTGCGACCGTAGGTGCTGACCCAGTCGATGCCCTCGATCTTGAGCTCCTCCGCGCAGCGGACGATATCCTCAACCCCGACGCCCTGCCGGGCCATCGTGTAGGTCATCATGCACAGCTTCATGGCAGACCCTTTCCGCCGACCGCGCCAGCCCGCGTTGCCCCACGCCCGCCGCAGACACCCTCCGGCCACAGGCCCCTGCCCGTCCGGCCACTATGGCGCCACGGCCGCACGACCGCAAGGCGCCCCGCGCGAGGCGGCGAACAACGCACGCCTCGAAGCGCAGTCTGCGGTTGCGCCATATGGTAGAATGGCTCTCCAGGAGTGACACGAGATGGACCAGGTTGGCAGCCCCAGTCCCCCCGGCAGTAGCGGCCACCGCCCAGATCCCGCGCTCGAGGCCTTGGCACCGGGAAGTCGCCTGCGTCGGCGCGGCTCCGGGCAGCGGTCAGGCCCCCGCCGGCCAGCCCGTGACCATGGCCCGCTGCGCGTCCGTCTGCGGCGACTCGCCGGACAGGCCCTGGCGCAGATCGCGCAGTCGCTCCAAGACCGCAGGCCCTGCGGCCAGACCATGCCGCGCCAGCCAGCACCCCACGACCGTACCGGTTCGCCCGTACCCGCCCCAGCAGTGCACGTAGACGGCCCGGCCCGCCACCAGGTGGCCGTCGATGGTATCCAGCGTCTGCCGCATCCCGGCTATGGTCGGCACGCTCATGTCGGGGATGGCGTGACGGGCCAGCGTGACGCTCAAGCCGCGGGCCTCCGCCAGGGCCGTGAGGTCCGGCTCATAGGGCGTGACCGGAATGCCGCCCCGCCCGACCTCGCCCGCCTCCGTCAGGGCAACCACACAGCGCACGCCGGCTTCCAGAAGGCCAGCCAGTTTGGCCCTGGCCACAGACTCCTGCCAGTCGCCCGGGTAAGGACCCGCCAGCAGCCGGCCGGGAGCGACCCAGTAACAGCGCTCAAAGGGCTTGGGCATCGGGTCGCTCATCTCGCTCTCCAGATGAACCCGGCGTCCAGGGCCTTGTCGCCACTGAAGAGCTCAGGCGTGACAATGCGCAGGTAGCGATCCACCTCCTCGGCCACGTCCCGGGCTGCCAGCGCCAGCAGCACATCCCGCGCCAGAGACCGGCGGACCGTCTCGGGCGGCATGAACTCGGCGAACTCCGGGGGCAGGACCGCCGCTGCCCGGTCGGGGGTCAGAGCAACCTCTGCCCCCGCCGCCAGCACGGCCTGCAGCAGCGCCTCGACGCGCTCGGGACACTCCCGGGCCAGCCGGGCATTGACCGCCAGGCCGGCAATGGGCATGCGCGCCTGGCCACCGTTCAGCCGGGCATACTCGTCCTCGACCTGCATCACGACCCGCATGCCAGGCACCTTCTCCAGCAACGACGTGACCAGTGGCTCGGGTAGCAACGCGCTCTGCGTCACGCCCCGCATCATCTTCATGGCCAATTGCTTAGGCTCGTTAGGCTCGAAGGTGATGGTGCGGGCGGTGTCCGGCATCACGGCGCGCAGCACATCCACCGACGGACAGCCGAAGGGAGCATATGGCAGCGTCCCGTTGGCGAAGTCGGCAATCCCGTGGAGGGCCGGATCGCTGCTGACCAGGGCGAATTTGCGCCAGCCGGTAACCGCCAGAAGCACCACTGGCGCCCCGCGCTGGCGAGCCCGGGCGAAGCCGTCGAGGTGGCCAATCCAGGCGTCGCCTTCGCCGGCCAGCAGCACTCCCTGCAGGTGGTCCGTGGTCTTCCAAAGCTCAGCCTGGACCGCGAACACCCGCTCCAGGCGGCCCGTGCGCACAGCGGCCCACAGCGGGATCTGCGGGGTGGTCGTGCCTGGGTTGGTGTAGAGGCGAAGAACCGGCACGTCGTCGTGGGGAGTGGCACCAGCCGGCCCGACGGCGGCCACCACCGCACGCCGGGATGCGCGCAGGGACAGCCACCCACCGGCCAGGGCAGCCAGGATCAGGACAGCCAGCGTGACTCGGATGCGGATGCTGCGAGTGTCGCCCATGCGCCTCACCGTTGTGGCCCGGATCGGCCGGGGTGGCGCATACCATAGCGCCGGACGGGCATTGCCGGTACCCGCGCCTGCCCGCGGTCAGGGCGGTTCGGTTCTCCCGACGCCTGTCGGTGCTGGCCACTGTCACTGTGAGAGCGTGAGAGCTTGATCACGTGAGAGTTACGGGTCGTCTGCAGGCCCTCTGCCACGGGTTCACGCATTCACGCTATCACGCCCTCACCCGTAGCGGGACCCGCGATCCTGGAGCCGCCCTGGCTCCCACGGGGTGCCTGGAGAGAGACCCGATGCGGTCGCCGGCGATGGCACCGGCGCATACTGGGGCATTCAGTACGGCCGCGTGCCCTCACGCGGCACCCGCGGCGGGTGGGGGCACCCGGGCTATGGGGCCTCGATGACCTCGACCTGCACGTCGTCCAGGCTCAGGTCAACGGTGATCTCCGGCTCGGGCTCGCCGCGCTCGATGGCGAGGTCGGCGCTGCCGGCGTTGGCGGGGACCTCCCCGACCCCCTGCAGGCGCTGCCAGGTGCCCAGGGCCGTGAGGTCGTAGGACTCGGTGTTGAGGTTGGTGATCCAGTGGTCGTCGGTGCCGTTGACGCCGATCTTCAGGTACGGGCCACGGCGAGTGCCGGCGATGCGGTCGACCCGCATCCACCCAGTGAAGCGCACCCGGCTGCCGGGGGGCAGCCCTGCCGGCAGCCGCAGGGCCGCGTAGTTCCAGGTGCCCTTGGAGGTGCCGGTGACCCGCAGCGCCTTCGCGCCGCCGTGAGCGGGCTCGCCCGCGACGGCCAGAGAAACGCCGCCGACGCCGTGCCAGGCCAGGGGACCGTCGGCCTCGAAACCCTCCTCGACGAGCATGGCCGGGACCACGGCTACGGCCACGCCCGGCAGCGCGCCCAGCGGATACCTGCCGCCGGCGTCGCGACCCGCGATCCCCAGGCGGATGGGATGACCCGTCTCAGGGTCGACCATGGCCACCGCCAGGCGGTACTCCGCGACCGGGGTACCCGCCGGCAGCCGCACACAGACCTCGGCAGTCTGTTCCTCACCGGGCCACCATTGCGTGGTCGGCACGCGCGGGAAGGCCAGCTCGCTCGCGATCGCCCTGCCCGCGGCATCCAGGACGGACCACTCGAGGGCATAGCTGGCATAGCAGGGAGCGACCCCCTCGTTGCGCCACGTGGACCGCAGCAGGACCCGCGTCGGCCGCGCGTCGGACAGGTGGAGTTCCGTGGGGTGCTCCAGGCGGGTGAGCACGAAGCGGTAGCCCAGGCGTCGGCCGGTGGCCGCCAGCATCTGCCGCACCTCCTCGGGGGCCTGCCGGTAACCGCCGCCGCCAAAGAGATTGGTGTTGAGGTAGCTGACCGGCGACGAGGTCGCCTTGTCGAGAGTGGCCGCTACGTCCCAGCCCTTCTGCACCATCTCCGTGTAGCCGCTGTGGAACTCCAGGTTACAGATCACCCCGCGGCGGGCGTACGGCGGATAGAGCCATTCCTCGCAGTGGTAACTCGCGCCATTCGGCGTCAGCCCATCCTGACGGAAGTGCATCCCGCGCAGGGCCGCGTAGTCGTTGATCGTCAGGTTGTCCTGGCCGCCGATATTGAGAAAGACGCGCGTGCGCGGGAAGGCGGCGGCAAAGGCATCGATCACCCGGCGGTAGGCCTGGACGTAGCGGGCCTGGGTGTAGCCTGTGGCCTCAAACTGCTCCGAGGTCCAGCGGGCCAGATGCATCTCGCCCCACTCGCCGATGCTGCCGATGTCGACGAACTCCAGACCCTCCCGGCCATCCAGGTACCTGCCCAGGGCCTCGATGAAGGGCAGGTGCTCGGCCAGATAGCGCTCGTCCCAGAAGACAGGATCGGTCTGCATCTGCCCGCGCAGAGCCCGATGCTGGACCCCCGGAACCCCCCGGTCAAAGACCCACTTGGGGGTCACGTAGTCATTGGCCGAGTGCATGTTCTGACACATGACCCGAAAGGCCACCCGCTTGCCGTGCGCCTTCACCCAGGCGTCGAAGCGCGGGCCGAAATACTCATCGAAGCGGTACACCCCGGGCTCAGGGTTCACCTCGGCCCAGTCCAGGCGGTAGTAGGCAATGTCGCACAGGCCCATGAACCACTCGTCCGCCTTGGCATCGAGCGGTGGGTACTGGAGGTAGAGGCCCATGCCCGGGTTGAACAGCACCTCGTCGGTCGGCGGCGGGACCCACTCGGCCAGGCCGGGGGCCTCGGGACTCGCGACCTGCGCGGTCAGGGAGGCCGCCACCGTCACCAGTGCTGCCAGTGCGCATCTCATGCTCGGCTCCGTCAGGCTAGGACATTGCGCTCCGCGGGAGCAGACCCAGGAACGTAACCGCCACCCACGCGATTCCCAGCGCGCCGAGCCGGGGGGCAGGGCGGTTCCAAGATCGAGCGCCGGCCCCCCCTTCGCTGGAGCGGGAATGCCGAAAACGAAACAGCCCTGGCCGGGGAGTGCGCCGGTTCCCGTACGCCCTGAAGCGCCGACGCGGAGAGAGGAAGGGACTGGGGCCGCGCTCGCCCGTGCTCGTAGTCGAGGCTTCAGCCGGGCGGCCTGGCCCGCAACCGCGGGCCGGTGGTTCCTGAGACAGGCCGCCTGAAGCCTCGACTACGAACGGGTAGCGTCCAGAGCCCTTCAGTCCCCGCCGCGACCGTAGATCGAGGGCTGCGAAGGGCCACTCACTGGTGCGCCGGCGTGAGCGCGACCCGCACGACCTCGTTCACCGAGGTAATCCCGCGGGCTGCCTTGGCCAGCCCGTCCTCCATCAGGGTCCGCATGCCTGCCTTGCGGGCCGCCCCGCGGATGGCCCCCAGATCGCCCTGGACCACCGCGGCACGGACCGCGTCGTCCGGCACCAGAAGCTCGTGGATCCCTTACGACCGCGTAAGCCGGTGCCCCGACAGGCCTCGCAACCAACCGGCTCGTAGAAACTGCCCTGGCCGTCCTTGACCAACGGCGCAGCCTCCGGCGGCAGCATGGACAGGTCCGGAACGGACGGCCGCCGGCAGGCCGTGCAGAGCTTGCGCACCAGCCGCTGGGACAGCACGCCGACGACGGACTGGTTGATGAGGAAGGGCTCCACGCCGATATCGATGAGCCGCCGCAGCGCCCCGGGAGCCGTGGCGGCGTGCAGTTGCGTAAGCACCAGGTGCCCCGTCAGCGCGATCTGCACCGCGACCAGGGCCGTCTCCGTGTCGCGGATTTCGCCGATCATCACGACATCGGGGTCCTGCCGCAGGAGGGCCCGCGCCGCGGTGGCAGAGGTCACGCCGCGGAAGGATGCCCGGGACCTCCGTCTCCCGGACCGCGGCCACCGCGACAGGGCAGGCCCTCACCGCGGGGCGGTGTCCCCCACGAGCCGGCGCCAGGCACGGCGGGATGGCGGGCACACGGACGGTTCCGCCCGCTCGGCGTGGTAGATCGTCGAGAGCTCCCCAAAGTAGGCGTCCAGGCGCTCGCTCATGGCCTTGCCAGACCGCCGCAGTTCGGTCGTGATCGCCGCCCGCAGCCAGAGCAGCCGCCAGCGCCACGAGGCCAGGACCGCCGCGGGCAGGGTCGCTGCCACCCGGTCCAACTCGGCAAGACAGCCCGGGGCCATGTCCAGAGCCCCCGCCTGGAAGGTTGGGCCACCAGGACCGTAGCCCGTGTGCAGCGCCCCGTCCTCCTCGAGCTGCTCCATGACCGTGGCTACAGGCCCCGCGGCGGACGCCCCGAAGTAGCCAGCGGCATACTCCCGCAGGATGTCGGCGGCCGAACGGTCCGGGGCCCACTCGAACTGCAGGATAAGCACCTTGTTCACATCCTCGTAGATGCCCTCGGAGTAAGGGAAGCTCCCCTGCAGAAGGCCACCCACCTGACGCCAGTACTCACCCCAGTGCCGGGGGCGCGGGTTGGCCCCGAAGCCGCCCCAGGGGCCATTGCCCTGCATGCTGATCTCGGGGAAGCCGACCACCGGCAGGCCACCGGGCACGCCCTGCCGCAAGGGGTACTCCGGGAAGCCGCCGAAGTCGTCGATCATGAGGTAGTCGATGCCGGCCATGGGAGCGCTGGCCAGGTGCTGGGTGAGCCCGTCCCACTCACCCTGCACGAAGTGGTCGAAGTACCAAGTCGAGAGGACTGTCTGGGCGTTCGGAAAGTGGGTGGCCAGGAGCGGGATGAGGGCCTCGCAGGTGTAGAGGAAGCCGTTGACCCCCCAGGGCGTGCACGCCGAGCAGGTGCAGCCGCCCTGATCATAGGGCCAGAGCCAGATGAAGCCCAGGTCGATGCCGCGGAATGCCTCCAGGACCTGCCGCCGCGTCTGCAGAACCAGCTCAAGGCCGCCCGGCTTGCGGGGACAGACCTCGCAGTGGTAGTGGCCACCCGGCGCGCGGAAGTAGCCGTCATGGCCGGCCGTCCAGTCGGCCTTCAGCCCCTCGGGAGTCGAAGCAAAACCCTCGTTGGCCAGCGTCGTGAGCCCCGGCCGCATGCCGACGGCCTCTGCCGCCTGCAGGATGGCCCGCAGGCGCGCGACCATGGCCTGCGCCGCTGGATCGTCGATGCCCTGGTAGTGGTGCATGTCGAACCAGACGCTGAGGGCGTTGCAGCCCCACAGCGCCAGATCCTCGACATAGCGGATGACGACCTCCAGCGGGGCATCGTGGTAGACGTTGTGGAAGTGGGAGGCGAAGTACATGCCCCGCACCGGCTTGGCAGGGACGGACTGGCCCGTCCAGCCGGTACCGACGAGCTGGTCGCCGTCGCGGCGAGCATGGCGCAGGAACTTGCCCACGCCGTAGAGCAGGCCGCGGTCGTCACCGCCGGCGATGCGCACACCCCCCTGAACCGCCTCGATGGCAAAGCCCTCGGTCCCGGTGCCGGGCGACAGGGCCAGCGTGATCGCGCAGCCTGGGTTGCCCCGCGCGCCGAACTCCGCCAGGCCGCGTCGCAGCAGGCCGGCCGCCTTGAGGACTCGCGGCGAGGGGCTCCGGGGCAGCGCTACACGCAGGGCAGACATCACTATCCTCCGCTATACACCGGCACGCAGTCCGCAGAGCCCATGTCGTCGGCCACGAACACGACCCCGTTGGGGCGCCGCCCGGCAGCCTCGGGAGCGGCCCAGGCCGCTCCCATCCCCAGCGCCGCGCGCTTGATGAATTCCCGACGCTTCACCGACTGAGCCTACCGATGGTCTCACCGCACCGAACCAGCACCTCCACCCCCGCAGCGCTGCGCTCCACGAGGTCAGGGTCGAAGACGAGCGCACCGGCCTCGAACACCAGCACGATAGTGGATCCACCGAAGCAGAAGTAGCCCTTCTCCTCCATCTTCCCGAAAGGCCCACGGTCATGCGTCTGCACGATCCGCGCGACACCAAAGGCCCCCACTTCGACAAAGGCACAACGGCCGAAACCCTCCAGATCCAGCAGAGACACCTGCCGGCGGTTCTCGGCGAATACGTTCAGCCCCAGCTCCAGCGCCAACGGATTGACCGAGTGGAGAGCCCCCGGCACCGCCCAGTGAACCACCTCGCGCCCAGCCGCTGGGTAGTGAAAGCGATGGTAGTCCGCCGGACACAACCGACACACTGCCAGAGCCCCCCCGTCGAAGTCCGCCGCGTCCACCTCCTGGCCCGGACCCAGCAGGCTGCTGACGCTGAACGGACAGCCCTTCACGGCGATGCAGGTCGAACCGCTCAGGCGCGGAAAGACGAGCAGCCGGCAGTCTGCCGGTGACGCCAGGCATTCCGACGCCGGGTCAAAGGGCCTTGCACCTTCCCGTAAGTGCCTGCAGAAGAACTCGTTAAATGTTCTGTACTGCGCCGCTTTGTCGCGGAACTCCCCCGCGTCCAGCCCAAGCTGGACCATGGTCCCCGCGATGCGGCGGCGCGACCGGGGGCTGTCCGCATACCACCCCAGCAGGCGACTCCACAGGGCCCGCCGGAACAGGACGAGCGTCGAAAGCCGCCGCAGGGGCGCGCTGTAGGCTAGACGCAGCCAGCGATCTCCGAGGACGGCCTCTCGGAAACACTCGCCGCGCCGGCGGTCGAAGACCAGCGGGCCGGAGCCAGCAGGCCGGCTCATGTCGGTCTCGGCCATAGGCACCCTCCTGGGGCGGCGGGTCTCTGCTCAGCGCCCGGCGAGGTCCGCGATGGCCTGCCCCAGCAGGTGTCGGTGGGCCTCCAGCGGCGCCGGATCGCGGGTGAAGTGGGTCAGGTCGACACTCACGCTCTTGGGGACCTTCAGGAGTTCCTCGCAGCGCTGCCGGTCCGCGGCCCCCAAGCCCTGCCCCTTGGCCGCCAGCAGCCGGCGCAGAACGACGAAGTACTCGTAGTCCTCGATGCCATCGCGAAGCATCTCCCAGCGGATGCTGTCTACAGGGCCATCGAGCACCGGGGCCCTGGGCTGGGCGTCGGCAGCGGCCTCCGGCGGGTAGAGGAAGCGACCATCGCCGTTGCCCCAGGCCTGCCGGGTCCCTCGGGGGGTATCGTAGCCGCTGACCCAACCCATCGGATCCAGGTAGGGATTTTGCGGGTGACCCGGCTCCGGGTAGGCACAGGAACTGGTCCAGTAGTTCGTCTGCCAGACCAGGATGCCATCGATGGCGCGCTCCCAGGTCTGCCACAGCCAGACGCGTAACTCGGTGCCCGGATGGTCGATGAACAAGGTGGCATAGGGCGCCTTGGGGCCGGTGCATACGTACCACCAGAACTGCTCCCCTTCGCGGCGCCGCGCCTCGGCCTTCCCGGGATTGAACTCGGGCGTCAACGGACACCACAGGTTCGGCCCCCCAACCAGGGCCTCCTCAACCTGCTCGGTGAGCATGCGGCGCAGGCCCGGAGCCCACTGTCTGAGCTTGCGGAAACCGCCCATGACGAACTCGTAGTCCTTGGGGTCCGGCTCGTCGAACCAGTACACAAAGGCCTCTTCCGTCCAGCCCTTCTCCCGGAGATGGGCATCGATGGCCCCCAGGTAGGCCTTCATGGCGGCCTGGTACTCCGGACTCGCCTCGGGGAACCCCAGCAACTCGGGCTCGCTGCGGGACTGGAAGGTGCCCCCGCCCAATCCCATCACCGGCATGGCAAAGGTGTTGAAGCCGTACTCGCCCAGCGCCCGCGTCATCGCCTCGTCCCACCCCTGCCAGGCGAACTCGGGGACCAGGGAGGCCACGTCCGCGGGCTCGAAGTCGCCACCCTCCACCAGGGCCTCGCCAGTGCCGGCGTCCGTGACGGTCAGAGTGTCGATCCAGACACACCCCGTCGCCTCACCCGCCTCGGACCAGCGCGTGGCCCATAGCGTGAGGCCGACCGTACCCGCCCCGGCCGGGAACGCGGTGACCGTCCGGTCCCACTCCTGCCAGGAGCCGTTTCCCGTCACCACGATGTCGTTGTTGCGGCCACTCATCCACTGCCCGCCGGCGTCGTGGTGGTTGAGCGTCACGAGGAACTCATGACCGGGCGTCTCCGTACGCTGCCGCAGGTGGATCCGCAGGCCTGCCGGAGGAATGGGGATCGGCTTGGCGTAGCGCGCTGAAACCGTCCCCGTGGTGGACGTATCCCGCAGGCACAAGGACGCCTGCCCCACCGCCTTCTCGGCCGTGTCGCGCACACCGCCGTCCCAGTTCCCCAGCTTCGGCCAGGTCACGGAAAACGAGTCCATCGGCACGGGGTTGTAGGGCGCGATGTGGTGATCGCCGAAGGACTGCAGGTAGAGGTCCAGGACCCGGCGCCGCTGCGCCGCATCCGTGACCCCCTGGTACTGCCAGGCGCTCCCGGGGTCGAACCCGAAGGCGCTCTGACAGGTCATGCGCTTCGGCAGGTCGAAGCCATACACCTCGACGGCCAGGGGGACCTCCGCCGTGTAGCCCTCGGCCTTCAGAATCAGGCCCCCGCGGTAGGTGCCCGGAGCCGTGCCCGCGGGGACCTTGACCCGCACCCACAGAGGCTGGTTCATGCCCGCCTCCAGGTCCAGCGGCCGGCGTAACGGCGGCAGCGGGTCCGGCCAGTCGGCAACGACCCCCGTGGCATCCGTCTTCTGGGTCACCGGCACATAGGCGACGCGCAGGACCTCGATGCGGGCGGCGTTCAGCGCGCTCTGGCCCGGGCCGCGCAGGTCCCCCGGCGTCACGGTCAGCCGCCGCAGGGCCGCGCTGGGCCGCAGGACCAGTTGCGCGGCCTCCGCCTCATTGCCCGCCGCCCGGATCCGCAGCGCCGCGCCCGCGGCCGCCGGCGCGGGCCGTGTGCGCGGCACCTTCCAGCCGCTGGAGGCCCACCAGAGAGCCACGGCATCGCTGCTCCCCGGCAGCCGTTCGCCATAGCCTGACTCGTAGAACTCCGGCACGTACAGCTCGGACTTGCCTGACCAGCCCAGGGCCGGCCCCAACTCGACCGCCAACTCCCACGTGCCACTGCCCGGCACCTCATAGGGACACGGAACAAGCGTCTGCCCCGGCGGCAGGGCCACCGTCGGCCCGGCAAAGCGAGAGTCAGCCCGGCCCTCCTGTCGCAGCATGGCCACCGGCGCCGCCTCCGCCGCCTGACCGGTGTCGTTGCTCACCCGCAGGCTGACCCGGTTGTCGCCGCCGGGACGGCCGGCCCCCAGTGAGAGCACATCCACCCGCCAACCCTGGGCCGGACCGGTCGTCTCGGCGTAGAGCGTCGCGCCGCGCGCGGTCGTCGCCGGACCCTCCACGACCGCCTGATACCGATAGCCGTGTACCTGGAACGACCCCGGGTCAGACTCCGCTGCCCCCACCTTCGCCTTGGCCGCCGCCAGGAGGCGGACCTGGACCTCCCGCGCCGGCATCAGCGCCGTCGGCACCGCGACGGCCAGCGTCCCGAGACCCTCCAGCACGCCGCCCGGTTGCCAGTCCCCACCGTCCGCACGGAACTGCGCCTGAAGCTGACCGCCGCTATACCAGCCGACCGTGATCTCGACCCGGGCCGAGGTCTGCCGCCGGTCACCCAGCCGGTGCCCGTAGACGACCTCGCTGTCCGCCCCGAACACCCAGCGGTTGCTGTTGAACCCGCAGCGGGCCACGGCCAACGGCCGGCTGTGGTTCGTCCCGGTCCCCCCCAGCGGCGCGGAGAACTCATAGGCATTCCCCGCGACACTCTCCCCCTCGCCCAGGACCAGGTCCCCCGCCGTGGCGTGGACCGCCTGCACCGCCTGCAGCGCGACCGCGTCAAAGGCCAGCGTCCCGTTCACGTGCCACTGGCCGAAGCGCAGCCAGGACGACTCCGCCGCAGGGCCTTCCGGACAGGTGAAGACCGTGGCGTAGGCCGTCCACTCCGGCGGCGGACAGCCCAGGTCGCGGTTGCAGAACACGGGCCCCGTCACCGCCGTCCCCCCGGACGCGGAAAGGGACCGGGCCTTGAAGGACACACGGTACAGCCGCCCGGCCACCAGCGGCAGCCCCGCAGAGCGCCAGTAGGTGTTGTCGTCCCCGTTACCGGTCACCGTCACAAAGCGTTCGCCGTCAGCAGCCTGACCCTTTTCCCAACCCATGGCCCCCCCGGCCATGGTCCACCCCGCCGGCGCGGCATCGCCCTGCTCGAAAGAGGCGTTCGGGATGGGGACCGGATCCGCGTGGAGCCCGAAGGCCATGCCCAGGACGAGACCGGCAGCGCTGTGTCGAGTCATGTCAGACCCCTCCGCTGGGGGCAGACGGCGGACGGTGTGGCCGTTGCCCGCTTGCGTCGAGCACGCAGCTACCATACCGCGCATTTGCGCAACCACGACCTCGGGCCTACACTGAGCCCCGAGCAGGGACCTGGCACGCGGCCGCGCGGCGAACGACCGCACACCCCGGGCCCGGGCTGCTGGGGTTGGGCCCCAGAGGCATACTCCGATGGCGCTTCGGCTTGACGACACGGTGGTCCGCGGCGAGATCGACAATACCGTCCGAGGCCGCGGCAGGGGACGTCTGTGGCTGTTGGGCCGGGACGAGCCCATCACGCTGGACCTGACGGGAGACTGCTGACGGGACCTGGCTGGGCGCCGCATCTCCTTCGCGAACCCCGCTCCTCGCCCGGCGCCCCGGCAGACCCTCTCGGCCTCGCAGTCTGGCCAGGTTGGCGATATCACCGCTTCCCGCAAGGTCCGCGTGCCCGCTCTCCCCCTGGGCGAGTGGCTGAACCGGCGCCGCCTGGGCCTCCGTGCCCCGGAGTACCTCGGCAATGCCCTCTCTATAGAATGGTACAGCGACCACGACGGCCGAGTCGTCATCGAGAGCGCTTCCTTCGCCCTGGAGGTCTCCCTGCCCGAGTGGGAAATGACCGCCGGGGAGGAGACGGAACAACGCCAGCGCAACACCCTCGCACTCACCCAGTTCCTGGACCGCCTCGAGGCCCGCCGGTAGTGCGCCTGTCGGTGCGCTGGCTGCAGTCTGCCGGCCATGGTGGCGCCCCTGGCGCTGCCATGGCCATTGCCAACGGGCCCGCCGGGTGGCCATGGGCGGCTTGGGGGCGTCAGGGAACTGTCGTCTCTGGGATCCGGGTAGCGGCGTGCGCCCGTTGGCACTAGACTACTGCCACGGGGCCTGCGCCGGGGGGACCGGCAGGCCGCGCGATTCGGGAAGGTGGCGCCGAATGACTGCCTGGCGGGATACGCTTCACGAGCTCATTGTCCGTACCTCCACGGACCTGCCCGACGACGTGGAGGCAGCCGTGCACCGCGCCCGGGACATCGAGACGGACGCCAACGCCAGAACGACCATCGACACCATGCTCCGCAATGCGGAGCTGGCCCGACAGCGCCGGTTGCCCATCTGCCAGGACACGGGCACCATCCTGTTCTGGGTGCGGGTGCCGCCCGGCGCCCTCTCGCAGTCCGAGTTCACCGCCGCCGCCGAGATGGCGGTGCTGGCCGCCACCTCCGCCGGCGTGCTCCGGCAGAACTGCGTCGAGCCCCTCACCGGCCGCAACACGGGCACCAACCTGGGCTACGGCAGCCCGGTCATCCATTGGCACGAAGAGCCGCGCGCAGACGTGGCCATCTCGCTGGTCCTCAAGGGCGGCGGCTGCGAGAACGTCGGGGCCCAGTACTCGCTCCCGGACGCAACCCTCGGCGCCGACCGCAACCTCGACGGCATCCGGCGCTGCGCCCTGGACGCGGTCGTGCGCGCCCAGGGCCAGGGCTGCGCCCCCGGCGTGCTGGGCGTCTGCATCGGCGGCGACCGCGCCACAGGGTATGCAGAGAGCAAGGAGTTGCTCCTGCGGCGCCTGGGGGAACGCAGCCCGGTTCCCGAACTGGCAGAGCTTGAGGAGCGCGTCCTCCGCGAGGCCAACCAGCTCGAGATCGGCCCCATGGGATTCGGCGGCAGGACAACCCTCCTGGATGTCTTCATGGGCGCCCGGTGCCGGGTCCCGGCAAGCTACTTCGTCAGTGTCTCGTACATGTGCTGGGCCTACCGCCGCCGCACCGTGCGGGCCAGCGCCGCCGGCGAGGCGCTGCGCTGGGGGTAACAGCCCCCGGGGACCGCGACTCAGGCTGGCGAGGCCCCGCCCCAAACCGCTGAGGGCTCCCAGCGGCCTGGAGGCGCGGTCCGTCCGCTGTCGCCCCGCGGGCTATGGCGGGACAGGCCGTAACCGCGCGGCGGCTTGCGGAGAAGCCGCCCTCCAGGCGTGCCCGGTGTGGCTGGGAACCTGGGGCTCAGGGGTGCAGGTGGCGTGCCATCAGGCGCCGCCAAGGGCAGGACACGCCGGCACACCGGCGCTGAAGGCAGGACGTGAGCAGCGACCTCTTCCATCGCGACAGCGCGCCGCCAGCGACCTCCGGCAGCCCGGACGCGGCGGCCATGACCGACTGCACCCTGCGGGGGGAGGTCCTCCGGATCGTCTACGCCAGCCCCGATGGCCAACACGTCGTGCTGCGAATGCTGGACGAGCACCACCGGGAAGTCACCCTGGTCGGCCCGCTGGCCAACGTCATGGAGGGCCAGGAGATCGAGGCCGTGGGCCGCTGGGAGACCCACAAAGACCATGGCCGGCAGCTCCGCGTCCAGACGTTCCGCGCCGTCCTGCCCAGTTCCGAAGAAGGCATCCGGCGCTACCTCGCGTCCGGGCTCATCCCCGGCATCGGGCCGACCTACGCTGCCCGCATCGTCGAACGCTTCGGCGCTGAGACCCTGGCCGTTCTCGACCGCTACTCCGAGCGTCTGCTCGAGGTGCCCGGCATCGGCCGCAAGCGCATCGCCGAGATCCGCAAGGCTTGGCAGGAGCACGCCCAGCAGCGAGAGGTGGCCATCTTCCTGCAGAGCCTGGGCATCGGCCCGGCCTACTGCGCCCGTATCGTGAGCCGCTATGGCGTGGCCGCTGCCGAGGTCGTCCGGCGGAACCCGTACCAGCTCGCCGCCGAGATCCATGGCATCGGCTTCCTCTCGGCAGACCGCATCGCCAACCGTCTGGGCGTGGAAAAGGAGCACCCCCTGCGCCTGGCCGCCGGCGTCGAGTATGTGCTCGAGCAACTCGCCCTGAGCGGCCACGTCTGTTACCCCACGGCGACCCTCTGTACCGAGGCCGCAAGGGTCCTCGAGGTCGACGAACAGAAGGCGGCCGCCGGTCTTGCCGGAGCGGTCCAGGGCGGCCGTGTCGTCCACGAGCAGGCCACCCCGGCTGACAGCGAACCGCGGGTCTACCTCCGGCGGCTCTACCAGGCGGAGACCGACCTCGCAGAAGCCCTGCGCCTCCTGATCACCTTCCCCGCGGCGGCGCCGTCCCGGCTCGACTCGGGCCGGCTGGGGGATGGCTTCCGACGCCTCAACCCCGAACAGCAGGAGGCTGTGCTGCAGGCCTTCCGCAGCCCGGTGAGCATCGTCACCGGTGGGCCAGGGGTCGGCAAGACCACCGTCATCGGCCAGATCGTCGCCCTCGCCGCCGGACTGCGCCGGCGCACGCTCCTGGCCGCACCCACCGGACGCGCCGCCAAACGCATGAGCGAGGCGACGTCCATGGACGCCATGACCATCCACCGGCTCCTGCAGTGGGACGCCGCTGAGGGTGTCTTCGTCCATGGCCCGGACAACCCCCTGCGCTGCGAACTGCTGGTGGTGGACGAGGTCTCCATGCTGGACGTGCCCCTGGCAGCCCACCTGTTCCGCGCGGTCCAAGCCGGCACGCGGCTGGTCCTGGTCGGCGACAAGGACCAACTCCCCAGCGTCGGTCCCGGGTGCGTGCTGCACGACCTCATCGCTTCGGGCCGCATCCCCGTCACCCACCTCACCCGCATCTACCGCCAGGACCCCCATAGCCGAATCGTCAGCAATGCCCACGCCGTCAACCGGGGCCAGATGCCTGACCTTCGCCCCGTCCCGGCCGAGGTCACCGCCGACTTCTACTGGATCGAGCAGGACGACCCCGACCGCGCGGCCGAGACCATCGCCCGCATGGTCACCGAACGCATCCCCCAGCGCTTCCGCCTCGACCCCCTCGCCGATGTGCAGATCCTCGCCCCCATGCACCGCGGCAGTTGCGGCACCGGGGCCCTCAACGAACGGTTGCAGGAGGCCCTGAACCCCGCGGGCCGACGCCCGGAGTTCGCCTTCGGCGAGCGCCGTTTCCGGGTCGGGGACCGTGTCATGCAGACGGTCAACAACTACGACAAGGGGGTCTTCAACGGCGAACTCGGCCAGGTGGTCGGCGTGGACCACCATGCCAAGACCTTCACCCTGGCCTTCGACATCGGGGCCGTAACCTACGAGTGGGCCGAGGCCGACCAGGTCGTCCACGCCTACGCCGTCACCGTCCACAAGAGCCAGGGCAGCGAGTTCCCGGCGGTCATCATGCCCATCCTTACCCAGCACTACGTCATGCTGCAGCGTAACCTGGTCTACACCGCCATGACCCGTGCCAAGCGCCTGCTGGTGATGATCGGGACCCGGCGCGCTCTGGCCATCGCCCTGGCCAACAACACGCCCATGCTACGGCACTCGCGGCTGGTGCCCCGCCTGCAGGCCGAGCCCTCCGCCACACCGCCCGCGGACGAGCCGTACTAGCCCCGACGGACGCGCCCAGCCGGGCCGATGGGGCTAGCGAAGCTCCGCCCCAAATCGCCGAGAGCTCCCACTGGTCTGGAGGCCGGGATCTCCGCATCCCGGCGGCGGGTTACGGCGAACCCGCCCTCCAGGCGCTCCCGGATTGGCCGGGAGCTTGCCTCGAGCGTGCTGGGGTTGCGTCAGCAAGCGCAACCAGGTCGGGGGTCGGCAGGCGGTGGCCGGCATTGGACAACGTCTTGCGGCAACGCGCAGTCCCAGCGGTCGCATCCGTCTCACCGCTCGCATCAGTCCCATCCTCCGGCGGCGCGCCGGCGGCCGGGTCGACGCAATGGGCGGCGTGGGACACATGGGAGCGATGGGACGCACGGGGCAGGCGGCCCGGACGCCGGACAGTGCCACCCGGTACGGCCGCCGAACGCCAGGCAGGTGGCGTCAACGCGTCAGGACGAGGTCGCCGGCGCCCTCGACCTCATAGAATGCGCCGCCGGTGGCCTGCCAGGCGGCCCAGACATCCCCTGCCGCCCGGTGAACGCCCAGGTTGAAGCGGAAGCGGTTCACCTGGCTGGGGTCCACCTGAAGCGCGGCAAAGGGGACACGCCACTCGCAGGTCCACTCCTCGGGGGCCAAGCGGGCAGCCAGGGTCACGGCCCGCTGGAGGGTTGCACATGCCTCAGGCGAGGCCCCACCTGCCG
>Ga0172375_10005440_pt1 | contig 18394 bp, 13 predicted proteins | sample LakKiv1m_FD_114537 | JGI IMG/M metagenome (GOLD analysis project Ga0172375, IMG submission 114537) | Freshwater microbial communities from Kabuno Bay, South-Kivu, Congo - kab_092012_11.1m | ecosystem: Environmental > Aquatic > Freshwater > Lake | place: Democratic Republic of the Congo...
ACGTCTTTCCCAACCTTCCAGTCATCCACCCTTCCAATCTTCCGCCGTTCCGGGAGAGTCCGCCTTGCCCCGGCCACCCGCTTCGGATAGTGTTGCGCGCCGTGAATCCGCGCTTTCAAGCAACCCGCGGCGAGACCGTCTGTCCCGCCCCGTCCAGGATCGCCGCCATTGGAGTGATTGCCATGACAGCCTTATCCGTTTCGTGTCGCAGCATCCCAGGAGCTTCCGGCCAGGAGCGCAGCCAGCCGCAGTCGGTCTTCGCCATCCCCCGCATGCCCGCCGTGGTTGTGGATGGAGACGAGACCGACTGGGGCCGCGACGGATTCCGGGTGGATATTCTGGCCCCGCAGCCGGGCACGGAACCGGGCCAAGGTTCCATGCCGGCTCGCACGGATTTCGCGGCCGCCATGCGGCTGGGGTGGAACGAAACCGGGCTGCTGGTCCTTCTGGAGGTCACCGGCCGCGACTGGAGCGAGGGGGAGAAGCCGGATGACCTCGTCGCGCGCGATTCGGTCGAGTTTTATCTGGCGGCATACCCGGGCTCGCCCGAACGCCTGCAGTGGGTGGTCGCTCCCGGCATGGACCCCCGCTTTCCTGAGCCTCGATCCCAACTGCACCCCTTTGCAACAGCCCGCAACTTGCTGAAAGCGGCGCCCGCGCCGAACGTGGCACGGCGCCGAACGGAGTCCGGCTATGCCCTGGAAGTACTGCTTCCCTGGGCTGCCCTGCGCCGGTCGGCTGCGCCCGGAGACGAGGTTGCGTTTCAGGTCATGGTGAACAACCACGACCGACCGGGCAAGCCGGCGAGCCACCTGCTCTGGTACCCGACCCTTGGCGCGGCGTTCGACAGCCGCCGCCTGCAGCGGATCCGCCTGGCCGAACTGGCGGATCAACCGATCACCGCGCGGGGGCTGGTGGCCATGGACTACCGGGAGGACAAGATCCAGTGCGACGTGTTCGCCGCCGCCTCCGTCACCGGCCGAAGCGTCCGCGTGCGATCAAGCACCGGCGTGCTGGCCTCCGGAACACTGGCCACGGACAAGAGCGGATTCGCGCGCGCGCGCTTCGCCGGGAAAGGTACGGACGACACAACGGTGTACGTGGACGTGGACGGGCAGCTGGCGGACGTCGTGCCGCTGGCGATGCCGAGGGCGGAGCTGTCCATTGAAACGCGGGTCGCTCTTGAGCCGGGAAAGGACGGTGGCGTAACGGCTGTCCTGAGGCTGCCGCAAACAGCGGCCCCCGCCTATCGCGTTGCGCGCCGAACGCCAGGAGAAAGCTGGCAGGAAATCGCGAAGGACGTTCTGGCCGGCGAATTCCAGGATCGTGGGCTGAAACGAGGCGCGCTGTACGAGTATGGCGTTTCCCGGGGCGGGTTGGATCTTGCAACGGACTATTTCTGGGCAGGCATCGAGATTCCGATTCGCGATCGGCGCGGAACGATCCTGCTGTTGGTCGAGCAGTCGCAGGCCGAGCCGCTCAAGGCGGAAATCCGGCGCCTTATGTTCGACCTCGCCGGCGACGGTTGGCAGGTGATCCGCCACGACGTGGCTGCCACGCAGACGGTCGCGTCGGTCCGGGATCTGATCCGAGCCGACTACAACCGCGCGCCCGCCGAGGTGAACACCGTTCTGCTGCTCGGACACATTCCGGTCCCGTATGCCGGCCATGTGCGGCCGGACGGACATGGCACAGGCGCGTGGCCGGCGGACGTCTACTACGGCGCGCTGGATGGCACGTGGAAAGACGAAAGAATTAACGCCGCAGGCAGAAACAAGAAGGACGCCGCCGGCGCCGACGGCCAGTTTGACGAGGGCGTCATCCCAGGCCCGGCGCAACTTGCCGTGGGCCGCGTGGACTTCGCCAACATGCCGGCCTTCAAGGCCGGCGAGACAGCGCTCCTGCGCCGCTACCTGGATCGCGACCACGCCTACCGGCAGGCCCGGTTGCCCGTCCTCGACCGCGCGTTCGTACACGACGGTTTTCCCGGCCATGTGGAGCGCTTCGCGGCCGACGGCTGGCAGAACTTCACCACGTTGATCGATTCCGAACGCGTGCGGAGCGCGAACTGGCCCAACGTCAGACCCGGCATGAGCCTCCTGTTCTACGCGTGCGGGCCCGGCCATCAGGATCGCGTGCAAACATTCGGCAGCCTGACCGATCTCGTCAAGACTCCGCTGGCGGGGGTGTTCACGCTGTTCTTCGGCAGCGTGATCGGAGACTGGAACACGCCGGACAACCTCATGCGGGCGGTGCTGGCCCATGAGCAGGGCGCGCTCACCTGCGGATGGGGTGGCCGGCCGCACTGGTTTCTTCACCCCATGGGCATGGGCGAGCCGATCGGTGATGGACTGCGCCGGACGCAGAACAACACCACCGACTACGCCCCGGTCGGATCATTCGCGCGGGGCACGCATATCGCCTTGATGGGCGATCCGACTCTGCGGCTCCACCGCGTGGCCCCGCCGTCGGATCTGCAAGTGGAGCCCGCCGGCCGCGGGGTTCGCCTCCGCTGGACGGCCTCGCCGCAGAAGGTGGGAGGGTATCACGTCTACCGGGCGGATTCCGAGTTCGGCCCCTATGCGCGAGTGACGGCGCAGCCGGTTGAGCGGCTGCAGGCCGACGATCCAACCGGCACGACCAACCACTGCTACCAGGTCCGCGCCGTCAAACTTCAGGAGTCCACGACGGGCACCTAACTACAACAACAGCCAAGGTGTGTTCTGGGTTGGTGGACGGTAGCCTGACGAACGGGCAACACACCCGCGCTCACTGACACTCCGGCAACGGCCGCCCATTCCTGCCGCGGCGTTCGGGCTCCACGCCGTCCACGTTCCGTTCTGTCCGGGGAAATGCGCTTGCGCGGTTCTTCAGACATGGGTAACGGGCCAGCGGCTGGCCGCCGAGCCCGCCCTGCGATTGAGCGACTGCCTCTGCAGGATCCGGTTGCTCTTTTTTAACCTGTTTGTGGTATGGCGCCAGAACCCCGGATGCCGGATGGTTTCGCCGTCAGTTGCCGGTGCTCCGCAAGGTTGAGCCAAACCGGCGACGGAAAGGACGGCGTGCGTGGACAGAAGACGGCAGCCAACATCCGGCACCCCCGGCGCGAGCGTTTCCAACGCGGAACGCCTGTGTATTACGCTGAACTACGGGACGGCATGCCGTCGACGGCTCGGACCCGTTGCGGTCGCCGTCGTGATGTGCGTCTCAAGCGTGTGGGCCGCGCTTGGAACGAATGACGTCGCTGTCGTTCGTGTGAATAGTTCGACGGACGGCTTCTCCGTGCTGGCGTTACGCGATCTGGCGCGCACGGAAACGCTGTACTGGACGGATGACGGGTGGACGCAGTCCCGCGCCTTCCGGATGGGCGAGGGTGACGGAACGCTTGACATTCTGACGCAGGATATCCCGTGCGGCACCGTCTTCGATGTGCCGGCCTCGTCCTTGTCCTGCGACGGCGACCAAATCTTCCTGTTCACGGGCGGTCTGAGCGCGCCGTCTCTGCTCTGGGGTGTCGATTGGGGCAACACGGCAGGCTGGGACGCGGACGCCACCAGCCCGAATACATCGGCTGACCCCGCTGCCACGGGCGGCGCACTGACCGATTCGCAATCGGTGTCGCTCGGATCACAGGATTGGCATCGCTATACGGGCGGTCGGACCGGAACCGTCGAGCAGCTCGTTGCGTGGATATCGGATTCTACAAACTGGTCGGCCGTCGATTCCACCAACTGGGGCGAAGGGGGGTTCCATGTCGCCACCTCGTATGGGCGGGAGGGGCAACTGCGCAATTCCGGCGCGCAGGTTCCTGCCGGCGGCGTTTCCGCCCTGGTCACGAACGCTTCGACCGCCGTGCCGGTCCTGCGATTCGCGCTGGCGGATGCCGGAAGCGGCGATGGCCTGCCGCTGAAGGCGCTCCAACTCGTCTTTCAGCCTGCGGCCGGAAACACCGCCGCCTGGGCGGACGTCCTTGCCGGACTCGTTCTTTCGAACGAGACGGATCACGTCGTTGTTTCGACGGGCGCCGCGTGGATCACCGACGCCTTTGCCGCGCTACCGGTTTCCGCCGGCGCACTGGAGGTTTCGGACGGGGAAAGCAAAGTGCTGTGCCTCTATGCCTACTGGCGTCCAGGCGGCGTGATCGATGGCGCGGCGGTTGCTTTCGGAATTCCGGCCCTCTCGCACGGCTGCGTGGCGGTGGGCGAGGGGAGTTCAGCCTTCACAGCCGATTTCGGTTCGGCGGTCACCGGCGGGCCTCAGACGATTGCCGTTACGGCGACGGAATTACGATTTGTCTCGGTTCCCCAACATGCCGAGGTTGACCGCGCCTTCGCGGTTATGATTTGCGCCTGCGATGCGGCCGGGAACGTGGACGCTGGCGAGACGGCATCCGTTGCCCTCGATCTGGCTTCCGGGAGTGGGATGTTCTCGGGCGGTTCGGCTTTGCCGTTGTCCGGCGGGAGCAATCGGTGGACTTCGTTACGATACGAAGCGACAGGGGCCTTTGCGCTTCGGGCTTCCGCCGCCGGACTCGGTGCGGCGACGAGTCCATGGATCGATGCCGTGGCCCCGCGCGTGGCGTTGACCGGCGGTTCGTGTCGGATCGCCTTCGATTCGCTGGCGACTTCGGGTCTGCCGGCCGGCGTGCTGGTCTATACGAATGCGACGTCGGATTCCCTGGGCGTGATGGCGGTGTTCAGCAGCAGCGCAAAGGCGTGGAGCGATTCCGGCGGCGCGTTCAAGAACGTCGCGTCGACGTCCGGGCTGGCATCGGCATCGAGTACATCGGCCCAGGCCGTGTCGCCCCATCGCGCGCTCGGTGTCCGGCAGAGCGCATCGTTTGGCGATCCCGGCGCTGCGATCGTGATTGGCGTGCAGAACACGGCGGGGTTCGGGGATCTGACTGTGAGCCTGGACCTGCTAATGCTGACGGCGGCGTCGCGTTCCACGACTTGGACCATTGACTACCGGATCGGCGACACGGGCCCCTTCGTGCCGGTTTCCGTGTGGAGCGATCCCGGCATCTGGGGAGGAACGCGTGTGTCCGTCCTTCTGCCCGGCACTCGCAACCGGCAGGATCCCGTCTACATCCGCATTGCCGCGCTCGATCCGTCCATGGGATCCGGAACACGTGACACGATTGCTGTGGACAACATCGAGATTGCCTGCCGCCGGATCATCCCGGCAGGAACGCTGTTCGTGTTCAGGTAGCCCCGACGGCAGGCCAGAGATCGGTGGACGATCGAGGACGAGAGAGCGGTCGCGTTCGGTCATAATCCTCGCCTGTAATCGTGAAGCGAGCCGGGTTCGCTGAGCCGTTGCCGCGCGAAACCACACACGATCGCATGGCGCCCGACGTCGGGCATGACCGGAACTACGGGGCGGGCGCCGGTTCGGACGCGTCCTCCACGGGATTCTTTGGCGCCGGGGTTGTCTTGTCCCTTGCCGCCTTGTCACCCGACGACTTCTTACGGGCGGCCTCGGCGAAGGGATCGGCTGGGCAGGGCGTTGGAATGGCCAGCCACAGGGTTGCGACGATGGCGAGCGCTGCTGATGCGCGTTTCATTTCTGCGGTCCTTTCGCCTGCTTGTCCGGCCCGGCTCCTGCCGGGGCTCGTTCGGCAAGGTGTATGCGGATGATGGGCTCGCCGTCCTTCCAGGTCTTGAGCAGGTCAAGATCCTGGCGGAGCTGGCGCCAGGCATTGCGATCGGCTTCCTCGCCGGTTGTCTCAGCTTTCTGGCGCGCCTGGTCAAGGCGGGGTTTTAGATCCCGACGCCACATCACGAGAATGAGATCCTTTACGGCATCGGCGTGGGAGACGTCGTTTCCGCGAATGCGGTCCGGCGCCATCTGGACGGCGGCGGCGAGTCGCTGCAGTTCGCCGTCAGGATCGTCCATGTCGGCCAGGAACGTCTGGATGTCGACGCCGGCGCGCCGCTTTTCGATGGCGGCATGGATGAGCAGCCGGCAATGGCGGTCGCGGATCATCTCGAGCGGAAGATAGGTTTCCACGAGTTGCGTGACGGCGGCGGTGTCGGGCGCCTGGAACAGGTGTTCGCAGAGGGAAAGTTCTTCTTTCGTGCGTGTCGCTGACGAGGCGGGCGGTTCGTCGCTGGATTCGGCGGCCGCGGGCCGCCGCCGGGCCGCCAGTTCCGCGTGGCGCAGTTCCTTTTCGAGCGCGCGCGGGGGCAGGTGGAGCAGGGCCGCGGACTCCTCGATCAGGTGGGTCTTCTGGACTTCGTTGGGTGTCTGCCCGATGGTAGCCAGCACAGCCTTGGTCACGCGCATGAGGCCGATTTCGGTGCGGGCGTCTTCGCGTTCCGAAAGCACGCCGATCTGGAAGGCGACGGCGGACCGGGCTTTCTCCAGTTCCTGGCCGAAGGCGGCGGGACCGCGCGTGCGGATGAAGGAGTCCGGATCCTCGCCGTCGGGCAATGACGCAACCCGCACGGCCAGGCCGGCGGCGAGGAGCGTGCCCGCCGTGCGGACGGCGGCGTCCTGGCCTGCACGGTCGCCGTCGTAGACCAGCACGACGCTGTCAGTGTACCGCCGGAGGGCGCGGACGTGGTCCTCGGTGAAGGCCGTGCCCTGGCCGGCGACCGCATGCGTGAAGCCCGCCTGGTGACAGCGGATGACATCGATCTGGCCTTCGCACACGATGGCCTCGCGGGCGTCTGCGATGGGGCGCCGCGCCTTTTCGAGGGCGTAGAGGACGCGGCTCTTCTGGAACAGGGGCGTCTCGGGGCTGTTGACGTACTTGGCTTCCTTGCGCTCGTTGTCGAGGATGCGGCCGCTGAAGGCGATGACGCGGTTCTGCTCGTCACGGATGGGGAACATCAGCCGGTCGCGAAACCGATCATAAAGGTCATGGCGGCGCTGCGGGTTGTCGCTGCGGACGACGAGGCCGGCCTGCTCCAGAAGCGCGGGGGCGACCTTGTGTTTCTCGGCCCAGCGCAGGGCCGTATCCCAGCGGTCGGGGGCGTAGCCGATCAGGAAGGATTCGACGGTCTTGCTGTCCAGGTCGCGGGTCTTGAGGTACTCGCGGGCATGTTCGGCGGCTGCGCTGCCGGTCAGCACCCGATGGTAGAATGCGGCGATGCCGGCGTGCAGTTCGTAAAGCGCGGCTTTGTCAGGGCCGTCCGGCTTGCCTTCGTCCAGTTCCAGCGGAATTCCGGCGCGTTGGGCGAGCAGCTTGGCCGCGGTGACGAAATCCACGTTCTCGTACTGCATGACGAACCGGAACACGTCTCCGCCGGCGCCGCAGCCGAAACAATGGTAGATCTGCCGTTGGGGGTTGACGTGGAAGGAGGGCGTCTTCTCCTTGTGGAACGGGCAAAGCGCCTTGAAGGCGGCGCCTGTGCGCTGGAGGTGGAAGTAGGACCCCACGACATCGGCGATGTCGTTTCGGAAACGGATTTCCTCAAGCGTGCGTTTCGCGATAATTCCGGCCATGCGCGAGGGCTCCCATGCCCGGCGAGATTACAGTCCGCCGGCCGTGCGTTTCTGTTCCCGGAGTGCGTCAACCGCCGACCGACGTTCGCCGGACCTTTGTGTTTTCGGCTGCGCGCTTGGCTGTTCCGCCGGCCCGGCCGGCGCGCCGCGTGCGGAGAGGCGGGTCTTGACTGCCGGGATGGCATGGTTGACGCCCAGGCTCACGAGTGAACGCGGTCCGAACACCCTTTTCACGCCTGTCGGCAGCCAGAGGTTCATCATGACAACCACCACGCTGATGCCGATCATTGCGTGAACCGTGCCGGCCAGCGCACCCATCCTGCGGTGCGGAAGCAAATGCGAGTGTTTGTCGAACCAGTTGTGGAGGACGGGCTGTATCAGCAAGCGCACCATGGACGCGGCGGCGACGGCGGCGATAAAGGCGAGCGTGTAAGCGTCGCTCTCGGTCTCCACGGCGCGTGCGTGGTAGAAACAGAACGACCCGAGCGGTTTGAGCAGGAATATGCCCGCCGCCACGGCCAGCAGCATGGAGATCAATCGTATCAGTTCGCCGGAGAGTCCGCGTCGGTATCCGATGTAAGCATCGGCGGCAATGATCAGGAAGGCCAATGCATCGACGGCTGTCGGCGTCACGGATGCGAAGGTCAGGGTCAACGGTGTTGTCCTCGTGAGGTTGCGGATGGTCGGCGGGTCGTCCGGGGCGGGGCGCTTCCGCTGCTTGCCGGCTCGGCCGAGGGGCCGAGCGTCTTGCGGACATCGGCGGCGCGGGGGTCATCGCCGGCGACGGCGACGTAGCGGCGGAGCAAGGGGGTGGCCCGTGGCGCGTTTGTGGGATTGGCCTGCAGCGTGAGGGCGAGATTGTAGAGCGCGGGAGGGTAGTTGCTGTTGGCGTTGATCGCGGCCTGGAACCATGCCGATGCCCGGCCGAACTGCCCGCGACGATATTCCACAACACCGAGATCGTTCAGGGGTTCAGCCAGGTCAGGGGCGGTGTTGCGTGCGGCGTCGAAGGCGGCATAGGCGTCGTCGAGGCGATTCATTTCCATGCAGATCGAACCCAGCAGGAGTTTCGGTCGCGGGTCGTCGGCGACGAGGGCTGCCGCGGTCCGCAACGGCGTGAGCGCCTGGCGCGGCCGGCCGCAACGCCAGAGCGCGATGCCGAGGTTGGCGTGAGCCGTGGCGCTTTCGGGGTGCCGACGCACGGCCTGGCCGAGGAGATCGGCGGCCCGCCTGGCGTCTCCCTGCTTCAGGCGTTCGAGGCCATCGGCGAGCGCGTTGGCGGATCCGCGACAACCGGATACCATCAAGCCGACGGCCGAGCAGGCCGCCAGCACGTAGAGAATTCGTGAATCCATCCCCGGTTCCCCCTGTTCCCGCAAGATTCTCGGAACAACCATGACCCTACCACAGAATTGGGGGTAAGGGGAAGAGGCGTTGGAAGGCTTGCAGGGCAACGGAGGTCGACGTAAGGTGACCCCGATGGATACATGGGCCATGCTCATTCTGGCCGCCCTGTTGCTGCCGTTGGCGCCGGCGTTCGTCGGGCATCAAGCAGAGGATGGCTGGCTTCGTTTGCCTTTGGCGCGACCGTGGCGTATAATGGACGCAGAAAGGCGAAAACCCGATGATACCCGTCAAGGTTGAACAACTCTTCCTGTCGAACAAGGGGTTTGTCGTGCTCTTGAAGGGGGACTCCGATCCGCGGAGTCTGCCTATCTTTATTGACGGGGATCAGGCGCGTTCGATTGCCATCTGTCTTAACGGGTTGGAGGCGCCGCGTCCGCTCACGCACGACCTTCTCAAGAACCTGCTGGATTTTCTCGAATGCCGGCTCGTTCGGGTCGAGATCTGCGACCTGAAGGAAGGCGTCTTCTATGCGCGGTTGGTCCTCGTGCGCGAACGCGAGGAAACGACGTTGGATTCGCGGCCGAGCGACGCAATCGCATTGGCGCTGCGCGCCCAGGCGCCTTTGTTCGTGGCCGCGCGCGTGATGGACGAGGCCGGACAGGTCGTGGAGAAGCAGGCGACGGGCGATGTCGGGACGAAGAGGCTCGATGGCCGCGCTAAGACGTCGGCACCCCACAAGCTGACGCCGGTCGAGACCCTGGGCAGGGATCTCGAGAAGGCCGTCATCGAGGAGCGGTTTGAAGACGCGGCGCGGCTTCGCGACGAGATCAACCGCCTTAAGGCCAAGCACGATACGAACTGAAGCGGCTCCAGACGGCGGGCGGGGGACGGGAAGGCGGGTTGGGCGGCGGAGAAGGATCCCGTTTTCCGCATGGCCAGGCGGCCAGCAATTCTCATTGTGGCCTCGCCGTTTGCGGTCGGGGTGGAACCCGACCCCTATAAATCTGCCGAAAACGCCGGTTTTGACCCTGGAGGGCCGGCTTCCACGCCGGCCGTTTCCCGAAAAGCGGCCATCATGCGAATAGCTGCCAGGCGGCAGCCGTGCGTTGACGTTCTCCGGAGAACCGTGCAAGCTAAGGGCATGAGCACAAATCCCCGCCTTCGGCCGACCTGGGACGTTTACTTCATGGAAATCGCCAACGTCGTCGCGCGACGGAGCAACTGTCTGCGCCGGCAGGTCGCGGCCGTCATCGTGAAGGATACGCGGATCATTTCGACCGGCTACAACGGTACTCCGCGGGGGGTGCGCAACTGTTTCGAGGGCGGGTGCCCCCGCTGCGCCGGCGAGTCCCCCGCCGGCAAGGACTTGGACGAATGCCTTTGTTCGCACGCTGAGGAGAATGCCATCACACAGGCGGCCTGCCACGGGATTGCGGTGGAAGGGGCCAAGATCTACTCGACCTACAGTCCTTGCCTGCAATGCGCCAAGATGATCATCAACGCCGGTATCCATGAAGTGGTCTACGAACAGGAATACGAATTGCACGACGTGACCAAGGCGCTCCTGAACGAGGCGGGAGTCCGGTTCCGCAAGCTGCATCGGGCCTCGTAGCGCATCGGCCTCGCGTATGCCGGCCGTCGCCAAGATCCTGATCGTTTTTGTCTCGGTGCTTGCGCTGACGCGCCTGCGGCTGCCCCTTGGTGTCGCGCTCATGCTCGGCGGGTTGGCGCTCAACGCGTGGGCCGGCCTCGGGGCGTCCGATGTCGCGGCCAATCTGGGACGTGTGTTGCTGGCGTCGGAGCTGTGGTTGATGCTGAGCATCACCGGCCTGATCGTGGAGATCGGCCGATACATGACTGAGAAGCGCAACGCGGATACGATTGTGGGCGCCGCGTGCGACTGGGGCGGGCGCCACGGCCGTTCGGCGGCCATGATACTGATGCCGGCGGTGATCGGACTTGTCCCGATGCCGGCCGGTGCGCTCTTCTCGGCGCCGTTCGTCGGCCAGGCGGCGGGCGAGGAACGGGCCGCGGACTGGAAGTCGGCCATCAACTACTGGTTCCGTCATATCTGGGAGTACTGGTGGCCGCTCTACCCCGGCGTGATCGTGGCCATGGCGGTCTTCGGGATGATCCCGACATGGCAATTCATCGCCGTCCAGTTTCCGTTCACGCCGCTGGCCATCCTGGCAGGCTACCTTTTCCTGGTGCATCCGCACGTGAAGGAACTGGCGGCCGACGGAGCGCCGCCACGGATCGAGGGCGACCGCCGCGTGGTGCGGCTGCTACTCCCGCTGGCGATCATCATCCTTTCCGTCATCCTGCTGCCGCCTGTCCTCAAGGCCGTCTGGCCCGGTATTGATACGAAGACACGGCAACTGCTGGTCTTGCTGATCGGCCTGGTTGTTGCGCTGCTGTTTGTCGTGGTGGACGAGTGGGGGCACGATCGGCGGCGGATCTTCTCCACGCTCCTGAAGCGGCAGTCGCTGGAGGTGCAGCTTTCCTTGCTGGGCGTGCTGATCTTCAAAGGTATGCTGGACCGCTCCGGGCTGCTGCCCGCGGCCAGTCGGGAGATTGTCGAGATGGGCGTTCCCATGGGGGCGGCTGTCGCGGCGCTTCCGTTCCTGGCCGGTCTGGTCACCGGTATTGCGTTGGGGTTCACAGGCGCTTCGTTCCCGCTGGTGGTGGGGTTGATGCAGCAGCCGGACGCCGGCATGACGCCGCTGGCGACGCTGGTCCTGGCCTACGGGTTCGGATACATGGGCATGATGCTCTCGCCCGTGCATCTGTGTCTTCTGGTCACACGCGACCACTTCTCAGCATCCCTGGGGGATATCATGCGGCGTCTGATCCCGTGCTACGTGACTGTGCTGGTCTTCAGCCTTGTCAGCCATACCGTGCTACGCGTCTTCGGTTGGTAAGGGTGAAGCGGTCTGCGGCTCCGTCTGGTTCGGGGAACGAATTGAGGCGGGAGCAGACGGACCGGTTAGACCCTGTCGTATGAGGTCTGCGCCAAAGTCAGAGGCATTGCCATGTGTGCCTTTCACTCTACGATGCCAGATGGCGTTGGGTAATCGGGTTTCCCGGCGACGCTGCGAGTGTCGGAACCGATTGAGGGAGAATGGGTTAGCCGTCTATTGCCGTTGGCGTCCTGCGTTGCGCGGCGTAGCGGGAAGACGCAGCAATTGGCTGTTGACCTATCAGATTCCACTCCTATAATTCAATCAGTTGCCGGTTGTTACGTCTGTCAGCCATGTCAGCGAAACGCAGCGCAAAGCGTCGGGTGTCCGTAGCGAAGAAGCCATCTTCATTGCAACGGCGAAGGACTACCCCAAGCCGAAGGCGCGGAAAGACAACCCGCAGCGCTCGTCCCGCGACCGCAGTACCGCGGCACCAGCCGGCGAACGAAAAGCCCGTGGAGCGACGTTTCGTCGCAATCAACGACCATCGGGCGACGCTTGGGCTCTTTGTCGAACTGGAGACTTTTGTCGTGGACCGGGGTCGTCGCCGGCTGTTTGACGCCGTGCGCAACATGTTGGCTTCTGCTGGCTTCGACCTGACCCTTTCGGTTTTCGCAAGGGCGGCCCTGGGATCGGGGCCGGGCCGCTTCGTTCCGGCTCTTCTCGACCAGTTTAGGGTGCGCTCGAACAGCCAGGCACGTCTGGGACTCCAGATTGCGGCTGCGATCCGCCGCGCTGTCTGTTCCGAGCCGCCTGTGCGGCCGGGGCTCCCGGCCATTCTCCAGCGCGCCCAAAGCCGGGGCGTGCGCATCGTTGCTCTCAGCCTGTTGGATGCGGAAAGCGCCACGCATGTGGCTGCGGCCACCGGCTTGACGGCGATGGGAGCGGAACTCGCGATCGCTGATGCCTGGCGCGTGCGACCGTCCTCGGAAAACGTACTGGTGCGAAGTGTCGTGCGCCTTGGTCTTGCTCCACCGGCCTGTGTGGCGTTTGTCACCTGTGCGGCCGCGACCGAGGCCGCCTTGTGTGCCGGCATGCGCGTGGTGGCGTTTCCGGACGAGTTCACGTCGTTCCAGCCCTTCACGGGGGCGGACGAAATCCTCGACACGTGGTCCCCCGAAACCGTACAGTCATTCCTTGGGTTTTCGGATCCCTCGAGCGGATCCGGCAGACCGAGCCGGGGCTAACAACAGAGACCCGGACGGGGGGCACAGGAATGACCACGCAGTATGGCGCTGCCTGTCGGGGCATAATCACCCCGGCCATGTGCGGCGCGGCGGCCGACGAGAAGCAGGCGGCTGAGATCGTTCGTCGCGAGATCGCGGAAGGGCGCGCCGTCCTTCCGCTCAATTCGCTGCATACCAACGCCAGGCCGGTGGTGGTCGGGCGGACCTTCCGCACCAAGGTCAACGCCAACATCGGTCGTTCGACCGAACGCTCCTCCAGTTCCGAGGAACACGACAAATTGGCGGTCGCCATCCGGGCGGGGACGGACTTCGTGATGGATCTGAGCGTCGGGACTGCGCTGTGCGCGCTCCGGCGCGACCTGATTCGCGAATGCCCCGTGCCGCTGGGCACGGTTCCGATCTACGAGGCGCTCTCGCGCGTGGAAGGCGCGGTCGAACGACTCAGCGACGAATTGCTTCTCACGGTGATTCGCGAGCAGGCTGCGGACGGCGTGGACTTCATGACCCTGCACGCCGGCCTGCTCAAGGCGCATGTGCCCTTGGCCACCCGCCGTCTGTTGGGGATCGTCAGTCGCGGCGGCGCGTTGATGGCCGAGTGGATGACAATCAGGGGGCGCGAGAATCCCCTGTTTGAGCGGTGGGATGCCGTCCTCGACATCTGCGCCGAACACGATGTGACGGTCTCGCTCGGCGACGGGCTGCGGCCCGGGTGCCTGGCTGATGCGAGCGACGCGGCGCAGTTTGCGGAACTCGACGTCTTGGGCGAACTGGTCCGGCGCTGCCGCGCGCGCGGCGTCCAGGTCATGGTCGAGGGCCCCGGTCACGTGCCGTTTCACCAGATTGCCGAGAATATCGAGCGCCAGATCCGTGTCTGCGACGGTGCGCCCTTCTATGTGCTCGGGCCGGTCGTCACCGATGTGGCCGCGGGCTATGACCATATTGCGGCCGCGATCGGCGCCACGGCGGCCGCCGCGCACGGCGCGGCGCTCCTTTGCTATGTGACGCCGGCCGAGCACTTGGCCCTGCCGGAAGCGGATGAAGTACACGAGGGTATCATGGCGTTCCGCCTGGCCGCCCACGCCGGGGACGTCGCCCGCGGTGTTCCGGGCGCGCGCGAGTGGGATGATGCGATGTCGCGGGCGCGTGTGGCCTTTGACTGGAAGGCGCAGTTCAAGATCGCCCTCGACGGCAAGCGGGCTGAAGCGCGTTATGAGCGCGGCCGTATCGCCGGCGCCGACACGGACCATTGTTCCATGTGCGGCCGCGAGTTCTGCGCCATGCGCACGACCCAGCGCGTGCGGGAGCGGTTGCAGGGTGAATAAGTCTGTCGATGCCCTGGCCGGAACCCGGCGGTTGATCGAGGTGATCGCCCGTCTGCGCGGCGAAGGCGGCTGCCCGTGGGATCGCGAGCAGACCCTGACCAGTCTTAAGCCTTTCATGATTGAGGAGGCCTACGAGTTGAACGAGGCTGTGGACAGTGGCGATCCTGTCAAACACGCGGAGGAATTGGGCGACGTGCTGCTCCAGGTTGCGCTTCACGCATGCATTCGCGAAGAGGCAGGCCAGAGCGGGTTTGACGCGGTCGCCGGAGGCTTGGCCGAGAAACTCGTGCGCCGTCATCCCCACGTGTTCGGGGATTCGCGCGCCGATACGCCCGAGGATGTGATTCGGCAATGGGATCGGATCAAGGCCGGCGAGGCCGGCGTCTGCGAGGCGCCGCGGCCGCCCGATCACGGCGTGCCCAAGCATTTCCCGGCGCTCGAACGGGCGCGCAAGATTCAGGGACGCGCGGCGCGCGAAGGGTTTGACTGGCCGGACATCCGCGGCGTTGGCGCGAAGGTTGAAGAAGAACTGCGCGAGACGCTGGCGCATTTGGAGGACCCGGATCGTACACGGCTTTGCGAAGAGCTTGGCGATCTGCTTTTCGCCGTCGTCAATCTCGCCCGCTTTGCGGGGATCAACGCCGAGGAGGCGTTGAATGCCGCGACCGCCAAGTTCGTGAGGCGCTACTCGCGCGTGCAGCAGCGGGTTCACGCCGAGGGGCGTCGGCCCGTTCACTGCACGCCATCCGAACTCGACGCCCACTGGGAGGCCGTTAAGCGCGAGGAGCGTGGCGCGGCACCGGCGTGAAGACCGCGGCCGGTGTCGTGGAGGAGACCTCGTGAAACGTCGATATGCAGTGGGGTTGGCGGCGCTCTGCAGCATCGCGGGACTGCTGGTGGGGCTGGCCGTGGGCGGCCGGCGTCACGCGGAGCCTGCGACCGAATCCGGCGGGGGCTCGCCATCGCAGGAGGTCGCACCGCCTTCCCAGCCAACGGACGCTGTGCCGGCGGTCGCGCCGGCCGGGCGTGTGGGCGAACGCGGCGTCTCCGTACGGCGTGAGCGGCCATCCGAGCGCGTCCGCGCGTCTGAGAGCCGGGCGGGCGACGCGGCGCGCCTCGCTCCGTCGAGCCCGTCGCTGGGGCTGCCTGAGTTGGAGGCCGCGCTGCGCGGGCTTGATTCCTACGGCGCCCGGTACGAGCGACGGGCGATGGAACTCCTGAAGCTGGCCGATCGTGTTCCGTTGGCCGACGTGACCGCATTTCTTGCCGCGGCCCAGAAGCAGCGCGCCTATGGCGCCGGCTATCAGTTCGCGCAAATCCTCCTGGCACGCTGGGCCGAAGTCGATCCGGTGGCCGCGATGCGGTATGTGGAGGAACTGCCGGATCGGCAGCGTCGCGACCAACTCGCGGGAGTGGTGGTGGACGCCTGGGCGCAACGCGATCCCGCGGCCGCCCAGGACTGGGTCCTTGCGCAGTTGGGCCCGCGCCGCAAGCCTGTCGTGCAGGCCTTTGTCGCGGCGATTGCGCAAAGCGATCCGAATCAGGCCTTCGCGTTCGCGGCCGACCTTCCGGAGTCCGAGATCGGCCTGCGACGCCAGTTGGAGGCGTCGATTGTGCGCGTTTGGGCAAACCGCGACGCACTGGCTGCCATGGCATGGGCCGAGAAGGAGCGCGACCCCGTCCAGCGTCGTCAACTCGTCCAGTCCGTGCTGGGGGCGTGGGGCCAGACCGATCCGAAAGCGGCCGCTGCCTATCTTACCGCCCTACCGCGCACAAGCGACTGGCAGGGCATCGTGCAGTCAGTGGCGTCGAGCTGGGCCGAGACCTCGCCGGATGACGCGTTGGCATGGGCTGAGACGCTGGGGGACAATCGTACGCGGAATCAGGTTCTCCAGTCCGTGGCCCAGCGGGTCGCGCGCGTTGACGTGGATCGCGCGCTTAAGATCGTCGACTTGATCACGCCGCCGGCCGTCCAGGCACCGGCGCTTCAGGCGGTCATCGCGTACGTCGCCTATCAGGATCCTGAAGCCGCGATCCGGCTGGCCAAGGCGCTTCCGACTGCGCGTCAGCGTACCCAGGTCTTGGACAACGTCTTCTGGAGCGTTAACCATACGTACCCTGACGCGGCGCTCAGGCTCCTGGAGGAGTTCAAGGCGGATATTCCGGCCAACCGGTATGCCTCGTTCCTTTCCTCGATCGTGGGCACCCGGGCCGAGTATGACGTGCCGGGTGCGCTTGACCTCTGCCAGCGGATTCCTGGCAGCGAGAGCCGCGATCAGGCCATTCAGTCGGTTCTCGCCCGATGGGCGCGTTCGAGTCCGGGTGAGGCGGTGGCCTATGCCGAGCGTCTGCCCGAGAGCAGCGCAAAGACCAACGCGTTGCGAAATCTCGCGTCCACGTGGGCTGGAAGCGACTCGCGCAGCGCTATCGAGTGGGCCGTGCGGTTCGCCGACCAGGCGTATCCGAGCCCGTTCACGCAGGCGATCGTGACGTGGGCCGAAGCCGACGCCAAGGCAGCGGCCACGTACGTCTCGATGCTCAGTCCCGGAACGCTCCAGCAACAGACGGCGGCGTCCGTCGCGTCGGTCTGGGCGCGGAGCGATCCGCCGGCGGCGTTGTCGTGGGCGGACGGATTTCCGCAGGGCGAGCCGCGTAGCAATGCAGTCCGCCATGTCGTGAACACTTGGGCCGGCCAGGATCCCGATGCAGCAGCAGACTGGGTTCTGCGTCAGCCGGTCGATGCCGGGCGTGACAGCCTGATCGAATCGCTCGCTTCCAATCAGCGCTACCAGGACCCGAAACAGGCGATCCGTCTTGGCGAGCAGATCTCAGACGTCGAGCGCAGGAACCGTTCGTTGCAGCAGAGCGCCCAACAGTGGATACGTCACGACACCGAAGCTGCCCGCGAATGGATCCAGCGTTCCTCGCTTCCCGACGATGTGAAGCGGACCTTGCTCTCCTCCATTCGTAACTGATTCACGCCAGCCGGGTCGCACCCGCTTGGTGCAAGACGTAACGGTGCGCCGTCTACTTCCTCGGAACCGCTCGGTGGCTTTCGTCAAATAGCCACACGGTAAAGCGCTGCGGCCCGTCATGCACGGCGCCAAGGTGCTGCTGCAACTCTCCGTCTGACTCGATCAGACCGGGTTTCGCGCCACCAACAAGAACAGTTCGGCCTCGCGCAGCGTGGCCGAACTGCTCTTTCCAGGATTATGAGTCGTAAACGGCTAATGAGTAGACTGTTATGGCTACTTTACCAACAACAAAAGTCGTCCTTTATCACTCCTGACAGAATGCCTCTGCTGGAAGAATATTGGCACGAAGAAAGCTTATACTCTCAATGTTGCGATTGATTGAGAGATTGTGTTGCTTGGCTAGTGTGGTCTGGCAGGATGTTGCGATAGACGCGAAGACGAATTAGAGATTGTGGACGGAATGGAATCGGTCGCAGTTATGAGAACGATTCGCGAAAACGAGAACAGGTTTGATTGTTGTATGGTAATAGAGGCCACAAGACTGGATGGCGGGAGGTAAATATGATCGTTTTTGCCAAGCTGCGCGATGTCAGCCTGCGTGGGGCCAGCCTGACGGATGCCGTATTGCGTGACGTGAACCTGAGCGGGGCGGATCTGCGCGGCGCCGACCTGCGTTCGGCTGATCTGAGCGGTGCGAATCTGTGCAGGGCCGATCTTTACAAAGCCCGTTTGGTTGACGCTGACCTGAGCGGGGCCAATCTGCAAGGGGCCAATCTGCGTGAAGCCGTTCTGAGCGGAGCCAATCTCTTCTGGGCCAACCTGTTCTGGGCCGACTTGCGTCAGGCCGACTTGTGCGAAGCCAACCTCAGCGACGCTAATCTGTTCCTCGCGAAGCTACGCGGGGCTTTTTTGAACGCAGTCTAAGCGTGGCGCGGCAGTCGGTCCGAGCCCTGTCTGTTCACTACCTGCGCTGGAACACGTTTGTTTGGAGCGCGCTTGATTTGAGGCGGGACGCGTGGCATCGTTTTGACGCGCTGTGCCCGACGGGCGGCGGAAGGAACGGGTGAGGCAGATGGACCTTGCGGAAATAGCGAAGCGCCAGGAAGAGGCGCTGGCAGCGGTGCGGGAGGCGGAGACGGCCGATGTGTTGG
>Ga0172375_10005441_pt1 | contig 18393 bp, 26 predicted proteins | sample LakKiv1m_FD_114537 | JGI IMG/M metagenome (GOLD analysis project Ga0172375, IMG submission 114537) | Freshwater microbial communities from Kabuno Bay, South-Kivu, Congo - kab_092012_11.1m | ecosystem: Environmental > Aquatic > Freshwater > Lake | place: Democratic Republic of the Congo...
GAGGAAGAATAATATGCTAGACTTTTTACAAGATCCGTTCAAGCTAATCTTCCTGGCGTTGTTTCTACACGTGCTAGAAGATTTCGTTCTACAAAAAGTTGGGCATCTGGGTGATCTTAAACAAAAGGTCACCTGGAAGCCTTATGGTGAAAAATACAAATATGATTATATTGTTGCTTTAATCTGGCATGGATTTAGTTGGTCATTCATGGTTCATCTCCCGATGTTCATTATGAACTTTAATTATGTAATCCCATCAATCTTAATAAACGCAGCAATTCACTCATATGTCGATCATTTAAAAGCAAATGATTTCAAACTTAATTTAATTCAAGATCAAATTATGCATCTAATTCAAATAGTAGGTTCTATGCTAATACTACTTTATTTAGTCTAATGGTGTAATAATGAAATTTAAAAAGAAATTTAAAAAATTTCTAAAAATATTTTATTTCATGCCATTTATACTTGCGGTTGCCTACGATAAACCGCTTTATCTCTTAGTCTACGGAATCCTTTTAACTATTAGCCTCGTGAAAATAATGTCAGAGGAGGAAAAGAGGAATAGACTGAGAAAGATCCGAGGAATCAAAGTTATATGGTTAGAAGAACAAGGAGGAAACTATGAAGAATATTAAAATACTAATCGGTGCATCTGCATCTGGAAAGAGCAGATATACAAGCACACAAACTGATAAAGTTTTTAGCTCAGACCAAATTAGAAAAGAGATCTTCGGATCACTTAGAAATCAAGACGGCCAATCTCATCAAAAAGTATTTGGTATTCTTCTTAGTAGGATCCTCAAATACTCGGATGATGCGATCTATGACGCTACAAATCTTAATCGTAAATTGAGAGCGCATTTTAAGGGACTTGCAAAGGATGATAAAATCCACGCAATTGTCTTTATTGAGCCTCTTGAGATTCTAAAATCAAATAACAGAAAGAAAACTCTTGATGAACAAGTTCCTGAGGAAGTAATTGAAAGAATGTATAAAGAAATGCAAATTCCAAAAGTTGGTGCAGACTGTGAGTCCTACGAAGTGATGGGACTAACCAAATTTTTCAATAGAACTATCAATTTTAAGGAATTGACTTCTATTAATAGTTTGGAGGAACTATTTGAACTTTTGTCGAATCCATACAAAAAGGAAATGGCAAAGCTTTTTGGTCCACACGACACTCCATACCACTTGGAATCAATTGATACACATATCAACATGTGCATTAAAAATGCCGGTGACGACAAAATCTTAAAACTAATCGCATTATTCCATGACTTAGGTAAGTCTATCACAAAAGACGGAGGGAAATACCTAAATCACCAATATGTCTCCGCTGCATATGCTGCAAAAGCATTTAGCGAAGTAATTGGAATGGAAAATGCTGGTTTCATTGTAGAAGCAATTGTTCAGCACATGAATGCACACCAAGGATTAAGCGAAAAGGTGATTAGAAATAATAATCTTGGAGATAAACTTGTTGATTACATTAAGTTATTTGCTGAGATAGATTCAAAAAGTAAGGTGATCTAAACATGAAAAAGAAAAATTCTTTAATGAAAGAATATGATGAGCTCTTTATAAAATATCTTAATTTAGATTTAAAAGATGGTGAAGAGGATCGAAAGAATAGAGACCTGCATTATGAAATTGGTTTAGCATTATCTCATTTTGTAAATATTAGAAAGGCCAAAAGATATGGAAAAGTCAAATTCATGAGGTTAATATTTACAAATAAATTTAAACTGTTCGAAAAGGTGTTATAATATGGATCCAGTAAAAAAAATTGAAATCAAACAAAATATTTATGGAAAAGTAGTGACAATTGAGGATGCAGTCAAATTAACATACGAGGATTCTATTTTAATCACTGAACTAGATACAGCTTGGAAGACAATATCTTTCAAGGAGCAGATGACCGAGGGTTTCATTATTGAAAACATAAACAAATTAGATCATCGATTGTTGCTAGAAAATCCAAATATTGAGATCACTAAGGCGATTGAGGTTTTACTAAAATTAACATAAAAGAATACCTCTCGGTATTCTTTTTTTTTATTTGAAAAACATTCCTGCAATTGAATCGAATGAGTAAATTTCATGAAAGACTCCAGCAGCATCAACTGACGCATCAACTGCTCCACCATCGTCTAATCTTACTTTATATTGATTTCCATCGTGTACAATTAGAACATACCCAACAGGAACAGTTCCACTCGTATATAAAACAGGAAGTTCTCGACTAGTATATCTTACTAGAAAGTAATCACTAGTTGGCGAGAAATAGAATTGAACTGATTGCGGGTAATAAAAAATATTTTTATCTGAATTTAGAGAAATATATTTAAAATCTCCCTCAAGTGTAGTCCAAACTCCAAAACTAACTGAAGCAGTATTTAATGCATATGTAATTTGATCTCTTGTCATAAAATCACCCCTTTATATTTTTGAAAGAAGGCGAATTGCCTTTTCATCCATACCTTTGATTGGCTCTAATGCCTTTAATAAATCCCTTAAAGAATTATTAATATCTTTGTCAAATCTTTGTTTATTTGATAATAAATCTTTATGATATTTTATATATATAAAAATAGTTCTATTAGTTCCATCATAAATAATACTATCGTTACCAAGTATCATACTGCTATTTGTTTCATCCTCTAAAACATCTAAATATGTAATGCCTAATTTATCGAAAAGTTGTAAAAAACCGTGAACAGTCTCTTTTTCTCCATTGATAGGTTTAATTTTAATTGATTCTACAGTTCTAGAATTAGTACCGTTTATTATTGTCTCATATTCATATTTATATAGAACATCGCTATATTCTGTATCGATTGACAAAGCTAAAAGTATCTTTTCTAATAAACTTATTATTTTATCTAAAGTTTTCATAATATCATATCTACTCCAACTTGTATGTCTTGTTGAAAAATTCTTTTCCAACTTTAAGATTTATTTCTTTAATTTCTTTTATCTTCATCTCTTCATGAAAGATACCATACTTTTTATCTGGCTTTGCTTGATTAGGAATAAAATGCATATATATTCCTTCTTGGAAAGTTGAGTGAATACAATTCTCACGATCACTTGCAAGAACTGAATAATCATAAAATGAGACTCTTGCAGACAACGGAACTTTTATTGGTAGAGCTAATACGATCATTACTGAATTAATATTATAGATTACGTCCATAATTGGAGATTCTCCATGAGTTAATTCCATTCCCTCAGTAATTCTGATATAATCTCCAACTTTAGGTTGCCTGAACCATTCATTATAAAATGAAGAGCTTTCAATATTTATGCCCTTGTTTGTTCTAGAAAATGTTAGTGTCTTATGATCACCAGAAATATACATTAGTCCATTTAATCTAGCACCATATGGTTTTACCTGACCGTGTTTTACTATGATCCTGTCATCTGCAATCAAAAATTTTAGATGTTTCCAGTTTGGATAAAAACCTCTTCCTGATTCCAAAACGATGTTGTCTATCTCATGAAACAAAAGCCATTTATTTTTTTCGTATTTTAGTTTATTGACAATCTCTTCAAATTTCTCTTTTTGCACATTTCTTCACCTATACTTTATATCTGACTAAAGAAAAGCTGTTGATATTGTTGAAATCGAGATAAAGATCAGTGTTGTAAATTGTAAGGGCTTCTCTATATAGAATTGAGGTCATATCAGTCAATTCTTCAAGATATGAACCATCTTTAATACTTTCTAAAAGTCCACCTTGGATCTTAATGATACTTCCATCCGCATAACAAACTCTGTTAGTGCCAATTGTTAGATTTCCACTAAGAGTTAATGTTGTTCCATCTATTGAGCTAATATAAACCGCGGCAACGAAATCGCCTGATGCGTTTACGGTATAGACTATGTCGCCAATTGCCGGATTTCTCATTCTGCCTAATTTTTCATTGATAGGAAGATATTTTCCATAGTGTCCTAGTTCATCTCTACTCGCCTTGAATGAATTCACAGTGACTTGTTCCGCTTTAAAGAATTGCGATGTTCCAAGTTTATAAGAGTAGAATTTAACTCTTACTAAATCATTTACAGTGTCAAAGTTTAATCTCTCGCTAAAGAAATCATTGTGAAAATTTCCGTCGCTTGTAATTCCAATAATGAAAATAGACTTGTCAGTAAGCCATGTGTTTGTTGATATTGACAGACTTTCTAGCATGGCTAGCATTGTTGTTTTATCCATGTCAATACCCCCTTAAATACTCTTTCCGACTTTGTACGGAGACTTTCTAGTAGCGCTTCTAACTAAGTTTATACCGACGATCATTTCATAATCATATCCTGCATTTATAAGTTCTTCAATGAAGACATCTTCTTCATAATGACCTTTTCTTGTAAATAAGATTGAATTGGTCGAGTCAAACATAATTTGCATAGTATCATCTGGGTAAATAGACTCATTTGAAGATAGAATGATAGATCCAATGTATTCTGCTTCGAGCCAGATATCTGGTCCATACAACAAACCACCCTCTGTAAACTGTGTATCTAATTCTGTTAAGATTAAATCAATTTGTGTGCTTGTCATATTTATACACCTCGCAAAACAAATGCAGATATAGAGTCAAATGAATAATAATCTACAATCAAATCTCCATTTATATCCACCAAGTATTCAAAAATTGTTGGAATTCCATTATAATCTAGTTGATCATATTGACCGTGCTCTGGAATTTCTAATAGATTTTGAGAGTATGGTCTGCAAAAACTTACTTCTAAAATTTCATTCGTTGTGTCAAATAAAAAACGGATTTTATCGATTTCTGAAAACTTGGGATTTTTGTCTTTTCCGTAGAATGCAATATATTTAATATCATCAATATATAATCTTGCATCCATATTTCCAGCGCCTAATATTGTTAAAATTTGAGCTGATGTCATATAAATCACTCTCCTTAATTTAATTTCATATAATAGATTGTTTCTTCTAAAATTTTAATATATAAAAAAATTATTAACCATATATTATAATAATGGAGTCAATAAAAAATATAGGAGGAAAAAGATGAGAATAATTGAAATTAGAGATAAGGACAATTTTCTATATGAAAGAATTGTCAAGACACACGAATTATATTTCAATTCAGAGATGATTGAAACATTCAAAAGATTCATAAAAAATAAAGATCCAGAAAAAAGCCTCGAAAATTTATTGGCTGATCTAAAGCCATTTCTTTCCAAAGAAAAGAAAATGAAAACAACAAAATATGGAGATACTTTTTTGCTAAATGATAACATCTATGAATTTGCAGGAAATTTTATCGATGCTATCGTGAATATAAGAGAAAATAATTATCTAGAAATTTATAAGGTAAATTCTTTTTCGTTTACATTGAAAGGAAAATATGGTGTTGAACCAGTTTTTGTTAAGGTATATTTTGATAATTATCTTTATACTATCCAGGATGCAACATATGTTCCACTTTCTGTTTATGAGTATAATAAGAAAGAACCAAATGATGATAGAAATTATATCATAAATGAACTATCTAAAATAGTAGAAATCTCTAAATATAAGACTAAATATTTTAAAGAAACTAGTCTAGACCTAGAACCAGGCTCTTCTGAAATCATTCTTGTTAAAAGAAAAATTAACTTTGTAATTGATGATGTTTCAAAATTAGAATATAAAGGATCTTATGGTAATATTTCTAATCATCCAGAATTCTTTAAGAAAAATGATATAAATAGAAAATATGCTAAAAAAATGCTTAATGATCTTGACTACTCTTATTACCTTAAACATTTTAGCTTTAATAAAAAAGAAATTACAAAGATGCTAGATAACTGGCAAAATAAAAAGACAAAAACCGGAGTAAGAATAAATCCTTATTTTGCGAGTTATTTTCTTGATATTGTAAATTTTCAGAACATTGATGTTGATATTCTTCAAAAAATGATGTCAATGTTCACTCGTAAAGATGATAGACAAGATTTCGAGGATCTTATTAGAAAAAGCAAACTTGCAAAAGAAAAAATCGATGCTAATAAAGAATTGAAATTAATTATGATGCTTCAATAAAGAAATCGAAAGATTTCTTTTTTTTTTTGTATTTTACTCTTATTTATTCATATATTAATAAGAAAAGGAGGATTCCGCTCACAGAAGGACAGAAGCAAAATCGTCGGATATGGTCCAAGATCTTTTCAGCAGTTTTGATTTTCATGCTTCTCTTTCTCGCAATCGCATTAGCACTCTAAAGAGATATTTATATCTCTTTTTTTGCCTAGCTGAATTTATGATAGAACAATTTATTATATGAAAAAAGGAGATGATACTATGTCAAGTCTAACTAAAGAAGAATTAGAAAAAATTAAGGTATTGTCTGAAAATTTAGTGCCAAAGGTTGATCTATTTGTAAAAAGAGGCGCAATTGCTTTGAATCCAGTTAAAAGAGAAGTTATGAGATTTGCAGATAAAAATACAGATGTCTTACAAACAAATATAGTTGGTCGTCAGCTACTTCTTAATGAAAAAACTCAGGAAGACATTCTTAGCGCAATTGGCATTAGTATTAAAGATATGAAAGAATTAATAAAAGAATCCGAATATTTTAAATCATTTGGAGATATTCAGTTGACTGATCAACTCTCATTTGCAATACCGATCTTATTATTGTCTGGTGCATATTATCGTGCAAATAAAAGAGAAGAGTCTGAGTTTCTTTATTCATTCGCATTCTACAAGCCATATGCCGCTAGAGTTTCAAGATATTACCCGCATGGTGTAAATGATGACCAGATGATGTATACCGTTGAGAATTCATTGACTGAGAGATATGATATTAAAAAGTATGGAACACTTCAAGCAGTTATGATGAAGATGGCTAAGTCTTCATACGATAACTATATTGATACACTGAAAGATGAAGATATCACTGACAAAAATCTGGATGTTATTTTTAGAGCTGGTATTTACTCTCGCTTGAATATTTTTATTCAAACAATTACTGAAAAGTATCATCAAAATAAAGGTAATTATCTTCCATTTGAACAAGGAACATTTGAGGGAACTGATGATTCAGAAGGTGAAACATTCGAGAGAGATATTAAAAGCGATACTGCAGTCAAATCAGCATTGGTAAGAAAAGCAGTAAATAATATCATAAAAAATCCAGTAGATGATAAATTAGCAGACATCGCTGCTAAGTTTGGATTTGTTGGAACTAAAGAAACTTTTGGCGAATATAAATATTCTGGCGGATATACTGATTTATTAAAAAATTTAATTCATGATGTTGTTGAAAATAGATATCGTGAACTACCAATTTTCTTCGAAAGCATTATTGGCTCATTTTTATACTCAACAAACCCTTCAACTGAAAAAAGATATACAGCAAATGATCTAAAAACTCCAGTATTTTTAACAGTCTCGTTGCAATTATTTAAGATACATCATACTAGCGATGAAAATATGCTCAGAATTCAAAAGATGCTTAGAGAGATGTTAAACGGTCATAGCGTCGAATATATAAATTTTGGAAATACTCAAAAGAGAAAATTAGAAAAGGCTCTATTCTTCTACTTTGTCTTATTAATTCAGAAAGGTTAAAGGTGATATCATGATTGGAAAAGAAAGTTTAAAAGAAGTACTTATAAAAATGTTTGAATCTTCAAAATCAACAGAAGATTTCATGGCCTCTACTGAATCATTGAAAAGAAAGATGGAAAAAAATCTAATTTATACCGGAGTTTCTATTAGAGAATTCAATCAGATTAGAAGTGAAGTCTCTAGACTAAATGAGTCAGTATTTGATCCAATTCAAAAAACAAGACCTGAAGTAATTTTTGACAAAAATGATAAAATGCTTCCTAAAGTAAAAAAGTTTATTATGGAAACACTAGAAAATTGGCAAAAAAAAATTAATATAAAATTTGAAGTTAGAGAACTAAAGCTAATTGGTTCTATGACTGGTTTTCAGTATAATAGCAGCGCTGATCTTGATGTTAATCTAATGACAGACCTAGAAACCAAAAAGGTTGCTGAATTAAGAGGAATGCTTCCAAATGGAAATATGCTTCCAGAAACAACTCATCCAGTAAATTTCTGGATTGGCGGAAAAGAAGATTATAAAGACCCAAAGAATGCAGAAAATATTTATAATATTCTAACTGATGAATGGGAAAAGAAAACAGATGCAAAAGATATTAAAGTTCCTTATCCATATGTAATGGAAGTTTCCAAGTTCTTTATGGATGGCTTTGACTTAGCAATGTCAGAGACAGATAGAGATATTCTTGAACTGTCTTTATTTATGGAATATGATCCAAGTAAACAACAACTTACAGAAAAAGAAAAAAGAGAAGCAATCTCAAATAAAGTTAATGAACTGAAAGCAGATATCGATCGGCTAAAAATTGGTAAACATATTCTTCGTTCATTCATGGTCGAAGGTTATGAAGATATGCCATTTAAGGTTTCAATTAATTATCAGCATGAAGACCCAAGATACTCTATGAACTCACTGGTCTATAAGATGATAGATAGACTTGGATATTACAATGATAAGCTTCCAAATGCAATTAAAAAAGCGCAAGACTCAATTAAGAAAGCGGAATCCTACTTAGCAACGGAGGTTGAAGAATAATGGCAACCTTGCAAGAAAAAAGAGCTAGAATTGAAGAGCGAGTTTTAGAAACTGTGAAAAGACTAGATAATTCTAAAATGGAAAATTATAAAAGATATGAAGCGATGTTTCGTGTAATGACAGATACAGAATTTGAAACATGGGCTAGCTCAATGGGACACGAACTCGATGATACGATCCAAATCTTTCAACTACCTTTCGAAGAGATGAGAATGCCTCAAATTAAAAATGCTGCAGATTATCTTGGAATTCCACTTGAGGAATATATCTGGTACCGTCATAATGATCCAGATGGAATTAGAAGTAAAATGAGAGTACCTGTTGGGTTGACATACAAGCTCAACTAAAATTCCCTTAATTGCTGGAAACCCCTTAGAGCCTTAACTACCGAAGCGTGACAATGTTAAGGATTGGGCAATCAGCAGCTAGGAAAAAATTTTTGAATTTTTTCTGAGTTCAACGACTATCGAAACGCTTGAAATATAGTAAAGTAGAGTACATCCAAGTGGATGGAAACTGGGAACCCCGAAAGGGTGAAGATATAGTCTGGTCTCATATGAAAGTATGAGTGCAAAAGCAGATTGAGTTTAACGAGCTCAATTAAACAAAAACGATATCCATATCAAACGCGTTCAACAATTGCTCGCAAAGAAAAATAGATATGCAATTGATATTGAAGATACAGAGCTAAAATCGGGTCAAGTTAAAGGTGAGTCTAAAGTTGCATCTATTTCTGATCCAGAAACATTTTTCTTAACTGCATTAAACGCTCATAAAGCACTTGAAGAATTTTTAGGACCAAGATCTGACAACCAACTAAAGAAAAATGAAATGTATCGTCAGATTGCAAGAGATGGATTTAGTACATTAGAAAATTTAACAAAAGATGTTACACAATCAACAACTTTAAACACAATGAATACTTATTTATTAGCATCTGGAATCAGATCGGATCTAGTTGTAGATAGTTTAAAAACAGCATACACGATTGACCAAATAGTTAAAGAAAAATAGCCATCGCTATTTTTCTTTTTTTGAAATTCGCTATAAAGTATTTATATATTATAATTTTAGAAAGAAGAAAGGAGTACCGTTTATATGGGAAAAAGTAATCGTTTCAACCCTGATGAATTCGATGAACCATCGGAAAGAATTAGGAAAGCCAGATCAAAGACTAAGGAAATATTTTTGCAAAAAAGTACTCCTAAAGTTGAAGCTCCAAGATCGGCGGAAGAAGTAAAACCAACGAAACCACTTGAAGAACCTAAGAAGGAGGAAAAGCAAATGGCAGACAAAGTTACAATCTCCGGAGAAGTTGTCTTCGGATATAAAGATGAAGCAGGTCAACCTGTTTGGTTTGAAGAATCAAAAACTCGCACTGATGGCGGCAATCAATTCTTTGATCCAGGCAAGGGAAAACAACTTGTTCGTCTTTATATGAAGGGAATTCGTTTAGAAACAGGATATGTCCTATCTTGGAAAAACGCATTTCCGGAAAAAAAATAGACTGCTCATACAGTTTATTTTTTTTTTTATTAATTAATCATATAACATTTAATTATAATAATATAATAGGGTATTAAAAGTAATTCAAATTTAAAAAGATAAATAAAAAATAAAGAATACAAAAAGGTATTCTTTATTTAATTTACATTTACATTTTGGCTTTAGATCCAAAATATTTTTGATAAGTAGAACCATACGGAGCAATATAAACAGATGATATAAAACCATGAATATTTTCAAAAGATACAAAACTTACAGGAGTAAAGTTTGATGTTTCTCCTTGGTTAGATATAAAGATTTCAGAAACTATTTGACCGTATACAATATCTATTGTTTCTTCTAAAGTATTAAAATAGAATCTCATTGTCAATGGATCAACTAAAATTGCTGCATCTTGTGTTAGCGAGATAACTGTAATATCATTCAAAGATGTCCAGTCATTTATTGGATATCCATATTTTCCTAAAATATAACTTACTTGTGCAGATGTCATATGATCAACTCCTTTATAATTATAATAGTTTGTTCTTTCTATTCTTCTTTATAAAAATATATTATAACATTGAGTTAGTATGAAATATTGCCAGTTTCATGCAGACTTCTAAAAATTTAATATGCCTATAACAATATGTTATAAGCTAAAAGGAGCGAAAAACAATGGGAAAAAATTTTATTAATGAGTTAAAAGGGATTATGAATGATCCTAAATTCGGTGCCGAGAGTGACAGTATTCACATCAAGACCGGATTAAATATGTTCGACTATTTGAATGGTAATGTTATTCCAAGATCCAACGGTACTAAATATTTCAATTTAGGTATCAATTCTGGTAAACAAATTATGATTATCGGAAAAGCTGGTTCTGGTAAAACAACATTAGCTCTCCAAATTGCAACAAATATCATCAAACGATATGAAGAATCATCTCTTTTTATTCTAGACTTCGAACAATCACATACGAAAGAAAGAATCCGAATGATCACTGGAATGACTGAAGATGAGTATGAAGCGAAAGTATCGTTAAAACAAACTGGTATTTTTACCGAAACTGTTCTTAGAATGGCCGCTCAGATTAAAGAGTTGAAATTAAAGAACAAAAAAGAATTATTAGTACCTAATGTTGAAGGCGCTCTTGGCGACGATGGCAAACCAGTCAAGATTTTACCACCAACAATTTTACTAGTCGATTCAATCGCAACAATGTTACCTGAAAAAGTCACTGAAGATGAAGGTGAAATTTCTGGTCAAATGCTCGCAACAGCTGCTGCTAAAATGAATACTCAATTGGTCAAGAGATTAACTCAGATCTGTTCGGAAGCAAATATTATAGTTATTTATATTAATCATATTAACGCAAAAGTTGATACTGGCGTTACACCAACGCAAGCTTCAATAAATTATTTAAAACAAGACGAAACACTCCCTCAATTAATTTTAAATTAATTAATAAAACAATTAATTATAAATCCCAGGGGGCTCATAGTAGAAATATTGTGAGAAAACCTTTTGAATTGCTGGAACATCTGAACGGGTAATGCCGAAGACAATCAGCAGCTAAGTCTAGGGTTAAGGAGTGAGATTATGAAAAAACTAACACAAGAAAAATATATTGAAAGATTTAATGAAAAACATAATAACTTTTATAAGTATAAAGATTTTCCAAAAGATTACAACCAAAAAACAAATATAGAAATTATATGTCCTATACATGGTTCTTTTAATCAAAGAATAATTAATCATGGAAATGGTATGGGCTGTTCTCAATGTGGAATTGAAAAAAGAAATGAAACCAAAAAACAAAAATCTGCTAATAAATATAAAAAAATATTAACTGAAAAATATTTAAATAAATTTGATTTTTCAGAAGCAGATTTCTCAAATGGTGTAGATTTTAAAATAAAAGTTAAATGCCTAAACTGTAATAATTATTTTTATCCATCTATTATGGATATGAAACATGAAAAACATCATTGTCCGACTTGTAGAATGGATAATATGAAAAATGGTTATTATAAAAATCTTTCAAAAATATATGAAGAAAAATTTATACAAAAGGCAACTGTATTATATCAAGGAAAATATGATTATTCAAAAGTAAATTATATAAATTCCTATATTCCAGTTGAAATCATATGTCCAAGCCATGGTTCTTTTTTCAAAAGTCCTGGAAGCCATATATATGAAGCTAGTTTAGAAGGCTGTCCTTTGTGTACAGCTGAATTAAATAAATCATCACATGAAGAAATGGTGTATAACTTTTTAATTGAAAAGAAAATACCATTTATATTTTCATATTATGAAAAAAGTAATGATTATTTAAAAAATAAACCCTTTGATTTTTATATATCCAAATATAATCTTTTAATTGAAGTAGATGGTGACCAACATAGAAAACCTAGTTGGAACCAACCAGATGAAGAATTTAAAAAAAGATTAGAAATAGATTATTTGAAAAGAAAAGAAGCAACAAATATGGGTTATGATGTATTAGTGTTAGAAACAAATTTAAAATATCTCACAAAACTTAACGAATACCTAGAAAAGTTCAACGACTATCCCAATGGCGGTGGAATTCCGCATCAGGAGTAGGGCCAAGTGGTGGGTGAAAATCCCTTAAATCGAAGTGGAAGGAATCCTTTTATAAGGATTATGATATAGTCTGTTCTGCATAGAAATATGCAGTAGTTCATAAAAGAACATAGTTAGATTAACGATCTAACTAGAACAATAAGGGCGGATTAGCAATGCAATATATGACTGATACTCTAATTAAGATTGTCACCTCATCAAAACTTGATGAAAGTAAGACATATATGATTAAAGGCTTCGAAGCTAAGATTGAATTAGTTAAATCAAGAACTGCTCCAGCTGGTCGTTCGGTCACTATGATCTACAACCAAATGGAAGGCTTTGATGATGAACTCTCAATGCTTGAATTCTTGAAAGCAAACAATATGGTTAAAGGTTCACCAGTTGCATATTATATTGATGGCTTAGACACTGTCAAATTTAGAATGTCAACATTTAAGCAAACTTTAAAAGATAATAAGACTCTTAGAGATCATTTCTATGCAGTTGCGTTAGCATTACTTGAATCTTCGTTAAAGGAATCTGGAAAATTTGGAACTGTTGTTACCGAAGCTACTGACGCAGATATTGTTCCATTAGCTCCAGTAACTGAATAATATGGCTACAACACATTCTCATAATGATCCAACAGATGGAACTATCTCATTTGATTCAAGTGGAAATTTAACCTTAACACTTGATTCATCTTCAGATACTATAGATTTGAGTTCAGCTATAACTGTATCTGGAATCACTAATCTGACTGGAAATATAGTATATTCTGGAAATAACTGGACAACAAGTGGTTACTTTTACAATGCTACACCATCCATACCAGAATTATCCAAAAACTTTGCGAAATATACAAAACATATTTCAGAAGAAGATCTAGAAAAGATGTTGAATTCCATGAAAGAGGAAGAGGAAGACTTGTATTTGTCTTCTCTACGTGATCTACTAAAGCATTTTGCTTTTAGACAGCTATCAGAAAAATTTTTGTTAGAAAGAATTACAGATATAGAGTCCATTGAAGAAAAATCTGATTTTAGATTGACAGATTATTACGATCTAGATAAATATCCTAGTGTAAAACTATTAAAAAAGATAAGATAATATGAACGAATTGTTCATAGTAAATTACGATAACACAGATAAATTCACAACTGAGTTTCTGATCGTAAATGAAGAAAAAATAGATTGGGAGGCTCTTTCCAGATTTGCTGGAAGGAGCTTTTCTTTACCCGAAATTAGGATGTTTAGAAAAAAAATAAATTGGACCCTTTATCTCTTAAGCCATGATATGGAAAACGATATTGAAATAGAACTAGCTTCTAAGTACTTTACTGAGCAAGCATTTTCTATTTTGAGTCAGGAAATTCTTTCAGAAAATATTATTCGAAAATTTGCAGATAAATTGAATTGGGAATCATTGATGTCTAGAACTAATTCTAGCGAAGAATTCCTCTTTGAATTTATAGATTATTGGAAAATTATACCGATAAATCATCTTGCAATCTTAGTTTCAAATAATCAAAATATTGATTTGAAATCAGGAAAATTTAATAAACTATCATTATATTTAAAATTAAAAGATTAATTTTAAATATAAAAAGTAAAAAACATATAAAAAATATATTATAAATCTGCCATAAATAACGTCTTATTTATGAGCAAGAAATCAAGGAGAAATAAAAATGGAAGACAAGAAAGTATTATTTTCGTACACTGTAACAAGAAACAGCGATGGTTCTGTTGACGTTGCAGATAATAGTGCAGCTCATGTTGGAGCTGAAGCAATTACTTCAGATAAGATCTATGAAGACATCGAAGCAGTTGCAAAATTAGTTGACTTGAAGAGAACTTCAGATGCAGCCTTCGCAGCAGCATACAATGGAGTAGCAAAATTCTATCAAGACGTTGCCGCTCAACAAGCAGCAAACAAGCAATAAGATAAAATAAGGAAGAATCTATATGGTTCTTCCTTATTATTCTTTAGAAGGAGAAAACATGTTAGAAAAATTAAAAAAATTAGAAACTTTAGTTGGTTTGAATCTACAGGATTGGACAGAAGAAACTTTATTGGCGATTATCCAAGATGAAAAAATTATTAAAGAACTTACACCAGAATTGGCAATTTACATGATTGAATTACACGAATCAGGGCAAATAAAAAATGAAGTTATTATTGACGTTTTAAAACCAGTTAAGTATGCACACTATTTGAGAGAAGTTCAAGCGCAAGTTGATGAATATTTAGAAAAAGCATCTAATAGAGAACTAACTAAAGATGAATTTGAAGCTTTGATTAATTCAATGATTCAAAATGGTGGCCCGCTTCAAAAAGCCGGTGGATATCTAACTTTGTTAATGGTATTAGATACTGATATCAGAGAACGCAAAGAAGATATTTCTAATGTGCTTTCAGATATTATTGATATTGTTAATTCTCTAAATGTTGATACCGCCTTCGAAGTTGATAGCAAATTAGTTGATTTAGTAAATATGATTACTGAAGCATTTTTTCAAAAATATCAAGAAGACGTCTTAACAAGAAAAGACGATTTCGAATCAATTCTAAGAACATTAGATGAAAAGATTGAAGAAATTCAATCCTATTTAGCAGAAATGGGCTATACTGAAGACGAACTAGAAGAGGAACAAGAACATATCCACGATGAAAATTGTGGTCATGCCCATTAATTTCTATGTTCCCCTAGTCTAACTAGGAGAGATTGCAATGCACTATGAGTTTAACGAAGCAAAAGACAAGAAGAACCCTCACTATTTTATGAGTGAAGAATTATTAGTTCCTAGAGTTAATAATTCAGACACACAAAGAATCAATATGTTCTCAAATCATATTAATCAGTTTGTTCACTTAGTAAAACCTGAGTTTCCAAGAGTATTCACAAATTTTGAAAATCAAGTTGGTGAGTATTCAATTGCCTACAAAAAAGCGCAAGAGGACTTTGTGATCCTTGCAAAAATTGAAAAAAATAAATTTAATTATGATTTTATAGTGCAGTACAAGTCTTCAAAAGTTTATGACATTCTTCATTATAGAAGAGCAGTAAATATTACAGAAGATTATGGATATGCACTAGAAGATTGTGTTGCCGACAAAAAAGTTGGTGAAATAGTTTATAAAGATGAAACAGTTTCACGATCAACAAACTATGATGATGACATGAATTTTTCTTATGGAGTAAATCTAATGTCGGTGTTTCTACCTTATAAAAACTTAACTTACGAGGATTAACAAATCGGTTCTCATTAAACTCTTTTAACTGCTGGAACCTCTGACCGCATAATGGCGAAGACAATCAGCAGCCAAGCCTAGAAATAGGAAGGTTCAACGACTATCCCTTAGGGGAGTACAAGCAAGTGCTTGGAAATGGAGAGTATCCTAATATAACTTATATAGGATAAAGATATAGTCTGATCTGTATAGAAATATACAGCTGGGAAAATCCCGGGTTAAGCTTAACGAACTTAACTGAACATAAATGGGTATTGTTATATCAGAATCAGCTGCTGAAAAGTTAAAAGCTTACAAAGTTGAACAAACGATGTTTTCTATTAACTCAAACGATATTCTCTTAAACTTGTATGGTGACTCATTATCTTATAAGTCATTTCCAAGAGTTGGAGATATTATTGATAAGAAAATTCTTGCAGCAGTTCGTAGAATTGATTACAAAAATATTCTATTTGATTTCCAATCTGAAAAGATGAGAGAAATTGATAATCTTGACGACACAGTAATTTATACTGCTGGTGGTCAAGTCGTTGATATTGATGTTTTTAGTAATATACCATTGAATAGATTGAAAGAGAAACCAAATGAGTTCAAGAAAGAAATTGTTGAGATTTATGAACAACACTTAGATTATTATACAAAACTTGCAACTGAGCTCGAGAAAATTATACCATGCCGTATTTTAACTGAAGAAGAAGAAAAAGCTGAAAAGAGTCATTTCGGACAAGTTATCAAACATCCTATTTTAAGAGATGTAAATTCAAATAAATATACAGATGAACTTGCTTATTATTGGAAACTATCTCATGAAGTCAGTAACGAAAAAGTTCAATGGCGTCATGAAGGAAAAGCTTTTGATAGCGTTAAATTAAGATTTACTATCTTAAAAGAAAATCCAATTACCTTAGGTGCTAAAATGAGTGGTAGATACGGTTAACTTAATATAGCCGCGTTATAGAGTGATCTATAATGAAAACCTCTTTAATTGCTGGAAATCCTAATTTTGTTCCCAGGTAACCATAACAATTATTTATATTATAAATTGTTAGGAGGAAAGAGAATGGACAATCAGCAGCTAAGCATAAACTTATTTACAGAAGAAAATTTCAAATCAGCTTTAATAGGTACTCTTTTAGGAGATACATCTATAGAAGCTAGATCAGGATCCTTTGCTATAACACATTCAATAATTTATGAAGATTATGTTCAATTAAAACATGATCTATTTAAAAAATTTACGAATGTTGGAAAAATAGGGATATCTAATAATTGGGGTTCAAATCCAGATGAATCATTAAGGAAAGCTAAAAGGTTTAGAATCTATGATAAAGAATTGAGAGATAAATTTAGAGGAATATCATACGATAAAAATCTTAATAGAAAAATACCAAACAATGAATATATAAATGAAATAGTTTTATTCTTTTGGTATTTAGATGATGGTTCGTTTATAAAAAGAAAGATAACTGAAAAACAAATCTCAAGACATATTAGGATAGGTTTAAAAGCCTTTGAAGATTCCGAAATTTTGAGAGTTATAGAATTTATAAAAAATAAATATAATATAAATTTTATGACTGAAATTGTTTCTGGTAAAATAACGAGAATATATATTAGATCAAGAAAAGACATTAAAAATTTTTTCAATCTTCTCTATCCGTTATATAATTACATACCGGATAGTTTCAAATATAAATTTCAACCAGAATTTTCAAAAAAGAAAAATGAAGATTTAAGTTATCTAGATAAAAAATAAGTTTATGAAAGTTCAACGACTATCGAAAGCACATTAAAAGATGGAAGCAAGTAGAGTAGGACCAAGCGGTTCGAAACGGGAGGCATCTTGAAAAAGATGATGATATAGTCTGATCCCCAAAGTAATTTGGGATTTAGTTTAGCGAACTAAATGTAAAAAACAAAATGAATAAAGGTACAATCTCAATGATCGTTCCGGATGATGAAATGCCAAAAACTAAAGATGGTCTGACTGCTGAGGTAGTCTTAAATCCCCTCGGCGTAATTAACCGTTTAAATATTGCACAAATCATAGAGCAGTATATCAATTTTATGTCTCTAAATATGGTTGAAAAACTAAAAGAGATGGATGATCTATACGAGATGCAAGATTATTTCTTTAAGTTTATGAAATTACTAAACAAAGAGCAATATGATTATCTCGACATGCAGTATATGATGATGAGCAGAGCTAAAAGAAGAGAATTTTTCGATGAGATTATCGAAAAAGGTATTTACATTCATCAAACACCATTCTTTGGGAATACTCCTATGGAAGATTTCAAAAAGATCTACCAAGAGTTTCCTGAGTTGGTTGAAAAGTATGAATTCGAAAATATAGAAAAAACTATGGTAATGGGTGATATGTATTTCATCAGACTTAAACACGAGGCTTCTAACAAAACTTCAGTAAGAGCAAC